>JAEEGF012249800.1_pt1 | contig 24421 bp, 16 predicted proteins | sample 9134171 | NCBI WGS metagenome assembly JAEEGF01 (sample SAMN16246542, study PRJNA631951) | gut metagenome | biome: gut microbiome; feature: rumen; material: AP-attached | host: Bos | place: Iran: Karaj | collected 2018-10
AATATCAGTGGTGGGCAACACCGTAGCTTTTCCTCCCCTGGGAGGGTTTACTTGTTCCGGTGGCATATAAGGATATGTGCCAAACAATTGCTTTGGCTTCCCAATAATACCCCTTTCGGTCATGCGTTTGTTTTGATCGCCAGCAATGCCAAAATCGGTCAATACAGCTGAATAATCGTCCCTTAGAAGCACGTTTTCGGGTTTTAAATCACGATGAACCTTTCCTTCATGATGAAGATCCCTCAAACCGCTCAAAATATCAACTCCGACTCTTACAAAATCAACCTTGTGCCGTTTTACGTATTGTCGCAAATCGCCATTAGGGCAAAACTCCATAACGAAGAATGGATTGTTTTTCACATCGCCATAGGCGTATGAATGAGCCAAATGTTCGCTGGTAATCTTACCAGTCTCAAATTCCATTACAAAACGATCCCGAAGTCCTTTGTAAACGTCAGAAGGCACTGTCCACAGCTTCAAAAGCTTCAGTGCACGAGTCCGACCTCCGTTATCTCTAACCTTATAAACTATACCAAATGTACCTTCTCCGAGCTCTTTCTCTATTCGGTACATTGTATTATTTGGCCCTTTTATAATATCGCCAGAATGAAAATCACATCGTTCAGGGACTTGAATATCCATGCTCCAATATCAATTGAATTCAAACAACCTATTACCTAAAACTATAATGTCACCTTTATGCAACTTGGTTTTTCTGGCAGCAAGCACGTAGGTAGTACGTTGTTGGCTCTTATCAATGATATACCATTCACCTTCTTCGAAAGACAACTCAGCCTGTTCGGTGCTTGTAATACTCTGATTGTTTGGGTCTGTATTGGATCGATTTAAAACAATGGAAACACCTGAAAATGACAATGGTTGGTGATCGATATTCTCGCCAGCCCAAGAAATAGGCTTAAGTGTACAGAAAGTACCAGTACTCGGTTGCATCCAAGGATTGACCGTACCTTGATGACTACGCCCTCCATTGTTGATAGAGACTCTTGCTTCGTCGCTTTCCAAGGAAGACCCACAATGATGGCAGAAATTTGAGCCTGTTTGATTGACCGTCCCACACTTAGGACATCTATTGCTCTCCTCCCGAAGAACGGTGCCACAATCGGGACAAACCGCCATGTTTTTACGCACTGGGTATCCACAATTAGGACAACTACTAAGGTTTCTATCCGAATCTGCAACTACCTCCCTGTTCTCATTCTCATGACCAAACTGCGGTTCCGAGCCACCAAAAAATTGGCTTTCCGAAACTGTTTTCCTTAAATTTTCCTCGCCAGACTCGGAAACGGTCTGAGCTACAGGTCTTGGGCTCTGCCCATTCTCTAAAGGAGCGCTACATTTCTCACAAACGATAGCATTGTCATCATTTGGCCATCCACAGTTTTTACATCTTTTTGTCATAATCCGAATCCGTATTTGACCACTCTTTTTTTTAAGAGCTTTTTCCGTCAAACACCCTCACCGGAATGAAACATTTCACTTTTTTTTTGCTACATACAAAAAGAAAGCGGGGTATCTGTTGCTGTTGCCCGACTCTTTTGGGTCCTGGAAAAACCTGTGCACAACGAACAAACAGCTGGATACCCACGCTCTCAATCGCGGGGCATCTACCACTGTCTTGTTTCTGCTTGTGCTTATTGAATTTTCCAGGTTCAAAGAGTACAAAAACAAGCTCGGCAAACGCCTTCTTTCAATATGTCATCCTCGCCCTGATAGGCCATTGAAAAACCTATTTGGACAAGGAGGCTACAAAAATAAGGATATTTTCGGGAAAAACAAACAAATAGTAAAAAAATAACAGAAAAACTCTTGGAGTATGAATTAAAATTTCTACCTTTGCAGAAATGTTGAGAATATAATTGGACAATAAATCAACAGATTGTAGAAATTATTATTAATTAATATTATGGAAGACAGATTTATTAATCCGTATACCGATTATGGTTTCAAGAAACTTTTCGGCACTGAGCAGAATGCCGACCTGCTCATCAGTTTTCTCAACGCGCTTATCTCCGACGACGAAAACAACGACCCCATCATATCCATCACCTATAAGAACGTTGAGCATGTTGGCGAAATCAACACCATGCGCTCAAGCTACTTCGACGTGTTCTGCCAGACACAGTCAGGCGCCGACTTCATTGTCGAAATGCAGAACGGCAAGCAAATCTACTTTAAAGACCGGAGCCTCTACTACGCCACCATACCTATCCAAGAGCAAGGCAAGAAAGGCAAGGCCAAAGCGGAAGCCGAAGCCAGAGCAATGGAGAAGAAACTCGCCAGACTCGGTCGCAGCTTGAAAATGGAAGAGAAAAAGCCAAAGAAAGGCTGGGACTACCACCTCAAAGATGTATATCTGGTCGCCATCCTGGACTTTGTTTTCCCAGGAAACGAGTATCCCGAGGATGAGTATTTCCATAGAATCAAGCTCATGGATGTAAAAGACAAACACGTTTTTTACGACAAACTCACCCTTATCTATCTTGAGATGCCCAAAATCGAGAAAATGGAAATCAAACTCGACACGATGCGCGACAAGTGGATGTACGCCCTCTACTCGCTCTGCTACACCGACGAGCAGCCCGAAGGACTCCAGGAAGATGTCTTCCAAAAGCTCTTCCGTGAAGCAGAGATCGCACGGTTCAACGAGACGCAACTTCTAACATACAGGGAGAGCCTCCGGGATCTTTGGGATAGCTACAGCACATGGGAATGCGCCAACAAAGAAGGGTTCGAGCAAGGACATGCCGAAGGGAAAGAACTCGGAATCGCAGAAGGAAAGGAATTGGGAAAGAAATTGGGAAAGGAATTGGGAATCATCGAGGGGAGCAAAACAAAAGCCCTTGAGGTAGCCCAAAAAATGAAAGACCTTGGAATGGATCCAGAAACAATTGCTCAACTCACAGGATTGACGCCTGAAGAACTCACCTCGTGACATCCTCCATCGCCTTCAAACGGGTCATCTCGTCCCTGTAATAGGCCGCCGCAATGAAGTCCATCTCCTTGACAGCCTTCTCCATGTTGCGCTTGGCCTCCTGAATGGCCTTCTCCAACTGCTTCTTGGTCTTGTACTCGACCTGCTCAGCTGCGACCACGCCCGCGGATTCCTCTTGAGCGTAAGAAGCTACCCTGCGTCCCGTGGCCTCAGCCAAAGAAGTGTCAATGGCCTTGATGATGGTCTTCGGCACAATGCCATGGGCCTCATTATAAGCAATCTGCTTTGAACGACGACGGTTGGTCTCGTCAATAGTCTTCTGCATCGACTCAGTGATGGTAGAAGCATACATGATGACCTTGCTCTCAGCATTACGGGCAGCACGCCCCGCCGTCTGCGTCAAAGAACGCTCCGAACGCAAGAAACCTTCCTTGTCAGCATCCAAAATGGCCACCAGACTCACCTCCGGCAAGTCCAAACCCTCACGCAACAGGTTCACACCCACCAACACGTCGAACTCACCCAGACGCAAGCCACGCAAGATCTCCACACGCTCCAAAGTGTCCACATCGGAGTGGATGTACCGTGCCTTGATCTTCAAATTGTTCAAATAGGTGTTCAGCTCCTCAGCCATGCGCTTCGTCAAAGTGGTCACCAACACACGCTGCCCCTTCTCCTTCACCTTGCGGATCTCCTCCAAGAGGTCATCGACCTGGTTCACGCTGGGACGGACCTCGATGACAGGGTCCAACAAGCCCGTGGGACGGATCACCTGCTCCACATACACACCCTCGCTCTGCTGTAACTCATACTCAGCCGGCGTGGCGCTCACATAAATGGTCTGACCCGTCAAAGCCTCGAACTCATGGAACTCCAAAGGCCTGTTATCCAATGCGGAAGGCAACCTGAAACCATACTCCACCAAGGTCTGCTTGCGCGAACGGTCTCCTCCATGCATGCCGCGGATCTGAGGCACCGTGACATGGCTCTCGTCGATGACAGTGATGAAGTCGTCAGGGAAGAAATCCAACAGACAGAAAGGACGGGTGCCGGGACTGCGACCGTCGAAATACCTTGAATAGTTCTCGATGCCCGAACAATAGCCCAACTCCCGCATCATCTCAATGTCGTAGTTCACCCTGTCCTCCAACCGCTTGGCCTCAAGCCCCTTCCCCATCTCACGGAAATACTCCGCCTGACGGAACATATCGTCCTGAATCTGCACAATGGCAGCATTCATCTTGTCCTTCGAGGTGATGAAGATGTTGGCCGGGAAGATGGTAACCTCGGAGATCTCCTCGATACGGCTGCCGGTGACAGGGTTGAAGCTCTCGATGGCGTCGATCTCATCGTCCCAGAACACGATGCGATAGGCGATGTCGGCGTAGGCCGGAAAGATGTCGAGCGTCTCTCCCTTAATACGGAACTTACCTTGGGTGAACTCGATCTCGTTACGGGTATAGAGGGCGTCCACAAGCGCTTTGGCCACATCATCGCGGCGACACTTCTGTCCACGGGCGATATAAATGACGTTCTTGCTGAAATCGTCGGGGTTGCCGATACCATAAAGACACGACACCGAAGAGACCACGATGATGTCTCTCCTACCCGACATCAAAGCCGTGGTGGTACTCAGGCGCAACTTCTCGATATCGGAATTAATCGAAAGGTCTTTTTCAATATAAGTGTTGGTCGAAGGAATGAAAGCCTCCGGCTGGTAGTAGTCGTAATAGGAGACGAAATATTCCACGGCATTCTCCGGGAAGAACGCCTTGAACTCGCCATAGAGCTGCGCCGCCAGGGTCTTGTTGTGGCTCAGGATGAGCGCCGGCCTGTTGAGTTGCGCCAGCACATTGGCCACGGTGAAGGTCTTGCCCGAGCCGGTCACCCCGAGCAGTGTCTGGGCACGGTCGCCCCGTTGCAGCCCCTCGACGAGCTGCTTGATGGCCTCAGGCTGGTCGCCCGTAGGCTTGAAGTCCGATACGAGTTTAAAGTCCATGCTTCACGTTGAAGTCCATCATCACAGGATAATGGTCGGATCCTTTATGTTTAATTCGTTTGAACGACATCGGCACGATCTGCTCGTTGCCCCACACATAGTCGATTCGCAGTAACGGCAGCTTACCTGCATAGGTGTACCCTATGCCGCGACCGGCTTCCACAAAACCGTCGACGAAGCCAGCCTTCTTGATCTGATGGTAGGTATAGGATATCGGAGTGTCGTTGAAGTCGCCGCAAATAATGATGGGACGTCCGTCGTGCGGGATATCGGCAAGCATCTCGCTGACCTCTTCGCTTCTTCTCTCATAGGCTTTCTTCAACTTGACGATGATCGACTTGCCGTATTTCTGCACCTCTTCCTTGCTATTGCCAGAATCGGAGAACACAGTTATCTCATTATCTGTGAGTTGGAACGAGACAAGATGGCAGCATAGCACGTAAAACACGCCTTTCTCGCCCGCATCCACCTTGGCCACTGCACCATAGATCTTCTCCTCGGCAAAAGGAATGTCTTCGTCGAGGGCGCTAAGCGGATACCGTGAATAGATGACATTTCCTCCGAAGTTCGCCTTCTTATGATAGTAATGATACGGCATCCCCAGCATCTCACCGAAACCGGCGACACAGGCGTCCCTTCCCGTCTTGGGCATAAAGATCTGAAACTCTTGGATGCAGAACACATCGGGATCGTTTTCTTTCACCATCTTGGCCATCTCGGCGGCAACCTCCAACGATGATCTATCCTTGTCGTACTGATCCTTGAAATACAGCACATTATAGCTCATCAACCGCAACTCGCCTCCACTCTGTGATTTCCCCATGGAAAAAGACTTTACCACACCGGGAACGGCAATCAGCAAGGCGATGATGGAGATCCACGCCTTGCGCGACCACATCAGGAGCAACAGTGCCAATATAACCACATTGTAGAGGAAAATCACCCAAAAACCAAGGCTGAAAAACGACAGCCACACAAATCGGGTCGGGTTGACGTAACTGCCAAGCACGCTCATCGCCATGGCAAGAAGTCCTACAAAGGCCAAAACAGCCAGCAGGAACACAATAATGCGTCCCAGTACGCTGCGCTTGTTTTTGACTCTTGCTCTTTCTTTTTTATCTCTTTTCATATCAATAGTACAAACGGCCTTTCTTCTTCCAAATCATAATGATGATAAATCCGATGAGCATACCTCCAAGATGGGCGAAGTGCGCAATGCCGTCGCTGGTCCGGAAGAAGCCCTCGAACAGCTCGATGGCCACCATGGCGATGATGAACCATTTGGTCTTGATTGGGACGAGGAAATAGAGGTAGATATATTCGTTGGGGAACATCATTCCGAAGGCCAGCAGCAAGGCGTAGATGGCACCTGAAGCGCCCACGGAGAGATGGATACCCGGAATCAGCATGTTGATAAGACCTGCACCGACACCACACACGAGGTAATAGAACAGGAAACGTTTCGTACCCCACACATTCTCAAGCGTCGCACCGAACATCCACAGCGAGAACATGTTGAAAAACAGATGCTCGAAGTTGCCGTGCATGAACATATAGGTCAAGGGCTGCCACACCCGGAACATCCCTGTCTGCAGACTCCAGATACCCAGCCAGTAGTTGAGGTCGATCACACCCATCCTAACCAGCACTAAGTAGGCGAGATAGCAGATGCAGTTGATGATTAAAAGGTTCTTTACGGCGACAGGCAGTAGTGAGAAACCATAGGGACGATATTCGTTGCTCATTGAGAATTAAGAATTAAGAATTTAGAATTTAGAGATTTTCAGTTTTCCGTTTTCAGTTTTCCGTTCAATTCCTCAAGCGTGAGGAGGGTATATATCTTTTTCCCGTCGGGGGCTACTTCGGCGACGTTGCAACCAAAGAGCTGGTCTACAAGGTTTTGCATCTCCGGTTCCGACAACGGGGTGTTAGTCTTTACTGACAGCTGCGCTGCCATGGTCTTGGCGATGCCCAGCTTGCGTTCCAGCTGGAGGTCGGTGCGGTTGATCTTATAGTTTTCGAGCATCTTCTCGAGAAGGTCCACCGGGTCGCCGCCAGAGAGGTCGGCCGGAGTGCCGTTGATCATGAAGGTGGTCGGGTTGACCTGTTCCAAGGAGAAGCCCACCTGTTGCAGTTCCGGCATCAGCTCACGAAACAATGAGGCGTCGTTGGCATTGAGGGTGAACGGCTGGGGGAACAGCTCCTGTTGGGAGTGACCGCTGTTGGTCTCCATCTCCTTGAGGAACTTCTCGAAGAGGATGCGGCTATGGGCCAGATGCTGGTCGATGACAAGGAGGCCCGACTTCACCGTGGTCACGATGTAGCTTTGGCTCAGCTGAAGGTAACGGCTCTTCTGCTCAATTTGCTGGGGCGTCTCAGCACGACTTTCCGAGGACGTTTCCTCCCCTGTCTGGTCGGTACGTTCTCCATACAGCAGCCTCCAGTCTTCCGAAGGCCTGACCCGTTCCTGGTGCTGCCTGAAGGGGTTGTATGACGGGTTGACCGGCACCTCGGGTTGGACGATGGGGTTGGATGACTTGACCACCTCGCCGAAGTCGAAACCCAGGTTGGCCGGTTCGTCGAAGTCGATCATCGGCGACAGGTTGTTCTGTCCGATGGCCTTACGAACGGCGGCGTGGAGGATGGCATACACCAGTTTGACATCGATGAAGTTGACTTCCGTCTTGGTAGGATGTATGTTGACGTCGATATCGGCGGGATCCACCTCGATATCAAGGAAATACCCCGGGAAGCTGTCCTTGGGAATCATCTCCAGGAAAGCATTCTCGATGGCGTGATGCAGGTAAGGATGCTTGATGAAGCGCTTGTTGACGAAGAAATACTGTTCGCCACGGGTCTTTTTGGCAAATTCCGCCTTGACGATATATCCGTGGATGCTGACGCGGTCGGTATCCTGATGAACAGGCAGCAGCTTCTCGTCGTAATGGCTCCCGAAGAGTCCCATGATACGCTGTTTAAGGTTCCCCGGATAGAGATGATAGAGCTCTTTGCCGTCGCTGGTGAAGGTGAAGCCCACCTCGGGGTTCATGAGGGTCACCCGGGTGAACTCTTCCACGATATGGCGCATCTCGGCGGCGGGCGACTTCAGGAAGTTACGTCGTGCCGGCACGTTGAAGAACAGGTTCTTGACGGTGAAGGTCGTCCCCACCGGCATAGGCACGAGGGTCTGTTCCTTGACCACCGACCCTTCGTTGATGATCTTCACCCCTATCTCGTCCTCCTTACGGCGAGTGCGCAGCTCCACCTGTGCGATGGCCGCGATGCTCGCCAGTGCCTCGCCACGGAAGCCCATGGTGCGGATCGAGAACAGGTCCTCGGCCTTGCTGATCTTGGAGGTGGCATGACGTTCGAAGCACATCCTCGCGTCGGTCTCCGACATGCCGCAGCCGTTGTCGGTGACCATAATGAGGGCCTTGCCCGCGTCTTTCACCACGAGGTCGATCTGGGTGGCACCCGCATCGAGGGCGTTCTCCATGAGCTCCTTGACTGCCGAGGCAGGCCGTTGGATGACCTCACCCGCAGCGATCTGGTTGGCTACGCCGTCGGGAAGCAGTTTGATCACATCGAGCATAACCGCCGTTATTTACCCATTAATCCCGAGATGATGTTGGTGAACATCGGGGTGCAGAAGATGAAGTAGAAGGCCACCAGCACGATGGCGCCGATGATGAGGGCGCGCACGGTCTTGTAGCGGCGTTCCGACGAGTCCTCGGCATCCTTGTTTGTGCCCCATTTGCTGCGCATCTGGAGACGGAGCTGTTCCTCGTGACTCAGGCTCGATTCGTATCCGGCCTCGGCTTTCTTGCGCTCCCACTCCTCCTTCTGGGGGTCGTAGTACCTCGGGATGTAGTTGAATCCCTTCGGTTTGTGTTTATAAAAGAATCCCATTTGTATCCGGTTTTGAATTAACTTGCAAATATACGGCGAAATTCCCAAACTTGCATGGCAATCGGGAAGATTTCTTATCTTTGCAGCCTGATGGAAGCGAAAAACACGACACGGTCCTGGCTTCCGACCCTGCTGATTCTGCTGGTCGGGGCGCTGCTTTTCGTGCTCAACCTTGTGGTGGGCAGCGTGAGCGTGCCATTGTCGGAGTTCTGGAAGGTGCTCATGGGCGGGGGCGACGAGACCTGTCGGACCATCATCCTCGACTACCGTCTGCCGCAGGCCATCACAGCCCTGTTTGCCGGCATCGGCCTTTCCGTCTCGGGTTTGCTGATGCAGACTCTCTTCAGGAACCCTTTGGCCGACCCCTCCATCCTGGGTATCTCGTCGGGTGCCAGCCTAGGCGTGGCCATCGTGGTGCTCCTCACTGGAAAGCTCAGCGGCATGGCGGTGAGCGCCATGCCGGGATGGTCCACCGTAGGCGTGACCATCGCCGCCTTCGCGGGAGCTTTCTTGGTACTGCTCCTCATCCTGGCCTTGAGTTCTCGGCTGAAGAGCATGGTGAGTCTCATCCTGGTGGGCATCATGATTGCCTACATCGCAGGCTCGGTGACTGACGTGCTGAAGTTCTTCAGCCAGAAAGAAGACGTACACACGTTTGTCATCTGGGGCTTCGGCAGCTTCTCCAACGTCGGGAAGAGCCAGCTGGGCTATCTAGCAGGCACTATCCTGGTCGGCACCGTGATGGCATTCCTTCTTTCCAAGTCGCTGAACCTCTTACTCTTAGGAGACAGATACGCCGAGAACCTCGGTTTGAACCTGCGTCGCGCCAGCCTGCTGACCATCCTGGTGTCGGGCTTCCTGATGGCCGTCATCACGGCCTTCTGCGGTCCCATCGCCTTCATCGGGTTGGCGGTGCCCCATCTGGCGCGGTTTACCTACCATACCAGCAACCATTTCATGTTGACCCCCGCCACGGCGGTCATCGGCATGGACCTGGCTTTACTTTGCAACCTCATCGCCAGGCTGCCCGGCTTCGACGGCAACCTGCCCATCAACTCGGTGACCGCCTTAATTGGCGCACCCATAGTGATTTACGTCATCTTCCACCGTCAAAAAGTACTGTCGAAATGAAAGAAGTGCTGCGCTGTAACGGTCTTCAGATAGGCTATAAGGGCAAGGCCCTGATGCCTCCCATCGAAGCGACTTTGCACGAAGGCGAAGCCGTGGCGTTGGTAGGTGCCAACGGCAGCGGCAAGACCACCCTCTTCAAGACCCTCACGGGCAACCTGAAACCCATTGCCGGCAACGTGGTGCTGTGCGGCAAGCCTTTGGGCGACTATTCCCCCAACGAGCGCGCCAAGCTCTTCAGCCTGGTCCTCACCGAGAAGCCCGACGACCTCTTCCTGAAGGTCTTCGACATCGTCGCCTCCGGCCGTTACCCCCACTCGGGATTGATGGCCAAGCTCCGTGACGAGGATTATGACATAATTAAAGCAAAGCTTCAAGTAACAGGTGTTTTAGAACTCATTAACAGAGACTTCGTATCATTAAGTGATGGTGAAAAGCAGAAGGTGATGATCGCCAAGGCCTTGGTTCAGGACACCCCTATTATTTATATGGACGAGCCCTCGGCCTTCCTCGATTACCCCAGCAAAGTGGAGTTGCTCAGGCTCATATCCCGCCTAGCCAAAGAGGAAAACAAAACCATCCTCTACAGCTCACATGATTTGGAGTTATTAATGAAACACGCCTCAACCTTATGGTTGGTAGCCAAAGGCAAACCGATGATGATCGGAAAGCCGGAAGAGGTGGAGGTGGGGGAATATTTGGGGATAAGAGATAGATAAGAGATAAGAGATAAGAGATAAAAGTTAAAAGTTAAAAGTTAAGAGATAAAAGTTGGTCGCACCCCATCGGGGTGCCACATCGGTAAAACAAAACACAACCCCCCATAATCCTCCGCACCCCATCGGGGTGCCACATCGGTAGAAAAAAATTATGAAAACAAGATTATTGACCATCGCCGTATCATTATTATTATTCGTTATGTCATCCTGCTCCAACAAAACCCCTGTTGACCTCATCGTCCACAACGCCAAAATCTATACCGTCGACGTCGCTTTCAGCATGGCACAAGCCTTTGCCGTGAAAGACGGGAAATTCATCGCCGTAGGGACCGAAGACGAGATCATGGGACATTATACCGCCACCGAAGTCGTTGACGCCCAAGGAAACGCAGTCTACCCCGGCTTCATGGACGGACACAGCCACTTCAGCGGCTATGGCGAGAACCTCGTCCGCTGGGCCGACCTGAAAGGCTGTCAATCCTACGATGAGGCCATCGAGCGGCTGAAGGTCCACGACAGCCTCTACCCCGCCGAATGGCTCCTCGGTCGTGGCTGGGACCAAAACCTATGGACACCTGCCGAGTTCCCTGACAACCAACGACTTGCAGAGGAGTTCCCCGGCAGAAAGGTGCTGCTTACCCGTGTGGATGGCCACGCCGTGCTGGTCTCCAAGGAAGTGCTTGACCTGGCTGGAATCACACCCAGTTACAAACAAGACGGCGGCATGGCACTTGTTCAGGATGGCCGCTGCACTGGCATCCTCCTCGACAACACCGCCGATGTAGCCAAGGCATTAATCCCTCCGATGGGCAGGGAACAACGCATCCAAGCCCTTCTGAAAGCCCAGGAGAACTGCCTCAAAGTCGGCCTTACCAGCGTCACTGACGCGGGTTTTGATATTGAAACCATCACTTTAATTGATAGCCTACAAGAATCTGGTTTACTGAAAATTCATGTCAACGCATGGATTAATCCTGATGACGAGACCATGGACTATTTCATGAGCCAAGGCATCATCGACAAGGAAAGACTCACCGTCCGCAGCGTGAAGATCTACGCCGACGGCGCACTGGGGTCACGAGGGGCCAACCTCATCGAGCCATACGCTGACGCTCCCGAGACCTCGGGGCTGATCCTGGAGTCGGACGAGTTCTACCGTCACGTCTGCCAGAAGGCCTACGACGCCGGCTATCAGGTGTGCTGCCACGCCATCGGCGACGGAGGCGTGCGTCATATCCTCGACATCTACTCGGAGTTCCTGAAGGGTTCCAACGACCTCCGCTGGCGCATCGAGCACTCGCAGGTGGTCGCTGAAGACGACTTCCAGAGGTATCATAACTACTCTGTCATCCCCTCCATCCAGACCACGCATTGCACCTCCGACATGGACTGGGCCGGGGAACGACTCGGCGAGCGCATCAAAAACGCATACGCCTATCAACGGCTGCTTCAGCAAAACGGCTGGGTGATCAACGGCACCGACTTCCCCATCGAGGACATCAGTCCCATCTATACCTTCTACGCAGCCGTGGCCCGCAAGCACCTTGACGGAACCCCCGCCGATGGTTTCCAGATGGAGAACGCCCTCACCCGTGAACAGGCCCTGCGTTCCATTACCATCTGGGTTGCCAAAGGCTGTTTCCTCGAAGACCGAAAAGGCAGCATCGAGGTCGGCAAAGACGCTGATTATGTGATACTTGACCGTGACATCATGACCATTGAGGAATCAGACATCCCCCAGGCCAAGCCGATTATGCATCAATAATAAAAGTCGTCGTCCTGCGTTATCTGAGGAAAACAACCGAAGTGAAGCGAATTCTTTTTAGCATCCTGATTTGCCTGTCGCTTGGCACCGTCAAAGCCATGGAGCGCGACAGCCTGGAACTATGGATCGACCATCGGCTGCTCGATTATTACCGGAACGAGCGTCGACACGAGATCTATGGCTACCAACTTGAGGATGGCAAAACCGCCTCAAACTACTTCTCCTTTATCCAATCGGAATACGACCGCGAGCTCATGGGCACGTTGGCGGCCATGCTCTGTCACCCCGACTCATCCGACTACACCAATGTAGCTTCGGCCCTGTATTTCGTGCAAACCATCGAATATGCCCCCGACTCGGTTTCAAAAGGCGTCGACGAGTACGTTCGATACCCCATCGAAACCCTTTCCGACGGCATGGGCGATTGCGAGGACAAAACGATCCTGTTGGCCGCCATCTTCGAGGAGGCGCACATTGATTATGTGCTTTTCTCACTTCCCGACCACCTTGCCCTTGGCGCCAAAATTGACGGAGGGGATTACAAGTACCTCGAGACCACCTACCCCAGCTGGGAAATAGGACAGATCCCCGCCCAGTTCAACGGTGTGCCGATGGAGATCCTCCATCCCAGCCAAGGACCACAGGTGGTTCCCACAAGCATTCATTTCGCGTCGGAACCCACCTTGGCCTTCACCCCGGCCAGGTGTCACCTACAGATACACCTACTGAATTATGGTCCGGGCCGTGTCAAGAACCTGAGAGCCCATGTCACCATGAAAAACGCTTCACCCCGCCGGACAAAGAATCTGGCCAATGAATATTTTGAACTCGACGAATTGCTTGAAGGCACGGAAAAGGACTACACCCTGGAATTCAAAAGCCAAATCCAATCAGGTGCCGTGTTGCACCTCACCCTCATAGGCGATCACATGGACACCATCGACATGGAGATGGTTTTGGAAATGCAAAAATAGTTTTGTAACTTTGTCCCCACAAAATTGCAAAACAATGGCTCTCAACAAGAAACCCTTTACATTTCTTTTGGCGATTCTTGGCCTTTTTTCAGGCTTGACGGCCCGTCCCGTTGACCAGGAGACCGCCAAGGCTATCGCTGTCAAGTTCATGAAGACTAACGACCTGCATCTTGCAGCCACCTATCAAACCGATAAAGGCATGCCCGCCTTTTATATCTTCAACACCCAAGACGGTTTCGTCATCGTCTCCGCCGACGACTGCGAGACACCCATCATCGGCTACTCCCACGAGGGCCGGTTTAATCCCGACGACGTTCCCGTCCAGATGCAGGAATACCTCCAGGACTTTGTGGCGAGAATCCAATATGGCATTGAAAACCAAATCGTTGCCGATGAAGTCACCGCAAGGCAATGGGAGCTGGTGAAAGCCACGGGGCGACTCAGCGACGACAGGTCCGCCAAGGCCGTGGAGCCGTTGATTACTACCAAATGGCACCAGGGTTGCCTCTACAACAGCCTCTGCCCCGAGATGAGTGGTCCCTGCGGCCATGCCGAGGTGGGCTGTGTGGCTGTGGCCATGGGACAGATCATGAACTACTGGAAATTCCCGAAGACCGGATTCGGCTCTCACTCTTATCCTTACGCGGGCATGACCTTCTCCGCCAATTTCGGCAGCACCGAATACGATTGGGACCATGCGTCCGACTCCCTCACAGAGGCATCCAGTGAGGCCGAAATCGAGGCCATAGCGACTCTGCTGTACCATTGCGGCGTCTCGGTTGACATGCACTATACCGCCAATGGTTCCGGGGCCCATTCCTACGATGTCCCCGACGCTCTAACACGTTATTTCAAATACTCCGACGAGATGAGGCGTGAGTCCATGAGCGACAATCCCTCCGAATGGCCTGCCAAGCTAAAAGCCTGCCTCGACTCGGGACGCCCCGTGTATTATTACGGTCAAGGCGACGGCAGCCATGCCTTCGTGTGCGACGGCTACGACGACAACGGCCTTTTCCATTTCAACTGGGGATGGGGAGGCAACGGCGACGGCTTTTTCGCCTTGGGTAATCTGAATCCCCTCGGACACGACTACAACACCAGCAACGCGGCCATCTTTGACATTGTTCCCCATTATGCGCCTTACGAAATTGCCGTCACCTCCAATCCCCCATCAGGCGGCGACATCGTCGGATCAGGTAGCTTCTTGATGGGAGACTCCTGCATCCTGACTGCGGTTCCCTCCGACAACTGCGAGTTCCTCTATTGGAAGAAAGACGGTTTGATTGTAAGTTACGACACCACGTATGGCTTTCTAGTCACGACAGACCTTAACCTTGAGGCCAACTTCTCCCTTAAAACGCCAAAACAAGTCACCGTCAATCCAGCCTCCGACCCCGAAAACCCTTACGTAAACCTCTCGTGGGGCAATGTCGGCAACAGCCATTGGAATCTCCTGAAACAATTCGAGATCGATCCGGATTACGGTGACATCGCCACCGATGGCGATTTCATCTATTTTACCGTACGATACGCCTATCCGAAACCCAAGATGGTCAAATACTCGATGAACGGCGAATTTGTAGAGGACCTCGTATTGGAGGATTTCGGATTTGGGGAATTCTTCATTGAACCCAGCTGCCTTGCCTATGACGGCCGTTACTTTTATTGCAACGGCTATAACATGGGCTCCTTGACGTTCACCAGTCTTTTCTGTTTGGATTTTGATAACAAAACGCTCGTCGATACCATCGATGTGGGTGTCAAAACCAACGAGGGTAGCTGCACTTATGATCCCATCAACGACGGGTTTTGGATTGGTTCATTAACCGAACGCAAGTTACGTTTGGTGGACCGCAACGGTGTCAGGATCAAAGAAAGTCCCTCTTTTTCCAAATACATTGTTGGCGCTGGATACCACACTGCCGAAGACGAAACGCCCCACCTATTATTGGTGGAGGCCTCTGGAGAGCTTTACGACTATGACCTCACCATGAATATCATCCATCGGAAGCCTTTGACAGTCTTAGCCCAGCATCCCCAAGGCGGTTTTGTCGGTCGTTACGAAGGAAAGGATGCCTTGTATGTGCCGTTCGACAGCATCGCCTGCATCTATGAGATAGCCGACAATCTGGCTCAGATTCTACATTATCGCGTTTATCGCTCCGACGGTCAAGAACACATAACCACCCTCGCTGAGGAGGTCTCCTGCGCCTGTTACATCGACTCCACTTGGAAGGACCTCCCTGTCGGGACCTATCGGTTTGGGGTAAGTGCGGCTTTCGCCAATGGCAACGAATCGGAGATCGTATGGTCCGCCCCCGTGGAGAAGACGAATCACGGCATCGACGAAAACGAGGAGCCTTTCGACCCCAACGTCCAGAAAGTTTTTGAGAACGGCCAAATCGTCATCATCAAGGACGGGAAGAAGTACACTATCACAGGACAGGAGATCAAATGATGAAAAGGCTCCTGCACATATTAGCTATCGTCTTCGGCTTGTCTCTTGGCTTGACGGCCCGTCCCGTCGACCAGGAGACAGCCCGAGCTATCGCCGTCAGGTTTATGGGAACCGACAACATCACGCTTTCGAGCACCTACCGAACCACTAATAACAACCCCGCCTTTTATATCTTCAACACCAAAGACGGTTTCGTCATCGTCGCCGCCGACGACTGCGAGACACCCATTATCGGATATTCGCATGAAAGCCGTTTCAATCCGAATGACGTTCCTGTTCAGATGGAAGATTACCTTCAGAATTTCGTAACGAGAATCCAATACGGCATTGACAATCAAATCGTTGCCGATGAAACCACCGCAAAACAATGGAAGCTGGTGAAGGCCACGGGGCGACTCAACGACAACAGGTCCGCCAAAGCGGTGGAGCCCTTGCTGACCACCAAATGGCATCAGGGTTGCCTCTACAACAGCCTCTGCCCCGAGATGAGCGGTCCCTGCGGCCATGCCGAGGTGGGCTGTGTGGCGGTGGCCATGGGACAGATCATGAACTACTGGCGATATCCCACCATAGGCTATGGAACCCATTCGTATTATGGGGCCGGCACCACCCTCACCGCCGACTTCGGCAACACCGAATACGGTTGGGACCATGCGCCCGACTCCCTCACAGAGACATCCAGTGAGACAGAGGTCGAAGCTGTGGCGACATTGCTGTACCATTGCGGCGTATCGGTAGAGATGAGTTACAGCGCCAACGGATCGGGAGCCCATTCCAAGGATGTGGTAGATGCACTGAAAGACTACTTCCTGTATTCGAGGGATTTGTACCGTGAGAAGAGAGACAGCGACAATCTCCTATGGTTGAACAAGTTGAGGGACTGCCTTGACAAACAACGTCCTGTGTTATATTCTGGTAACGGTAGTGCAGGCCACGCCTTCGTCTGCGACGGCTACGACGCAAACGACCTGCTGCACTTCAACTGGGGGTGGGGCGGCAACGGTGACGGTTATTTTGCCCTAGGCAACCTATGTCCTAATGGCCATGATTTCAACAATTACAATTACGCCATCTTCGACATCGCCCCCGACTCCGCTCTTTATCAAGTGACCATTATGGCCAATCCCATCGTAGGCGGCTACGTGGAAGGCTATGGCGAGTATCACATCTCTGAGCCTTGCACCCTGACGGCCACGCCTTCCGAGCACTACGATTTCTTCTGTTGGAAGTACAATGGCACCATCCTCTCGTACGAAAGCGCATTCACCTTCCCTGTTTACAACCAAGTGGACAACATCGAGGCCTGCTTTACATTGAAGCCTATCCAAGAAGTCAAAGCCGCCATCGACACCCTTGGAACCGGAGTCCCTATCATAACGCTCACACAGGAAAGCGGCCCCGGCCACTCCTGGCACCTGCTTAAACAGTTTGAGACCCATGGAGGACGAGGAATAACCACCGACGATGAATACATCTATGTTTGTGGAGGAGACCCCGAAGGCTATATGTTCTCAAAATACACCATGGACGGGGAATTCATTGAAAGCTTCAACATAGAAGGATGCCATTCTCCTTCATGCCTCACCTACGATGGCTTGTATTTCTATTGTAACGGATTGAATGATAATAAGTTATATACTGTCAACCTAAAAGAAAAGACGCTGGTCAGATGCATCCAACTGGATTTCGACTTCGACCTCTGCTCCTTCGACAAGACGAAAGGGCGTTTCTGGATGAACAAGAAATTACAGAATGGCCAAACCGAACAAATCGTTCTTTGCTCCCGTTCCGGAGAAATCACCAACGAAGGCCCCAGCTTTACCTCCAGTATGATGGTCGGTTCAGGGCTTTATCTGGGAAGGGAGGGAAACTCGCATCTGCTGTTAAAAGACCAGGAGGGAACGGTCTATCAGGTAATCAAGAAAAGCGTTTTCTCAGAAATAGATTATTCGCATCCCCTATTCCGTTGTGGAGAGTCCCTTGGCTCCCATGTGGGGAAATATATGGGGCACGACGCCATCTATGTGGTTGACGGCCACACTGTCAGGATTTACAGGATGGTTAACGTGTTTTCGCAATGCAAAGAATACCGTTTGTGGCGTGCCGACGATTATCTCTCCAACATTATCGAGGTTTCTATCGAGGGCACCTCGTATATTGACAGAACATGGCAAAGCCTCGGTGTAGGCCGATACAGCTACGGCGTAGGCATGATCTTCGAAAACAGCCATGAGTCGACCCTCATTTGGTCCGAACCATTAATCAAAGGGAATTACGACATTAATGAAACCCCTTCACCCGAAGGGCCAACCGTCCAGAAAGTCTTCGAGAACGGCCAAATCGTCATCATCAAGGACGGGAAGAAATACACTATCACAGGACAGACAATACAATGACAATGGAAAACAACGATAATTTCAGCATCCAAATAGCCCAAGAGCTGCATCTCGATTCACACCATGTAGCCAATGTGGTGAAACTGCTCGGCGAAGGTGCCACCATCCCTTTCATCGCACGTTACCGCAAGGAGATGACCGGCACCATGAACGAAGAAATGGTAGCTGCCGTACAGAAACGTTTGGAACAGCTCATCGAGCTTCAGAAACGCAAGGAAAGCGTCCTCTCCTCCATCCGCGAGCAGGAGAAACTCACCCCCGAGCTGGAGCAGAAGATACTGGAAGCCAAGACGATGCAGGAGGTCGAGGACCTTTATCTCCCTTACAAACCCAAACGCCGCACCCGCGCCGCCATCGCCCGCGAGAAAGGATTGGAGCCTCTCGCCGCACAAATCATGGCACAGAACGTGGATGCCGTGGAACGCCTCGCCAGCCGCTATGTGAACGCTCAAAAAGGCGTCAACAACGTCGAAGAGGCCCTGCAAGGCGCCAAGGACATCATCGCCGAATGGGTTTCGGAACATATCAATGGCCGTAACCGCATCCGTAAGATCTTTCACACCAAAGGCGACCTCAACTCCACCGTCATCAAAGGCAAGGAGGAAGAAGGCAAGACCTACCAGCAGTACTTCGACTTCAGCGAGCCCATCGCCAAAGCCCCTTCGCATCGCATCCTGGCCCTGTTCCGCGCCGAAGAGGAAGGCATCATCCGACTGAAGATCAAGGTTGACGACGACTTCGTGCTCAACTCCCTCGAGAGCATCTTCCTTAAAAACAACAACCCCTCGTCGGAACTGGTGCAAGAAGCCATCGCCGACTCGTGGAAACGCCTGCTGGAGCCATCCATCGAGACCGAGATACGCAACTTCTATAAGGAGAAAGCCGACGAGACCGCCATCCGTGTCTTCGCCGAGAACCTAAAGCAACTGCTGCTGGCCGCACCCATGGGACAGAAACGCACGCTCGCCATCGACCCCGGATTCCGCACAGGATGCAAGGTGGTGATACTCAGCGAGACAGGAGCCTTGCTCCACAACGAGACCATCTACCCTCACCCACCCAAGTCGGACGTGGTGGGCTCGATGCGCAAGGTGAAGAGCCTCGTGGACGCCTATAAAGTGGAGGTCATCGCCATCGGCAACGGCACGGCAGGACGCGAGACCGAGGACTTCATCCGCTACATCAAGTTCGACCGCGACATCACCGCCGTGATGGTCAGCGAGAGCGGCGCCTCAGTGTATTCCGCCTCCAAGATCGCTCGTGACGAGTTCCCCGATTACGACATCACCGTGCGTGGCGCCGTGAGCATCGGCCGCAGGCTGATGGACCCCCTGGCAGAGCTCGTGAAGATCGACCCGAAGAGCATCGGCGTGGGACAATACCAACACGACGTCGACCAAAAGAAACTCGGCGAGAGCCTCGACCAGACCGTGATGAGCTGCGTCAACGCCGTCGGCGTGGAACTCAACACCGCCAGCCAACAGCTCCTCTCCTACGTCAGCGGCGTGGGACCCGCCCTGGCAGGCAACATCGTCAGCTACCGCGACGAGAACGGAGGCTTCAAGAACCGCCGCGAGCTCCACAAGGTGCCTCGCCTCGGCGACAAGGCCTTCGAGCAATGCGCCGGCTTCTTACGTATCCACGGCGGCGACAACCCCCTCGACCAGAGCGCCGTCCACCCCGAGAGCTACCACATCGTGGAGAAGATGGCCAAGAAACTGAACGTGAAGGTCGGCGACCTCATCGGCAACAAGGAACTCATCGCCAAGATCAACCCAAAGGACTACGTGGAGCAGGACTTCGGCCTGGAGACCATCAATGACATCCTCAAAGAGCTCGACAAACCCGGTCGCGACCCCCGCAAGTCATTCGAGGCCTTCGAGTTCGACAAGGACATCCGCAGCATCGAAGACCTCAAGCCCGGCATGGAACTCAACGGCATCGTCACCAACATCACGGCCTTCGGCGCCTTTGTCGACATCGGGGTGCACCAAGACGGGCTGGTGCACATCAGCCAGATGGCCGACCATTACATCAAAGACCCCAACGAGGTGGTGCGCCTCAACCAACACGTCCGTGTGAAGGTGCTCAGCGTGGACGTGGACCGCAACCGTATCAGTCTGACCATGAGGAAATAGCACCATGAAAAGGATCTTCATCGTATGCTTGGCAGTATTCGGCCTGTTTCTAGGCTCAACGGCACATCCCGTCGACCAGGAGACAGCCAGAGCCGTTGCCGCCAAGTTCATGAAGACCCCCGACCTGCATCTTGCGGCCACCTATCAAACCGACAAGGGCATCCCAGCTATTTACATCTTCAACGATACAGAAGGCTTCGTCATCGTCTCAGCCGACGACTGCGAGACACCCATCATCGGCTACTCTCGCGAGAATCCTTTCGATCCGAACGACATCCCTATCCAGATGGAGGAATACCTCCAAGGCTTTGTGTCGAGGATTCAATATGGCATGGAGAACCATCTCATCGCCGATGAAGCCACGGCAAGGCAATGGGCCCTAGTAAAAGCCACAGGACGGCTCAAGAAGGACAAAACCGCCAAAGCTGTAGCACCTTTGATCACGACAAGATGGCATCAAGGATGTCTCTACAACAGTCTCTGTCCCAAGATGGACCACGTCCCTTGCGGACACGCCGAGGTGGGCTGTGTGGCAGTGGCCATGGCGCAGATCATGCATTATTGGAACTTCCCACAGGTCGGCAACGGTTCCAACGCCTATTATGCAATCACTGGAGAACTGTTATCCGCCGATTTTGGCAATACCCAATACCAATGGGACCTCATGCCCGATGCTTTGAGCGACACCTCGAGCACCGCTGAGGTTGATGCTGTGGCGACTTTGCTTTACCATTGCGGGATCGCGGTGCACATGCTATACACCAACCACGGTTCAGGAGCTCATTCCTCTGACGTCCCTGCCGTCTTGAAACGCCATTTTTTCTATTCTAACGAGATGCACCGAGAGACCATGGGTAATGAACCCGACCTGTGGCTGTTGAAACTGAAGGACTGTCTCGACAGAGAAAGGCCTGTGCTTTATTCCGGACAAGGCAGCAGCGGCCATGCCTTCGTGTGCGACGGTTACGACGACAACGACCTGCTGCACTTCAACTGGGGCTGGGGTGGAAACGGCGACGGCTACTATTCCATCGGAAGCCTAAACCCGCTAGGTCACGACTACAACAACAGCAACGGGGCCATCTTCGACATCGTCCCTGGAAGCATGCCTGTTTCGGTTACAGCCACGGCAAATCCTCCCTATGGCGGCTCTGTCGATGGCTTCGGCACCTATCTACCATGGGAGCAATGCGTCCTCACCGCCTCACCGTCCGAAAACTTCGAGTTCCTTTATTGGAAGAAGGATGGTCAAATCGTGTCATACGAAAACCCCTACCCCATGTTTCCCATTGATAGCGTTAACGATTTCGAGGCAGTGTTCAGCTTGAAGTCGGTCCTATCCGTCGCAGCCAACGCATCCAATGTAAATACGGCACGCATCGCTTGCGACGTCCAAAGCCTTGGCCCATGGCTGGTCTTGAAGCACTTCAATATCCAGAAGGTGCAGAGCATTGCCACCGACGGGAATCGCATCTACTTATGTAAGAGGGACAATGCAAGTTGTTTTTGGGAGTATTCCATGGACGGCTTGTATATCAGATACTGGACTCATGGAATAGGTTTCCCGATCAGTCTCACCTACGACGGGGAGTCGTATTACTGTTACTCGAACAACAGTGCATACCTATATTCATACGACATGGCCAACAGCAGCCTGGTTTCCTCTGTCAGGACTGGGTACTCCCCCATTTGCTCTTACGATCCCGTCCGTGACGGCATGTGGATTGCACGATACGACAGTCAGCTTCAGGCCTATAGGCTACATCTTATCGACCTAACCGGAACGCTTATCCAACAAGGTCCGCTGTTACCTTCGGAGGTGACGCCCAATGGTTCGGGGCTATTTGAAGGCATGGATCGCGACCTCCATCTGCTCATCAAGACCGAGGACGGCCAGGTTTACGACTACGACATCGACATGGACCTCTTATATCGTTGCAATGCGGATTTAGGGGTTTCATACGGTTCTTTTATCGGTGATTACCAAGGAAAAACAGCCATGTACGTATGTCTTGAAAACGCGGTGAGACTGTTTGATATCAAAAGTGTCATACGCCCCTGGCCCATCACCTATTATCGGCTTTATCGCTCCGATGAGGCAGGGAACGTCGTATTGTTAGCTGACGAATTCACGGACGTTTCCTACTCCGATGTCACCTGGGCAGAGTTAGGTTCAGGCGTGTACCGATATGGCATCAGCGTGGTCTTTGCCAACGGCAAGGAGTCTGAGATTATTTGGTCTGACCCCATCCCGAAAGGCAATTACGGCCTTGAGGAAAACGAAGATTCACTGGATGAAGGTGTCCAGAAGGTCTATGAGAACGGCCGAATCGTCATCATCAAGGACGGGAAGAGATATAATGTCGCGGGGCAGGAAATCCGACAATGAAAGGGTCACCCCACAAAAAACAGGCACACCCCTGCCACGCTGATCACTGCTCCAAGGACCTCACGCAAGGTGACTTTCTGATGGAATAAGATGGCTGCCGGGGCGATGATGAGGATGGGCGTGAGCGCAAAAAGCGTCTGGGCGATGCCCGCCGAGGTAAACTGTGTTGCCAATAAGGAGGCACTGACACCGATGAAAGGTCCAAAGATGGTGGACGCCAGCACACACCACATCGCCTTGCGGTCGCTCACGGCATGACGCAGCTGGGCAAGACCGTCTTTGTTGAAAAGCATCAAGGCGAGGAAGAACCCCACCAACCCGATATAGGCACGGATGGTGGTGGCGGCAAACGACATGCTGACGCTCACCGGCAACGGCAACACGGCGTTGGCAAACACCGCGTCGCCCGAGATGCCAACGGCATCGAGGGCGGCGCCATAACGCGTCAGCCCCACCTTGCTGAGCACCAAGCCAAAACCCTGACAGATGCCAGCCATGGCCGCATAGAAGATACCCTTCGCAGGCAACTTGAAACGAAGACCATGATGGCTGGCATCGTCGCTCTTCGACAAGATCGACAGCGCTATGCCACTCAAAGTGACGACCATGCCCACAATGGCAATGGGACGCATCTGCTCACCGAGGAGCAGCCGTCCGGTAACGGCAGCTGTAGGCGCCGAGAGAGTCATGAAGAGCTGGCCGAAACGCGACCCGATGTGGATATAACCCTGCATCAGACAGTAGTCGCCGATGACATAGCCCACCACGCCAGAGAGCAACAGCCACGTCCAAGTACCACCATCGGCATAACGCGGATACGGCACCCCCATCACAAGCCATAAGGTAACACATAGAAACAACAGCGACATCGTCATGCGGATGGTGTTGAACGGCAAAGAACCCATACGTTTGGAGCCCACCTCCGCAAACAAAGCGGTGGCGGTCCACGACAAAGCCACGCCTAACGATATCAACTCACCTACGAACATCATCCGACTTCCAAATTAAATCAAAAGCTCGCTCCAACCTGGGCATTACCGGCGAGAAATGAGTCCCTTCGACCAGTTCAAAACAAACACCAGCATTGGTTTTCGCTTCCATAATACGGGCTGCAGCTTCAGTCCTCTCCTCCACCGTCGCCATCCTTCTGTCTTTGGCATTCTTCTCCTTCTCTCCCAATAGCATACAAACCTTCTGGACTTGGGGAGACAGCGTGTTTTCGTTCATCCAATCAACAAAGCCGTCATACCACAGCGAACCTGAGATACTGATGACATTGGTGAATGCATCGGTATTGAAAGCCGCCCACACCGCAAAAAGGCCAGACAGCGAAACGCCAAGGATGGTCCTTTCTGTAGCTTCTACCTCCATTTCCTTCTCGATTTCCGGAATCATCACCTTCGTCAGCCTGTCGAGAAATGACGCCGCTTGTCCGTTGAAGGGCTTGGCTTTTTTGAACACGCCTTCAGCCGGCCATGGTGTCAGGTCGTCGTTCCAATTGACTCCATCGATGACGACCATGGAAACGCCGTACTTGACAGACATCCTCTCAAGTCCCTCATACACATCCTCTTTGATCCCTTCCGGGAG
>JAEEGF010615052.1_pt1 | contig 24419 bp, 19 predicted proteins | sample 9134171 | NCBI WGS metagenome assembly JAEEGF01 (sample SAMN16246542, study PRJNA631951) | gut metagenome | biome: gut microbiome; feature: rumen; material: AP-attached | host: Bos | place: Iran: Karaj | collected 2018-10
AGAATATTTTCCCTTATCCCCTTAACCAGCCATTTCACCTTCCGCACCCGGTTGAAATCCGGCTAATTCCCGTTCCCTTCATAATCGCCGGTGATTACGCCTATGGCATCAGTTTCGGCGGCGCTGTAGCAGGACAGCACGAGATCGCCGATCCGCATTTTGTTGATGAAGGCATCCAGGATCTGCTTTCCGCCTTGGCCGCCTTTGCTGCGATCAAACACGGTAGCCTCGTTTATCAGTGGGCCGTAGTTATCCCAGCCGATTCTGATGTGCCCTTTCTCCAGACATTCTCTTCTGGTTTCATTGTCCCCGGTTCCTTCCAGAGAAACCTTCCAGACCGCAGGATTCTGATTTAAGCCGTAATTATCGCCCTGAGCGCTGTCCTGGGCTAACCTGGCATTTTCGCAGAACTGCTTAAAGATGCCGTCGTGGATTTGGTAGGAAATTTCGCTTACGGTATCATCCGTGCCGTCATTAAGCTCCTCGCGGCGCAGCACCGGTCTGATTCCTTCGATAAAATCCTCGTAGCCATAGGACTGATGAAAGGTGACAAAGGCAATTCTTCCTTTGTCCTTATAGTCATCAAAACGCTTCTTTACGGCAGCGTAACCTGACTCTTCCGCTTCGCAAACAACCTCGGCTGCCGTTTTGTTTTCGATAATCGCCACGGCATAGATAACGGTATGGTAGGTCTTTCCGGTGCCCGGAGGTCCGAAGAGAATGGTGTTTTTGGCGATCCTGGCAGACATATGATGATTCCTCTTTCCTGAGCCGGCTTCAAAACAGACAGGCAGCAAAAAAAGAAAAGGATCCGTTTCCGCATCCTTTCCCTGTATTCTTTCTGAAAACAAGAGCACTCAGTTTATCTCCAGACTCCGCCCGTCTTAAAACCGCTGCTCTTAAAACAATGACCTTCCCGGCATCCTTCCCGTCTCAGTCCTCTGAATTTCCGGTAATGTCAAAGAAATCGCTGTTAGCCGGACGAGCCCTTCTGAGATAGTCCTGAGTAACCGTAAAATAGGTGTTCCGGAACGCCATCCAGCCAGAGCTTACGCCGCTCCTTTCCGTGCCGTCCGAAAGCTTGCCGTCCAGCATCAGGTTCTTGAAAATCAGCGTTGCCGTATGAACATCCTTTGCAATTCTGAAGTCGCTTAGCACAATCAACATTTCCGCGCTTACCTCAAATCAAATCCCAAAACAGGGTGATTTTAGCACACTGATAAGCGCCATTTTGTGAACAATGAGCAACTTTTGTTCAAAAAACAACCAATTGCAAACAAGAAAACCCAAACACCAACAGCCCTTTATGGGAACATCCTCAAAAAGCCCTCTCCTGCAAAGCTCTCTTCTGCCCTGCCTCTTATCCCCGGCTCTTATTCCCTTTCCTCAGGAGAGCTAAAACTCAGCACTCCGCAGAGGACACGGTTCCGGAAAACAGCCGTTCCCGGGAACGGTTCCTGATGAAATCGAAATCATCCTCCAGCACATAGTAATGCTCCCGGGAATGATGCCGGTACAGCATGGCCGTGCCTGTGGGCATCTGAAAGTCCTTGCTGCGGCGATAGGGAGTGATGTAGAACTGGGGCTTTTGGGTGCCGGTCTCCTTGTAAACCACCGCCACCTGGGGCACACTGCCGGCAATAATGCTCCGCACCTTGGAAAGCTGCGCCGGAACCTCCTCCGGATTCCCCTTGAGCACCAGAGCCAGCGGCTCCACCGGCACCCCGCGGCTTCCGGCCAGAAGCCGCTGCCGGATCCGGATAAGCCTGACCCAGCGGACAAAGCGGAAGGCCGCATCCAGGCACAGCAGAAAGCCCGCTATCCTGATCACCGTTACCGCTCCTTCCGAAAACCCCGTATAACAGGAGGCTCCCAGAGTCAGCACCGCCAGCACGGCGGTGATCCTGGCGGTCAGGGAGGGACCGTTCCGGGCCGCCGTGTCCAGCACCGGCGGCGGAAAGCGGATACCGCTCTCCGCCAGATTCTGCCTCGTGTACACATGCGGCGGCAAATCAATCTGCTGACGGGACATAACCTTTACTGCATTTCCTTATTATGATCCCGCCGGAGCGCTCTCCGGGGGGTTGTCAGATAATCCTGCACCGGAGATCAGCCGGCATCGGCTGCGGTTTTCCGGGACTTTTTGGCCGCGGACTTCTTCGGAGCGGCTTTGTCTCCGTCCTTGCCGGCCTTTCCGGCTGCGGTCTTCTTCGCCGCGGACTTCCGGGCGGGGGTCTCGGCCTCCCATTTGCCGTCGCGGTACCAGGCCACAAAGCCGGTAGGCTTTCCTTCCGGAGTTTCGCCATGCACGTACTGGGTCTTCAGCTTCCGGGAGAAGCGCACGGTAACCATGTTCCCGTCAGGATCGGTTTCCGGAGCGTCAGCCAGATAGAGGAACTTCTCCGGGAGGAGATCCCGGTACTTCCGAAGCTCGGCGACCAGAGGCGGCCGGGTCTCCCGCACCTTGGGGAAGGCGCTGGAGGCCAGGAAAATCCCCGCGGCGCCGTCCCGGAGCACAAAATGGGACTTGCCGTCGGAGCAGATGAGATCCGGCATGTCCACCGGCCTTTCCTTGGGGGGCGCGATTTCGCCGCTCTTCAGGATCTTGCGGGTATTGCCGCATTCGGCATTGGTGCAGGCCATGTAGCTCCCGAAACGGCCGGTTCTGAGCTCCATCTTGGAGCCGCAGCGCTCGCACTGGATCTCCGGGCCGTCATGCCCCTTCAGCTTGAACTCGCCGGTTTCCAGGAGGTACCCGGCGCAGTTGGGATTGTTGGAGCAGATATGGATCTTGCGCTTTTCGTCAATGATGTAGGAATCCATTACCGCCTGACAAATCGGACAGCGCTTCTTGGTGCGCAGGAAACGGCTCTCGGATTCCTCGTCTGAAAACATGGGGAGCTGGTTTTCCGGCACCAGGTTCATGGTCTTCCGGCAGGATTCATCCTTCTTCCGGCCGGTTTTGCCGCTGTAGCTGGAGCAGGCCAGGAACACGCCGGTGGCGGCGTTCTTGATCAGCATGGGCTTCCCGCAGTCGGGACACATAACGCTGGTCTCCACGGAGATGTTGTTCTCCATGCCGCCGTCCTCCGCCGGCTCCCGGGCCTTGTCCAGCTCCTGATGGAAGCCCCGGTAGAAGTCATCCAGACACTTGATCCAGTCCAGCCGGCTTTCGGCGATGTCGTCCAGATTCCGCTCCATGCCGCTGGTGAAATCATAGTCAATAAGATCCGGAAAGCTCTTCCCCAGACGGTAGGTCACAATTTCGCCCATCTTTTCGGCAAAGAAGCGGCGCTGCTCCAGCTTCACATAGCCGCGATCCTGAATGGTGGAAATAATGGTGGCATAGGTGGAGGGCCGGCCGATGCCTCTCTTTTCCAGCTCCTTTACCAGCGTGGCTTCAGTGTAGCGGGGCTCGGGACGGGTAAAATGCTGGGCCGGAGTAAGCTCCTGAAGCGTCAGGGCATCACCCTTCTTCAGGTTCGGAATCAGGACATCGCGGCTGTAGCCGGCTACCTTCATCCAGCCGTCAAACTTCACCGTCTTGCCCTTAAGGGAAAGCACGTATTCTCCGGCGGCGATCTCCAGTTCGCTGGACACCACCTCGGCATCCGGCATCTGACAGGCCAGAGTCCGGTTCCGGATAAGCTCGTACAGTCTGCGGGCATCGGCATCCACTCCGGCGGGATCCTCTCTTGCGATATCCGTGGGACGAATGGCTTCGTGAGCGTCCTGCGCCTTGTCTCCGGCTGCAAACACCCGGGGAGAAGCCAGCATATAGTCCTTGCCGTATGCTCCCTGAATATGGCCGCGGATGGCGGTGAGAGCATCCTCGGACAGGCGCGCGGAGTCGGTACGCATATAGGTGATCATGCCGGCCTCGTAGAGATCCTGAGCCAGGCGCATGGTTTTCTTCACGCTGAAGCCCAGCCGGGAGGAGGCGTTCTGCTGCAGGGAGGCCGTGGTAAACGGCGGCGGCGGGGCCACCTTCCCGCTTTTGGAAATCACATCCGAAACCGCAGGATTGGCAGCCTTGAGTCTCTCAAGATGCTCCCGGGTCTCGCTTTCGGAAACGGGACGGAATTCCTTCCCCTGAAAGCTTCTGACATCGCAGACCACATCACCGGCCGCGGAGGACAGAGAAGCGGTTACCTTCCAGTATTCCTCCGGCACAAAGGCCTTGATTTTCTTTTCCTTTTCCACGATAAGGCGCACGGCCACGGACTGCACTCTGCCGGCGGAAAGCCCGCGTCCCACCTTTTCCCACAGGAGCGGGGAAACCATGAAGCCCACCACTCTGTCCAGGAATCTCCGGGTCTGCTGGGCATTCACCATGGACATGTCCAGATTGCCCGGATGCTCAAAGGATTCCAGAATGGCCTTTTTGGTGATTTCGTTAAAGACCACCCGGCGGGCCTTGTCATCGGGAAGCTCCAGCACCTCCTTGAGATGCCAGGCGATAGCCTCTCCTTCCCGGTCAAGATCGGTTGCCAGATAGACATAATCTGCCTTGGCGGCGGCCTTCTTCAGGTCATTAACCACATCCTCCTTTCCCGGCAGGATTTCATAGGTGGGAATCCAGCCGTGTTCGGGATCGATGCCCATCCGCTGAAACAGCTTCTGATCCTTGCTGAGACCGGCGGTTCTGCCCCGGGCGCCGGTGCCTGCCGCCGGAAGATCTCTCACATGCCCGATACTGGATTTAACAATGTACTTTGATCCCAGAATGGCATTAATGGTATGAACCTTTCCCGGAGACTCTACAATAACTAATGACTTTCCCATATCTATAAGCCTCAGTTGGAATTATCCTTTATTAATAGCTGATTCAGCCTGCCGGAGACCAGTCTCCGCAGCATCCGAAAAAGAAGGCCGCCGCCGATGAGATCCTTCAGGGTGCGGGGCTTCTTCTCCAGGAAGGCCACCTTCACCACCACATCCATCTCCGCCAGCTTATCCATAATATATTCATCGGAGGTTTTTATCTCGTCCACCAGTCCCAGAGCCAGAGCATCCTGAGCCAGCCAGTGATCGCCGTTGGCAATTTTATCAATGTCAATATTGGGACGGTGTTTTTTGACATGCTGCTTGAAGGCCTTCTGAATCATGGTCATCTGCTCCTTCACATGCTCCCGGGCCTCATCGGTGTTCTCGCCCCAGGTGCTGATGGTGCGCTTGTATTCGCCCACGGTAAGCTGCTCATACTCCACATCGTACTTTTTGAGCACCTTGTTGAAGTTGGGGAATTCCACCACCACGCCGATGGAACCGATGTAAGCAAAGGGGGCGGCGATGATTTTGTCGGCAACGCTGCCCATGAGATAGCCGCCGGAGGCGGCTATCTCATCCACCGCCACCGTAAGATGAATCTTCTTGGCCTTAAGACGCTCCAGCTCGGAGGCGCAGAGACCGTAGCCGTTCACCGTGCCGCCGGGGGATTCCAGTCTGATAAGAACCTCGTCGCTGCTTTCGGCGGTGGCGAGAATTAAATTAATGGCCTCCCGGAGGGTTTTGACCTCGGAGGCATCAAGAGAACCATTGAAATCCACCACATAGAGGCATTTCTTGTGAAAGGCGGCGGCATCCTGCAGCTTTTCCGCCATAAGAGTCTTTTTTCTGCTGCTCTCGCCGGCGTCTTTGGCATCATTGCCGCTGTCCTGAGCGCGGGAGACCTGAATCCCTGAGGACTGAGACTTGTCCGGCTCCGCATCCCCGGAGGATAAGGAAACAGCCGGGGCGGCTTCAGAGGCTGCTGCATCAGAGGAAGTCTTGTCAGGGGCTGCGCCGGCGGCTGTTTCATCAGCGCCTTCCTCAGCCTTCAGCTCCGCATCCACGCTTTCCTCTATTTCCTTCACAATCTTCTCGTATCTTTCCTTCACGGAGGGCTTGTCTTCGTCCGGGGAATACTGCCGGGCCTTTTTGGAAAGCTTCTCGGAAAGCTCGCTGTCATCCTCGAATGCCGACATGACAAAGCTGCTGAACTGCTCGTTCCGCTCCTTGTACTTTTCTGTAATATTCACCAGAGAAAGCGTCAGTTTGCTGTCATCCTTGTCGAAATCGGAAAGCTTTAAATGAGAAACCGACTTGGACAGCTTGAAGATAAGCAGGATCAGGAGCGCGGCAAACACGAACAGCACGCCAAACCCGATAATGAATTTGGCTGAAAACACAAACAGTTCTAACAAGGTATTCATAAAAGTTAACAGGGAGCGGTTAGTGAAAAATTTTCAGTGTGCTAAATTACATAAATGAATGCGAAAAAGTCAAGGACAAATTTTGCGAACACCGGGTAAAAACCGGGATTTTCCCCGCGCGTTCCTCCCTTCGCTGACTGAGTCAGGCCTTTACGGATAAGCTTTCGCCTCTTTTCCGGGAGGCTCAGTCTTATAATTACGGGATCTCGGACTGATTTCCGGGTTCCGGAAAAGAAATCCGGGCCATTCCCTGCGGAAAGACCCGGATCCCGAAATGTTTGCTGTCCTTTTTTCTTCTTATCAGGCGGCAGCCGGCAGCGGGAGCTTTACCTCCAGGGCCTGCACCCAGGTGTTATAGAGCATCCGGGAGCCCAGATTCACATAGGAAATGTGATTTCTTTCCAGCCATCTCTGCATCTTCTGAAAGCGTTCATCCTGCTGCCCGAAGGTTACAAGGCCGTTATCTCTTTCTATCATCTCGCGAAAGCATTTGTCGTTAGCGGCAAAAAGCATTTCCTGAATTTCGGGATTCATGGCGGGGGTTCTTTCAGCGGTCATCAGCATGTTCATCTTCTGTTATCCTTCTTCTGTTCTCTGGGGGGTTTTGCGTCTTTCATAAGGCGCTTCAGTTAACTGCCGGGATAACGGAAGAAGGTGACAGAGGTTACACTTTTTTGCCAGCTTTTTCTGCTTCTGCCGGATTCTTCTCCGGCAGAATCTCCGGACGGGAGGGATCCCGCACAAAGATGAGCAGGATGGCGGCCAGTGCCGTCAGGAACATCAGAATGCCGAAGGCGGAACCGTAGTGGCCGGTAATTCCCGCCGCGACTGACAGCGCCGGACCCGCCAGAATCGCTCCCGTGGCGGCGCAGTTGTTGAAAAGCGTGGTGGCCTGTCCGGGCACCCGGGGCAGAAGCTCCTGAAAATAGATCATCCCCATGCCCGCCAGGATGCCGATGTACACGGCATTGAAAACCTGCGCCAGAATGAAGCCGAGCTCCGAATCAGAGGGAAGCGCCAGAAGAGAGCCGTAAAAGAGAGTGCCGGCCAGTCCGGAAAGATACATGAGCCTTTTAATGCCGAAGCTCCGGGCCACCCGGCCGGAAATCAGCATCACCGGGATCTCCAGAAAAGCGGCGACGGCCATCATGTAGGACGGGAGATAGGGATTCAGCATGAGCTCGTTCTTCACGTATACCGGCATGCTGATAAGGTAGAGATTGTTGGTCAGCCACATGGCGGTGACTGACAGAAACAGAATCAGGGTATCCCGGTTAAAAACGGAGACTCTAGCAGCAGCGCCGTTTTTCAGGGCCTCGTCCTTGGTGTCAGGAAGAAAGAGTCCCGCCATGGTGATGGTGGTGAGAAAGATACCTGCGGTTCCGGCAAAGACATATTCATACCCGAAGGACGTGGCCAGCCAGTAGGAGAGCACCGGAGCCACCACCCAGGCCAGGGAAAAGAATGTCCGCATCACCGAGGTAAACATTACCGCGTCCCCGTAGCGGCTTATGCCGTACTCTCTTCCGGCGGCGAAGATCTGCGGGGTGCAGACAAAGGACACGCTCATGCATACGGGAGCCGTGCAGAGCAGAATCCAGTAATCCCGGACAAAAACCAGCGCGAGAGCCGCCAGAAGCCCGAAAAACGCCCCGGTCTGCACCAGCCGCACCCGGGAGAGCCGCCCGTCGGAAAACCGGGCCAGGAGCTGGGAAATCACAATCCCCAAAACCGCCTGAGCCGTAAAATAAAGTCCCACCTCGAAGGGTGCGGCATGAAGCCTTTCCGTCAGAAAAAGACTGAGAAGCGGGAGATAGGTTCCCGGGGCGCATCCCGTGAGAAAGGTAAGCAGCATGAAGAAATATTTGCTCTGACTGGTCATGTGATTCTCTCCCCGGGGCCGGCCTGTCTAATCATGTGATCTCCGGCACATTATTCTACATATTTATCACAGCTCCGGGGAAAAACCTCCCCTCTTTCGCGGCCAAAGAGAGCAAAAAACCGCCCCTTGCCCGGAATATTCCGGGTTTTTCCTGAAAACCCGGCTCCGGGACGGCGTTTTCGGCATTTTCCGGGAAGCATGATTCGTAACAGAGGTCAGGGAAAGTGTCAGTGAAAGGACAGGAAAATGCCCTGAGGATAATGCCGGAAAAATGCGAAGAAATAACAGTTTCCGGGCAATTCTGCATGATACCGCATATTCAGCGCCATTAAGCACGCAAAAAACCGGAACTTCCCGCCTAAGACGGATATAATGGCAGAGAAGCAATTACTCACTGTAACGAACGCCATACATTAAAACAGCGAATCACTATGTCTATTTTTACGCACTTTATTGACAGCAGCATGTCGGATATTCTCTGGTTTTGCCGGGGAAACTGCATTTATTCCCGCCGGCACGGAGCTAAAGAATGGACTCCGGTACGGGAATTTGACGCCCCGGTGGTTTCCATCGACTATACCGGAGAGATCCTGAAAATTCACGGTCCGGCCGCATTTGCGCTGCTGGAGAACGGCCAGGTGTGGTATTCCTTTGATCAGGGTCAGTCCTGGCAGCAGCTGGAGCTGGATGCGCCGGTAAAATCTCTGGCAGCCATGAAGCGCTACTGCGATGAACAGCACCACTACGACAAAATTACGCCGGAGACCCCGGAAACCACCCTCGGAGATATGCAGACCCTGTTTCTGCTTACGGATAACCGCATCAGATGCTATGCCATTTCCCCGGATCTCAGCTTTGTCTTCAAGGGAGCCATTAATCCGGTGGCAGCGGATAAAATCATCGGTTACCGGGATTATCTCATGTTTATTTCCGCCAAATCTCAGAGCGTGCCCATTCTCTATGTCTATAACGAGGAGACCGGAATAAAGAAGCATACCGTGTCCTGTCCCCTGAAAAAGGTCAAGGGCCTGGTGAACTTCAACAATTCTCCCGCCATGCTCCTGAACTGGGGCAAGATCATCGTGCTGACCAGACTGCCGGTCACCGGCACGCTGTATCCTTTCAAGAAGGGCAGCTCCGAAGACTTCCCCTGGCCCAACAAAATCGTTGACATGATATGCGTGGATACCCTCCTTTACGCCCTTTTGGACAACGGAGAAATGCATATCGGGCACCCGGATCTGGGCTGGCGCAAGGTACGGCTGCCCGGAGATCCGGTGCCGGAAAACGCCCCGGACGATCTCGGGGACATGTACAATCAGGGGCAGACTCTGCTTTTTGAGATCTTTGCCCGGGAGCTCTTCTCCTGATCCGATCCTGAAAGTTCCTGATCCTGAAAAAAACGCCCCGGAATCCTTCTCATTAAGATGGGGATTCCGGGGCATCCTGTCTCTCTCTTAAGGAGCTGATCAGGAGTTCTCCGGGAGCAGCGTAATCCCGTTATCATCCAGGAGAATCTGCTTGTTTTTGTAGAGAGCGCCGATCACCTTCTTGAACTTGCCCTTGCTCATGCCCAGATCCCTTTCAATATCCCGGGGATCTGATTTATCGCAGTACGGCAGATGTCCCCCCGCCTCCCGGAGCTTTGCCAGGATAAAGCCGCCGGCGCTGATGACGCCTTCCTGGCCGCCCTGATACAGGGACAGGTTTATCTTTCGATCCGGCCGCACGGACTGAATAAAGCCCTTCATCTTTATGCCGTAATGGACATCGTTATGAGCCGCCAGATGAGCCGGAAGCATGCCGAAATAGCTGTTATTCACCACCATCCGGATACCCAGCGGGGTTTTGGCCACCGGCATCAGAGTTACCCGGTCTCCCGGCTTGAGATCCGCATCCTCGGGGAGATAGTCCGTGAAATAGCGATTGAATTTGCTGGTCCCGAAAAGCCGCCCTTCATTGTCGATATCCACATAAACCACATAGTACTCCCCCAGCTGGAATTCCGGATTCTGTTCTCTGAATGGCACCATGAGATCCTTGCGAATTCCCCATTCCATATAGGCGGCTCCCGGAGTTACATCCCGCACCAAAAGACGCCCCAGTTCCCCCAGAAGCGCCCGGGGTTTTTTGGCGGTAATGGTCAGCCGTCCGTCATCTATGTAGCAGAAAACACTGAGACTGCCATCCGGCTTCAGATCCTCAGGAATCTGAGATCTGGGAAGAAACACCTCCCCGTAGCCATCGGCATCGAAAAAACCGCCCTTATCGTCGGTTCTGACAAGCCTGAGGTTATTCATTCTTCCGATAGTGATGGTCATAATCCCCCCTGATACGGAAAAGGCACCCTTCTTGAGAGTGCCTTTGTCATAAAGTATAAACTGAAACGGAGTCTGTCCGTTAAGCGCGCATGAAATCGATGTGGATCAGAGCGCCGTTTACCGGATGACGCTGAATGGCAACCGGCTTAACGGTTACTTCCTTGCCGTCAATGGTAAGAACGATGGGGTTAGCGTAAAAAGCCGGGCTCTGCTGAGCGGTAAATACAGGGATATAGTCGAGGCTGATGCTTACAGGAGCTTCATTTCCGCCGTAGATAATAGCCGGCAAACGGTTCGCACGACGAAGGCGGCGGCTCGCACCCTTCCCGAATACATTACGAACCTCAGCGGTAAACTTGTTAGTTTCTGCCATTTTGATTACTCTCAAAAAAATACACTAAAGAAAAGGAAACTGCCTTGCGACCAGGGCAGATCCATCAAAAACGTGCGGATTTTAGCATTGTTGTCAGGATTTAACAAGAAAATTATTACAGCATCAGATTCGCCAAAAACGGAGCTCTATGGCTGCTCCGCTGCCGGGGTTTTGCGTGAGAGCAGCCAGTCAGCCACGTCAATAATCTGTATTCCTTCGTAATCCGTCATCCCGTGTCTGGTTCTGGCAAGGATGAGCTTCGGATAGGCATCTCTTATTTTTAGCAGAGGACTTGTTTCTCTTTCCAAAGTCTTTTCATCGGTTATGTTATCGGAGACTTGGATATACAGCTTCTCGCTGCGCTTCATGGCCACAAAATCAATTTCATTCTTATAAAGCATGCCAGCATAAACCTCATATCCCCGGCGTATCAGTTCTATTGCTACAATATTCTCAAGCACCCTGCCGTAATCCATATTTCTCGTGCCAAGCTTCGCATAACGGAACGTATGATCACTTAGGTAATACTTATTATTGGAGGTCAGATATTTCTTTCCTCGGATGTCATATCTGCGAACTCTGTAGAATGCGAAGGCTTGACAGAGATACTCCATATAAGCGCTCACAGTCCTGTGATTGATATTATTCCTGTTGCCGGTGAGAGTATCGGCAATGTTTCTTGCGGATGAGAGATTTGAAATGTTATCCATCAGGTATTCTGATATCTGATCCATCAGAGAAGCATTCCGGATTTTGTATTTTTGCCTGATGTCCCTGACAATTAGCGTATCAAAGATATCTGCAATATAGTCGTACTTCGCTTCCTGCCTGCGATACAGGTAAGAGCCTGATAAGCCTCCCTCGATAATGTATCTGTCAAATGCGTCGTAAGCATTATCGAGTTCAAAGTATTTAACAAACTCGGTGAATGAAAACGGATAGACCTTTACCTCAAAAGTCCGTCCGGTGAACAAAGTAGCCAGATCGGAACTCAGCAAAAACGCGTTTGAGCCAGTAATATAGATATCGTATCGTTCCTCTGCATGCAGCCAGTTAATCGCTTTTTCAAAATCCTCGCACATCTGAACTTCGTCAATCATCACATAGTTTGCCGTTCCCTCCTGATACTTGTCGGAAATATAATCATAAAGAGCGCGGCATGTCAGGAGACGGTCATATTCCGGGAGACTGAAATTCACATGAATGATATTTGCTTCCGGATCGTTCTTCTGCGCATATGATATGAATGATTCCAGAAGCTTTGATTTACCGCAGCGTCGTACCCCGGTTATAACCTTTATGTCAGGTGTGCCCTTTGCCTCGATAAGCCTTCCCAGATAAAGATTCCGTTTAATAAGCTTCATGCGTCATCACCTCGCCATCTTCAATGCTTTGCTGCTATTGTAGCATTTCTATTTCCCGTTTTTAATTTTTGTACAATTTTGGGAAATAGGATTTGCTTATTCTTCCCCAAAATATATTTAATCAGTATTCGGATCAGTTACTGGCTCCCCCAAAGTGGGAATGGCACTGCTTTGCGCCAGGGAGCTCCTGACATGTCGGAACAATGCCAAACACATAAAAATGCCTCCCCGTAAACAACGAAGAAACGTTTTACAGAAAAAACGAATGCAGTGTAAGCGAGAATTTCTAGAAAAACGATAAATTGACGTTTTGTAGTAATTTCGTTCCCTAATATTTCATTAATATATTTTTTACAAAATTATCCGAAAAAGGCCTTGTCCGAAAAGCAAGGCCTTTTTTTCGCACTTTCTCAATAAATTATAATAAAATATTGTTAACTTATGCTTTACATCGTTAAACATATCTGATATTATATTTTATTGTAATATCAGTCCGGATTGCCGGGCAGAACCAGGTGATGTTTTGAGTCCTATTTTGTGGAGTTAACATGTCGCATATTTACCGGGAAAAGAGGGAAATTCCCATTCCTGAGAACGGCTATATCAATAAGCATGACGGCAGAGTCTTTGTGTTCCTCCCCTCCGATGGCAATGCCAAAAAGCGGGATTGCAAGCGAATGAATATCGGCAAGGCTGCAACGGAAAAGACGATGTATGCCAATGAGAATTTCAGGTTTTATTTCCCGGAGCTCTGGGAAAAATACTATGGCGGTTCCGATGGCAAAATGAAGTATGTCCTGCATCCGGGAATGTATGCCCTTACACTGGGTATCTGTCATCAGAACGGTTTATATGCCCGGCTTCTTGACGTGTTCGGGCCCGCTGATGCGAATTTGATGATTGACTACGCCATGTACTCCATCATGGATCACTCAAATGTATCTCTGGGATACAGCGACAGAATGAGTTCAGAAGTGATGTTTTCTCATAACTGGGCCTGCTCTGATTCCAAACTCTCAGAATTTTTTGGTCGAAAGATCACTGAAGAACAGAGTTATGATTTCAGGTCGAAATGGCTTGATGAATGTGTGAAAAGAAACGTAACCAATGCCTGGATAAGCATAGACGGTTCTAATAACGACTGCGTATCTCAAAGCTGCGCTCTTGCCACAGAAGGCGAAGCAAAGTCCGGCAAAAACATCCCGGTCGTAAGCTATATGTATGCGGTCTGCGCTGAAACCGGATTGCCTCTGACCTTTGATGTGTACCATGGCAGTTCAGTGGACAGCAAGGCTTTCCATAAAGTCATCGAACTTCTGAACGGTCACGGTATCACCGTTAAAGGAATTATCATCGATCGCGGATTTGCCGCTGAGGATGTGCTTGATCATATCAGAAGCATGAATCTTCCCTTTGTTGTAATGCTGAAATCTGACTGTTACGGCTATACCGATATGGTGGAAAAACACTGGCAGGAAATAAAGGCCAGGGTGGATCATCTTGTTAATGAGAATGCTCTTTTTGGCATGTCGGAGCAGCACAGAATTTTTAAGAAGAGCTCACCGAATGATTTTGTGAACGTCTTTTATGATATGACAAACGGCTGCGCCCGCGCCGCTGTTCTTATCAGCAAAGTTGTGAAGGCCAAAAAAGAAATGGACGCTGCGGCAGAGCGAGGAGAAAAGCCCGCTCCTCCCGCGCAGCTCAGGAAATATTTCAGGATTACGCAAAACCCTGATGGAACCTTTGATGTGGTGTATGATAACAGCATATGGCAAAACGATGTTGACAGGAAAGGATTCTCGGCTATCGGAACATCGCATGACTTCGGAGTTGAGGAAACCGACAGAATTTACAACCTGAGAAGCAGTTCCGAGATTCAATACAGCTACATCAAAACTCAGCTTGGAAGCAGTGTTACCAGAGTACATTCCACTGATTCGGTGATAAGCAAATTTCTGGTCTGTTTTGTGTCATCGATTATCAGAAATGAAATTCAGCAAAACTGCAAAAAGCTGGGATTGAGTACGAATTCCACCATACGGGAAATTGACAGAATCGAAATGCTGCTTCAGCAAAACCGAAATTACATTGCCATTCATAATGAAACAACACGGGCTAAACTTTTACTGGCAAGGTTCGACATACTCCCCGGTGATTTTGACATTATTGCTGCCGAGGTGACCTCAAGGTTTACTTCCTCTATGGAGAGTCTGGAAAGAAAGAAGCCTCAGCACACTGTTACGAAAAGAGAGCCTGGCAGACCGAAGAAGAACAGCGGTAACGAAACGACAGATACAGAAAAGACTGATCCGGCAACGCCAAAGCAGGAAACCCGCGGCAGGCCAAAAGGAAGCAGGAACAAGAAAACTCTGGAGAGAGAAAGACTGATAGCTGAGGGAAAGATCAAACTCCCGGAAAAACGTTCTCCGGGTCGGCCCAAAGGGAGCAAAAACAAGCCCAAAACCGATCAGCCTCCAAAAGAGAAAAGATCCCCTGGCAGACCCAAGGGGAGTAAGAATAAAATATATGCATGGATGGGATAATTCCTAAAAACTCGGTTGATGTTTAACGTTTTTATGGAAATTCTCGTGTAAGGAGGCGGTCATTCCGGAAGACTGAAATTCACGCAAATGTTGTTTGCGTCCGTTGTCGTTCTTCTGCGCATATGATATGAAAGCCTCCGGCAGCTCGGATTTTGCACAGCGTTTACCCCTGTTATTATGACTTTTGTGTCAAGCGTGCCACCTGTCTCGATAAGCCTTCCCAGATAAAGATTCCGTTCAATAAGCTTCATGCGTCATCACCTCACCATCTTCAATGCTTTGCTGCTATTGTAGCATTTCTATTTCCCGTTTTTAATTTTTGTACAATTTTGGGAAATAGAATTTGATTATGATTCCCAAAAGTATATTTTGTCAGTATTCGGATCACTTACTTACTGCCCGCGAGAGGGGCTCTGGCACTGGTTTGGGCAAAGGAGTTCCTGACAATGTCAGAACAATGCCGGCAACAATGCCGGGCCATAAAAAAACGCCTCACCTCAAACAGCGAAGAAGCTTTCTTCATAGAAAACGCGGCAGGAAAGGAGACTATCAGATTCCGGAAGATTGCCATATATTCACACTTGTCCAAAGCAGTCCGAAGATGTCCAACCGTAGTACAATAGCGCTAAGTAACTTAGTGGGGTGATCTATGGATCCTGATACGGATACTTGTTCTTTTGTTATGGACAAAAATGACCATAACGCTTACAAAAGCAGTGTTGTCGGTTATGAAGAGACTGTAAAAAGTAACATAGCTGAGCACATGCAAAATTTGAGTAATTATGGCATTCCTAATGCTGAAACTATTGCAGCTATTCAGGAAGTTGCGGAATTGGAAAAAGATCCGAATAAGAAGGTCTATAATTCTTTTGAAGAAATTCTGGCGGAGTTAGACACAAACGGTTCGTTCTGATTTTTAAAGCTGTTTTTTGCGTCATAATGACACTCTCAATCATCAATGCCTAAATATTAAATTCTCAAGTTCCCGCCGCGTCTCATCCCGGTTATGCCCCTTATGTCAGGCGCGCAGGCGTTCCTTGGCCTTGAAAAGCCGTTCCTGATAATGCCTTCCGTTCAATAAGCTTCACGCATCGGCGCCTCGCCGTTTTAAGTACTGCACTGCTATTACATCCTTGTAATTTCCTATTTTTGATTATTTTGCGATTTTGGGAAATAGAATTTGCTTCTGTTTCCCAAAAACATATTTTGCTGGCATCAGGGCGGTAACTGGCCCTTTTGATAGGCCAGGCGCTGTTTGCGGGAAGCGATCCGGGTAAGCAGAATGCCTGGGCCATAAAAAACGCCTCCCCGTAAAACACGGAGAAGCGTTTCTCTTTTCTGGCCTTCTAGCGGCCTGTTATCGGCTCAGCTATTTTTCTGCCGGCTTCTCGCCCTTGCCGTAAAGCTGCCGGAGATTGCGGTGCAGCATGATCACGGACAGCGCCACCAGCAGGAGCGCCATAACAATGAGGAAGCCTGCAGCGCCGACCAGCATCAGGTTCTTGTCGACAAAAGCCTTAATAATGTCTGAAAGCCCCCAGATGCTCATGAGCATCATAAGCGCGGTGGGAATCAGTGTTACCCAGAAATTAAGCTTTTTGGTCATAAGATACATGCTGACGCCCAGAAGAGTCAGAGCGGCCAGAAGCTGGTTGGAGGCTCCGAATATCGGCCAAATGGAATTGGCGCTTCCGGTGGAAGCCAGAAGACCAGCCAGAACCACTGACAGTATGGAGGCAACCCAGATATTGGTAATGAAGCTCAGAACCGGGCTCTTCTTCGCGGTAATGCCTTCGTTCTGCATCTTTTCCCGGGTTTCCCAGGAGGGAGTGAAAAGCTCCTGCCAGACAAAACGGGTCAGTCTGGTGGCGGTATCCAGCGTGGTCAGCATAAAGGCCGAAATGGCCAGGCTGATAAAGTTGGACGCCAGAGTGCCGGAAAGCCCCATCTTCGACATAAAGACGCCGATGCCGGAGGCAAAGGCATGAACCGGATTTGCCGCAATTTCCGCAAAATCAGCCTGGCTGAGGTAGGCCACGGAAATCAGGCTCATAACGCCCAGAATGCCCTCCACAATCATGCCGCCGTAGCCGATGGTCTGGATGTGGCTTTCCCGGCGGATCTGCTTGGAGGTGGTGCCGGAGGCTACCAGCGAGTGGAAGCCGGAGCAGGCGCCGCAGGCCACCAGAATAAAGAGCGCGGGGATCATGTCAGTGGGCTGGCCGTTTCCGATGGGAACGTTGTAACCGGTGAAGGCCGGGAACTTCAGATCCGGAGCATAGCAGCAGATGCCCAGAATGCCTCCCAGTATCATGGCATAAAGCAGGAAGGAACTCAGATAGTCCCGGGGCTGCAAAAGCCACTTTACCGAGATAACCGAAGCCAGCATCACATAGACGCCCAGAACTCCCATCCAGCTCCAGAGAGCGGCGCTTTTGGCAGCTTCCGCATCCATACCCCTTTCGATGAACAGGGATACCAGATCGATGGGAATCATGCCGGAGAACCAGACCGTCAGGAATGACAACGGCACAAAAATCAGCGAAGCCAATTTAAGGCCGCACACATTCCTGGAGACGTAGCCGAACACCGGAGCCATGAGAATGAAAATAACCGAGGCGGTGGCCACGGCCGGGGTCTTCACGAAGGTTCCGGCCACCATGAGTCCGAAAATCGCCACCACCAGAATCAGGGCCACCCAGCAGAAAATCAGAAACATCTGGCGTCCGGCATAGCCCATAAGCCGTTCGATAACATAGCCGATGGAGCGGCCGCCGTGCCTTACCGAAAGAAACAGGGAAGCAAAATCATGCACCGCACCAATAAAGACGCAGCCCAGAAGGATCCACAGGAGCGCGGGCAGCCAGCCAAAGTAGGCAGCGGCAATAGGCCCTACAATGGGGCCGGCACCGGCAATGGAGGAAAAGTGATGCCCGAACAGCACGGATCTGCTGGTAGGCACGTAATCCACCCCGTCATTTTTGGTTTCGGACGGCGTGGATCTCCGGTCGTCGATCCCGAAAAGACGGTTCAGATATCCGCCGTAAAAAGCATAGCCGGCCGCAAAATACGCCAGAGCTATGGTCAGAAGCAATAAACCGTTCATACTTGTTCTGTCTGAGACTCTCCTTTATTTGTTAGTTTGAGAAATCGTAAAAAAATCTTTTCCGAATCAATAGCAAAAAACTGTCAGCCCGAAAATGCGGAAAGGGAGCGGACAAAACAGGATCCTGTCCCCTGTGGTCTTTAAAACCGCTCCCAGCAGAAAAACCAAAAATCCCGGGGTTTCCGGGACTCTCTTCGCAATCGTTCCTCCGGGGCGACCGTCAGATCCGGACGCCGGCCCGTACCATCTCCTCCACGGAGCCGTGCTTTTTCAGGGCCTGATTAAAATCCAACATGCGCTGCACCGGCAAAAGGGCCTTTTCGCGGATATCCTCGGGCACTTCAACATTGTGTCCCTGGGAGCTTTCCAGAGCGGCTAAAAGCTTCGGCAGTGCGCTCATCCGCATCCAGGGGCAGTGCGCGCAGCTCTGGCAGGTGGCGCCGTGTCCGCCGGTGGGGGCCGGAATCAGAACCTTGTCAGGACAGGCCTGGGATATCTTGTAGAAAATGCCGGTTTCCGTGGCGATAATGAACTCCTTGCGATCCATTTCCCTGACCTTGTTCAGGATCTGGGAGGTGGAGCCGGCAAAATCCGCCATGGCGGTTACCGCCGCCGGAGCCTCCGGATGCACCATCACGGCGGCATCGGGATGCTCGGCCTTGAGATCCCGGAGGGCATCCTCCTTGAAGGAATCATGCACCACGCAATGGGCCTGCCATCTCAGCATATCCGCTCCGGTTTCCTGAGCCACGTAGGCTCCCAGATGGCGATCCGGGGCCCAGAGAATCTTTTTGCCCTGAAGATCCAGGTAATGAATAAGGTCAATGGCGCAGGAGCTGGTGGCCACATAGTCGGAAAGAGCCTTCACCGCAGCGGAGGTATTGGCATACACCACGGCAACGCGATCCGGCTCCTCTTCCCGGAGCTTCTGAAACTCGGGAGCCGGACAGCCCAGATCCAGAGAGCACTCCGCGCCGAGATCCGGCATGAGGACGGTCTTTTCGGGGGAAAGAATTTTAGCGGTCTCCCCCATAAAACGCACTCCGGCCACCAGCAGGGTCTCCGCCGGAGCGTTCTTGCCCCAGCGGGCCATTTCCAGGGAGTCTCCGATAAAGCCGCCGGTCTTATCCGCCAGCTCCTGCACCTCGGGGGCGGTGTAATAATGGGCAATGAGAACGGCGTTACGCTCCCGGAGCTTCAGGGCGATCTGATCCTGAAGGGACTTCTTTTCTGCTTCGGAAAGCTCCGGTTCCGGCTCCGGATAAGCAATACCGGACATATCTGGCATATACATTTGTTAAGCCTCCGCTGTTCTCTGTTATTCCGCGTTTTCTGTTATTTGCTGACTCCGCTATGAGGATTCGCAGAGCATTTTCCGGCTATTATACACCATTGCCGCCCTGCCCTCGCCATGACAGGAGGGATTTTAAAATGTGGCAATTTTAAGCCCGGAGCCTCCCTTAAAGCATCCGCAAACCCCCGGAAAAGCACCGGAGATGGTCAGATGGGCGGGAATTTCCATATTTTCCGGAGAAATCCAGACAAAGAGAGCATCCTGAACTCTGACTTTCAAAGGCGAAAAGCGCGGGGCGGCGTGCCGGCATTAATTTCGGGCAAATAGGAGTGGCCTAAGAAGACAGCCAGATTTAACAGCCGCAGGACAGCATATGACCCCAGGTCTTACTCCCGACTGCAAGCTTAATGAAATTCTAACCGTATCATTGCTGGAATAATGACTGAATCCTTGCCCTGCCGCTTCATGTTGCAACTGAAGCTACCTTCAGAAATTGCGAAAGGGAATGAAGGGAAAGAGCTCCGCAGAGATGAGAGAAGGTTAAAAAGCCCAAGCAGCTTTAATGCTGACAAGACGGCTTAATCTTCTCGGCAGAGCGATGGCGAGGATGTCATAAGCTATCAGGGAACCCCGGACGCTTTAGAGGAACCTAATGGGAACGCATAAAGCATAACGAGAACCTTCTTCTCATGCGCCGATCTCCAGGTATTGATCTCATCCTTGCGAAAAGACCTTATTACGAAGCTCCAGGGCTCGAAATACCGGGGTTATCGATGCCTGCTGACAAGTTGTCAGGCCTGCAGATGTCCTCAAGCTCTCACACGCTCAGCGCTGGAAAAACACCGGCCGGGAGTTCCCTCATAATTACCGGTAAATCATTGAGTCAGCAGGCGCCGGAAGGCGATATGCCGCTTAAGTCATGCTCAAGGCCTTCCTGCATAAAAATTTCGTAAAGATCTGTCAGGACAAGCTCCCGGTAACATCCGCAATGAATACGCCTTGCTCCCCGGATGCAGCATGCGTCAGCTGCGACACCGGATCCAGACAAAGAAACCGCCGGCAGCTCCCTCACAAAGTGGCTGTTCCGCAGAAGCCCGCGCCGCAGGCAGCCGAAGATGCTGCCATGCTCAGGATTACTACCGGAATGGGCATGAAACTGAAATACTGTACACCATCATATTCAGAACAAAACCTGTCTGATTACTGCTGTGTAACTGACATCTGTCCTTAGTAAACTGATCAGTTTCCGCTCTCATATCAGAAACATCCCTGAACTCAATCTGTGATGATTTGTTCAAGAAGCCGGAACTTCCTTAAAACGCAGCTTGCCGATTTAAGGCAGTCTCAGTTATAACTGTCCTGCGCGCGATTACTACAGGAAAAAATATGACCGAAGCTCCCCTGCCTTCTCCGGCTTTCCCTGCCGGCAATTCCCCCCGGACGCTGTTTCTTCTGTCCTTAATTCCTAGCGGCGGGGAGACTTCCGGAGATCTCCGCCGTCCGCGGCACGAGGATGCCCACAACGCGGCCATCCTGACCCTGCGGCGGGGACTAAGGATCTTCTCTTCGCCGGAATTTCAAAAAAAGGGTGCTCTTTCCCGGGAGGAGTTTGAAAAAACTCTTAAAGAGCCCCTGCCGGATCTTCCGGAAATCGTGCCGGAACCTCTGGGAAAGCCGAACTTCCGGGATCCCTCACTCCCCTGCTTCAGCTTTGCTCATTCCGGAAATCTGATTTTTCTGGGAATCGCTGACTGTCCTTTGGGGGTGGATGCGGAAAGGGTTACTGCGGGGCGGAATCTTGATGGCATTTCCAAACGCTTTTACTCTCCGGAGGAGCAAAATTACCTCAAGGAGGCGGAGACTCCCTCCGTCATGACGGAACGGTTCTTTGAGCTCTGGACGCTCCGGGAGGCGGCCGGAAAGCTCACCGGAGCCGGGATTCAGGATTTTGAGAAAACCCGGGTGATCCCGGGTTCGGGCCGGCTTTCCGTGGCGGGAAAAGAAATGCGGGCATTTTCCGGAAAAGTCCTCCTTTGCGGTGACATCTGGTATCTCGCGGCCGCCCTGCCCGCCGGGAAGCCTTCTAGCATTTGTCCTCCGCCGGAGCTTATAACCGCATCTCCTGAGAGCTTTTCATTGGTTTCCTGGAAATTATGGACAAAGGATAGCTGACCGTGCCCGGACAGGAACTGTCAGCATTTCCGCCGCCGCTGACCTGCACTCCCTTACTTCTGCATTTCGCAGATCTTGCAGTCAGATCCGGCAAAGACCATGGCACAGGCCTTGACCTGTTTCCCCCGGAACTCCAGGGCTGACTTGTACTTAAGAACCTGATCTCTGGCTTCATTGGTCAAAGTCCGAATTCTGGCTTCTGTGGCTTCGTTCTTAGCGGCATACTTAAGCTCAATAAGGTAAATGCACTCATTATCCTTATCTGCATTTACAGTTATCACCAAATCAGCAAATTTCTCGCCGTCTCCGACCACCCTGAGGGACTTCTGCATCTCGGCAAAAATTCCCCGCATGGAATCAAGTTTAGTGTAAAGCGTCAGATTAAGAGCCATTTCGCTCATATGCGTCAGTACCTGGCTGGTAAAAATTCCGCTCAGGAATTCCGTGCAGGATGCAGCAAACGATGAGATATCATCCTTAATATCATGTAATGCCGATATGTCCAGAACTGAATCTGTAAACACCTTGCTAGGTCTTAGTCGCATATCAGCGGTGCACTGAGCAAACAGCTTTGACATAAAAAGATTCGGAATTTTTAGCGCCAGTCTGTCATCAGACACCTGACTGGTATCGACTGTGAGATAGCCAAGGTAGTAAAGCAAGGACAAAAGCTGTATGCGGTTATACCTGGCGTCTTCGTTCAGATTGATATTTTCAGCAAGTTCCTTCAGTAAAAATCTGTCTCCGCTCAGATATGTATCAATAATTTCATCAGCAAGACCTTCTTCGGCAATGCCGAACAGCTGCTGAAGCTTAGAACCGTCATGGTCTGAAGCCGGATCCAGATAATCTTCCGGAGGAAGAAATTTGCATTTTTTTCGAACTGTTCTCAAATAGTACAAACACATGGATGAATTAAACACCGTGTGTTTTGCTTCCTGACTGAAGCAGTAACCATCGTACACTGGTTTCATGCGGGCAATAATTTCTTCCGCGCTGACTCCCAGCTGTTTGATATCTACCAGATGGGGTATCAATTTAGCAAGCTCCGCTTCAGTAAAGCCGGCATATTCGTTAAAACATGCGTCTGATGTAACATTAAGCGCAATATTGAATCCGGAAGTAAGAGAATCCAATGATACTGATGACACGCCGGTAATAAAGGTTTTTGCTATGCAGTCCGCTTCTGACGCCGCTGATTTTATGGCCGCATAAAATGCTTTCAGAAAACCTTTGTCTCCGGTAATGGAAAGAAACAGCGCTAAGTCCTGTGAAAGGATCTGATTGGCGAAATTATCATATTCATCAATCATTACATAAAGTCTGCCGCGTTTTTTGTTTTTAGAGTTATCAGGACTTGGAAGCGTCAGAACGTAATCAGAGTAAGCTGATGCAAAATTGTTGAATAGGGTGACAGAGTCTGATTTATCAAGATCCTGATAATCAAAAGCAAAATCAGGATATCTTCTTTTGAAATTTTTGATACCATTTGCCACCGCAGAAAAAAAGCTGTTCAGCATGGCAGAGACGCTTTGGGTACTGACTTTGGAAAAATCAAAATTTATAACATGGTAGGTGTTATGGCTGGGAAGATTCTCCCTATAGATATCCGTTCCGGAAAAGAGTTCCTCATATCTGTCCTTGTATGACAGGTCATAGAAGCATTTCAGCATCTGGATAAAGGTGCTTTTGCCAAAACGTCTCGGGCGGAGCAAAATCGGGTAAAGAGGGGTATCTGCATCATCCAGCGCATTGATTACCGAGCTTTTATCGACAAAGGCCCTGCCTAATTCACGAAAGGTTTCATAAACAACTTCGCCATATGGAATGCTTAACAAGGCAACTTTCTCTTCGCTCATAGTGAATCCTTTATTCCGATATGTCTGATATTTTTTGACAGCATTATATTCACTGCCGGCTCGCAAATGATGTCTGTGATTTGATAAAACTGCAAGTCGAATGCTATATGGGTTTACCATAATTATCAACATGAACTGCGGCCATGAAGAGCGGTTTTGCGGCGCTGATAACCCGGCATTGATGACTTTCTGGGAAAACTGCTGATGGCTGCAAGCTCCAAGGCCCGGGGACGGCGGCTCTCATGAATCGTAATCACCCCAGGAAAGCTTGATTTATAAGGCCTGGCAAGAGAGATACAGGTCATGCGACGATTCCCGGCCGTCTCATCCTCCCAAAAACCTGTGTATAATGAAGCGGAGTCTCCTGACCGCCGTTTTCGTTATCCTGCTTCCGGGCACGGATATCAGAAGTACGGCTGGAGACAGCTCAGTTTGTTATGGGGGAGCTTATGAAATTTCAGTTACCGACCAAAACTCTGGCAGCACTGGCTCTGACATTTGTTCTGGCCCCGGTGCCGGGATCTGCCGCACAGAACCGTTCCGGCGCCATCGTCATCCCGCCGGGCTATGCGGAAAAGTTTATCGCCGGGACTCCTGAGGAGCCGGCGGCGGTGGAGTTTATCCACGGCAAAAGCGGCGGCCACACCCGGGCGCTTCTCCTGAAAATGCCGGATAAAACCCTTAACGATTACGCTCTGGAGGAGTACAAAAAGCTGGGCTGCAAAACCGCCCTCATTGATCTCCGTAAAACCCCTCAGGGAGAAGCCCGGATCGGGGAATGCCAGGTTTCGGACAAATATGAAACCGTGGACATTGCCTTGGTTCTGGAAAACGGCGGGCTTCTTTATTTTGTAAGCAACGGCAAGATAAAGGAGCGGGATCTCCCCGTCCTCCGGGAGCTCTCCCGAAAGAAGCTCCGGGAAAACCAGGCCGCTCCGGAAGCGGCAAAATAACCGGCCGCTCCGGCGTCAGTCTGAGATATGCCGGGGGCGATTTCAGCCTTGTCTTTCTTATTTTGCTCAAAGATCCCGGGCTCCCTTTTGCGGCAGATCCGGGATCTTTTTCGGAAGCTTTCCGGGATCTTCAGCAGGAATCCGGGATTCCGCCATATATACAAATCCCCTGATTTTTTACAGAAATTACCTTCAATTTCGTGATCTGTCCCCATTATTCGGGAATTAATCCCCACACAGGCCCTGCATTTTTATATATTGTCCCATAATTGCGGAGAGGTGTGTCCGGGCTTCATTCTTCTGTCACGGGAAGCTTTCTCAGCCTCGGCAAAAAAATCTCTCCGGTGTTTTTTTC
>JAEEGF011679289.1_pt1 | contig 24419 bp, 18 predicted proteins | sample 9134171 | NCBI WGS metagenome assembly JAEEGF01 (sample SAMN16246542, study PRJNA631951) | gut metagenome | biome: gut microbiome; feature: rumen; material: AP-attached | host: Bos | place: Iran: Karaj | collected 2018-10
CCAGCAGCATAACTACTGTGTATTTCACATACTTCTTCATGATGTCCTATCACCTCAACACACACCGGTAAGAACCCATCCCATTCCCGGTGCAATTCCACTTTTCATTATAGTTTCCTCAGGAAAAGTTACGTGACTATTCGGTAAGTTTCGAATCAGAAATGCATCGAAAAGGCGCATCTGTCTATGCCTGAATAACTACATCTCCATCGCCAAAAGACATCTTTAGATAGTTTATATTTTTACCACGTTTTCCGCCATTGTTCTACACACATCTTTTAGGAATCCGCACATTATTTTCCGAAAAGCACCCCTGGTCAGTGAAAATTAATGAATCGTGTTTTCGGCGTAATAGGAAGTAAATATTTTTAAGTGCTTTTTCGCCACTTTTCCTCTTCCGGCAATCGTGAAAAATGCTCTTTGATATTCGTACGATAGTTATGCTTTTCGGTTTGATTTTGACCTTGCCGCAAATGCCCGCCTGCTATACTGAAATTGCTGCAGCAAACGAAATCCAACAAGTGAAAAATGAAATCAAGGAGTGTGTGAACAATGAAAAAAACAGGCATTATTAAATCATTGTCAGTAGTAGTCACAGTCGCCAGTATTCTTACTGCCGGCTCCTCTGTGATGACACAGAAGAAGGTAAGTGCTGCCAGCAACAAAAAGTACGCCGCAGCCGTCGTCAACATCGCTCTGGCAGAAGAAGGCTATCGCGAATATGCCAACAACAAGTGCAAATATTCGGAAGACATTGACAACATGAGAAGAAATGGTCAGTACTTCTATAACGGCTATAAGAATGGTGCTGCCGAGTGGTGCGATATCTTCGTAGACTGGTGCTTTATCCAGGCATACGGCTTCGATGCTGCGCGTCAGATGACAGGCCAGACTCAGGGTCACGATTGCGGTGCAGGCGTAAAGTATTCCTACAGCTATTACTCCAACCATCCGTCCTATCCTCAGCCGGGTGATCAGATCTTCTTCAAAGACAGTAGCAACAATATGACACATACCGGTCTGGTATATGCAGTCTATGGCGGCAGAGTCTATACCATCGAAGGTAATGTTTCCAAGTCTGTCGGCAAAAGAGACTATCCTCTTGGTTCTTCGAAGATCAAGGGTTACGGCAGAGCGACATTTGACGCAGATCCGAACAACAAGTACAACTCTTTCGTTACCGGCCTTTATTCCGGAATTCTCGGAAGAAATCCGGATGCCGGCGGATTCAATTCCTGGATCAACACATTAACTTCCGGCAACCCGAACAAGACTGTTACCGAAGTCGCTTGGGAGTTCTTCTGCTCCAACGAGTTCAAGAACAAGAGTATCTCTGACTCGGCATACATCGACTGTCTCTATAAGGGTCTTCTCGGAAGAAACGCGGATGCCAACGGCAAGAACTACTGGTTAAGTGTTATCGGCAGCCAGGGCAGAGAGGGTGTCTTCAGAGGCGTCATCAAGTCCGACGAATTCCGTAACAGATGCAGCGACATGGGCATCATCAGACAGTACAACAAGCAGAACTAACGCCCGAAAAACAGGCACTGTCATTTATTGAATGAACAGATAATCATTAATAAGATCTCCTGGATCGAACACGGTCCGGGAGATCTTTTTTACGAATTATATATTTACCACTTCTTCCTTTTTTTTGCTACACACATCTTTTAGCAAACCTCCGAATATCGTCCGAAAAACTTCTCCGAATATCGATCTATGCGATGTGTCAAAAGATATCTTCCGATCGCTTAGCTCATTGAAACAAGGCGATTTCATAGATTGTATTCTTTTCGAAGAAACTATTCCCCATCACACGATTGTTATAGATTTAAGGTTGATTTTCCCACGTTCCGAAGTATGCCATTGTTATACTGAAATTGCTGCAGCAAATACAAATATATGGAGAGAAATTATGACAAAGAAGTTTTTGAGCATTATTTTAGTCTTATGTATATTCGCCGGTTTTTACACATTTGCTCCTGCAGGCACCACTCTGCTTCCGAGCAATGATGTATCCGCAGCCGCCAGAGATTCATATAGCGGATCCTACAAAGTAGTTAAACTGATCACCGAAGTCTACACTTCGGATACCGGTGGATGCTTTCAGGTAGTATATGAAAAGAAACCGGGTGCTATCGTCATACTCGATAAGATGGGCACTCCGTCAGATTGTCAGTTTGTAGATCTGCATGAGTATGTCGATAACGGATATCTGGAACCGTTTTATGTGGATCCTCAGCCGAATCCGACAGAAAACCTCCCTTTGGGCTCTGTAAACTTTGCTAACGCGGTCAACACCAATAACCAGACTCACGCTACCGTACTTTATAAAGGCAAAGATTACAAGCTGCAGGGAAATCTGGATGACGCAAAGGGCAAGATCTCTTTCACAGTAAAAGTAACTAACATTAAAAGCAAAACAGTGGTCAGAGATTTTAGTACAGCATACAATTCAAGTTCAAAGACACTGAATCTTTCGTCTGTTCAAAGTCTTCAGAATGCCCTCTCCGTAAAAACCCTTTCCTGCGGTCAGTATAAACTGGAGATCAAAGTAACCAAGAGCGGCTACAAGCCTGCAAACCGTACAGTTTACTTCTCCGTCATTAAAGAAGGAGCGGCTACGCTGGCTAAAAGAATGTATACGGAACTGCTGAAAACATCACCGGCATCTGCAGCATGGGACAATGCTTATCAGGTGTCCGTCGGTACAAAAACAGCAGCAGCACTTATCCGTTCGTACACAGGAAATAGTTCTCTTAACAAGTTGAGCAATGCTGAATTCGTAAAACGACTTTATAACGCCATACTTGGCAGAACTTATGATCAAGGCGGCTTTGAGCACTGGCTAAACTGCCTCAATAACGGAGCTCCTCGTTCAACGATCGTAAATGAGTTCATTGCCTCGAAAGAATTCGAAAACATCTGCAATGGCTGGGGTATCACAAGAGGCACGTAATCATTCTTCTTCCCAACACTATTGAGAAAAAAAAGGAAAAGGATCTTCCCGCGAGGAATCGGGGAAGATCCTTTTCCCTATTCCATTCATGGTCCGATCAATGCTTCTCTAACCTGATCGTGCGCATGCAGCTCTTCGCAACTTCATCGTCGTGTGTAACCACAACGACCGTCGTTCCATTCGTCTTATTCAGATCCTGTATGATCTTTATGATGTGCTCCTCTGTGGTCGAATCCAGAGATCCCGTCGGCTCGTCCGCCAGAAGGAGCTTCGGCTCGCAGATGATCGCGCGGCCGATGGCTACACGCTGCTTCTCACCGCCCGAGAGCTTGCCCGGGTACTTATCCTTCAGATCCGAGATCTCGAGCTGCTCCAGGACCTCCAGGATGCGCTTGCGCTTTTCGCCGGAAGAAAGGGACGATTCCCAAAGTCCGACCTCAACATTCTCATACACGGTAAAGTCATTGATCAGCGCGAAATGCTGGAGCACGATACCGATGTTGTTTCGCCGGAATTTCACACCGTCAGCCGCGCTTTTGATATTCATCTCTTTCTCATCGAAAAGATACTCTCCGCTGTCCTGCGTGTCGATCCCTGCAAGGATGTTCAGAAGCGTCGTTTTCCCGGATCCGCTCTTTCCCATGATCGCGACAAGCTCTCCCTTGTCGATCGAGAGGTTCAGGTCTTCCAGTACGTCGACCTTTGAACTCTTCTTCCCAAATGATTTATTGATGTTTTTCAATTCGATAAAAGACATTTCTTTTCCTCCAGAATGAATGATTAGACGATGATCCGGTCTCGTACGAACATATCCAGATTGACTTTCTTCAGGACGCGGAGCGTCGGGATCAGTGCGATAAAGGATACGACAGCCGCAAACGCAAACAGCAGTATCGGCGAAACCAGGAATTTCTTATATTCGAGTTGCGAAATCACTATCGCAGGAACACATGACAGCGCCGCCCAGATCAGCATCTCCAGAATGATCGATGCATTGATCTTCCATAGCGGGACCCCGCAAAGCAGATATATACAGTTCGTCGACAGATCTTCGATTGCACGGTTATAAAGGACCATACCGAGCGTAATAAGGCAGATGATGCCCGTAACTGCCGTCATGACGGCGATCAGCATGACGTTTTTCTCGGATATGCTCTTTGTTTCCGTAACCTCAACACCATCGCTCGCCTGGACTCTGAGAGTATAAAAACCATTCTTGGCCGTAATCGAATTGACCAGTTTCTGAAGATCTAAAGTCTCATCAGCTACATAGATCCTTACGTCATCCACGCAATCGTAGTTTATCGCCTTTGATGCCTGATAATCGGAATCTTGCGGTCGGCGTCCAAACACGCCGGCGCATATCATTGAATTATCCAGAGAGATCATATTGCCCCATTCATACAAGGCTGAATATTTTTCCAGAAAACCGATCACAACGGCTTTGTCATCGTAATTTTCATTCTTCAGATGAATGATATCACCAATATCATATACTTCCTGATAGTTATACCCCAGCACGACCGGAACCGGTGTATCTATGTCGATTCCGTAGTCCTCCTCACGAAAAAGTCTTCCGGAAGCGCATTTAAGATGAAATGCGTCCTGCGCATGAAGAGTGACAAAGATCTGTTCGATCATTAGTGTACCTTCACGGTCCACCTCGATCGCATACGGTGAAAGATCCGGTCCATCCACGAAATCATTCGGCGCAAAATCCGAATAGATATCGCTATAAATGATGATGTTCGGATCACTCTCCAGCTCTTTTAATACTTCCTGGCCGACATAGAACATGGAAGTTTTGTTCAATATATCACTTCTGTAAATAGCGGACTCATCCATATCCGCAAAAACGATACTATAATGAGATGCAATCGCACCAGACTTAAAGTATTGATCATGACGGTCCTTAAGAAAGTAGTAATTCTGCAGAAGAATAAAGATCACAGACGTGCAGATGACCATATTGAGAAAGATCGTCAGATTTCTCCTTATGCTCTTAAACATATTCCGGTACGTGTTTACCATCACGGTCTTCATATTCTGGTCACCACCTTTCCGGGATCGATCCGATATTCAACGATCCCCGAAATGACCACAAACACTATAAGAAGGAGAATATCCAGAATCAAAAACTCTCCGAATATCTTCCAAAGCAGGGCAAACGGAAGAGAAAACATTCCGAAGAATATCGCAAACACCGAAAGCAACACGGCCAGAATGATACCCGCTACTGCCCAAAGAACAGACCTTCGACAGAAGATATCCATAAACTTTTTGAAGGAGACCCCACACAGGCGCAGCACCGCTGATTTCACTTTATGGGAACGTATCGCCAGAAGGAGGATACTTCCATAGAAGAAAACCAGCAGAAAAACCATGAAGACTTTTAAATAGTTCTTCAGATACATGCCTCCGGAGACAACATCGATCAGCGCGACCGGCGTGTGCCGACGGGTAAGCGTCGTACGGAGCACCTCCTCACTCTTCCGGTTCATTTCCTCGAAAACCGATTCAGCCGAAGATGCATTATCGATATAAAAGATCCCCTTGATCTGCTCCTCCGCAGGAATACTTCCCAGATTTATGAACACAAGAGAGTCCATTGCAGATGCGCCTGATATAGCCGTTACCCCGATAACTTCGTATTTCTTATCCATATAATCGAGATAGTCGTGCCCGTTCTCTTCGTAACATGATTTATATACATCCTGTCCCACCACGGCCAGCGGTTCCTCAGCTAAACACTCTTCCTCCGTGAAGAAGCGCCCCGAAATAAGCGGCACATCTACACTTCTTTTCCCATGGTAAAAGACCCCGCGAAGCGTGCCCCGATGCAGGGAAGCGAAATAACTTCCACTCCCCGCACCGAGTACAGTTTCCATCGCGGTACGACCATCCTCTAAGACAGGATTGGTCAGGACAAAATCCGGATCGGCCGCTTCAATAGGTGAACTGTCGGGGCTTATCATGCCTTCTTCATTGACATTGAAATCGACATTCCCGAAGAAAACTACGTCTTCCGGATCTTCCCCGTAACTCATCCATCCTCCGAATCTGGCAATGGCAGCCGAAGGGTCATAGATGTTGAAAAACAGAGCGTCCCGGGTTATATATCCACGAGCGATCTGCTGGTTAAAGTTATACTCTTCATCCGTACAGATGAAGACGAAACCGATCATCATCACAGAAAAAAAGAAAAAGAATATAGCCAGCCCCAAAACGACTGAATTACCGGATTTGTCCCCACGTTTACTCATTTATATAAAACACCTTCACATCTTTGATCACTGGTCTTATCAGCAATTCTGGACAGATATTTTTTGAAGCCCACTTTCAGATCATATTCTTTGAAGGCATCTAATCTTCCACTAGTTGTAGTTATAAACACATCAATCTTTTTACTACCGTTCCGGTTAGTGACATCAATACCACACCATCCCTGAACGCTCATGGTCGAGCTGCCACTCTGGTAAAATTGATACTTGCCCCTTCCTTTACTTGCACATATCGGATCTCCTGCCATAACTGTCGGAACGACCACACACGAAGCTACAGCAGCCATAGTTAAACAAATTGCAATCACTCTCTTTACTTTCATAGAAACACCTCCAATTGTTTGCCATCTATTTTTCCGTTTCTAAGAAATAAATTGATCTGCTTTACGGTCTCTTTCTTTCGAAATGCCGAATGAACAACAAAACCCGCTCCTTCTTCATTTCTCATTACCTCCTTTGCCAAGATTCGCTTCAGGTGCCCCTAAACTCTCTTTTTCCGCGCGAAAAGATCCATCCCCCCAAAGACGGAAGATGCGCAAAGTAGAGATCGGATCTCACCTTATTCGTTATAGCTTTCTAAAAAAGGGATGCCTGAAGAACGGCAAATACCCGTGCACGTGACACGTGCACGAAAAAAATAGGGCGCATAGACGCGAAGTTTCATAAATCCACCTCCAGTAATGCCAACCCTAAGCAGATTTTATGACAGGAAGGGGCCAGTGTCAAATCAAATTTTAAAGTAAACCCTCTCCCCTCAAAAATCAAAAAGGATCTTCCCCGATCCCTCGGGAGAAGACCCTTTCATTTATAGCTAATTCAGAATCTATATAGATGTGTTCTAAAAATAGCCCTTAAAATTCTATCAGGAGAATCTCTGGTTACAGATTGCACAATACCACTCAGTATGTCCGTTTCTATAGACCGAATACAGCTGGTGACCAGTTGCAGGGATCGTTCTATAGCAGGTAGCCGAGCAGTAGCTGCATCTGCAGTATTCCGTTCCTGTTCGTGTACAGGAGGCCGGCGAGCACACAGTTACCCGAACGTAGTTATGAGCGGTCTTTGGAAGAGTCACACTCCACGCGTAACCACAATCCGCGCAGACGCGAACCGCTGATCCTGTTGAGGTACATGTCGGATAAACCGTCGGAACCTGAACATAGAAGCTATGAGAGCACGCAGCCTCAACTTTTTTGTTCATCGTTGTGGAAACACCAGCTACGATAGCGAATACAAGCAAAACCGCAGCTAACATCTTAATTTTTCTACTTCTAACAATAGTCATAATTCATTTCTCCTTGTTAATTTGACACATTTTTAATTGATTCGTTACTTGCTACTTTTAGGACCGCTTCCTTTCGAAATTCCGAATGAACATAAATAGAGAGTCGTTCTTCATTTCCCCAAATACCTCCTTTGATAAAACTGAATCTATTTATAAAATTCACAACGTTTTTGGCGCGCAAAAAGAAACATCTCAAGAAAGATGACGCTCCTTTAGATGCCAGAACACGTTATAAATTCATTTGTTTCGTCAAAGCAGGAATGCAAAAAAATCCGGGCACAGTTATTCCGTGAAATCTCATAGATCCACCTCCATAATAAACCAACCCTAGAAACAATTTTAAGACAGCAGAAGCCTGCCGTCAACGGCATTCACGGTCAATGCTTTTCCAAATGGATCGTGCGCATACAGCTTTTCGCCACTTCATCATCATGAGTAACCACAATGACCGTTGTTCCATTCGTCTTGTTCAGATCCTGAATGATTTTTATTATGTTTTCTTCTGTTGAAGAGTCCAGAGATCCGGTCGGCTCGTCTGCAAGAAGCAGTGAAGGTCTGCAGATGATTGCACGGCCAATAGCTACACGCTGCTTTTCACCGCCAGACAGTTTCCCGGGGTACTTATCCTTCAGATCCGAGATCTGAAGCTGCTCCATGACCTCAATAATGCGTTTATTCTTTTCGACTATAGACAGACCGGATTCCCAAAGCCCGACCTCGATGTTTTCCGACACGGTAAAGTCGTTGATAAGGGCAAAATGCTGAAGTACGATGCCGATGTTGTTCCTTCTGAATTTCACACCATCTGCAGCATTCCTGATCTTCATGGGCTTCTCATCGAAAAGATATTCTCCGCTGTCCGGTGTATCTATACCGGCAAGAATATTCAGCAGTGTGGTCTTTCCGGAACCACTCTTTCCCATGATCGCGACCAGTTCTCCCTTCTCGATCGAAAGATTCAGATCTTCCAGGACATCAACCTTTGAATTCTTTTTTCCAAATGACTTATTAATGTTTTTCAATTCAATAAAGGACATCTCTTTTCCTCCATACAGTTGCTTTTAGACGATAATGCGGTTTCGCACAAACACATCCAGATTCACTTTCTTCATGACGCGGAGCGTTGGAATAAGCGCAATCAGGGCTACGATTGCCGAAAATGCAAAGAGCAGAACTGGTGAGACCATTAACTTCTTATACTCCAGCTGGGAGATCATACAGGCCGGGATACAGGATAGTGCCGCCCATATCAACATTTCCAGAATGATCGATGTGTTGATCTTCCAAAGCGGAATGCCACAGAGAAGGTAGATACAGTTTGTTGACAGATCTTCCAGAGCCCGGTTATACAGCACCATACCGAGTGTGATCAGACAGATAATACCTGTGACCGCTGTGACAACTGCAATCAGCATGACATTCTTCTCGGAAATGCTCTTTGTCTCCGTGACCTCAACGCCGTCGGTCGCCTGCACACATAATGTATAAAAGCCATTCTTCGCCGTTAGAGAGTTTACATATTTCTGAAGATCCATGGTTTCATCCATTACGTAAATGCACGGAGAAGTGATGCTTGTAAACTCCTCATCACTGCTTAGCCCGAGTTTGCGCTCTTTGTTTTTCTCCAGTTCCTCGAAATCCCGCGGGAAATCTCCCGGCACGACGATCGCATCATCCATATAATTCACGGTCTCCCATGCATTGATAGATGAATACTTTTCAAGGAATCCGATCACCACAGCACGATCGTCATAATACTCATTTTTCAGATGGATAGTATCTCCGATCTTAAAGACCTCCTGAAGATTATATCCCAGCACAACCGGTACCGGATCGTCGGTATCTACGTTAAAATCTTCCTCTTGGAAAAACCTGCCTGAATCACATTTCAACTCAAATGCATCCTGTGTATTTTTAGAAAAATGGTATTGCTCAATCAGTATTTCATTCACTCCCTCGATAGCGTATGGGGTCATATTCACGCCATCGACATAATCTTCAGGCAGGAAATTGGAATATGTGAGGCCATATAGCATTATCCGGGGATCACTTTCCATTGTCTTTAACAAGTCTTGTCCCACATAGTACATGGGAGTTTTATTCAATTGGTCACTGTAGTACAATCCCCCGTCATCCTCATCAGCGAATGAGATTTCAAAATGCGAGGCGATATTTCCAGATGTGAAGTAATCGTCATGGCGGTCCTTTAGATAATAATAATTCTGCAAAAGAATAAATATCACGGACGTGCAGATCACCATATTAAGAAGAATCGTCAGATTCCTCTTTACGCTCTTAAACATATTCCGATAAGTATTGATAATCACTGTACTCATATTCTGCTCACCACACTTCCGGGATCGATCCGGTATTCAGCGATACCCGATATGACCACAAATAAAATCAGAAGAGAAATGTCCAGGAAAAGTAGCTTGCTGAAGACTCCCCAAAGAAGCGAAAATGGTAACGAGAACAATCCGAGGAAGATCGAGCAGATCGTGATCAGAGCTGCTATTATCACACCGGCAATGGCCCAGAAAATATAACTTCTGCAGAATATTACGATGAATCTTTTAAAAGACACTCCGCACAGTCTTAAAACTGCTGCTTTTACTTTATGGTAGCGGATAGCCATCAGAAGGATGCTTCCATAGAAAAAAGCGAGCAGCAGGACCATGAAGATCTTCAGATAGTCCTTTAGGTACATTCCGCCGGAAACCACATCGATCAGTGCCGTCGGTGTATTCCGGCGCTCAAGCGTCGTATGGAGCACTTCTTCGCTCTTCGCATTCATTTCCCGGAAGACCGATTCCGCGGAAGATGTATTATCAATATAGAATATTCCCTTGATCTGTTCTTCAGGCGAAAGGCTACCAAGATTCAGAAACACAAGCGAGTCAAGAGGTGACTGTCCGGACAGCGCTGCGACCCCGATGATTTCGTACTTTTTCCCGAGATAATCAAGATAGTCATGCCCGTTTTCTTCGTAGCACGTTTTATAGATATCCTGTCCCACGACAGCAAGCGGCGAGTCAGACAAGCACTCTTCTTCCGTGAAGAAACGACCGCGGATCAGCGGAACATTCACACTTTTTGTTCCGCGGTAAAAGACCCCGCGCAGTGTTCCCTGATGAAGGGATGCAAAATAATTATCTGTCCCTGCACTCAGCACGGTCTCGATTGCTGTCCATCCATTCTCCAAAACAGGATTCATCAGTACAAAATCCGGATCCTCGGCCTCGATAGGAGTAAAGTCTAAGTTCAGACATCCATCATCATCTAAAACATACGCCAGATTACCGGAAATCGTTGCTGTTCCATCTTTAGAAGTCGTGACTGATCCGTATCTGGCAATTGGTAATGATGGATCATAGATATTAAAAAAGAGAGAATCCCGCGTGATATAACCTCTCGCGATCTGCTGGTTGAAATTGTATTCTTCATCCGTACAGATAAACACGTAACCAATCACAATGACTGCAAAGAAGAAAAGAAAAATAGCCAACCCTACAACGGTAGTTTTCTTATATCGTTCCTCGTGTCCCATCAAGAAACATAATACCTCCGATCCAACAGACATCCCCCAAGAAAATTCTATGACAACATCGAAGTAGTGTCAACCAGCAATCATCAGTCAAACGCCTGAAAATACACGCTTGATACTCGCTGCCACTGTATGCCACTTCATGAAAAAGAGACGCAACAGGAGCACCCGATGCGTCTCTTCTCTTCATCTATCTTCTTGCAAAATCAGCAAAGAACTTTTTGCAAATCAGATACTTTTTTCTCAATTAACATATTGTCCGGAATGTGCTGAAATAGAAACATCTTTGATATGGTCGCTTTTGTTAGCATATTGTGTATAATATGCTCTCCTGCCGTTATAGGCTTTGTATGATTTTCGGGCAATAATCACAGGATCTCGATCCTGGAGCAGAAAGCAGTCAACAGTCTGAAAGCCTGTTACTGTTGCAGTAACATAACCCTGCATCTTTGTGAGGATATACCCCTTCGGGCGCACCGTATACACTCCGTATTCATAAACACGAATGTTACCAGCCACCACCGTGGGAACAACTACGCAAGATGCAATAGCTGCTACTGTCAAACCAACCGCAAGAATTCTTTTGAGTTTCATTGAAACCACCTCCATAAAATATTCCATCCCCTGATTATATTTTTAAGGAAACGACTTTTTCTTTCTATAAAAATCGTCCTCAAATAAGCAAAAATCTTTCAAATAGAGCGCAAAAAACGCAGCCGAATCTCTTCGGCTGCGTCTCTTCTCTTCATCTAGTTTTCTTGCATATTCAGCAAAGCACTTTTTGCATATCAGTTATTATTCTCCGGGAAATGGATCTTCGTTATTACGAAGAGTATCCTGTGATACCGGCAGCCTTGATATAGGGACTCTTAAGAGCATAACCATTATAATATGCTCTTCTGCCGTAGTAGGCTTTATACGTTTTGCGCGCAACAGTATAAACTGGCGGTAAATCCTGAACCAAATAGCAATCAACTTTCGAATAACCGGTTACTGTTGCTGTTACATAGCCCTGCATCTTTTCGAATACATCCCCTTCCCGTTTCACCGTATATACTCCGCCATTATGAACTGTAATACCGGCCAGCGCTGTAGGAACAACTACGCAAGATGCAATAGCTGCAACTGTCAAACCAGCTGCAAGAATTCTTTTAAGTTTCATAGAAATACCTCCATATTAAATATGCTATCCCTCATTCAGATTAATAGGAATCGACTCATTTTGTATATCAAATACTATTGGCACAACAAATGTTTTCAATAATACCATTGTCCGGAATGTCCCGAAATGCCGGCTTCGTAGATGTGCGAGCTTTTATTTGCATATTTGCTGTAATAAGCTCTTCTGCCGTTATAAGCATTGTATGTTTTGCGGGCAACAGTCGCTGGATACCTATCCTGGATCATATAGCAGTCAACCTCCTGATACCCGGACACTGTTGCTGTAACATACCCCTGCATCTGTGTGAGAATATATCCCTTCGGACGTACCGTATATACTCCACCTTCATGACGTGTGATAGTACCAGCCATTACTGTAGGAACAACTACGCAAGACGCAATAGCTGCAACTGTTAAACCAACTGCAAGAATTTTTTTCAATTTCATAGAAATACCTCCATAATTCAATTGTCATCCCTCGAACATATTTAAATGAGGACAACATATTTCTAAAATGTTCATAATGCAAAAAGTATTCAAGGAAAACACAGCGTGATAATACGTTTGTGTCTTACACTAGTTCGCAAAAATACACAAAAAACTATTAAGAGAATCTGTGGTTGCAGATTGAGCAATACCACTCTGTATGTCCGTTTCTATAGATCGAATACATCTGATGACTCGTTTTCGGAAGAGTCTCAGAATAAGAGTGCCCACACGACGAACAGGTGTAAATGGCCGTACCTGTCTGATAGCAGGTAGGATATCTGATAATGTTCCGTAAATAGTTGTGAGCGGTCTTTGGAACGGATTCGTACCACGTATAATGACATTCCGGACAGTAGCATCTATTGATTCCTGCCGAGGAACATGTCGGATAGGTTAACGGAGTTCGAGTAGCAAAGCGATGGGAACACGTTGCTTCAACTGTTTTGCTCATCGTGGTGGAAGCACCTGCTACGATTGCGAAAACAAGCAAAACTGCAGCCAGCATTTTAAACTTTTTACTACTAACAATAGTCATAATTCATTTCTCCTTGTTGATTTGACACGTAATTTGATTGATTCGTTACTTACTCCTGTCAGGATCGCTTCCTTTCGGAATTCCGAACGAACACATATAGAGAGTCGTTCTTCATTTCTCACTTACCTCCTTTGAAAGAATTGATTCTGTTTTACTTATACAGCTCTATATATCCGCGAAAAGATCCGTCCCCCACAGACGGAGGATCCACGTTTCAAAGCCTAGTTCTCACCTTTATTCTTATAACTATCTTTCAAATCAAGATTGCCGGAAAAACAGTAGAAATCCGAATACGCAACAAGCACAAAACGGAAAAAGAAAAAGGACGCATTAAATCGAAGGATCTATCAAATCCAACTCCACTAAACCATCCCTAAAGAAATTGTAAGGCAGGAAAAAAGCCTTGTCAACTGAATTAGTTAGCATTCGAAAACTCATTATCCGTATTCAATTAAGACTACGCCTGTTATACTGAGATCGGCATAATGGAATCACAACAAGCTAATCATTTTGGAGGTATTTATATGGGGAAAACTACTAGAAAATGTTTGTCACTGTTTATGACAGTGATGATCATTCTATCATTCTCACTTTCCACGGTATCAGCTGCAGGAAGTACGAGAACATTTAAGGTCAGACGAAGCGGTACATATGCCGAGATTGGTTCTGTCACCATTACTACATTTTCATGGGCCAATCTGATGGGCACGATCACATTCAATGGTGACGTGACCTGGGCAAATACCGGGATCGATGCCGGTACTCAGTATATCTTTGCTATCTCTTCCATGAAGGAAGGCGCGAAGATCACCCTCACCTATGTAGAAGGATCTGAGTACTATGAATTCTATAATATTCAGTCCATGGCCAGTACACACGGCGGAAACAATATGAGCAAACTTACAGGCAAGATCCATATTGATAATTCAGGCCTTTGGAAAATAGATACATTAAAAACATCCAGAGGAGCTTCTATCGGTATTTATTTCAGAAACACCTGATAGCCACGTTAAGAACTCGTTCAAAACTCTCATTATGCCGGCAGGAATGAGCTCTCTTTGGTGATGAATGAAATACCCGCTATGCAGTTTCCTGCATAGCGGGTACAGTTTCAATGTCTGGGTAAATGTTTGGTTCAGAAGATTATGCTAGTATATTTTTTGGCAGCCTCAATAAGAGATGTCACTGTTTTGTAATTTGTACATTCAGCGAGTTTTTTATTGAGAGCAGGTCTGACCAACCAGAGAATAACATATGAATAGTAAACTCTGTTGACATTCTTTGTATTGCAGAGTTCTTTAAATCCCTTGCTAGAATCGTTTAGTAAATAACCAATGAATCTATCAAGATTTGTTTTTCCGTTCGTAGTGTTAAACAGTTGCTCATACGTTGGTGTTCTCACAGGATCTCCACCCTTTTTCGTCGGAGGATCAAAAGTTATTCCATAATTACTGCAATAAATTCCAAATTCTGTAGCCATCACATCCCAGGTAGAGAATAGCGTTATTGCAATCAATGCTTCAGTGATAGTTTTATACGACTTAAGTATAGATCCTGCAGGAGAATTGATTTTTTTGACCATTTTCAAAATAATATCACTCTTTGATACGATTGCGGGATTCAGCAGATAATCTGCCAAAGACGATTTTGTTAAGATAGCTACTACGGCTGATGCCTCATCATAATTGTATCTCGACGCCAGATTTTCACATTTTCCAATAAAATCTATGTACTTGCTAACATCTTTTACCTCTACACGAAACAGTTTAGAAGCTTTATTAGAAAGATTCATGCCCTTGCTTTTGGCACACCCATAAGCATAACTGATCCAATTTGCCGCTACGTTTTGTTTTTGACCGCTTGTAAGGCTCCCGGAAAGCTGACTGAACTTTTTGCCGTAGAGATATCCCGCAAAATCATCCAGAGTCTTCGGGGTGGTCGTGTAATAAAAGCGTGTCTCACAGATGGCACATCGCAACTGTGTATATCCATTAACATCTTTTACATATGGTTTATGTCCTGTTGCAGAAAGAGTCTTGTAAAAATACTGTCCACAAGAGTTGCACTTGCAATATGCACTTCCTTCTCTTGAACAGCTCGGTTGGGATACGACAGTTATTGTTGTATAGCTACTATGGCTACAAGCCGCTTGTACCTTATTTCCCAGCAAAGTAGTGGTTCCTGCCAGGGTTGCAAGCAGTAAAACTGCTGCAATGATTCTTTTCCATAAGTTATTAGTTTTATACCTCATATTAATACTCCCTTGATTTTATAAAATTCTTCGACCCTATAAAGTTCTTCATTCTGTGTTGTTAAATTGTTGCTTCAATCATTCCACCTCCTTGTCTTCATTTGTTTATGAATCAGATCCTTAAGGGATCTCTTCTTCCGCCAGTAAAAAAGCATAGAAATACCCGCTTCACCTAGCCGCATACCTTTGCGGGCTTAGTGAATCACTGAAGAAAACAACACATTATTCAGTTTCAAATCGTTAGTCTTGGAACAACAAAGACAGGTATTTTCCCAATATACCTTCTTTAGAAATAGTTCTCACATCAGAACTAGACGACACGCATTTTCTGCATGTCATCACTGAAATAAGAAACACTGCTGCCATAGAAACAAAACACACACGATCCATAACACCAATACCTTGCTTCCGCCCAAAATTTCAGTCTTGCTGATCAATTAACAAATTATTTAGTTGTTTGCCATCTAAGAAGAATATAACAATAAAAGGTCCTTAACAACCTTACAAAATAGTCACTTAGCTTTGAGCAAGACGAAATACATTTCTCAATAGCTCAGCTGCATACACATAAATACAATAAGAGAGGCTACAACTATGATGAATTCTGCGAAAGATATGCTAACTATCTGGAAAACGCAAGTGACTCTTTGCGTACGGATATCTATTCCTCTGACTAGGAAAGAAGATTGAGAGTACAGGAGAACATCAGCTGTCTCCATAAGTGCACTTCGTGCTTTCGTAAACATGATGCATCCTCATCGGAATGAGAGAAGGTTATTCTCTTTTTTCGAAACGTATAGAATACTATTAATCTTTTTTCGCAGCATACCATACTGACAAGCAGAAAACCCTTAAATCAGTTTAAACAAAGAGGGACTACTTAGATAAGCAGTCCCTCTTTGTTGTTCAACAGTATTATCTGAAATAGAGCACAAACACTTGCTCTTGAATAATACTAACAATTGTCTGATTAGCTAATATGTTTACGTTTTCTGTTGCTCAAGGTTCTCTTCTCATTTATGAGCATGTAATTCGAACTAAGTTTTCTCTTTGAAAACATATCAATCGCTAATCTTACTTTTCTTCAATGTACTTCTTCACATACCCAGGTGCAGGAAAGTCAGGATATTGAAACTCCCAAACACAATTGCAGGACCTACATCTAAACCACTTGTTAGCAGGGTGCCAGTATGTCTTAACCTCACCGTTTTTATACACTTCAAAGGTTGATTGACTCTGATCACCTGATGAGATTTCTTCAAATACTCCAGCTTGTACCTGCCCGAGGAAAAAAGATTCAATCTCTTGGTAACATTTCCGAGTGTTGATTATAGTCCCTATTCTTTCAAAGCAATCGCACTTTATCAATGAAACCACCCCTCCTCAACAGTAGGGATATACACCTGGTTTCCACCGCCTGGCAGCATACCAGCTCCGCCATTAATCACTTGCGGTGCCGCTGTACCCTCATAAATAACTGTACCTTTGGGAACTGTCACTGTTTCGACATATAGTGCACTATTGCCCCAATCAGGATTTAGTGCTAAATCAAATTGAGACTGCATTCCTCCGTTTTGTGGTGTTCTCGTCATATATCCACCAATTCTATTACTTTCATCCGAATAAACTCTGTAAAAAGTTGTATCTTCTGTAAGTGTTCTACGTGTATATACTCCACCAGTAAAAGTATCAGCTTTACTCTTATCAAGAGGACCATCATGACCTGGGAAAAATGTCTCATCTGGATCAGGATCATCAAATCCGCCACCTCCGCCATCACCACTGCGGAGGCCACTTTCATTACCATCACTATTACCATTTCCAAATCCATTTGCTCCACCGGCTGCTCCTGCCATGCCAAATGTTACGCCTGCTCCGTAGAATCCTTTAGAAACATATTTAAGTATCCTATAAAGGAACTCATTATCTTTGCAAAAATCATCTGCAATAGCACCTGTAAGGAATCCCAAAAGTCCGCAGATTACCATGCATAGTATGCATTCAAGGGCTGTCAAAGCCAAAGCATATACTAGGAAAGTTGCAAAAATGGACATCGCGCCAATAATCAGACCACCTAAGAAGGCAATTCCCATTTCTTTGAACAATTCGCCATACGAGAATTCGGAAGCATCGACACTATCCTCATATAAGAACCCAGCAATAATGGCGCTTGTTGTGGCTGATATGATGGACATGATTGCCATCGATGTCATCAATTCCCCAAGTGTAGTATGTCCGCTCGGATCCGAATACTTAACAGGATTAGAATTGGCAAATAAGTATCTATTCTGACTTGTAGGATTAGCAATATTTCCTCCGTATGTGTCCATAGACAGGAATCTTCCCGTCTCAGGATCCATATATCGTGCTCTTAAGTATACAAGTCCTGTCTCATCTTGTTCCTCGCCTTGGAATCCATAATTATCTAGCGTTGTTCCTGTTGATTCTGTCAGATTACCAAAACTATCATATATATATGAATCGATTAGATTACCCGTTTCGTCAGTCAGTCCGCGGACTGTTCCAGTGACATCAGTAAGATAATAGAGCGTATCCGTTCCATCATTTCGAGATATTAGGTCAAATCCTCTTACATACGAGATAACCTCACTACCTGTTACAGCCTTCAGCACCTGACTATATCCTGAAGAATAGTCTGTAACGAAATTAGTAGTTACTCCGTTTATTGTCTTACTTGTTCTTGTACCATCATCATCATATGTAAAGGAAGCATTTATCTGATCACCAGCGGCAAGCCCGTTAACTCGAACAAGTCTGTTAAAGTCATCGTATTCGTAAGTAACGGCAAGTGCTCCGTTTACACTCTGAGAAACCAGATTACCTGCATTATCATAAGTATAAGTTGTATCACCAGCCTGTATAAGCTGATTTATCTTGTTATATGTGTAATAAGTAACTACGCCATCTACAGTCTTTGTGCTTCTATTTGAATTTGCATCATAGGTATATTCAGTAATATGCTTACCCGTTGCGTCTTCAACAGATTCTTTTGCAAGTCTTCCAAGTGCATCGTATTCGTAGTTTACAGTTCTTGAGCCCTCTTCTGCTACAGTAATATTCCCATTAAGATTTCTGGTATAAGTATAGTGCTGAAGTTCGTCACCATCCGCATTTACTGTGTAAATTGAAACAATGAGATTGGTACAGTCATACCCGTATGTAGTTACTACTCCATTAGGATAAGAAATAGTTTTGAGATTCCCTACATTGTCATACGAATACGTAGTAACGTTACCTTCTGCATCCGTAACGGTCTCGATTCTTCCGAACTTATCGTATCCGTAAGATACAGTCACTCCGGATGTATCGACCTCTGTAAGCAGATAATTGTTATCGTAACAATAGGTTACTTGATTGTTTTTTCCATCTGTTCTCGATGTAACAAGACCATATTCGTTATAGCTGTAATTTACATTTCCAACAGAAAGAATATTGCCATAACTGTCGTATGTATAGGCAATCTCTTTATCGCCCCAAACAGCTGCTGTGACTCTACCCAGACTATCGTATGAATAGTTAATTGTGTTGCCTCCAAAATCACTTGTAGAAGCAATCTGTCCTTTCGCGGTGTATGATACGCCCGATGTCTGATTAAGAGCATTTGTCTGTGATACATTTCTTCCATATTCATCATAGGAATAAGTAGTCACATTCCCCTTTGCATCAGTTACCGTCTTAAGATTTCCCACATTGTCATAAGTATACTTTGTTGTATTTCCCAGACTATCAGTAACACTTGCAAGATTGTCAGAATCGTCATAGTTATAGGACGTCTCATTCCCTAAAGCATCTCTGCTTATAGTTAACCTTCCTCTTAAATCATATACCGCGGAATATGTGCCCCCATTCGGATATTTGATTTCCGTCTGATGTCCTTCGCTGTCGTATGAAAAACTATATACGTTTTTATTATCGTCCGTCATCGAAGTTAACAAGTTCTGATCGTTGTATGAAAAGAGCGACGTGTTACCTTCATCGTCAGTAACAGACGTATTTCTTCCTATTGAGTCATAGTCATAGGACGTGGTAGTTCCGAGCACACTGGTATTGGATATCACTCTGTTGCACTTATCATACACATAGGTTGATGTAGTACCATTGGAATAAGCTATCTTTGTAAGATTTCCTACGGCATCATAAGTAAACTCGCAGGTTTTTCTGTACCTGTTAGTCGAAGTCTTTACCTGGTTTTCTGCATCATAGGTAAAGCTTTCCGATGTGCCATCCGGGTAAGACACGCTTATGATATTTCCATAAATATCATATGAAAAGTTTGTTGTACCAAAGGGACCAGTCTCAGACGTCGTGTTTCCATAAACATCATACGTATACTCCAGTACAATGCCATCAGCTCTAATTACTTTTGTTATATTGTCGTTGGCATCATAGAAATACTTATCAGTTACCGTCTTTCCCTGATACGTGATTGAAGAAGTAATGGGTCTTCCAAATCCGTCATATGTGAATGTCGTCACCATTCCAGAAGCGCTAGTTATACTTTCTACGTTACCATCTCCATCGTAGGTCATGGTCACGATTTCGCCAATGCTGTCAGAAAGACCCGTAAGCTTTCCATCTTTCGTGTAGGAGTATGTTTGAGTATTTCCTAAACTGTCTGTAGTAGATTCCAGGTTTCCGCGCGAATCATAAGTCATGCTCAGAGCTATTACATCACCACGTGTTAATGAAGTGACCTCACCCTTTGTAGAATATCCCATACTGGAAGTTACACCTTCACTGTTTTTTACAGATACAAGGTTGTTGTTCTCGTCGTAGGCATATTCGGTTACATGGTCTAAAGCATCTTTCTCTGTCAGCTTATTGTTGTTCTCATCATAGGTATACGATGTCGTATTTCCACGCGCATCTTTTACCGAAAGAATATTACCGTTTTCATCATAAGTATAAGTTGTTTTATAACCTAACCGGTTGGTCGTAACCTCTGTTTTTCCATCAAGGTCATGCTCATAGGAGACCCTGTTGCCGTCAGCATCAATTGTAGCTATGAGTCTTCCGTCTTTATCATACTCATTTCTCGCAACTGTTTTTCCGTCAGCATTAGCGATTTCGGTCAAGTAATGATTATTGTATGTAAAACCAGATTCCCTGCCAGATTTATCAACTACACTTACAAGGTCACCATTTGCATCATAAGTATAAGCGACCGAATAAGTTCCATCAGAAATGGATGTAATCTTGCCTTCAGCATCCCTTGTAAAGTTGATGGATCCACCTTCAGAATAGACGATGCCCTGATTAGTGATCTCGATCGTTCTACCTTCAGCATCCTCAATCTTTGTAAGACCGGTATCTGCGTTAAGATAGAACTTCATTCCATCGTATCTAGTAAGGAGAAAATTCTTCGGCGCAAACTCTGCCAGATTAAAATCGAATAAGTAGAGTTTACCATCGCTTGAATACATGAGGTCTTCATGAGGATCAAGGATCTCAAGCGTGGATTTTCCATTCTTGCTTTCGCAATATGCGGAGATACCCAATTCCATCTTGTATCCGTTATTAGTCTCTGGGGAAAGCTTTAACGCAAAGGTCTCGCTATGGCCATTACCCCAGTCAACATAAATCTCATGAGGACATGTTTCCTCCCAGTAATATTGCGGAATCACACCCAAGATTCTTCGATTAGGTTGTTCCCAACCAGCATTTATATCTTTAGTAAGAGATACAGTCGGCCCACCAACAGACATTGTCCAGCCATAGCCAAAGTCACCTAACTGTGTTCTCTGTCTACTATCGTATGTTCTATAGATTTCTACAGGAAGTCCTGCAACAGGAAGTGTCATATCCAGGAAGGAAATGCTGTAATTACCAACCTTTGCCTGACCAGTAACAAGTACAGTAATCTCATCATAGAGACCAGTACCGGCAGCTGTATATGCAGTCAGTTTGACCTGATAGTAGCCGTTCATAAGCAGGGTCGGGTCAAGCTGACCTACTGCGTCCTTAGTTATAGCATTCGTTCCTGCCTTAGTGCTTACTGCAACATCAGAATCTACCGGATATACTTCGAAGATATAGTTGTCAAGAAGCGAACCGGTTACTGTACCGATGATATCTGTAATATATGAAACTTCCATGCCGTCCTGTTCGAGGTCATCCTTGCCATGGTGAATATCAACGAACAACTGATCGTCTGTAAAATCGCCAGGAATCGGTGTAGGAGTTGGATCGCCTGTAACGACTGGTGTAGGCGTAGGATCCCCTGTCGGAACAGGTGTAGGAGTTACCTTTAAGGAGAATGTTCTATCAACAAAGAAGGTTCTACCTGTTACTGTTGTTACACCAAGTGACAGGTGGAGAGTATCACCAGGAACATCGGCAAACGGCATAGTTCCGAGAAGGCCATCTTCGATAGTTGCCTCACCTTCAGAAATAGTTCTCCATTCGTCACCGTTAAAGCGGTACTTCAATACATACGTTGCCTCAACATCAGCGATTGCCGTACCATTGATCTTTAGATCATCGCCACTCAAGACAATGGTTGTAAAGTCAGCACGAATATTACTGTTCTGAACAACAGAAATATTTACATCTTTAACATACTTGAGGCCTTCTTTATCAGTAACATCAACAGTTACTACATAATCGCCCAGTTCGAAATCAGCTGTGCTGATTTTATCCATTACGGTATATGTTGTCTGCGGATCGATATCGTTCTCATAGACAACTGTTCCGTTGGAATCGGCAACACGTACTTTTGCGTCCTTTACTTCAAACTGCGTGCTTACCTTACCATTGACGTTGATCTTCTCACCCTTTTCGTAGATCTGTCCTTCTGTAGGCTCGATCAGTTCAATGGAATTATCGTGCAGAGAATGAATGTCCGGATACGGATCGATCTCGATACCATAAACATTGAAAATAGGTGCATTTCCATATGTGTCTGCCATCCATTCGAAGTGCAGATCGTGTGCTCCTCCGAACACCTCATTGAAGCTAATCGGGCAGATGATGGCCGGAGCAACATTCTTATCGATATTTCCTTCTTCGTCATACTGTGCTGTGTAGAGATAGAGGATCTCTTCCACGCCATCGTATTCGAACCATACTTCATTTACACTTCCATTATCGAGAAGCTGCGCGAAGTCCATAATACCGTAATTGACGGAATAGTTGCCATTGATATCGATCGTCAGTGCACTTTCGTACGGTGTGGAACCAGAATGCCATTCTCCGTCATTAGTTCTCCATCTTCTGCCAGAGTCTCTGGAGAAGTCCATCTCGAGGATGATCGACTTACCAGAGTCAGAAACGATATGGAGTTCAATCGTGTTAGTTGGAGACGTGTTGTTATATTCCATTCCAAGCGTAAATCTGGCCTTAAAGGAATAGTCAGGGCTGAATTCTCTCTTTGTTTTACCAATAACTCTTGTTTCGATATAGTTTGCATATTCAGCCAAAGTGATAAGTTCAGGACTATAGGTAGTGTGAGACTGGAACTGCCAGTCTTCTTCTACAAAATTCGTCTGATAGTCATACTTTGCATCACCCTGCGAGAAGATGAAATATCTCTCCTGTTCTGTCAGCGGTACCGGGGTCGGTGTCGGGGAGACAGAAGGTGTCGGTGTTACAGTTGGTGTAGGTGTTTCTGTCGGAGTAGGCGTTACCGTAGGACCACCATGCATACCCGGCATCGGATCGAGTTCGAATCCGAGGAGGTTATGGCTCGCACAGCAAATGCCAGTTGCAGATGTGAATCCCATGTACAGATCTGAAACACCTGCAAAATGCTCTTCCAAATCGATAGGGCAGACAAGTGTCGGCTCGGTCGGCTTTTCGACATTACCTTCTTCATCGTAATCGGCTACGTACACATAGAGTTCCTTTGCTTTTCCATCGTAGGATACCCATACATCACGAACCACACCGGAAGTTCTAAGAGACGGCCATTCTTTATATGCATAGTGGTAATCCGAGTTACCATCCAACATAACAGCTACGTGACTTCCGTTTTCACCACCGATCCAGTCACCTGTACCGGTCTCGTTCTTGTGACGTCCACCGTTCTGGTAGTTATCCAATTCAACGATCAAAGACGGCGAGATACTGCCGTAACCGATGCTTTGGCCGTTTGTATTGTTATTTACCGTTTTCGGGCTCAAAACAAATGCAATACCATCCGCAAGAGAAGATGTGTGGTCAATACGAACCGTATAACGTGCATCAAAAGAGAGATCCTCATCAAATGCACGGTAGGTCATAAAGAAAGCATAACCGTTCTTCCACGTGACATTCGGACAGACTTCAATTACATATGGATCGAAGGATGCACTATTGCCATAGTTCCAGTCTTCTTCCTGGAACAGGATCTCATAGTTGTATTTCGGATCACCCTGAGAGATGGACCAATATTCCTGCGGCTCATCCGGCGTAGGTGTCGGACTCGGTGTTGCCGTTGCCGTCGGTGTAGGCGTATCGGTCGGTGTCGGAGTCTCAGTAGGTGTAGGGGTTTCTGTCGGAGTAGGTGTCTCCGTCGGTGTAGGAGTATTTGTCGGAGTCGGAGTTTCCGTCGGGGTAGGTGTCGGCGTGTTCGTCGGCGTAGGTGTAGGAGTATTCGTAGGCGTCGGCGTATTTGTCGGCGTAGGAGTATTCGTAGGTGTAGGTGTGTTTGTCGGTGTAGGTGTAGGTGTATTTGTAGGAGTCGGGGTAGGCGTTGGCGGTACAGTTACAATTACTGTTGCAGAGTCAAGAACGACTTCGCCTGTGCTCAGGACAACATATCCTTCCAGTGTATATTCACCCGGCTGGTCAGGAGTGATGACGTATGTCCAGTCTTCGTTGATCTCTACGTCTTCCCCGTTCAGACGGAATTTTACTACATAAGGAGTTTCGATCTCTTCGGATTCGATGGTATATGTGGAGGTCTCATTGGTAT
>JAEEGF011213707.1_pt1 | contig 24418 bp, 17 predicted proteins | sample 9134171 | NCBI WGS metagenome assembly JAEEGF01 (sample SAMN16246542, study PRJNA631951) | gut metagenome | biome: gut microbiome; feature: rumen; material: AP-attached | host: Bos | place: Iran: Karaj | collected 2018-10
TGTCCCGGTCGGGGGCAGGTTGCATACGCGTTACGCACCCGTGCGCCACTCGTGTACCTCATGCATTGCTGCACTCAGCCTTACCGTTCGACTTGCATGTATTAAGCCTGCCGCCAGCGTTCATCCTGAGCCAGGATCGAACTCTCCATAATAATTAATGTCTTTTATTTTTTGTCTGTCCTGGCCTCATCGCTTGCGAATCTCAAATTCCTCTTCTTGAGTATTTGCTACATTCTTCCATTCTTTCAATGAACATTCCCCTGTTGACAACCCCCTCGCTCGTGCCGTCCCGTATCGTTGTCGTTTGGGATTGCAAAAATAGAATTTTTCCATTACATACATCCACTGCTTCGCACTTTTTTTTACTTTTTCTGCTTTTTATTTGTAACACACTGATTGCCAATGAAATAAAATTGCATTTTTATTGACAAAGAGCCTCTTTTTTAGTGGTTTTTTGGGGGTTTTTGGCATCTTTTGGGGTTATGTGTTGGGGAAATTTCGCAGATTTTTGGCATTTTGCCGTAAAAATCGAATTTTTGATCGTTCGGAGAAGAGCCTTTTCTGGTCTAAAATCAATATAAATCACTATTATATAACAACTTGCAGTTCAAAAGAAACTATAACATATTGAAAAATAGTAAATTAAGTAACAACGAAATGTTACCATAACACTATATATACAATATTATAATTATGCGGTAAAATTTGTTTTCTTTTGGCGACATAATTCGTGGCGGGCATGCGTTAGGGATAGGAGCGGAAATGGTTTTTGCCTTGTATCGATTTGTAAATCACTGACAGACAGAGGTTCTTTAGGGCGAATGATTATTCGTTCGTGTGACGGGGGAAGGCAAAAATCATTGTAGCGGATAGCCCGACGGCGCGGCTTTTTTTAATTCATAATTCATAATGCATAATGCATAATTAGAGGTGGATGTAGCGGATGGTGGAGATAGCCGCGCCGGAACGCCCTGATATAAAAGAGAAAATAAACATAGAGCACTAATTTTCGCTGTTGGAAAATATTTTTTCAATAGGGGGTTGTTGAAAAGAAAAAAAGTGTATTTTTGCACCCCAAAAAAATTAAGAACAAAAACCTGTAATAATATGAAAAGAACTTATCAACCTTCGAACACGAGACGCCGTCACAAACACGGTTTCAGAGAGAGAATGTCCACTGCAAACGGCCGCAGAGTGCTGGCTGCACGCAGAGCAAAAGGCAGAAAAAAACTCACCGTGTCTGACGAGAGTCTGGGCAGAAAATAATCTGGAGATTCAGGTTATATTGTAAAAAGAAGGCGTTGGTCTTCTTTTTTTTTGTATCTTCGCCATTTTTTTAATGAGCTAAAAAACATTGGAAGAATGAGAAAAACAATCACCTGTATGCTATTTTTGCTGACTATCCTCTTTGGGCGGGGGCAAAATGCAGGCACCTCAATAGATGGAATCGTGGCGGTGGTCGGTAAATCCATCATCATGCGGTCAGACCTCGAGAAGCATTTTTTGGACTACAAAACACAGTTCAAAACCATCGAGGATCCCGACGAAGTATATTGCAGCATTCTGGAAAATCTTGTATTCAACAAGTTGATGGTCAACCAAGCGGAATTGGACAGCATAGAGGTGACCGATGAAGAGGTAGATTATCGTTTGAACACGCGTATCCAATATTTTCTGCAACAGACAGGCGGCGATGTCAAGTACATTGAAAACTACTTCCACAAGTCGATGTCGGAAATCAAGAAAGACATGCGGGAGATGATGTACGAACAAGCGCTGATAGAACAGGTGCAATCAAGCATAACGAGCAGCATCACCATAACGCCTTCGGAGGTCAACCGGTTTGCCGCCAAAATAGGTCCTGACAGCATGCCTATGGTAGAGACCTCCTACCAGTTCGGGGAAATCGTGAAGATTCCGCCGGTGAGCGACGAGGAGGTTGCCGATGTGAAAGAGCGACTGAACAGCTATCGGGAGCGGGTACTTCGTGGCGAGAAGTTCGGAGCACTGGCGCGTCTATACTCTGACGACCCCGGCAGCGCCTCAAAGGGCGGAGATCTCGGTTTTGTAGATCGCGGCACCCTCTATCCAGAGTTCGAAGCCGCGGCTTTCAACCTGAAATCCGGGGAGATTTCACAAGTGGTGAAGACGCAGGCCGGGTACCATATCATCCAGATGATCGAACGACGCGGAGAATCCATCCGTGTGGCCCACATCCTGATACAGCCGAAGCCGTCAACGGAAGAACAAGTCAGGGCCATCACTTACCTTGACAGTGTACGCAATATCATTATCAATGAGAAACTTACACTTGAAGAAGCGGCCAAACGTTTCTCCGAAGGGGAAACCAAAATGAACGGCGGTATGGTGGTTAACCCCTACAACAGCTCCCTGTCCTTCGACCGCCAGACGTTGGACGACGCGACATACACCACCATCAACAAGCTCATCCCCGGGGAATACTCCGAATGCGTTCCCTTCGTCAATGATGACGGCGTGATGGCCTACCGCCTCATCTACCTCAAAGAAAAAGTGTCGCAACACAAAGCCAATCTGGTGGAAGACTACGATATGATCAAAAACGCCGCCCTCGAACAGAAAAAATACGAGGCGATGGAAAAATGGGTGCTGGACAAGGTGAAAGTGACCAACATGAAACTTTCCGAACAATATCGGTACTGTCCGTTCGTTAGTAAGTGGCAGATTCCGTGATGAGAGGATGAGAGAATTAGAGGATTAGAGGATAAGATAATTGATAATTGAACATATATGGATTTAGAGAAGAAGACAGACATTGAAGCGATTGAGTCGTTTGTGGAAAAGTACAAGGTTCTGCGGGAAGAGATTGCGAAAGTGATTGTTGGGCAGGACGATGTGGTGAAGAACGTGTTGATGGCGATGTTTAGCCGGAGCCATGCCTTGCTTATCGGGGTGCCCGGTTTGGCTAAAACATTGATGATCACTACAATTGCGAAAGCGGTAGATATGACATACAACCGTATCCAGTTCACTCCCGACCTGATGCCGTCGGACATCATGGGTGCGGAGATTCTGGACGACAACCGCAATTTCAAATTTGTGAAGGGTCCCATTTTCGCCAACATCGTGTTGGCCGACGAGATCAACCGTACGCCTCCGAAAACGCAATCCGCCTTGCTGGAGGCCATGCAGGAGCGTTCGGTGAGTATGAACGGGACGACCTACGATTTGCCGAACCCATTTTTCGTGTTAGCCACGCAAAACCCTATCGAGCAGGAAGGTACATATCCGCTGCCCGAGGCGCAACAGGACCGTTTCATGTTCAACATCCTGTTGGATTATCCGAGCACTGCCGAGGAGGAGGAAATCGTGAAGCGCACGATCCATGGCGACATGGTGGAGCCACAACGCGTCCTCACGGTGGAGGAGATCATCTTTTACCAGAAGCTGTTGCAGAAAGTGCCGATTCCCGAGAACGTCTATCGATATGCGGTAAACCTATCCACGTTGACCCGTCCGGGCACAGCCAAGGCGCATCCGTGGGCGAACGATTACCTGTCGTGGGGTGCGGGACCGCGTGCTTCGCAGTTCCTGATCATTGGTGCGCGTACCCACGCCGTGCTGGGAGGCAAATACTCCCCAGACATCGAAGACGTGCGTGCCGTTGCCTATAACATCCTGCGTCACAGAATTATCAAGAACTACAAGGCGGAGGCGGAAGGCATCACCATCGAGCAAATCATCGACAAGTTGCTTGAAGCTGCCGATGCCCGATAACGAGCGACAAACGATATGCGGAAACCCACCTGGAAATGGATTCTGTTTGTCTCTGCGGCGGCAATTTTCACTGTCATCATCGTCTATTCCAACAGGCTGATCAAGAAAATCGCGCAGGAAGAGCGCCAACGCATTGAAATTTGGGCGGGTGCCATCACCTACAAGACCCAAATCATCAACGAGACAGAGCGTTTTTTCGATTCCATACGCATTGAAGAGGGGAACCAGGCTTCCATTTTCGCCAAAGCGGTGAAAAAAGTGGCCGAAGCGTCCCTGTATGAAGACATCACCTTTTACCAGGACATCATTTCCGCCAACCAGACGGTGCCTACCATCATTGCCAATCCGAACGGCAACATTGATGCTGCCATCAACCTGCCCGACAGCATTCTCGCCATGAGGAACATTCGCGAATTGGGCAAAAACATCCAAGAGTTCGACAGCCTTAAACTGCCCTATTATCATCGCGAATATGTGACAGTGTATTACAAAAACTCCCATATTTACGGTGATTTCCGCGAGATGATCGACAACTTGCTGGAATCCTTCTTCCAGGAGACGGTCATCAATTCGGCATCGGTGCCGGTCATCATCACCGACAGCACCCAGATCAACGTGATCGCCGCGGGCAACATCGACTCCGTTGTCATCAATTCCCCGTTCAAAGTGAATGCCAAACTTGAGAAGATGCGGGAAGAGAATGACCCCATAGTGCTGGATTGGTTAGACCACGGGAAATGTTATGTTTTCTACGAGGAGTCGTCTGTTCTGACACAGCTACGGCTTTTCCCTTTCATCCAATACGGCATTATTTTTGTGTTCCTGCTCATCGCCTACCTGTTGTTCAGCGTGACGAAACGGTCGGAGGAGAACCGCGTATGGGTTGGTATGTCGAAAGAGACGGCGCACCAATTAGGGACTCCCATTTCCTCGCTGATGGCCTGGACGGAGCTGCTGAAAGAGATGCCTGTGGATCCCTCTATCCCACAGGAGATAGGCAAGGATGTGCACCGGTTGGAAACCATTGCACATCGGTTTTCCAAAATCGGTTCTGTGCCCGTACTGGAGCCGGCCGACATCGTGCCCATCATCGACAATTTCACCAACTATCTTCAGACGCGTATCTCCTCTATGGTGAACATCCATTTCGAAAAACCTGATCATCCCATTGTATTGCCTCTGAACAAGCAACTCTTTGAATGGGTAATCGAAAATTTATGCAAAAATTCTGCAGACGCAATGGACGGCAAAGGGGACATCACCGTATCCATTATTGAGGAGAAAAACAAGGTGTTCATCGATATCACCGACACCGGAAAAGGGATTCCGCAGAAGATGCAAAAGCGCATATTCTCACCAGGTTACACTTCCAAGAGCCGTGGTTGGGGATTAGGGCTAACCCTAGCCAAACGCATCATACAAAACTATCATCGTGGAAAACTATTCGTAAAATCCTCCGTCATTGACCAAGGAACGACAATGAGGATCCAGCTGAATAGCGGGAAACAGGACTGAAGACTGAAGACTGAAGACTGAGGACTTTGGGATAACCGTATTTATCTGAACTATAGCTAATTCAGGTATTCATAGGAGTAAATGAGCTCCTTTTTCTCCGTTAAGGATTCATCATCAAACCAAGTGCTATATACTTTTGTCGGATATTTCTTGTAATAATCGTAGGCATAGGTAAAAGAGATACTCTCCGAGAAAATATCGTAGGAGTCAGTCACATACACCCCGACAGCATTGTTGGCACTGCAGAAAAAGGTTTGTGGTTCATCATTCAATAACATTTGATTCACAAAAACAGAAAAGAAATTCTTCTTCGGATTGATATTATCATCATAAACGTACGTAAATGTCAAATTTTGAACACTGTCAGGACGATTGAGTTTCATTTTCATATATTTGACATTATCGTCCTCCCACACAAAATCAATTTCAGCAGCGCTATAGTCATAGTTTTCCTTTTTGACGCCAGTGGTGGTAACGTAAGAGTCCAATGGGTTGTCGCAGCACGGAAACAAGAGATGAAGGAAATCGAGATTGGTTTCATCCACATACTTAGCGAATTTACGGACGGAAATATGCGACAGCTTTTTCTTTTCGAAGGAAAGCGTATAGGTCTCCATCAATTGTTCACCATTATATGTCTCAATGGACGCAAGCATTTTCCCGTCATAGATAAAGTCAGTGTGTTGGTCATCCATTTCAATACGAGAAAGGAGTCCGTTATCATATTGATAATGGCAGGAATAGTCCACATTTCCGTTTTTCTTGTAATATTCCACCTGTTGAAGCTGATTTTCATTCCAAAGCCATTGCTCCCTCAAATAATGACCGTTGTTTTCGGTATAAACCTTAGAAAGCTTTTTCTTGGGATTAAATGTGCCCAAATTCTCTTTTTCACAAGAGCAGAAAGCGAAAATCATCGCTGTTGTCATTACAATCAGTCCTAATTTCTTCATTCTTAAGATGTTTTAATGATAAATTCTTAATTATATACAGGATATATTACTTTTAGAAGCGCAAAAATACACTATTTATTCTATTGTGCTGCCAAATAATGTACTTTTTCTATGTGATTTTATAGACGATTCAGGAAATCGTCTATATAGAAAAAAACATTTGTCTGTGTGTATTTGTAATTTATGTACTTTTGCAACGCTTTTTATGAAAAGTATTATTAAACATAAATAATCCCTTTATGAAGAAAAATTTTGCAATCACATTGTTATGCAGTCTGATGGCCTTCAGCAGTGCCATGGCTTGCACGAATTTCATTGTCACAAAAGGGGCCAGCAAAGACGGTTCCTGTTTTCTGACGTATGCGGCTGACTCTCATCAGCTTTACGGCGAATTGTACTATCATCCGGCGGCAAACTATCCTGCCGGAACGATGATGGATGTCATCGAGTGGGACACGGGCAAACTGCTCGGTCAGATTCCTCAGGTAGCACACACATACTCCGTTATCGGCAACATGAACGAGTTCCAGTTAGCCATTGGGGAAACGACTTACGGTGGCATTGAGGAGTTGGAACAGGGCCAGGGTCTGATTGACTACGGTTCTTTGATCTACATCACGCTTCAACGGGCTAAAAACGCACGCGAAGCCATCAAAGTGATTTCGGAACTTCTTGACATGTACGGATATGCCAGTGAAGGAGAATCGTTTTCCATCGTAGATCCGAACGAAGCGTGGATTTTGGAATTGATCGGCAAAGGCGAGAAAATGCTTGATTCAAAAGGCAAGGTGATGAAAGGTTGGAGCAACGGAGCTGTCTGGGTGGCACGTCGCATTCCCGACGGATATGTCTCCGGTCACGCCAACCAATCACGCATCACTACGTTCCCGCTGCGTGATGGCAAGACTTCCATCACCAACAAAGAGTTAGACAAGATCTTCCTTCCGACCGTGGAGACCGTCTATTCCGCTGATGTCATCTCTTTTGCTCGTATGAAAGGACTTTATCCGAAGGACGTGAAAACAGCACCCGATGCGGAATTCAGTTTCTGCGACACCTACAATCCCATCAATTTTGACGGTGCCCGTTTTTGTGAATCTCGCGTTTGGGCATTCTTCAACCACTGCAATCCAGCTGAGATGAGCAAGTATGAAGACTATGCGCGTGGCGACAATCTGAAACATCGTTTCCCATTGTGGATCAAACCCGCGAACAAATCCCAAATTGATGCGCAGTTCATGATGCAGATGATGCGCGATCATTTCGAAGGCACTTCGATGGATATGACCAAAGACTTAGGTGCCGGCCCTTACGCTTGTCCTTACCGTTGGCGCCCGATGACGTGGAAAGTGGATGGCAAAAATTACATCCACGAACGCGCCACAGCCACGCAACAGACCGGTTTCGTATTCGTTGCCCAATGTCGTAGCTGGCTGCCCGACATGTTCGGCGGTGTTTATTGGTTCGGTGTTGACGATGCCGGATCCAACTGCTTCGTCCCGATGTTCTGCGGCATCACGGAGATTCCTAAAGAGTACGCTGAAGGCAACGGCTCCATGGTGGAGTACTCTCCCACTTCTGCTTTCTGGACATTCACGAAAGTCAGCAACTATGTCTATACCCGTTACAGTGACATGATTAAGCATGTCAATGCGAAACAGACGCAGTGGGAAGGCAAGTTTGTGAAAGACATCGACCAGATGGCTGCCAAAATGAAAGATTTGTGCGCCCAGAATCCAGAAGCCGCCCGCAAAGAACTCAACGCCTACTCCAACCGCGCCGCTCGCGATGTCTGTCAGGAATGGAACCATCTGTTCGAATACTTGCTGGTGAAATATCACGACGGCAACGTCAAGAAAGAGGAGAATGGCAAATTCAAGACCAACGGCAACGTAAAACCTCAAGTTGTGTTCCCTGACCAACCTGTCTGGCCAGACGAATGGTATCGTATGATTGTAAGGGACTGCGGCAAGAACATTGAAGCCAAATAATTTGCAGATCTCTTATTAACAACATAATTCAAAACCCCGGATTAAGAAAACTGATTCGGGGTTTTTTTATTTCAATTTTTTTCCTATTTTTGCCACGTTGTTTAATCCTTCGGGAGAACAACATTTTATTGAAAGAAAGCGCATTTTCGCTTTTCCGTCAGTGTGAACTTGGACCATTCGCAATGTATGCACGGATTACGAAAAGAGAGCTTGCCTATGTGTGTGTAATTGCCAATAGGTGGGGCTCATTTTTCGGTATCTTGCATACAGGGAAGTCCAAGCCCCACACTGGAGATCCGAGGAATGGAATGCTCCACTTTCTTTATTTATTCACTAAACATCAAGGCAACATGGACTCAAATAGCACATCACCTTATGTCATCTCGAATAGAGAAGGGCTTATTATCATCATCCCAACCGACATCACCAAAATCGAGGAATGTGGGTTTCTCGGAATCGACGTCGAAACCGTCATCCTTACTGATAACATCACTGCCATTGGCAGATCTGCTTTTATGGGAGCACGGGTAAAAAACATCGTATTACCAGATAGTCTAATCGAAATCGCCGAGGATGCCTTCAGCGGCTGCGTCCTCCTCGAAAAAATCTATCTGCCGCCCAGGCTTGCCTCCATTGGCGCTCGCGCTTTTATGGGTTGCGACAGTCTGGGCAAAGTGGAGTTCCCACCTGCGTTGAAGTATCTTGGAGATGAAGCATTCGCCTTTTGCCACAAATTGAGTTCGGTGAAACTACCCGAAACAATAACGCATATTGGGAAAAAAGTTTTTCTCGGATGCCCAATGAAGAAAACTCCGAATCTCTGAAATCTGCTATTCTTGCACATACACGCGGGGCACGCGCTGCGAGATGCGGGTCATCAACTCGTAACTGATCAGTCCGGCGGCTTCAGCCATTTCCGAAACCGTGTTGCCCTCACCATAGACAATGACCTCGTCGCCTTCATGTACACGCAAGCCCGTGATGTCCAACATACACATGTCCATGCAAACTTTGCCAATGACAGGTACTTTTTGCCCATGAACAAGCACAGTGCCACGTCCGTTGCAAAGTTCACGCGGGTAACCGTCAGCATAACCGATAGGGATGATGGCCACCTGCGTGTCACGTTGCAGCCGCCATGTACGGTTGTAACCGATAGTTTCGCCTGCAGGAACCCGTTTGATTTGAGTGATGACCGTCTTGAGAGTCACCACATTATGCAATTTTGTCGCAATTTCTGGAATTTCTGTGCAGCCATAAAGCTGGATACCGAGACGTACCATGTCGAACTGCGCTTCCGGGAAACGGATAATACCAGCACTATTGAGTATGTGGCGCAGTATCTTGTAGTCGAAGGCGGCGCAAAGCAAGTCGGTCATGCGCCCGAAAAGGGCAATCTGCCGACGAGTAAAAGCATCTTCGGAGGGATCTTCGGCGGCAGCCAAATGAGAAAACACCGAAGCGATGTGCAGTTTCGGATTGTTCTTCACGATTTCGATGAGTCGCGGAAGATCCTGTAAATCAAAGCCTAAACGATGCATACCCGTATCCACTTTGATGTGGATGTTGAATTGCGGGATTTCCGGATGCCGTGCCAGCACTTCTTCCAACTGCTGAAGGTAGTAGAAGTTGAATATTTCCGGCTCCAACCGGTGGTTCACCATCACCTCAAAACTGTGGGCTTCCGCACCCAACACGATAATCGGCGTATCAATGCGGCGTTTGCGTAGGCGAACACCCTCGTCCGTATAGGCAACAGCCAGATAATCAACCCCTTGATCCAACAATGTATTGACCAATTCCACATCACCGAGACCATACGAGGAGGCCTTGACCATAGCCACCATTTTAGTGTCGGGGCGCAGACGATTGCGGTGGAAATTGAGATTATAGGCTAATGCTGGCAAGTTCACCTGCATGATGGTGAGGTGGGTTTTATGCTGCAACGCATTGACCACCCGCTCGAAATGGAAGCTCCGAGCTCCCTTCACCAAAATAATTTCGTAGGAGATGGGCAGTTGGGGTAAATGGGCCAGCAGGTCAGCTGTGTCGTGGAAGAAGAGTTGCTCCTCCAAATCAAACACCCCTCTATAGCCTTCAAAGCTGTTTCCAACTGCGATCAGACGGGAAATATGATGCCGTTTCAGCTGCGCATTCAGTCGCCGGAAATCTTCCTCCGTCAACTTTCCGACCTGCTCAAAATCGGAGATGACGAGTGTTTTCTTCGTCATCTGCGTTTGGGTGTCCAAAAAATTGAGTGCAGCCGACAAGGAATTAATATCCAAGCTATACGTGTCATTGACAATCACCGAATGGTTACGCCCCTCCATAATCTCAAGTCTCATGCTGATATGGGTGAGCCGTCCCAAATGACTATTGATCTCATCTGGCTTAAATCCTACAATCAACAAAGTCACAATCACATGGGTAACATTCTCCAACGAAGCGCTGTCAATGAACGGAACAGTGTAATCATAGCCATCGATGGAAATATTGGTGCCGCCGGAAGAAGCAGTATGCATCTGCACGGGATAGGTGCTACGGGAGTCTCCCCAAGAAACCTTATTGATGTGGGCATATTCCGGCAATTGGAGGATCATATTAAGCTCTTGATTATCATTGTGATAAATCAAGACACTCACATTTTGGAAGAGTTTGAGTTTCTCTATAATCTTGCGGTTATTGCTCGGAAAAAACTGTGCGTGCGCCGCTCCGATATTGGTGAGAATGCCAATGGTGGGGTCGATGATTTCGGCCAAAGCGCGCATCTCGTTAGGTTTGGAAATCCCTGCCTCAAACACGGCAATATCATGCTGGTCAGACATTTGCCAGACAGAGAGCGGCACTCCGAGACGGGAGTTATAGCTGTCAGGGCTTTTCACCACTTTGAACTTGTCATCCAAAATAGACGTGAGCCACTCTTTGACAATGGTTTTGCCGTTGCTGCCCGTGATGCCGATGACAGGATAATGGAACTGTTGGCGATGCTTTTGCGCCAGCCGCTGCAACGCTGCCACAGAGTCCTCCACGAAAAGGAAATTGGCATTCTCGCATTGCACGTAGCTTTCCATCACCTTGGTTATCACAAAGTTGCGGACACCCATCTGATATAGGGAGGGGATATACAGGTGACCATCGTTCTTCTCCGTTTCGATGGCGAAGAAAAGAGTATGCTCCGGTGCGGTCACCTTGCGGCTGTCGATGGCCAGTTCCGTGACAAAACCCTCGGGAGAACCCAAAATAGTCTCCCGAGGCTCTATATACCGTATAATTTCAGCAAGTTGCATTCCACCTAAAAGCTCCATCTACTAATATTCGTAGATAGCTGTGGCGACATTTGTCAATTCTTCCTCAACGGTTTTGCAAGTCACCTTAACAGGATAGTTGTCTTCGTATTCGTAAGTATATTCCGATGTCCCAAGAATTTGACCCAAGTAACTCATTTTCACGGTCAACGGATTATTCTTGTTCAGGAAAAGATTTTCGGCAGCATTGCTACTCATCGAGGCAAGTGAGCCATACATAGGATTATTCTTGTTATCGTATGTGAATTCTGCCATTTCCGTCATATTCATGCCCCAAGCGTTAAAAATCATTTCCATGGACTTCACATTATCACCAGCCCAATTCAATTTCACCTTTACTTGATCGCCATTGGAATCCTTGGAACATTTCTTAACGGCCGCTTCCACCTCCTGACAAATCTCAGGCATCATGAGACGCAATGGAAAAACAATAGCCTTTTTATCCCATCCAAAATCATCGCCATCCCAATCCCCAAACAGGTCAATGTCAATATCAATCTCACTGATTTTATTCCCTTTGTGCTCAAAATCATAAGTGGCCACTTCTGAGCCATCGGCTGTCATCACGATTTTGTCAATCTTCTTACCATCGTATATGTACTCACTGTGAGCACCACCGCCATCCGCGGCAATCAAACGGTTTTTGCTGTCGTATGAGAATCGGTTCGTTAAAGCAAGTGAACCATCATAGTCATAATAATCAATAGCAGTGAGCACATCACCATCCCATTGCCAAACTTCAGACAAAACTTTTTCACCTTCATCATTCAATGTGAACACTTTCTGGATTTTCTTTGAAGGGTTGTACACGCCATCTGGGTCTTTACATGCTGAGAACAATGCTATCACAGCAACACACAGACAAAAAACGATACTTTTTTTCATATTTTTCAGTATTAAAATGGAGTTGCAAAAATACAAAAAATCACATTCTACGGAAGACGAAATATTTTCGTACTTTTGCGGCCTGATTTTTCCCAAAAAAGATGCGCTACTTCCTCCACTTGGCATACAACGGCTCCGCGTTCTTCGGCTGGCAGATCCAACCGAACCATCCGTCCGTGCAAGAGACGCTGGAAACCTGCCTGTCGCTGCTTCTGCACGAGGAACGCGTGGCTGTCACCGGCTGCGGGCGCACCGACACCGGCGTACACGCCAGCTCCTACTACGCCCACTTCGATACCGAGAAGGTTTTCTCCCAGGACGAATGCCGGCAGTTGGTCCACAAGCTCAACAACTTCCTGCCGAAGGAAATTGTCATCTTCGACCTGTTCGAGGTAGCTCCGGACCTGCACGCCCGTTTCGACGCCGAGAGCCGCACCTACCAGTACCATGTCTGTACCCGCAAGGATCCCTTCAAGCTCCAGTTCGCTTACCACTGCCACCGCGCCATCGACGTGGTGAAGATGAACGAGGCGGCGGCGTTACTGCTTCAGAACGAAGACTTTACCAGCTTCTCGAAAGTGCATACACAAGTCAACAACTTCATCTGCCACGTCACGGAGGCACACTGGAATCGTGTGGATGACGAACTCATCTTCACTGTCACGGCGAATCGATTTCTGCGCAACATGGTCAGGGCATTAGTCGGCACCTTATTAGAAGTCGGCTTCGGCAAACTCACTGTCCAAGATTTCCAAAACATTATCAACCAAAAAGATAGATGTGCGGCAAAAACTTCCGTTCCGGCGAATGCACTATTTTTGACGGAAGTGCGTTATCCTCGAATGCTGAATGCTGAATGCTGAATGCTGAATGCTGAATGCTGAATTATGAATTATGAATCATGAATTATGAATTAAAATGGGTCATTATAGAAACATACTGATAAGCACGATTTATTTGATATTAACGTTAACACTGGCATTCACCCTCCCAAGCTGTCACCGCAACAACAACGTGGAGGCGAATCTTGAGTTCTCGGCGGACACGGTGTTGTTCGACACGGTGTTCACCACCATCACGTCGAGCACGCGCACCTTCACGGTGCGTAACACGACTGGCTCACCGGTGGAGGTCGATATCGTATTGGCGGGCGGCAAACAATCCTACTACAGCATCAACGTGGATGGCGTGGCGGGCACAGAGTTCCGCAATGTGGAGATTCCTGCACACGACAGCATTTTCGTCTTCGTGAAGGTAAACATCGACCCCACGAACCAGAATACGCCCTATCTGGTGACTGATTCGGTGATGTTTTATCAGAAAAACTGCACACAAGCGGTACAATTGGTGGCTTTCGGACAAGATGCTCATTTCATCGTCCCAAACCACGGCTCCTCCTCAATGCCCTACAGGATTATCGCGCACGCTAACGAGCACGTCCACTGGACCAACGACAAGCCGTGGGTGATTTACGGCTGGGCGGTGGTGGATTCACTCGGCAAACTCACCATTGACCCAGGCACGAAGGTGTATGTACACCATGGTGGCGGCATCTGGGTTTATCGTTACGGCAACATCCACATCAACGGCACATTGGACGAGCCCGTGATCATCACCGGTGACCGGCTGGAACCTTTCTTTGACCGTGATTACGCACAGTGGAACGCACTGTGGATTAATGAAGGCAGCGAGGACAACCTCATCGAAAACGCCATCATTTCAAATTCTTCGTATGGTATTCATTTAGAATCACTTGAAGAGTTCACTGGCAACAAAACCATCATCAACAATTCAGTTATCCATAACAACCAAGTGATGGGTGTCCGAGCGGAGGGCGCTGTCTTGGAGATGAACAACTGTCAGGTCAGCAACAATGGACAGTACAGCCTCGCGCTGATGGTAGGTGACTTCACGCTCAACCACGTGACAGTGGCCAACTATTTTTCTCAGTCTGTCCGCAAATCTCCTGCTGTAGCATTGACCAATAACTTCGAAAAGACAGTTGCCATTGGCGGCGAGGCGGTTAACGTCATCTACCTCGGTGATGCCAACGCCACATTCAACAACTGCATTATTTACGGGGCACTGGAAAATGAATTTGGGACTAGCACACAGGCTGGTGCTGAGCTGAACTACACGTTCAACAATTGTATTGTACGACGAGACAGCATCAATAACGAACACTTTATCAACTGTTTCAACAAAGATCCCAAATTCATCGCCACTTACGGTCAGAATTACAACATTGAGGAGAGTTCCCCCGCCGTGGACGCAGGCATGACCGGATTGGGCATCACCACCGACATTCTCGGCCGTCCGCGCAACGGAATACCAGACATTGGGGCGTATGAGTATTATCCGATACCTGAGGAGAAGGCAATGAAACGATGAATGCCTGTAGAAATGTTTTGAACCGTCTCAACAGGCGCTTCAGAAGAACGCAGACGCCAAAACACTAAGTCCAAGGAACACCGTTACCCCTTAAATTAAATAAAAGGAACATTATCGTTTGCAATGACCTCAAAACAAAAAAATCATACCTTTGCCACCCCATAACCCCTAAAAATGAAAAAGTTCCTCTTACTCATAATCCCGCTAATATCAGTAACCCTATTTGCCCAAAACGATAAGACCCAATACGTGAACCCGATGATCGGGACCAACGGGATGGGGCACACCTTCCCCGGCGCGTGCTACCCCTTCGGGGGCGTGCAGGTGAGTCCCGACACGGACACCATCCCCCACAACATCAACGGCCGCTACCAGCCAGGCGTCTATGACTACTGCGCCGGCTACCAGTACCGCGACAAGACCATCGTGGGCTTCAGCCACACCCACTTCAGCGGCACCGGCCACTCCGATATGGGCGACATCCTACTGATGCCTTTCACCGGCGAGGTACAGCTCAATCCCGGCACCGCCGACAACCCCGATGCAGGCTACCGCTCGCGCTTCAGCCACGAGACCGAGAAGGCCTCGCCCGGCTACTACGAGGTGCGCCTCAGCGACGACGACATCCTCGTGCAGCTCACCGCTACCCCGCACTGCGGCATCCACAAATACACCTACCCCAAAGGCGAAACCCAGAAGCTCATCGTGGATCTCAACCACTGTCTCTACAACTACGACGGCAAGGTGCTGTGGGCCTCTCTGCGCATGGAAGACCCCTACACGCTGACCGGCTACCGCATCACCAACGGCTGGGCACGGGAGAACTACGTCTATTTCGCCATCCATTTCAGCAAACCCGTGGCACACTACGGCTACCGGGATTTCGGGAAACAGGACTACCACGGCTTCTGGGGGCGCTTCGATGTGAACCACGACTTTCCTGAAATGGCGGGACGAAAGGTGGTGGCGTGGATAGAGTTTGAGCAGGATGATGACCCTGTGCTGGAAGTGCAGGTGGCATTGTCAGCAGTCAGCACCGAAGGAGCCGAATTAAACATGAGTTACGAAACTAGCAATGCCGATAAAACATACGAAGAATTATATCAACAGACTCGTAAAGCTTGGAACGACAAACTGGGTGTGTTTGAAGCGAAAGGCAGTAAAGATCAACTCGAGATGTTCTATACGTCACTCTACCATACGATGATTAATCCATCTATTTATCAGGATGTTGATGGAAAATATCGTGGGATTGATCACAATATACATCAGAATGAAGAAGATCATACCAACTATACGATTTTCTCCTTGTGGGACACCTACCGCGCCGAACATCCTTTATTGAATATTATTGACCCGAAAAGTGCGGCTGATATGATAGTGTCTATGGTAAATCACGCCCATCAAAGTGTACACCATATTCTGCCCATTTGGAGTCATGCAGGCAATGAGAACTGGTGTATGATTGGCTATCACGGTGTGTCAGCGGTGGCGGATGCTTTTCTCCACAATGAAAAGATGCAATCTTCCATATATACGGCAATGTTCAATATTATATGCAGTGCAAATTTAGATTATTATGACCACACTGACCTCTACAATAAGTTAGGCTATGTTCCGTTTGACAGGTCGTCAGTAGGCACCTCCATCACATTGGAGAATGCCTACGAAGATTGGGTCATATATCGATTGATCGATAGAAAAATCAATCCATATTATCAAAAAACATACCTGTATGGTGATAAGGAAGACTACCGTCAACGTGCGCTGAACTTCAAGAACGTCTTCAACCCGGAGACGGGCTTCGCGCAGGCGCGGTACGAGGACGGCAGTTGGAAGACACCCGCCGACCTGCTCTCCACCTCCAACGAGGGCTTCATCGAGGGCAACAGCTGGAACTATTCGTTCTACGTGCCGCACGATGTCAACGGCCTGATCAAGATCATGGGCGGCGACAAAGTCTTCGTGAACCGCTTGGACGAGCTCTTCACGATGTATGTGCCCGACAAATTCTTCGCTGAGACAGAGGATGTTACCCGCGAGGGGATGTTAGGCGGCTATGTGCACGGCAACGAGCCCAGCCACCACATTCCGTACCTCTATATGTGGACCTCCCAGCCGTGGAAAACGCAGCTGCGCGTGCGCGAGGTGATGAACAAGATGTACCGCAACCACCTCGACGGGCTGTGCGGCAACGACGACTGCGGCCAGATGTCGGCATGGTACATCTTCAGCGCGATGGGCTTCTATCCCGTCTGTCCCGCCAGCGGCCAGTACGTCTTCGGGGCTCCCTACCTGCCCGAGAATGTCCTCCAGCTGCAAAACGGCAACACCCTGACCATCAAGGCACCCAACGTCAGCGACCAGAACTGCTATGTCCAGTCGGTAACGCTCAACGGCAAACCGCTGCACTGCGCCTACATCACCTACGAACAAATCATGTCCGGCGGCGAGCTAATCTTCACGATGGGGAGCAAGCCGAACAAGAAGTGGTTCACGGAAAAGCCGTATTCGTTGGAATAGTCAAAAAAATTGTATCTTTGCCGCTCATTTGAAAAAGCATTTACGATGAGCGTTGAATTATCAGAACAGGAAATCATCCGCAGAAAGAAATTACAGGATTTGCTCGATTTGGGCATCAACCCCTACCCCGCCGCCACCTACGAGGTGAACGCCACCACGGCAGAAATCTTAGAGAAATACCCGAAAGACAACAGCCTCTTCCAAGAGGTCAGCATTGCGGGACGTATTATGAGCCAGCGCATTATGGGCGCCGTCTCTTTCTACGTGCTCCAAGATGCCGTCGGCAAAATCCAAGTCTATGCCAAACGCGACGAGATCTGTCCCGGCGAGGACAAGACGATGTACAACAGTGTGTTCAAAAAATTGGACATCGGCGACATCATCGGCGTGAAAGGTTTCGTGTTCACCACTCAGACTGGCGAAATCAGCATCCACGTGAAGGAATTCACCATCCTCTGCAAGTCGGTGTGCCCGCTGCCCATCGTCAAGGAGAAGGACGGCGTGGTCTATGACGCCTTCCAGAATCCGGAACAGCGCTACCGCCAGCGTTACATCGACCTCATCGTCAACCCACAGATCAAGGACACGTTCATCAAACGCACACTGTTGGTCAACACGATGCGTAACTATCTGAACGAAAAGGGCTACCTCGAAGTGGAGACCCCGATTCTGCAACCGCTGTACGGCGGCGCGGCGGCCCGTCCCTTCAAGACCCACCACAACACGTTGGACATGACGCTCTACCTGCGCATCGCCGACGAGTTGTACCTGAAGAAGCTCATCGTGGGCGGCTTCAACGGCGTCTATGAGTTCTCCAAGGACTTCCGCAACGAGGGCATGGACCGTTTCCACAACCCCGAGTTCACCCAGATGGAGCTCTACGTGCCGTACAAGGACTACAACTGGATGATGGACACCGTGGAGGAGATGGTCGAGCGCATCGCCCTCGCGCTGCACGGCGACACCAAGGTGCAGGTCGGCGACAACATCATCGACTTCAAGCGCCCGTGGAAACGCTACACCATGTTCGAAGCTATCGAGCACTTCACCGGCACCGACATTTCCGAGATGACCGAGGAGCAGCTCGCCACCTTCGCCAAGACGCAAGGTGTGGAGGTTGACAGCACCATGGGCAAAGGCAAGCTCATCGATGAGATTTTCGGAGAAACCTGCGAATCTAAGCTCATCCAACCGACCTTCATCTACGACTACCCGATTGAGATGTCCCCGCTGACCAAGAAGCACCGCAGCAAACCCGGTCTCACCGAGCGTTTCGAGGCAATGTGCAACGGCAAGGAGATCTGCAACGCCTACTCCGAGCTCAACGACCCGCTCGACCAGCGCAAACGTTTCGAGGACCAGCTGGAACTCGGCAAGCGCGGCGACACGGAGTCCATGGTCTTGGACGAGGACTTCCTCCGCTCCTTGGAAATCGGTATGCCCCCGACAGCCGGCTTAGGCATCGGCATCGACCGTTTGGCGATGATCATGACCAACTCTCCCTCCATCCAGGATGTGCTCTTCTTCCCGCAAATGCGTCCCGAGAAAAAGCAGGAAGTCGCCAAGGATGAAGAATTCACCGCGTTGGGAATGGATGCCGCGTGGATCCCGGCCTTGAAAAAGCTGAACATCCTGACGTTGGAACATCTGAAAAACGCCAACCCGAACAAGCTGCTGAATGACCTCGGCGGATTGCGCAAGAAGCTGAAATTAGAGGTTCCCGCGGCAAAATTGGAGGATATTCAAGGGTGGATTGATAAACTGGCGTAAATTTGGTTTTAACATCGTTTTTCTCGCGTTTCAGTAACTATCGGATCACCGTGACCGAACCGTTCAACAAATAAGTCACCTCTCCCGAAAGGGTGTTGATGAACAGCTTGCAACCATAGTAGTAAACACCATCCGAGGAAGGTTGCTTCGTGGTCTCGTCAGCACCATCCCACAAAATGTCAGGATCTTTCGTGCGGAAAACACGTTTTCCCCATCGGTTGTATATCTCCATCTCTATCTTGGTGACACCGGAATAAGGCAGGAACGGAGTGAAAACATCGTTAATACCGTCACCATTTGGCGTAAAGACGTTCGGCAACCGGTAATCCAAACATTCGAAAACATCAATGCACACGGAATCCGTCAGATTGGTAACATTATGGTTGTTGTCGGCAACTCGCATGGCGTAGCATCCGACAAGTACCTCTGAGCCGCTCGTATTGATGGAATAGTCGCACGGTGCGGGAAAGCAAATCTCCGCATTGTCAAAGGAGTCAACACAAGTGAATGTCCCTTCCAAAGTGGGCTTGTAATAAATATAGTAATGCACGGCATCTGTGGCAGCGGAATCAGAACTGAAACTCCATTCAAAAAGCACATTTTGACAGTCCGTGGTGATGGTGATTTCCGGCATTTCGGGCGGTTCATTGTCGTATGGAACGCCACATTCCTGTTGCGAACGGTTGTACAAAGCACCAATCGTGTCAGGCAGCCAATAATATCCTTCAGCCTCAACATAGTAACAATAAGTCTTCCCGTTTTCAAGATTGTAATCCGTATAACGGGTTTCCGTCACAGTCGCTATGGAGTCCCAACCTACAATATGTTCATTATATCGGAACACCTTGTATCGCACATTATTCCACGGCTGATTATCCGTCCATGAAAGCGACAAACGTTTGTCGGAGGAAGATATAGTCAGAAAAATGGAAGTGGCCGGATCCGATTTCTCTATGAATGTATCCTGATTTGAAATCTTCACTTGATAGGTATAATCAAAATCCAATGTGTTTAGATTTTCATCTAAAAAGGAAATCGTGTCAGCTAAATTTTCTGGCACTTCAACCGAATAGATCAATTCATCCTCATAACTTGAAGAAATTCTGAAAAGCTGATACTGATAAGGTGGAGGAAAAGCGACAGAGTCCATCTCCGGCGGAAAAAGCCAACGGACGAGAACACGACCTGTGTCGCTATCCGTCACCACCACATCTGTGTTTATGATGATGGGCGCATCACTGGCAATATGAGCGCACACTTTGTCGGAAACTATACTTTCGGAACCATCTGGGAACAAGGCAACAACACGATAACAGTATTCGTTGCCGTGATACAGCGGTTGCGAGGATCCGTCGTCCGTAAACAGCGTGTCCACCCATGATTCCGTATGGCCTATTTTGACGTAACCGGCTTCGGCAGGCAATCCCGTTTGACAGGAATCAGGTTCAAAATCATCGCTCCCGTTTCGACGGTAAATGTCATATCCGACTGCATTGGAACATGAGTCTGGAGACCAATCCAAGTGAATTACATTTCCTTCGGGAACAGCATTTAAATTCTCAGGAGCAGGGGCAATAACACGAATATGGAACGTCTTGAATGAGACAAGCTCCACATGCGGGCCATTATCTTTCGCCTTGAACATCACCTCGTAAGGAAGCGATTTAACATGTCCACATGTGGTTTTCCAAACGAAATGGGTGGCGTATGGAACACTATCGGTGATTTCGGAAAACTGCGCGGGTGACTCACTGAGCATGAAAGGTTCGCCTGTAGCCGTCAGTGTGACATGTGTGGAAGTCTCATCCTTGACATGCACAAGCTTATCTATTCTGGTGCCGGCAATCACACACGTATCATACACTTCCACCACAGGAGGCTCATTATTGCACGCCGCAATGGTGATTTGCATATCCCTGACCATACTGCCGATGAGCACTCCGTTACGCCATTCCTGAATCAGAATGGCGATGTTGTATTCCCCCGCCATGAGAGGGGAATCCCACGTTAAATCGCCTGTAAAAGGGTCAATCTCGATATAGTTGGAAGCCTGTGGAAGCGTATAACCCGGAATGTCCTCACCTTCATAGCCACGGCAGTTGATGAGCGAATACGACAGACTGTCACCCTCCGCATCGTAGGCTCCCGGATTGTGGTAGTAAGGAACATTCGTACAACCATTGTCCAATGGTGGATTCAACAGCTGCGGAGAGGAGTTCCCGCCAATGAAAGGGTTGATAATCAGAATAGTTTCTATAAAAAAGGGGATCTCTACCGAACTCGGAATGTTCACGATACCGGCATTGCGGTTGGGGTCTTCAAACGTGACATGGAAAGTCCCGGCGGCGGGAAACGTATGCTGCGTGACATACACATTCTTGCTTATGTTGTTGTCCATGTTGACCTTGATGAGCCGATCTATCTCGGAGGAGGTGCCATCGCCCCAGAAAACCTCAATCTGTGGACGATCGGCAGGACATGGTGTATAAGTATAGGTGACGATGGTGAACTCGTATGTCAAACCGGAAATGTAGGTATAGCTGATCTCTCCAGCGCGTTGGTGTGTGGCGAAGACCCTAATTGAGGAGAACGCCAACACTATGACCAACAGAAGAATACGTAAGATGCACCTACCCATATCACTCTATCTTTTTGACCTGATGGTTGGACAACTGGTATCTTTGACCGCTTTCGGGGCAGACGGCCAGACCGTTACTGCCAAACTGCAGTCGGCATCCGCATTCGCTCACCCATCCAGTTTGACAAGCGGGCAAACCGGTAACTAACGCATAATCAGGGACATCACGGGTTACAACCGCTCCCGCTCCAATCATCGCATATCGCCCGATGGTGTGTCCGCACACAATGGTGGCATTCGCTCCGATGGTTGCCCCTTGACGAACAAGCGTGGGACGGAATTCTTTCTTCCGATCAATGAAGGCTCTCGGGTTAATAACATTCGTGAATACCATGGAAGGTCCCAAAAAGACATCATCTTCACAGGTGACACCCTCATAAACAGATACATTGTTCTGAACTTTCACATTGTTGCCCAACGTCACATGATTGGCAATCATCACATTCTGCCCTATAACACAGTTTTCCCCAATCACAGCCTGTGACATAACATGCGTAAAATGCCAGATTTTAGTGTTCTTCCCTATCCGGCATCCTTCATCCAAAACAGCGGTTTCATGTGCGAAAAAATCATTCATAACGGGCAATCAACGATGGTTTTACAAATATATTGTAGCTGATTCTCAGACAGTTCTGTATGCATAGGCAGGGACAAGACCTCACGACATAACTGTTCTGCAACAGGAAAATCCCCTTCTTTGTAATTCAAATACTGGTAAGCGGGTTGCAGATGAGCAGGAACCGGATAATAAATCATTGACGGAATGCCTTTCGCCGCCAGATATTGCTTCAAAGCATCTCGTTTCCCCTCTTTCACCCTAAGCGTGAATTGGTGAAACGTATGTGTCGTATTTTCTTTAATAACAGGTAGTTCAATCCAATCAAGACCTTTTAGAGCCTCATAATAATACTGAGCTGCAAATCCACGGGCAGCGATAAAATCGTCCAAGTGAGGGAGTTTCGCCATAAGGATTGCAGCCTGCAACGTGTCGAGACGCGAGTTGAGACCCACTAACTGATGGTGATATTTTTCTTTCGAGCCGTGTTTGCAAATGGCTCGCAGTCGCTCGCATAAATCCGCGTCTTGTGTCATCATCGCACCGCCGTCGCCGTAACAACCCAAGTTTTTGGAAGGGAAGAACGACAAGCATCCGACATCTCCCATAGTTCCCGCCTGCTTCATCGCACCGTCCGAGAACGTGTACGTGGCCCCCACAGCTTGGCAAGCATCTTCTATCACCTTGATATTATGCTTTTTAGCAATTTTCAGAATGAGTTCCATGTCAGCGCATTGTCCATATAAATGGACGGGGAGGATGACTTTGGTTTTAGGCGTGACGGCCTTCTCAAGCGCGTGGACATCCATGTTGAAACTGTCATCGCATACGTCCACGAGCACTGGTGTAGCTCCTAACAGAGCGACGACCTCCACGGCTGCGATAAACGTGAATGCCGGTATAATGACCTCATCGCCTTCTCCAATGCCAAGCGCCATCAAGGCGGCCAAAAGCGCATCTGTGCCGTTTCCACAACTCACAACATGTTTAGAACCAGCATATTGGGCAAGTTGCTGTTCAAAATCAAAAACTGGTGAACCTTGAATGAAGGCGGTTGAATCCAACACACGCTGAATAGCCGCGTCAATTTCCGGTTTGATGCGCAAATACTGACTTTTCAAATCGACCATCTGAATTGGATTCATCACTTTATCTTTTTAAGAAAAGCGTGCAAAGGTACATAAATTTCGAATACACGCAAACAAATGAGATAGCCCTTGTAGAGACGTTTCCTGAAACGTCTCCTCGATTTTAGCGTATCAGATTTTTAATTTCCTGTTTGATAAATCGAAAATCGATTTTGCGTTTCAGATAACATTGGAAATCCTCTATGGAATCTGTCGGTTTCACTTCCACACGGCGAAGGCGGTAGTGGTTTTCTTTTAAGTTATTCCGTCCCCATAAAGTGCTTACGGCAGCCTTATACCCTACCCTCTCCAGCAAGTCGGGTGTCGCAAATCCAAAATCCTTGTTCTGACCAAAAGGAAAAGCGAAATAGTCCACCGATTTCTGTAGATGTTTTTCCAACACTTCCTTTGACTTTCTTAATTCATCTTCCGACTGGTTAAATGACATTTTTCCAAACGAAGTATGACTCATGCCGTGCGAACCGATAGTGACGTTTGAATTTTGTGACAAACTCTCGATTTCATTCCAGGAAAAGATATTAAGTCTCTTAAAACCAGAAAGATTCTCGTCCCATTCATTATATTTTCCTATATAAGAGACAGGGACAAAGACTGTGATTGGTATTTCAAGTTGCCGGATGACGGGCAAAACGGAAGCGGCGAGGCAGGAATAAGCGTCATCAAAAGTCACGGTAGCCATACGCGGATTCGTCCGGCATTCGCGCACGTAAGTGTCCATATCGGTAAGTTGCCAGTGCTGTTTCACAAAACGGATCTGCCGCTCGAAATTTTCGGCGGAAACGGTATTGAAACCGGCCTGTTCGTCCACATTATGGTACATCAAAATCATGGTGACCGCTTATAAAACAAAAGTCAGGCTACATAGACCTGACTTTCTTTGCAGGGGAAGAGAGATTCGAACTCCCATCAATGGTTTTGGAGACCACTATTCTGCCCTTAAACTATTCCCCTGTAAAATCGGGGTGCTTCTGAACACCCCGATTTTTA
>JAEEGF010723672.1_pt1 | contig 24393 bp, 15 predicted proteins | sample 9134171 | NCBI WGS metagenome assembly JAEEGF01 (sample SAMN16246542, study PRJNA631951) | gut metagenome | biome: gut microbiome; feature: rumen; material: AP-attached | host: Bos | place: Iran: Karaj | collected 2018-10
AGTTGCGCCAGATGTGACCGCCTTCGGTCTCTACATACTCATATTTGTAGCCCTTCGTGTCCCAGTAGGCGCGCAGGTCGACGGTGCTCTGATAGAGGAAGTCGGTCTTACCCATACCCATCCAGTAGAGCTTGGGCTTGCTGCCGAAGAGACGGGCACTCTGCTGGGCGAAGTCGGGATCGTTCTTGATCTGCTCTGCAAACGAACTGTTGAAGCCGCCCTTGCCCAGGTGCAAGCCTGCTGAGAAGAGGCCGTAGTAGTCGAACTTGTTGGGGTAGAGCAGACTGACGTGGAAGGTGTGTCCGCCACCCATCGACAGACCGCAGACGGCACGATGTGAACGATCCTTCAGCGTGCGGTAGTTGGCATCCACATAGTTCACGATATCCATGAAACTCTCGGGGATAGAGGCAGCGGCGGGGGCTGTGGGGCCTGTACCGCTGTCGCGGAAGCCCGGGGTGTACATGCCCCATGACCACTCACCAGGGGCTGCCTGACAGTTGGGGTTGCCATTCGGCATCACGACAATCATAGGCTTGGCCTTGCCCGTGGCAATCAGGTTGTCGAGGATCTGTGCGGCACGGCCGAGTTCGCTCCAGGCATTCTCGTCGCCACCGGCGCCGTGCAACAGGTAGAGCACCGGATACTTGCCGCCCTTGTCGTAGCCGGCGGGGGTATAGATGGTCATACGGCGCTGCATCTTCAGCGTGGGGCTGTCGTACCATACTTTAGAGAGGTTGCCGTGGGGCACCTCGTTTACCTTATACAGATCGCCCTTGTCACCCTTCTCGTCGCTGACGATGAAGATGTTGGTGAACGATACGATGTCGCGGTTCACGTAGATGTTGGCAGGATCTTTCACACCCGTCATACCGTCGATGTTAAAGGTGTAGCTGTACATCTCAGGGGCGAGTTTGCCGGTGGTGTAGCTCCATACACCGTTCTTGCCTTCCACGAGCTGGGCCACGCCCGGGGCTTCCACCTCGCCAAAGCCCTCCACCTTCATCTTCTGGGTGGGCAGGAAGTCGCCTGTCACTTCCACTTTTACAGCCTTCGGGGCAAAGAGGTTGAATGTCACTGTGCCGTCCTTGTTGATGACGGGTGATTGAACGCTGGCACTGTTGAAGAGTTTCTCCTGTGCCGAGGCACTCAGGCAGCATACCGCAGCCAGGGCCAAAGTCATAAATGTTTTCTTCATACGATTGTTAAATATGTTACTGTTTTTACCTTTTTAATATGTTGCGCCGACAAAGTTACATTGAAATTTTGAAAGCAAGCATGGTCAGGTCGTCACTTTGCTCATAATCGCCTACAAACTGGTGGACGGCTGCAGTCATCGTCTCGATCAGCTCTTGTGGTGAGCCTTCGAAGGCAGCGACGATATCCGTGATGCGCTGCTGACCGAAGAACTGGTTGTCTGCATTCTTTGCCTCTGTCAGTCCATCGGTATAAAGAAAGACGTTTACTCCGGATGCGATGTCTGCTTCCTGGTTGACGTACTGGAAGGTTGGCTTGACACCAATGGGCAGGTTCGGGATGCAGGGCAGCAGTTCGCCTTGGACATAAGGTGCGTCATGGCCGGCATTGCAATAACTCAGATGGCCCGTCTGAAGGTCAAGTACACCTACGAACAGCGTGACGAACATAAAGTTGTCATTGCCATCGCATATACTCTTGTTCATGGTTTCCACAATATGGTCCGGTTCGGCGGTGTGGGCAGTGACATTGCGGAAGAGCGTACGGCTGACAGCCATGACCAGAGAGGCTGGTATGCCCTTACCCGACACGTCGCCGATGCAGAAAAACAGCTTCTCATCGTGGATTAAGAAGTCGTAGAGGTCACCGCCTACGGCCTTGGCGGGCACCAGCGCAGCATAGAGTTCAATGTCTTTGCGATTAGGGAAGGCGGGGAATGTCTTAGGCAGCATCGACATCTGGATATTGTGGGCAATGTGCAATTCCCGCTCCATCGAAGCCTTCTCGGTAGTCGATGCCTTGAGATCCTCCATATACTGTTTCAGCGATTGCTGCATGGTGCCGAACGAATCACGTAACTGGGCTACTTCGTCGTTGTGCCTGAACGTGGGCAGTGATGCGTCGAAGTTACCCTTAGCCAGCTCCTGAGCCGACTCTGACAGGAATGCCAACGGCTGAGTGGCACGGCGGATGCTCCTGGTCGTAAAGAAGAATATGACAAGGTAGCCGATGCCCATGCAGATGAGGATGATGATGGCAAGCACCTCACCCCATATAAACACAAGGTCGCGATGCTGGAACACAACCAGCGTCCAGCCTGTACCGCCTAACTGCTTGGCATTGATATAATAGGGCGTACCTTTCAGGTCCTCCATGTCAAGTTCGGCATCCACAATCTCTTTTTCGCTTTTGAGCATACTGATGTCGAGGGAGTCGGAACCGGCAATTCTGTTGCCCTTGCTGTCGATAATCTGAATGGAGAAATAAATGTCATCTTTATAAGCAATGTTGCTTTGAGCGTCAACGTAGAATTCCTTCTTGACATTTCTCATCGTTTCGTCGATGGTTACATTCAGCAGTTCATGACTCAGGTCAACGCCATATACGCCTACTTTGCGACCCTGACGATCGAAGACGGGTACGACATAACTGCAGAACATACGGCTGTTGACGGTGTCATCGTAGTACAAGTCTGTCAGGAAGCCGTCGTCGTCACGCTCTAAGGCCAGTCCTTGCTGATACCACGGGCCATTGAAATAGTCGTGCTGTGGAGAACCTATCTGCCGGCTCTCAATGTGCGTACTGTCGGTGTAGTAGGTATAGGCTTCGAACCATCGGCCCTGACCTTTGAAGTAATCAGGCTCAAAGGCAGCAAAACAACCTGGGAGGCGCTTGTTGATCTTCATAATTTCCTCCAACGCGTCGAAGACATGGTCGGGACTGTCCAAATTGGCTTCAATGTCGGAACGGTTATTAAATGTAACGGTCTTTGCCAATTGGAGCATGGTCTCAACATTGCCGGCAATGCCGTCGGTTACGTACTGCCCGCGCATGCTGCCGTTGCCGAGTGAGAATATAAAGACGAACGCGACAATGGCTCCACCGATAAGCACATTGAAGAACGATATAATTGCGATGACACGCCAAGTGATGCGTCGCGATAACTTACTCTTTTTCATATTTAAAAATTTATAACCGAGATTTACAATTACAATAGCCGGCATAGTTTTCGGAAGTCCGATTCCTTGCCGTAGCATACTAGCACGTCATCGGGTTCCAATGGCTGACTGTCTTCTGTGGTGTTGACAACGATAGAGGCATTATACTCGATGCCTATGAAATTCTGCACCTTCTTCTTCTTCTTGACGGCAATTATTTTCAGATGATATTCCTCGTAGAGATGAAGGTCGTTGGCGTGGAGTCCGATGAATTTCTCAGGGATGTAGAATTTGTATACGCAATAGGTGTCATCTACACGGAAGAGGTCGGTCTTCACGCCCAGATCCATCTGGCGTACCAATGAGCGGGCGGCACGCTCCTCTGGAATCAATATCTTCTCGATGTCGAACGCCTGCAGAATGCTCTTGTGCACATAGTCGTTGGCACGTGCATAGATATGATTAACCCCCTGTTTCTTCAACAGCGCAACCACACGGACGGAAGCTCCCAGATTGCTGCCAATCGCCACGATGACGACATCGACTTTCTTCAGCGGCAGTACGTTCAGGGCCAGCTCGTCGCAGGCATCAATCTGAAACGCGGCATCACAGATGTCCTTCACTCTCTCTACACGGCTGGCGTCACTGTCGGCGGCAATGACCTCATGGCCTAGGGCAGACATCTCGTCTGCCAGCACCCTGCCGTATGTTCCTAATCCGATAATAATACACTTCATGATATGGTGATATTGTCTTGGGGTAATTTATAATTCTGGTTCTTATACTGTTTCAGCAGACCCTGCGCCATCGTCACTAAGCCCACACGACCTATGAACATCAGCACCACAATCAGCGCTTTGCTGGTGTCGTGCAACTCAGGGGTGAGGCCTAATGACGAACCTACCGTCGCGAAGGCTGACACGCACTCGAAGACGATGGCCTTCAAGGGCTGATTCGGCTCGGTGAGGGTGATGAGGAATATGAAGATGCCCAGCACAATGAGACTGACGAAGACTGCTGCATTGGCACGACGGATAGAATCTGATGACAGTTCACGTCCTGCAAATTCCACACGGGTGGTGCCGTGGATAATAGCACGGATATTGAGGAAGGCTACGGCAAAGGCGTTGACCTTCACACCACCAGCCGTTGACTGCGATGCACCGCCTATCCACATCAATACCGTGTAGATGAAGACAGACTGGATGCACATATGGTTGAGGTTCACACTGACGAATCCTGCTGTACGAGGACTGACGGCGTTGAAAAACGCCTGAGTCAGTTTCTCATGTATCGGCATCCCTGCGAAAGTATTGTTCCACTCAAAGAATGCGATGAGCACTGTGCCGATGACAATCAGCAGGGTGGTGGTTCGCAGCACGATCTTCGTGTTCAAGTCGAACAGGTTGGGAATGTTCAGACTGGCGTAGCGATGGCCATTGATCCATTTCCATAGCACTTTAGCATGTCTCGAGACAGCAGCCTTCAAATTGACCAGCACGGGATAGCCGATACCACCAAAGATTATCAGCAGCGCAAGAATGATATAGAGGCAGCTGTGACCTTCCATCAGCACGGGAGCGCTCATACCGTCCTGATAGTTGGAGAAGCCGCCATTGCAGAAAGCTGAAACTGCATGAAACACGCTGAAGAACAACTCATGCCTGAGATCCAGGCCTATCGTGCCGTGAATATTCAGGAAAATCATCACTGCCCCTGCAAGTTCCAGAAATGCCGTGAAGCCAATGATGTTGAGCAGCGTGGACCATAGTGAGGCCAGTGATTTTGAACTCACCATGTCTTGCACCTGCATCTGGTTGTAGATGCTCGTGTTCCCCATGAAGAAGAGGGCGAAGAAGCTGGTGATGGTCATCACGCCCAGTCCGCCCACCTGGATAAGCAGCATGACTATCAGTTGTCCCAAGCAGGTAAACGTGCTGGGCACGTCAATGGTCGTGAGTCCCGTCACGCAAACTGCACTGGTAGCCGTGAACAGCGAGTCTATCCAAGAGAGGTGGGCACCATGTTGAATACAGCGAGGCATCAGCAGCATACCAGAGCCTACCATGATGATGAACAGGAAACTGACGGCCATCATCAGGGCGGGGTTAGACTTTCTGCCCAGTGAGGTGATGACAGCATCGGACAGTTCGATGAAGGAGATCAGTAACAGTATCAACAGGTATATCGTCTTGTTCTCCAGTATCTTTATCAGACCGGTATCGTCGTTTATGCCGAGGAGATAGAGGATGATAGGAATCAGTGTAAGCGTCAACAGTCCGTTGATGATCCATCCCAAGAAACTGTAAGCAGATTTCCTTTGCCCGGGTTTCGCCAGGAGCAGATGACAGACACGCTCAAGCAGGAACATGTTCCAAGCCCAGAGAAAAACCAAGTCAAACTCGCTTTTCAGCCGTTCCGATAACTCAAACCCCAATTCCAGAACAGCACCTACGATCACACACAGGGCACCAACATTAGCCATAAAGCCAGTGACCTTTAGTGCCATGTTGATCCATGGTGCTACATACTTCTTATGATAGAGCCTATAGTGTTGGGGCCTGATTCTCTCCATTTTTCTATAGATTTGATGCAAAGGTACGAAAAAAAAGAAACTTTTCCGTTTATTTAATGATTATTTTGTATTTTTGCAAACGAAACGGCTGAATTTTAGTAAGTATGAAGAAACCACAATGGCTTGAGAAAGAAAAGCTGTATAGCATCATGTTCGAATCGGAGCATCCGGTTGGACGTATTTTTGATATCACACTGATAATAGCTATCTCGCTGAGCATCATCATCTCATTCATCGAGACGATACCCTCGTTGGCCCGTACCTTTAAGTTGGTGCTGGAAATACTGGAGTATCTGCTGACCTTCTTCTTTACGGTAGAGTACATAGCCCGTGTCTATTGCTCACCCCGGCCTCGCGACTACGTGCTGAGTTTCTTTGGTGTCATCGACTTGCTATCCACATTGCCGCCTTATCTCTCTTATTTCCTGCCCCATGCGAGGTATATGATTCTGCTGCGTTCGTTCCGCTTCATCCGTATCTTCCGCATCTTCAAGTTGTTCAGTTTCATCAACGAGGGGTATATGCTGATGCGCTCGCTTCAGAAAAGTCTCACCAAGATTGCCGTTTATTTCTTGTTTGTACTGATACTGGACATCTGTCTGGGCACACTGATGTTTATGGTTGAGAACGGACAGCCCGAGACGCAATTTACGGATCTGGCCACATCGGTCTATTGGGCCATTGTCACGATGACCACTGTGGGATATGGCGACATCACGCCTGTTACTCCCCTCGGACGATTGCTCTCGGCATTCGTCATGCTGCTGGGCTATACCATCATTGCCGTACCTACAGGAATTGTGACAGCCAACATTATTGATGAGACGAAGGAAAAACCGAAGGACGGGCACTGTCCGCGTTGTGATGCCATGGTGCGCGACGATGACCGATATTGCTCACATTGCGGAGAGAAGTTGTAGCTCAATCAATTAATTCCTTGATGCGGGTGTTGAGGGAACGACTGTCTTCTAGCAAGTTCCAAATACCATCCTCGCTGAGTACACCACGTCTTAAGCCTTGTGGCAACAAGCCTGCCTCATCGTCAGCAAAGTCCTGTTTCCAATCGTCGCTACCATAATAGTCCTCCAACTCACGGAGAGACTTCTGCGCCTCGGCATAGTCGTCAAGAGCTGTAGAAAGTTGCATCACAGCCCGCAAAGCACGATCCATGTGATGTTCCATCGTCTTAATCCTGTCAATCTGATTCATCAATAATCTGCTGAAGAAACGTTGGAATTCACTCTCGAAGTTGGGCGTCAATACCTCTTGTCCCATTGCTTCCCTGATTTCTTGGATCGTCCAGAAACGGCCACCGTCGAGTTCGTCTTTTGAAGGCTGAATAGGGCCGTCATAGGTTGTGCGATACACGTACACTAATTCTCTTTCGCGCTTACCTTCAAACACATATTTACCCATGAACGTCGGTGTGAAATCACTGATGCCAAGTTCCTCACGCACCTCTCTATGCAAGGCCTCCTCTGGCTTTTCACCATAGTCGATATGTCCCCCTACGGCTGTATCCCATTTCCCTGGCTGGATATCCTTCCACTCCGGACGTTTCTGCAGATATAAGTCACCCGAGCGGAACACATGCAGATGCACCACGGGGTGTAGCAGTCGCGAGCCATTATGGCATTCGCCACGCGTAGCATGTCCTATCACAGTTCCCTTTTCATCAACGATAGGGAACTTTTCTTGCTGGTTATCTTTCATCTCTTGTTATGGCATTTCTCTGTCGTCTTCAAGAAGCAGTTTGGTGTAACGCCCACCGAGTTCAAAGGCTGACGATCTGGATGGTCGATGTCTTCAAGCCGTCGCTCTCGCAGCTCAGTTGCAGGGTGCCTGCCTCGTCGCTGCTCTGTATCAGGATCTGTGCCAGACCGTTGAAGGCGGGGATGCTGAAGGTCTTGCAGTCTTTTCCCTTCGGATGGTCTTCGCCCAAGTACATCGGATCGCCGTTGCCTACGCCGAGGATACGGCCGTTACCCTCCAGACGGAACGTCAGTTTCGGACAGGCATCTGGCACCAGGCGTCCTTTCTGATCCTGTACCTCGATAGTCACCACCGACAGATCCCTGCCGTCGGCAGCAATCGTCTTTCTGTCTGCCTTCAGTACAGTCTTTGCGGCAGGCTTCGTGGTCTCGATGGTCTGTGTCATTACGCGTTTGCCGTTCTCGTAGCCGATGGCTACTACCTTGCCGGGCTGATAGGTGGCCTTCCATTTCAGATGGCCGTTGCAGGGCATCGTCTGCCGCCCCAGGTTCTTGCCGTTTACGATAAGCTCCACCTCGTCGCAGTTGCTGTAGGCCCAGAGTTCCACCTCTTCACCCTCATGCCCTTGCAGATTCCAGTGGGGGAAGATGTGCAGCGTGGGTTCCTCCGTCCACCACGACTTCAGGTAGTAGGCTTCGTCTTTCGGGAAACCGCAGTAGTCCAGGATACCGAACTCTGAGTCTGTGGCGGGATATTTCAGGGGATTGGGCTCACCGCGATAGTCGAAGCCTGTCCAGTAGAAGAGTCCTGCGCCCCATGGGCGCTCTGCATAGAACTGCCAGCCGCGCTCGATCACGTTCTCCACATGGTGATGGGTGGTGTCGCGGTTCATGGAGACCATGCGTCCGGGATATTCAGGTGTGTTGAAGTACCAGCCGCGTGTGCCGCAGCCTGTCGTCTCCTCCGTGCCTACGATTTTCCATTGCGGGTTCGCCTGCTTGCGGTTGTCTACGTCGTTTTGGATGATATAGTTGAAGCCCACCACGTCGAGTCCCTTGATGAGTTCTGTGCCGCCTGCATTGGCCACCGTGCTGTGGCGCGTGGGGTCGAAAAGTTTCGTGTATTCGCGCATGGCCTCGGCCACACGGATACCTTGTACCGTGTTCTCTAGTCCCCATTCCTCGTTGCCGTCGCTCCAGAGAATGATGCTGGGGTGGTTGCGGTCGCGCTTGATCAGACGCTCCAGCAGCCGCAGGTGCTCCTCGTTGATACCCATCAGACGGTTCTCGTCGATGACCAGGATACCCTCTCTGTCGCAAACGTCGAGCAGGGCAGGGGTCATCGGGTTGTGCGAGGCGCGATAGGCATTACAGCCGATGGCCTTCAGCTGTTTGATGCGCCATGCCTGTAGGGCATCGGGGATGGCAGCCCCCACACCGGCATGATCCTGATGCATGTTCACACCCTTCAGCTTCAGCGGCTGTCCGTTTAGCAAGAAGCCTTTTTCTGCATCGAAGGCGATGTCGCGGATACCTGTAGTCGTCAGGTAGCAGTCTGTCACCTTGCCCTGCTGCGTGATGGTGGTCTCCACCTGGTAGAGATAGGGATTGGCGGGGCTCCAGAGATGAGGCTCTCTGACGATGAACTGCTGCTTGCAGCTTACGGTCTCCTTCGCCTTCAGGAGGAGTGACTTTGGCGTGGTCTTCGCCACCTCCTTGCCCTCAGTGTCGAGCAGGCGCTGGGTTACCTCACATTGGCTCACCTCCAGACCGTCGTTCTTCACCTCGGTCTCTACCGTCATCTCTGCAAGGGTATATGGCTTCTGCATCTTGGCATAAACGAAGGTGCCGAAGGGTGCTACGCTCACCAGGGCCTTCTTCTCCAGCCACACGTCGCGGTAGATGCCTCCTCCCTCGTAGAACCAGCCCTCTTCGAGCGAGGCATCTGCCCGCACACAGATCAGGTTGTCCTCACCATATTTTATATAAGGCGTGATGTCATACATCTGGGTGGCATAGCCGCTGGGCTCCGTACCCATATAGAAGCCGTTGAACCATACCTGGGCATTCCTGAAGATACCGTCGAACCGCAGATAGTAACTGCAAGGCACCCCATCATTATTTACATTATTACTTTTTTCAATTTTTACATTTTTCCGATACCAGCCCACGCTTGTCTCCGGATACTTCCAGCCCACGGTCTTATAGCCGTGAGAATGACTGGCCTCGGGGGCGTAGGGCAGCGTGGCCACCCAGTCGTGGGGCACTTGGATCTCCTCCCAGTCTGCATCGTCGAACTTCTGTGCGTAAGGCCCTTCGTTGTGGATAGAGTTCGCCTTCGTCAGATAGTTAAAGTACTCCGTGCCGCAGCCGAAATCCTTCTGCGGATCGGCAGCATGCCCCAGTTTGAACTTCCATCCCTTGTCCAGACGGATGGTCTCCCGCACGCTCTGTGCCTGGGCGACGCTCATCAACAGGCAACCTGCCGTTGCCAGAATCATTGCTTTAAGTTTCTTCATCATCATGATAGTTTCAGTTTCTGACTGCAAAAATACGCAAAATCTTTCTATTATCCATAAGATGTTGCGACTTTTTTCTGTCTTTGTGCAAACGTTTATCCTCGATACCCGCCTAAATTCGGCATGCTAAACGCACAACGATGCGCAAAAATGCCTATCTTTGCACACACAGAGAATAAACTAAAAACAGCTATGCGAAAGATTTTATTTGTGACCGCCATCTTGATGGCAAACGTATTGACAATGAGTGCAGCAAGGAAGGAAGTAGTAACCAACATCGAGCCTACCGACTGGTACGTGGGGATGAAGAACCCCTCGGTGCAGCTGATGGTCTATGGCCCCGACATCCGGAATGTGGCTACCATCACCACCGACTATCCGGGCGTCACCATCGACAGTCTCGTGCGCCTCGATTCGCCTAACTACCTGCTCGTCTACATGAATCTCCGTGATGCCAAGCCCGGCACCATGACCCTTAACTTCGGCAAGACTAAGATTCCCTATCAGCTGAAGGCCCGCGAGAAGAAGGGCGAGGAGCACATGGGCTTCACCAATGCCGACGTGCTCTACATGCTCATGCCCGACCGTTTTGCACAGGGTGCCGGTCATCCTGCCCAGGTGGCTGGCATGCGCTCCTATGTGGAGGATCGCTCGAAACCCAGTCTCCGTCATGGCGGCGATCTCAACGGCATCCGCGAACACCTCGATTACTTCAAGGAACTCGGTGTCACTGCCCTCTGGTTCACACCCGTTCTCGAGAATAATTCGCCCGACTCCAAGAATGGCTATTCCACTTATCACGGCTATGCCACCACGAATTATTATAGGGTGGATCCACGCTTCGGCTCGAATGCCGACTACAAGCGCCTCTGCGACGAGGCCCACGCCAAGGGACTGAAGATTGTGATGGACATGATCTTCAACCATAGTGGCTTTGAGCACCCGTGGATTCAGGATATGCCCTCAAAGGATTGGCTCAACACCCCCGAGTGGCTCACAGAGAAGCAGAGCGGGCGCGACCCTATGACTGGTTTCACCGCCAACAGCGACGGCTCAGAGCCCGCCAAGTCTGCCTATCTTCAGACCTCGTATAAGCTCACCCCCGTCGTTGACCCTTATGCCTCCAAGATCGACCTCAAGGAGACTGTCCAGGGATGGTTCGTGCCCTCTATGCCCGATCTGAACCAGAACAACCCGCACCTCATGCGCTACCTCATCCAGAACTCCATCTGGTGGATTGAGACCGTAGGTATCGATGGTATCCGCATGGATACTTATCCCTATGCCTATGCTGAGGGTATGGCCCAGTGGATGAAGGAACTCGACGACGAGTATCCCAACTTCAATACCGTGGGCGAGACATGGGTCACCGAGCCTGCCTATACCGCAGCTTGGCAGAAGGATTCCAAACTGGCAAAAGAGAACTCTTATCTGAAGACTGTCATGGATTTCTCCTTCTTCGATAAGCTCAATCAGGCTAAGCACGAGGAGACTGACGCTTGGTGGAACGGTCTGAACCGTCTCTACAACTCTTTCGTCTATGACTACCTCTATCCCAATCCCTCAAGTGTGATGGCCTTCATCGAGAACCATGACACCGACCGTTTCCTCGGCAACGGCTGCGACACCCTTGCCCTCAAGCAGGCTCTCGCCCTGTTGCTCACCGTCAACCGCATCCCCCAGCTCTACTACGGCACGGAGATTCTCATGAACGGCACGAAGGAGATTACCGACGGTAACGTGCGCTGCGATTTCCCCGGCGGCTTCCCTGGCGATGAGCACAATGCCTTTACGAAGGAGGGGCGCACCAAGGCTGAGCAGGCCATGTTCCAGTGGACGAGCCGTCTGCTCCACTGGCGTCAGGGCAACGATGTCATCATCAAGGGCACCCAGACGCAGTTCATCCCCGTCAACGGTGTCTACGTCATCGCCCGTCAGTACAAGGGACGTACCGCCCTCACCGTTCTCAACGGCACCTCCAAGGCTGCCACGATGGATGTGGCCCGCTACGCTGAGGTCATAGGCTCTACCACTCGCGCCAAGGATATCCTCACCGGCCGCTACGTGGATCTCTCGAAGCCCCTCGCCCTCTCCCCCCGTCAGGCGCTCATTCTAGAATACTAAAAACTCACCCAGAACTAAAAAACGGCTCTCGCTGGGGTCTGGCACTGACGTAAAGTCGCTTGCGACTTTCTCGTCAGGTCCTGACCTCAGCGAGAGTCCTTCCACCGTCAGGTTACCTATTGACGACCTTACTGCTCTCGGGGAACATATACCAGTTCTTGACTGTCGGATCAGAGATATCGTGTGCCCAGGTGGCAAACTGCTTGTAGGCATCGACGATGCAAGTTCTCTCTGTAGGCCACTGCCAGCGTCCTGGGATGACGATGCCGTGTGGGTCTTGTCCCTTTTTGGCAATGCTGATGGCATAATAGTCACTGTCATAGATGCCCCGCTCGTCTTGCTCCACCTTGGCACCAAGGATGAACGAACATTTCTGGAAGTCGAAACCGTCAGGCTTTGGCAGGGTGATCTATTGATAGGATTATCCGACGGACTGCTCGCTGGGAGCCCACTTGTCGTTGAGGATCTCGTCTACCAGACTTCCGCAGTAGTATAGGTAGAATACGGCACCAGTAGCTACGTGCAGCGAGATGTACGACTGGAATGAGAGCGACTTGATCTGATCTGTGCCCCAGTCGGTGCGCACGGTTTCGAGGTTGCAGAAGGGCACTATCTCGTCGCCTGTGGAGTGGAAGAAGGTGAAGCCGTGTCCAGGCACGAATCCGTCGGCTGTCAGCGCATTCTTTGCCAGCGATTTCTCCAGCGCCTTCAGTTTCGATTCGGGCACATCGCCTAGGATGGTGCCGTCGCGGAAGAAGGCAATCACACCAGGCTTGAGACACTGGTCAACGGTGCAGAAGTTGTTGCCCTTGCCGTTGTCGAGCTTGAAGTCGCGCTGCTTGCCACTGGCATCAACAAGATTGTTCTGGGTGTAAGGCAGGTAGCCTTCGCTGGTCTTTGCCTTCATCACGAAGCCGTCGTTGTCACCATACTTGAGGGAGTGGTTCAGCAGAGCGGTCTGAATTTCGTCAGTCGATGCCTGCTTGGCCGCAATCATCTCGAAGATGCCTGTCTTGTAGAACTTGTCGGTCACGAAGTCCAGATACTCGCATCCTGCGGCCTTCATTTCCGGGTCAGTGTCGATGGCGCCCTTCAGCATCAAGGTGGGGGCAATGGGCATGTAGAGCTTGTCCATGGCGATATAGCGCTTCAGTGTGCCCACGGGATCGTATGGGCCATCGCCGCATACGGCACCCTTCACGCGGAGAGAGTTGTCACCCTTTTGCTGACAGTAGCGCAACACACTGGCTGCCACTGCACCGCCCTGAGAATAGCCGATGACAGCACCCGACCAGTTGTCGGCCATCTTCATCACCTCGCCCTCAAAATAGCTCAGTCCTGCCTTCGCGCCCGTTACCACCTGCTCTGCCGTGAGCTCACGGTTCAGGTAAGGGTGGGGAGAGGTTACGGTAGAGCCGTAGCCCTCGTAGTCGGGCACAATCACCAGTGCATTCTGGCTGAGAACGCTGGCAAAGAGCGCCAGCATATTGATCTCGCCTGCACTCGACATCTTGCTGAAGTTGGTGGGGCGCTGCTCGTCGCTGGAAATGGTACTGTGACAGCCGATCATCAGCTGGCTTGGTGTGCGGTCGGAACCCCAGCGATAAGGCCATACGACTAACTCGGAGAGATCCTTCATCGAACCGTCGGCGGTGATGCAGCGATAGTTCAGCGTCACCCATTTGTACATAGACCATATACTCTTGCCGTCTTCTCCAGCCTCGCCAGTCGACAAGGTGATTGCTTCGCCTTCCGACACAGGCACGATCTCCAAGTCCTCGGGCTTAAACTCATTGCTGTTGGTAAGTGAGCCCGCTTGCTTGTTGAATTTCACTTTCACGTAGCCAGATGCCGTTGCGCGCACATCCGAGGCGGGGTAGATTATAGAAGAGGGGGCGGTTACTTGAACCGGATTGTCGTTTTCATCAGAACAAGCTGTGAAGCTGATGGCAACCAAGATGCCAGTGAGTACGAATAGTACGGATTTCTTAATTGATTTCATCTTTTTAATTTTTATGTCTCTAAATCGTCTAATTTCGCTGCAAAGTTAAGGCAATTATTTGTCACATACCAAACATTTAGCCATATTTTTTCCGAGCTTGCTGCGACACCATCCCCCAAATGCGACAAACACCAACCAAAACCTTTCGAATCTGTCGCAAAATGCTCCCACTGAGGCCTAGCTCTGCCGCAATAAGGCACAAAAAAAGCGAGCCGCAAGGCCCGCTTTTTTAAGAGAGAGATGAAAATTAATAGTTGAACTTGAACTCGGCGAGGCTGTAGTCAATCGCGTTGCCATAGCACTCGATGCGGTAATACTTGTAATTGCCAGGCTTCTGGATGTCGAGAGTCAGAGTGGCTCCATTCTTCGGGGCTAATTTGTCGTTGATGCGACCGTCGTAGATCACCTCCCATTTTGTATTACACCTCTGGGGATTTTGTAACAAATAGCCGCACCTTTGACACAGTTGTCGCATCATCCCCCAAAAAAGCCCCAAAAAGCGATGCGGCGGGGTTGGGTATGAGATGCATAAAAAAGAGGTGTGCCAAATGTGACACACCTCTTATCTGACGGTTTGCAAAGGGGATTATGCAAACGGATTCTCGGTGGGATAGAAATTGCCCTTCGGGAAGTTGTAGTCGATCTCGTCAACGGGGATGCCCATGTACTTGAGAACCTCCCAGAGATACTTGCCCTGATGGCCGAACATGACGGCGCAGTGGTGTGGGTAGTGCTTCTCGATGAGGACGTGACGATAGAAGCGGCTCATGTTCTTGATACCGAAGATACCGATAGAACCGAATGAGCGGGTAGCTACTGGGATGACCTCGCCCTGGGCGATGTAAGCGCGGAGCTTGGTGTCGGCAGTCGACTGCAGGCGATATACCGTAGCCAGACCTGGCTGGATGTCGCCCTCGAGGGTACCGTTGGTTACCTCTACAGGCAGTGCGCGGGCCATAATGCGCTGGAAGCACATCTGGCAGTTGCATACCTTAGAAGAAGCGGTGTTACCGCAGTGGAAGCCCATGAAGATCTCCTTCTCGGTATAGGTGTCGCAAGCGAACTTCTTGCCCTTGATGCTCTCCTCGTACATGTCCTGAGGAACGGTGTTGTTGATGTCGAGCAGGGTAACGGCATCCTGAGAAATGCAGGTTCCGATGTACTCTGACAGTGCACCGTAGATATCCACCTCGCAAGCTACGGGGATGCCACGACCGGTGAGACGGCTGTTCACGTAGCAAGGTACGAAGCCGAACATGGTCTGGAAGGCAGGCCAGCACTTGTTGGCCATAGCCACGAACTGGCGTGAACCCTTGTGAGCCTCAATCCAGTCGGTAAGTGTAAGCTCATACTGAGCAAGCTTCGGCAGCACTGAAGGAATCTTATTGCCAGTGCCGAGCTCGGCAACCATATCTTTCACAACATCATCGATGCGCGGGTCGCCCTGGTGCTTCTGGAATGCCTCGAGCAGATCGAGCTCTGAGTTCTCCTCGATCTCAACGTCGAGATCATAGAGGGCACGGATAGGAGCGTTACAAGCGAGGAAGTTGTTGGGACGGGGACCGAAGCTGATAATCTTCAGGTTCTGCAGACCTACGATAGCGCGGGCAATGGGCAGGAACTCGTGGATCATCTCTGCACACTGGCCAGCGTCGCCTACGGGCTCCTCAGGGATGTAAGCGCGTGTCTTGCGCAGAGAGAGAGCCTGGCTGGCGTTCAGCATACCGCAGTAAGCATCACCACGACCGTCGATCAGATCCTTCTGAGTCTCCTCAGCAGCAGCGCAGAACATCGTCGGGCCCTGGAACCAGTCGGCAATCATGGTCTCAGAGATCTCAGGACCGAAGTTGCCAAGATATACGCAGAGGGCGTTACAACCTGCCTTCTTTACATCTTCGAGGGCCTGCTGAGCGTGGATCTCGCTCTCAACGATGGTGATGGGGCACTCGTAGATACCTTCCTTACCAAACTTCTTTTCATACTCAGCGATAACGGCCTTACGGCGGTTAACTGCCAATGACTCGGGGAAACAGTCGCGGCTCACAGCCACGATACCGATCTTAATTACGGGAATGTTGTTCATACTTTATTTGTTTAGAAAAATAGTAATGCTTAATTGATGCGGATGCAAAGATACGCAATTTTCCCCGAAACTGCATCAAATAAAGTGTTAATTGATGATAAAACCTCGCAACAGCCCCTCAACACCGCGTTATTGGTGCAGGATGAGGGCTGACTGAGGGGCAACGGTAGCCTGCGAACCTGACAATTCGCCGAGTCCGCTTTCGCTGATCTGACCATCGCGGCAGACGACGGTGTAGGCACCTTCGGGAATGGCGACAGTGGCGGGCTGCTTGCCGGCGTTGAGGATGACGATGATGTTGCGCCAGTCATCGCGGCCTGCATAGCCCTTCAGGCGGAAGGCAACGGCGGCCTCGGGGGCATCGATAAATTCGAGGTGCTTGCGCACGAGGTCGGCATTGCCCAGACGGAAGGCGGGATGGTTGTGGCGCAGCCGGATGAGGTTCTTGTAGTAGGCAAAGACTTCGGGGTGGGTGGCCTTGCGGCTCCAGTCGATGTGGTTGATTTCATCGGGCGACTCGAAGCTGTTGTGCACACCCTGCTTGTCGCGCAGCATCTCTTCGCCGGCGAGCATGAAGGGCACTCCCTGCGCGGTGAAGACGGCGGTCTGTGCGAGCAGGTCAAGGCGGATAAGCTCGGCCTCGGTGATGCCGGGGATGCTAGCCTTGAGGCGGTCGACGAGGCACATGTCGTCGTGGCAGGAGACGTAGGAGATCATCTGCGTGGGTTCTGTGGCCCAGGGCGCGGTAGAATAGTTCACCTTCGTCATGTCGACCTGCGGGTGGGCGATACAGCCGGCGATGCCGTACTTGAGGCTTTCCTCATTGCCGGCGATACCACCGATGAAGGCAGTCTGCCTATCGTCGGAGAAGGGGCCTCGGAGGGCATCGCGGATCTCGTCGCTGAAGGCGGCGATACCTGGCATCTGCGGGATGTTGGCCTTCATGCCGAGCTTTTCCTGGGGATAGGCACAGGCGCCTGCGCTCCAGCCCTCGCCGTAGATGAAGATAGTGGGGTCGATGGCGTCGACCATCGAGCGGATCTGGTTCATCGTCTCGATGTCGTGGACGCCCATGAGGTCGAAGCGGAAGCCGTCGATGTGGTATTCGTCGATCCAGTACTTGATGCTCTCGAGCATGAACTTGCGCATCATGGGTTTGTCAGAGGCAGTCTCGTTGCCACAGCCTGAGCCGTTGCTATACTGCCCGTCGGCGGTCTTGCGATAGTAATAGTCGGGGTAGGTGCGCTGGAAGTTGGAATGCTCGATGTCGTAGGTGTGGTTATACACCACGTCGAGGATGACGCGGATGCCGGCATCGTGAAGCGCCTTCACCATCTGCTTGAATTCGTGGATGCGCACTTCCGGGGCATAAGGATCGGTGGAGTAGCCTCCCTCGGGCACGTTGTAGTTCACAGGGTCGTAGCCCCAGTTGTACTTGTTGTCGCTGAGGCGCGTCTCATCCACCGAGCCGTAGTCGTAGCTAGGGAGGATATGGACGGCATTGACGCCTAGTTCCTTGAGGTGGCTGATGGCCCAGGGCTCGGTGAGGGCGAGGAACTTTCCCTTATAGCGGGCATCGGGGCGGGCGATAGAGAAGTCGCGGTGGTGCATCTCGTAGATGACGAGATCGGCAGGCGACTTGGTGACGGGATGGCGATCCTGTGCCCAACCTTCGGGATCGGTGGCACGGAGGTCGACGATGGCGCCCCGCTTGCCGTTGACTCCTACGGCCTTGGCAAAGACACCCGGACACTCGCCGAGGCCCACGTCGAAGGTGTAGAACTGTCCCATCAGATTGCCTCGGACATCAGCCTGCCACTGCTCGTCGGCAGTGCGCTGCATCTTGATGGTCTTGACGGCCTTGCCTCCCTGCCCATCGCGATAGAGGCGGAGGGTGACGCGCTTGGCATCGTTGGGGGCAAAGAGTACGAACTGGGTCTTCTCAGGGGTATAGTTCACCTCGTTGAAATGGAAGTCCTGCGCAGCCGCCGGTTTCGGGAACAGGAAGGACAGTAGTGTTGCAAACATCAGCGTTTTCATTTTGTGTTGTTTTTAATTGTATTACGGTTTGGTGCGATACCTCTTCAGGATGACGATGAAGAGGACAAAGAGCAGTAGGACGATGATGCCGCCCGCGATGAAGAGCAGGGTCTTGTCGCACGACAGCGCAGCCTGATTGCTCTTCTCGGTGATGTTGATGACGGGATCGATCTGATAGGTGCGCATGCGGGGATAGAATACCCGGTTTTGCTTCATGGAGAATTCCATGTAGCGGCGGGCATGCTCGACGTCGCCTTCATTGGCCAGATGATCAGCCAGGAAGAGGAGCGAGGCCTGATTGTTCACGGCACAGCGGATATCGGCAATGGCCGACTTGCCGAGCCAGTAGTGGGCCAGCTGATCATTGTCGAGGTGGTCGTAGCACACGGAGCGGTAGAAAGCGGCATAGGCATATTCGTGGGTGCCCTCCTTGACTTTGTGCAGCCACTTGTCGCTGATGCGGAGGGCTTCCTGGAACTGGCGCCGGGCGCTGAGGATATCCATCTTCAGGTGGAGCCACTCCTCGCTGCCCTCTTTGGTCACCGCCAGCACAGAGTCGCGGTAGAGGTTCTGGAGATCATAATAATGGCGGCGCACGTTTTCGCGCTGGGTGTAATTGCCCACTTCGCCGCAAACGTGCATCCAGGCATTGTAATAGGCCACAAGCCCTGCGGTGTCGAGGGCTGCCTTGTTGATCTTGCGGAGTTCATTGATGGCCTCGGTGTACTTGTCGGTATTGGAGCACTGATAAGCCAGGAGCGCACGGTAGCGCCCTGCGACACTGGGGTGCTGGAGCGACTCGGCGAGACTGATGCAGACCTCGGCATAGTGGATGGCGGAGTCGTTCTTGAAGGCCTTGTAGAGGTCGAAGAGCTGCTCGGATAGCTGGAGCCGCTGCTCGGGGGTCTTCGCAGAGCGCAGACTGTCGCGGCGGGCAAGGATCTGCTGCTCGTGGTCTTCGATGAACTCGGGTGACTGAGCGATGATGTCGTCAATCTGCTGATAGAGGACATCAAGGTCGATGCCCTCTTCGTAGAAGGGGTCGTCTTGCGCCATGACTGGTGTCATGACGGCAATCATGATAGTTAGTAAAAGGCTTCTCATTACTAGTTGATTAGTTTTTTATTGGCACGAATTTCGAGTAATCCGTGCCAAATAATTGTTTATTTTGCAATCAGGGAGACGGCGAAGCCACCGCCGGGGGCTTCCGTCAGTTTCAGTACGTCCTTAGCCGTTACCACCTTCTTGGTGATAGTGTACGCCTGCGGATTGGTCTCATAGTGGGCGTCCTTTGCATCAGCGTAGATGGTGCAGTCGTATTTGCGGCCTTTGTCGAGGAAGTCGAGCTTCACGACGGCGGTATGTCCGTTCTCGTCGCACTTGCCACCAACAAACCAGTTGTCGGTACCCTTGGCCTTGCGGGCTACGGTGATGTAGTCGGCGGGCTCTGCCTCAAGGTAGCGTGAGTCATCCCAGTCGCAGGCGACATCGCGGATAAACTGGAAGGCATCGTCAAACTGCTCATAGTGCTCGGGCAGGTCTGCTGCCATCTGCAAGGGCGAGTACATCGTGAGGTAGAGGGCCAGCGAACCGGCGAGGGTGATGCGTGCCCATGAGGTGTTGTCGCTCCACTCAGAGAGTTTCGTGACGAAGATACCGGGGGTGTAGTCCATCGGACCGCCCTGCAGGCGTGTGAACGGCAGGATGCAGGTGTGGTCGGGACGTGAGCCGCCGAAAGCCTCGTACTCGGTACCGCGGGCACTCTCGTTGCCGACGAGGTTAGGATAGGTGCGGCAGATACCTGTGGGGCGCGTGGCCTCGTGGCCGTTGACCATGATATGGTGCTTGGCGGCTTCCTTGATGACATAGAGGTAGTGGTTGTTCATCGACTGCGAGTAGTGGTGGTCGCCACGGGGGATGATGTCACCCACGTAACCGGTCTTCACGGCGTCGTAGCCGTAGTGGTTCATCAGTTCGTAGGCCTCCTTGATATGACGCTCGTAGTTTTGCGACGACGAGGAGGTCTCGTGGTGCATCATGATCTTCACACCTTTCGAATGTGCATAGTCGTTGAGCATCTTGATGTCGAAGTCGGGGTAGGGGGTCACGAAGTCGAAGACGTCGCGCTTCCACATGTTCGCCCAGTCTTCCCAGCCAACGTTCCAACCCTCGACGAGCACTTCCTGCAGTCCGTTCTTGGCGGCGAAGTCGATGTAGCGCTTCACCTTCTCGTTGTTGGCGGCATGACGGCCGTGGGGCTTCACCTTTGTCCAGTCGATCTGGTCGAGCTTGATCGAGGGGAAGTCGTCGGTATAGTGCCAGTTGCTCTTGCCGACGATCATCTCCCACCACACGCCGCAGTACTTCGTGGGATGGATCCACGAGGTGTCGTCGAGCTTACAGGGTTCGTTGAGGTTGAGGATGAGGTTTGATGAGAGCATCTCGCGGGCATCGTCGCTGACCATCACCGTGCGCCAGGGAGTCTCACAGGGTGTCTGCATGGCACCCTTCAGGCCGGTGGCGTCGGGGGTGAGGTGGCTCACGAAGGTGAAGGGCTGCGGCAGGGGCCATGCCGAGGGTTTGGGATTCGGTGTGTAGGCGTTGCTGCCACCCATGAGTTGCTCGGAGAGGTGCTTGGTCTCGGCATCGACGAGCTCGAGGTGCATCGTGGCATAGTCGAGGCAGGCGGCTTCGTGGATGTTGATATAGAGTCCGTCGGCGCTCTTCATCTGCAGCGAGGTCTGCACACCCGTGGGTGAGAAGACGGCCACGCTGGAGTTGTCCCAGTTGACGGCGGTCTTGTAACGCTGGCGGATCTCGGAGAGGCGTGTCTCCTGGGTCTCCTGCTCCTGGGTGTCGTAGTCGCCGGGAAGCCACCAGGCGGTATGGTCGCCAGCCATGGCAAACTCGGAGCGCTCTTCCTTGATGAGGAAGTAGTTGAGCTCGGGCTGCTGCGGGAACTCGTAACGGAATCCGATGCCGTCGTCGTAGACGCGGAAACGGATGAGGATGGTGCGCTTCGTGGCTTTCTGCTCGAGGGTGGCCTCGAGTTCGTTGTAGTGGTTACGGATGTCCTTGGTCTCTCCCCATACGGGCTGCCAGGTCTCGTCGAAGGTCGAGGTCTGTTCTTTGGCAATCGTGAAACCGTCCATGAGGTCGGTCTCGTTCATGCCCTTCGAGGCGTGTTTGTCCTTGGCCAGTTCGAGTCCGAGGAACGAGGGTTTCACCACGGCCTTCCCCTTGTATGTCATCTCATACACGGGCCGTCCTGTGTTATCCACTGAAAACTTCAATTCGATGTTGCCATTCGGCGACTTTACGTTGCCTGCCAGTGCCATCGCCGGCACGAGGAGCAGACTCAAAAACAGTTTTTTCATTTTCTTCCGCTTTGTAAAATTAATGTGCTGATTTCGTTGTTGAGGGTGTCGGCGGCGAGGAGTTGCTCGATGGTGAGGTGCATGCGGTAACGCCAGTAGTGACGGGGATTGGCGGGGATGTTGATGCGCTCGGCATTCTCGTCGGGCAGGCGCAGCTTCTCGTCGATGCTCATCCAGTCCTGGAAGGAGATGAGACAGAGCATGGAGGGCGACGTCAGGTGACGGCTGACGATGTCCTTGGCCAACCAGTCGGGCAGTGGGTGAGGTGCAGGACCTCCACGGTAGAGCATCGAATTGAAGTAGCTCTGTGTACGCTCTTCGTCCTCGTCCCACCATTGGCGCAGGGTGGCCATGTCGTGGGTGGAGATGGTGTCTACACTGCGGTAGGGGTTGCGCGAGAGGTGTCCGAAACGTGTGGTCGGATCCTTCGGCATCGACTGGATCTCCAGCGAGAGGATGCGCAACTCGTTCATTACCCAGGGCACGCAGTCGGGTACCATGCCAAGGTCCTCGGCACAGACGAGCATACGGGTGGCCTGCGTGAGTTTCGGCAGCTTCTTCATCGCCTCGGAATACCAGAAGTGGTTGTTGCGGCGATAGAAGTAGTCGTTGTAGAGATGGTTGAACACATCCTTGTCGCAATCCCAGAGCGACTGGTAGATGAAGTCGTACTGTACGCCGATACGCGGGTGGAACTTATTCGGGTTCTTACGGTCACGTACGAAGAGCACGTCGCTGATGAGGGCATAGAGACCATCGCGAAGATTGGCCAGGGTCGTGGCGGCACCAGCGTTCTCCGGTTTCTCCGACTCTGCCTTCCACCATTGCTGCACCTTGCGCTGGGTGTCGTATTCGGGCTTCATCTCCCAGATGTCATCGTGGGCATGGTTGAGGAAGTTGTCCTTTACGTTCTGGGCCTTGTCGCCAAACATCTTCTCCAGTGTCCAGTCGGCGATATAGGGCTTCGTGAAGAACTCCTCCTGGAATTTCAGACCGTAGGCCTCAATCTCCTCGCGGGTCATGCCGAGCGAGGGAGAGAACTGTCCCAGAAGTCCGTGAATAGCGTCGATGGGGATCTCCCATATACGGAAGAATCCGAGGACGTGGTCAATGCGATAGGCATCGAAATACTCGGCCATCTTCCGGAAGCGGCGTACCCACCACTGACAGCCGTCCTCGAGCATCGTGTCCCAGTTGTAGGTGGGGAATCCCCAGTTCTGTCCGTTGGCAGAGAAGGCATCGGGTGGGGCACCGGCCTGTCCGTTCAGGTTGAAGTACTTCGGCTCTACCCAGGCCTCTACACCGTCGCGACTGATGCCGATGGGGATATCACCCTTCAGGATGACACGGTTCTTGCGGGCATAGGCGTGGGCAGCACGCATCTGCTGGTCGAGGTTGAACTGTACGAAGTACCAGAAAGCCACCTCTTTATATATCTTGGTGGTTGGTTTCGACATCGCCTCGCGCTCCTTTGCAGTGAAGGTCTTGTGGTCAGGCCACTCTGTGAATGCAGGTGTGCCGTAGAGGTCACGATAGTGACAGAAGGCTGCGTAGGGCACGAGCCACTCCTTGTTCTGCTCGAAGAACAGCTTGAAGGCCTCGGTCTTCATCATCTTACTGCCTTCCTGGGCATAGAGCTCGCGCAGATAGGCCATCTTCGCGTTGTTCATTCGCTCATAGTCGATCTGTGGCAGGGCGTTGAGTTCCTTCTGCAGGGCATCGTAGTAAGCCTTGCGCTCCTTGTCTTTTAGCTGCGGCAACTGTCTGAAGTCGGTATACTGTGGATGGAGAGCATAGATGCTAATGGAGTTGTAGGGATAGCTGTCCTGCCAGGTGAATGTCATATTCGTATCGTTGATGGGCAGTACCTGGAGCACGCGCTGTCTGGTCTTGGCACACCAGTCGATCATCTTCTGCAGATCGCCGAAGTCGCCCACACCGAAGCTGCCCTCACTGCGCAGTGAGAAGATGGGGATGACGGTACCAGCACCCTTCCAGGGATAGACGGGGAAGAAGGCCTGTGACAACTCGTAGACCACGACCTCGCCCTGCTCGAGCTTGGGGATCTTCACCGTACGGTTCATACCGTTCTCCCAAAGAGGTGTCACGTCGATCTCCTCGTCGAGTGAGACAAACTTGAACTCGATGGTCTCAGGCAGTTTCTCGGCATCGAGGGTGATAACCCACTCGTTGTTCTCATGCTCGGCCATGTTCAGGGCGCGCAAAGCCTCCCAGTTACCCAGGGCCTCACCACCGCCAATGACAGCCAGACGCTCGTTCCAGCGTAGCTGTGGGGCACGTACCTTCATGCGTATAGTCTTGCCGTAGGCGGTCTCCTCACTCATGTGGCGCTCACGGGCTGCCACACACTCTGTGAAGGCCGAAGAGTAGAAGTATGAGTCCTCGGGGATGTCGATCCAGTGGTCGTACACTGTGTAACGTGCCCCCTTGGTAGCGACAAACTCCAGCCTGTGGGGCTCTGTGAGCCACTCGCAGCGGGTCTGCTCGTCACCTCTCATCACACTGTAGAAGTAGTCGATATGCGTCTTGGTCTTCACGGCCTTACTCAGCTCGCACAACCAGTGATAACCATCGAGGGTTGTCATCTTGTGCTGCTCGGTCTTACCATCCGTCAGGATGTTTAATGCCAGTTCTTCTCCGAAGGTGGTCTGGTATTCAAGATTGAAAGCGATTCTCATAAAAATTTGCCTTTAGTTATTATTACTGTTTGTGCAAAGATACGAATTATTCACTTTCGGTGTTCTCTTAACCATCAGAGAATAAGTGTTTTGTATATGCAAACGTTTGCATCCTGAGGAAATAAAAA
>JAEEGF010191907.1_pt1 | contig 24391 bp, 23 predicted proteins | sample 9134171 | NCBI WGS metagenome assembly JAEEGF01 (sample SAMN16246542, study PRJNA631951) | gut metagenome | biome: gut microbiome; feature: rumen; material: AP-attached | host: Bos | place: Iran: Karaj | collected 2018-10
TTTGCCTTCGACCTCTTTGGGGTCGTATTTACTTGCTAATTCCATACTTATTTATAAAATGACGTGCAAAGGTACGAATAAGTGAGCAAAAAACCAAAAGAATTTTGAGTTTTTTCGATTGCAACGCCACACTCTGCACCTTTAGGTCAGAGAGCGTGAGTACTTTCGACGTAGTCAAAGGTACGAATAAGTGAGCAAAAAACCAAAGGAAAAAACATTTTTCTTTGTTTTTTCGAATGAAATTTGCTTATTCCAAAAATAAGTCGTACCTTTGCCCTCATTATGGAACGAATGCATACAAGAGAAGAGAAAATGGAGGCCTTTGGCCGACTGCTCGACGTGATGGATCGTCTGCGTGAAGAATGTCCTTGGGACAGGAAACAGACGAACGACTCTTTGCGCCCCAACACCATTGAAGAAACTTACGAGCTGTGCGAGGCTTTAATCAACGATGACCAGCGTGAGATTTGCAAGGAGTTGGGTGATGTCTTGTTGCATATTGTTTTCTATAGTCGTATTGGTGAAGAAAATCAACATTTTGACGTTGCGGATGTTTGTAATAAGCTGTGCGATAAACTGATTTTCCGTCATCCTCACGTCTATGGTGATGCTGTCGCTAAGAACGCAGAACAGGTGCTGGAGTCGTGGGAACAGATTAAACTCAAGGAGAAGGATGGCAACAAGACGGTGCTCTCTGGCGTGCCCTCTGCCTTGCCTTCGCTCATCAAAGCCTACCGCATTCAAGACAAGGCTCGCAATGTTGGTTTTGACTGGGAAGACAAACAGGATGTCTGGGCAAAAGTACATGAAGAACTCGATGAGTTGGAGGCGGAATTGCGTCGTGAGGACAAGCAGCGTTCGACCGAAGAGTTGGGCGATTTTCTGTTCTCTGTTATCAATGCTGCACGACTATATAAGCTCAATCCTGACAACGCACTGGAGATGACTAATCAGAAGTTTATTCGTCGTTTCAACTACATTGAGCAGCACTCAATACGAGTTGGTAAGCCATTGACAACCATGAGTTTGGAAGAAATGGATAAATTATGGAATGAAGCTAAAGATAAAGAGTAATAATTATGAAAAAACTATCATTATTAAGTATTCTGTCTGCCCTGATTGTTGTTCTGGGTAGCTGTGGCAGCAAGACGGAGAAAGTGCCCTTTGATAATGGTGACTCTGCCTATATGTCGAAAGCAGACCCCACCTTGTTTGGTGTCTGTGGCGTGGAGACTTCTATGAACAACTTGCAACTGATTACCGATACTGGTGACACCTTGCAACTTGATCTCACAAATGCGCGTGATAATGATAAAGTCTTTGGTGGCCTGCAGGTTGGCGACCGTATGGCAGTGATAGCCAACGAGGACCGTACAGCGGCCGAGATGGTTATCAATCAGGTTGCTCTTTTGGGTAATTGGGTCATGCCCAATCCTATTGATGGTAGCGACGAGGTAGGCATCAGTATTAAGGAAGGCGGAATTGCTGAAAGTATTGAACAAAGTTCCATCGTTTATAAGACCTGGAAACTGACGCGCGGCAAGCTTGAAATCGTCCTGGTTCGTGAAGGCGGTACTGAGGAAGAAGAGACGTATTTCTACGATTTAATCAAGCTGACGCCCGACTCGTTGGTCTATAAGGATGCTGATGATACGTTCGAGTATAGTCGTCAGAAGCCTAAGGAGCGTTACGGACTGGATGTCGACTTAGAGGACGCCCAGAGTGAGTTCTTTATGTAGTCAGTAAACAAATAGTCTTGGAACCATTCAGAGTTCATATCCTGGGGTGTGGCAGTGCTTTGCCCACCTTGCATCACAATGCCTCTGCGCAAGTCGTGGAAATCAGGGGCAAACTGTTTTTGGTGGATTGTGGTGAAGGCACGCAGGTGCAGTTGCGCCGTTCGCATCTGCGGTTTACCAAGATTAGTGCTGTTTTCATCACCCATCTGCATGGCGACCATTGCTTTGGCCTGATAGGCATGCTCAGCACCTTTGGTCTTCTTGGGCGTACGGCTCGGTTGGCTATCTATGCTCCTGCAGCTTTGGAGGATATGCTGAAACAGCAGATGCAGCTGTTCTGTCACGATTTTGACTACGAGGTGGATTTTCATGCCGTCGACACTTGCCAGCAACAGGTTGTCTACGAAGACCGCTCGTTGACCGTCGAGACAATTCCCCTGGAGCATCGGATGCCTTGCTGTGGCTATCTGTTTCGTGAAAAGCCCTCTCTGCCGCATATCCGTCGAGACATGATTGACTTCTACGGTATTCCGATGAGTCAGATCAATAACATCAAGGCTGGCGCTGATTGGACGACACCCGATGGCGAGGTGGTCAGCAACGAACGCCTTGTAGAGCCGGCAGAACTAGCACGCAGCTACGCCTATTGCAGCGATACCCGCTATATCCCCACCTTACCTGCGCGAATAAAGGGTGTCAGCACGCTCTATCATGAGAGCACCTATGGCGAGGATAATCTCCTGATGGCTCAGAAGTATTATCATTCTACAGCCCGACAGGCGGCCTTGGTGGCTCGCGAGGCTGGAGTGGGGCAGTTGCTGTTAGGGCATTACTCGTCGCGCTATGAGGACGAACAGGTGTTGCTTCGCGAAGCTCAAAATGTGTTCGAAAATACACACTTGACAGACGAAAACAAGATTTTTGACGTATAAAGTGCATTTTTTCTTCAAAAAATTTGGAAGTTTCAAAGAAAATCCCTAAATTTGCACAAACTATATAACGAAATTTGTTTATGACGAAACGATTACTCATATTTTCATTCATTGCCACACTTACACTGATGGCTCCTCAGGCTATGTATGCCAGCGAAGCAGAAATGCCCGCTTTGGAACAGACGATAGACGAGGATATCAACATCACGATTAGTGGCCAGACAGTGACTATATCTGGTGCTCAAGGTCAGACGTTAGAGGTCATTTCTCTTACAGGGCGACGTGTAATGGCTGCAAAGATAGAAAGCCCTGCTCAACGCATAGACTTAAACGTTCCCAAAGGTTGTTACATTCTGAAAATTGGAAAAGTGGTAAGAAAGGTTACTGTTCGCTAATATCGCTTTTCACGTCTGTGCTGTTGTTCATGAGTTGCGGCGCGGATGACACACATAAGGACAGAAAGATTACAATGGAGGCGTTTTCTGATATGAAGACGCCAACATTTGTTTTTAACCCTCAGGTGATTGATCAAAACCTCAATCGTCTGATGGCTAATGATCAGCAGAATGCTGAAGCCGACAAGCAGGCCCGCGCCAGCTATAAGGGCCATCTTTTATGGATAGATAAGTATGGAGTCGATGAAAAAGCCGATACGCTGCTCAACTGGTTGCATACGGTTGGGGAGATTGGTCTGACGGAGCGTTCGTTCGGTGTCAGTCAGATAGAAACTGACCTTCATCGTATGCGCACGCTGAATTTTGATGAAACGAATCCCATTAATCTCGTAGCTGCCCGTCTTGACTATCAGCTTACTAAGGCCTGTCTGCGCTACTGCTATGGTCAGCGCTTTGGCTTCGTCAATCCCCATCGCGTCTTTAATCATTTGGATGTAGAGAAGCAGGATTCTTCCCGCAAATACGTACAGTATAGAGGACTTTTCGATGTCAAAATGGACTTGCCTACCAGCCAGTATGCTCAGGAAGTGTTACGCAAAGTAGCAAACGACAGTCTTTCGGCATTGTTGCGTGAGGTGCAACCTACTGATGCCAACTATCTCTATCTGAAGCAACAGTTGGCAAAGGATACTTCCCTGGCTCATCGTCGTCGCGTCATGGTTAATATGGAGCGCTGTCGCTGGCGTCGTCATCATCCTATTGCCACTCAGGGCAAGCGTATCATCGTTAACATTCCTGCTTTCCACCTCTATGCCTATAACGACAACGATCTGCTCGACATGCGTGTGGTTTGTGGTGCCCGTAATACCAAGACCCCACAGCTCTCCAGTGCCATAGAGTGGATGGAGATTAATCCGCAGTGGGTCATCCCCATGAGTATTATTAAGAAAGAGGTATCCCATCGTGCTGGCGATTCTTCCTATTTTGCCCGTCACCGCTATGATATCGTCAATAAGGAGACAGGACAGACTGTAAATGCCTCCAGTGTTTCGCGTCAGATGCTGCTCAGCGGCAAATATCGTGTGGCACAGAAGGGTGGGGCAGGCAACTCATTAGGACGTATCGTCTTCCGATTCAAGAACCGCTATTCCGTTTACCTGCACGACACGTCAACACCCAGTGCTTTCCAACGTGATGTCCGTGCCTTGTCACATGGTTGTGTGCGTGTGTCGCAACCTTTCGAATTAGCTAATTTCGTGCTCGACGATCCTGACGAATGGTTGCTTGACCGTATCCGCATCTCGATGGGCTTGGAGCCGGAATCCCTGCAGGGACAGGAGTATATAGAAACACACGACAAGCTAGACTACAAGCTGATAAGCTATGTACCTGTAAAGCCTCGCGTACCTCTTTATATTATATATAACACTTTATGGCCTGATGCCGCAGGTGTTATGCAGACATGGCCTGATGCCTATGGCTATGACGACGTGATCTGGAAACATCTTCAACCCTATGTGCGCTGATGACTAAGACTGACGAACAACTCCTGATACGGCAGTTAAACGACCCCAAGACGCAGCACAAGGCGTTTGAGCGTATGGTGCGTGAGTACAGTGAACAGCTCTACTGGCATGTGCGCCGTATGGTCCTGACTCATGATAATGCCAACGATGTGATGCAGAACGTGTTCCTGAAGGCATGGACGCACTTGGATGACTTTCACGGCGACGCAAAACTTTCTACCTGGCTCTACCGTATTGCCGTCAATGAGAGCATCGACTTCATGAGACGGCAGAAGTCTAACGCTGCACAGAGCGGCGATGATGTAGATTCGGGCATTGCCAATATGTTGATGGCCGACAACTATTTCGACGGCGACGAGACCGAAGCTCTGCTGCAGGAGGCTATCGCCCAGTTACCTGACGTTCAGCGTACGGTATTCAACCTGCGCTATTATGAGGACATGAAATATAGTGAGATCAGCCAGTTGCTGAAAACCTCTGAAGGTTCCCTCAAAGCCTCCTATCATATTGCCGTTAAGAAGATTTCGGATTTTTTTAAGCGACGCGATTAAACCTTTTATAACTACTAACGTCATATAAGCAAAAGAACAAACTATGGACAACGAAGAGAAGTACATTCTGGATAGATTCGGGAAGAGTAACCCTTTCACCGTACCCGAGGGCTATTTCGACCAGCTGGCTTCCGACGTGATGGCCCAGATTCCTAAGCGTCGTACAGTCAGCCGCATGGTGGCATTGAGGCCGTGGCTCTATGCAGCGGCCTGTCTGGTGGCTGTGATGGTCATGACACTGACATTCCATTTCCGTCAGGACAATGCTTCAGAGATGACGGCTTCCGCTGTAGAAAGTGTGGACAATAACTATATTGATGAGGCTGCAGACTATGTCATGCTCGACAATGCCGAGATTTATGCTTGTCTGGCAGATAATTAAACCCACAGTATCGTGAACATGAAGCAATATACTATCATTCTATTATGCCTGCTGGCATCGTTGGGTGTTCGCGCCCAGGAGCAGCCGAAGTTCTCGCCGGAGAAGTTCGAGGCTGATTTGGAAGCGTTTATCACCCGTGAAGCCGGCCTTGACCAACAGGAGGCTGCCAAGTTCTTCCCGCTTCTCAAGGAGATGCACCAGAAGCAGCGTGTTCTCTATGCCCGGATGCGCAAGACGTCGAAGGAAAAACCTGCCGATGAGGAAACCGCCGCAGAGTCCATCCGTCTTTGCGACAAGTTGAATATTGAAGTTCGCCAGATTGAGCAGCAATACCACAACAAGATGTTGAAGGCATTGCCGGCCCAGAAAGTGTATAACGCTATTTCTGCTGAGAACCGCTTCCACCGTAAAATGATGCGTGGCTGGCAGAAGCCGCCAGCAGGCAAGCCTAAGGACAGGCGGCACTAAAGACCGGCAGAAGGACAAATGCTGCTGAGGTCGCATTTGCCGCAGTGAGGCTTGCGCGATGTGCAGACATAGCGGCCGTGCAGCAACAACCAGTGATGTGCCCGTGGAATATCTTCCGCGGGTATGTTTTTTACCAATGCCTGTTCTACCTTATACGGGGTATCAGCGCTCTTGGGGACGAGGCCGAGACGGTGGCTGACACGGAAGACATGCGTGTCAACGGCCATCGTCGCCTTGCCGAAAGCGACGCTTTGGATGACGTTGGCCGTCTTGCGACCCACGCCTGGCAAGTCTAACAGCAGATTCATGTCCGAAGGTACCTCTCCGTCGTGACGCTCTGTCAGGAGGCGTGCCATCTTCACCAGATGTTCGGCTTTCGAATTGGGGTAGGAGACACTGCTGATATACTCCAGCACGTCCTCAACTTCGGCCTTGGCCATGCTCTTGGCATCGGGGTAGCGCTGGAAGAGTGCCGGTGTCACCTGATTGATGCGCTTGTCCGTACACTGTGCGCTGAGGATAACAGCTACCAGCAACTGGAACACGCTGCCGAATTCCAGCTCCGTCTGCACTTCCGGCATCTGTTCCCGGAAGTAGCGCAGGATATAGTCGTATCGCTCCCCTCGTGTCATAGCTGTTGCAACTTATGCTAACTGCTGAAGGCGGGCAATGTATTTCCCGATGATGTCGAACTCCAAGTTGACCACACTGCCGACTTTGATGTCGCAGAAGTTCGTGTGCTCGAAGGTGTAGGGGATAATGGCTACCTGGAAGGTGTTCTGCGTGGGATTGCATACCGTCAGACTGACACCGTTCACCGTTACTGAGCCCTTGTCGACAGTGAAATAGCCGTTGCGGGCCATCTCCTTGTCCTGCTTGTATTCAAAGGTGAAGTAGGTGCTGCCGTTGGCGTCTTCCACAGCCGTGCAACGGGCCGTCTCGTCGACGTGTCCCTGTACAATATGCCCGTCCAGTCGGCCATTCATCAGCATGCTGCGTTCCACGTTCACCTTGTCGCCCACCTGCAATAATCCGAGGTTCGAGCGGTCAAGGGTCTCCTTCATGGCCGTAACGGTATAGGTGCCGTTTTCGATGCGTACTACTGTCAGGCATACTCCGTTATGGGCTACGCTCTGGTCAATGCCTAACTCGTCGACAAACGAGCAACGCAGTGTGAAGTCGATATTCTCTCTGTCTTTCTGGATGGCTACAATGGTAGCAAACTCCTCAATGATGCCGGAAAACATAATTGTCAATTTTCAATTATCAGTGATCAATAAAAGAAGGGGTCGCCCGATGATGTGATGAAAACTCCTTTGTTAAAAGATTAGAGCGCTCTCCGTCTTTGTAATCCACCGGCCTTTCGGCTTCTCACGGGGTGAGGTTGTGGCCCGCCATTGGCAAGAGAAGACATCTCAGTTTTCAGATGTAATTTGATGAGTATCCCGATCGAATCGGCACGACCCCTGTTTTTCTTCTGCAAAGATAAGAAAAAAAATTGAGAGTTGGTGCGTCAACCCTCAATTATTTCATATTCATCGGTCACTTCTTCTGTTTTTTCTTCATTTTCGTCCTCTTTTGCCGGTTTTTTGTCAGTTTCCGGTGCCTCCGCAGGTTGGGGAGCGTAGCGCTTGCGCAGCTTTTCCTGATACCACCAGAGACCAAAGATTGATGCTATTGCCAGCAGTACCATATATATCCATACTGCTGTGGACGAGAAGATGAAGAAAGGTGGTACAACGACGGTGATGGTACGCTGGTCATAGGCATCTGGCGATTCCAGCAGGAAAGCCTTGACCTTGAACCGATACGTCCCTGCTGGGATGTCCTGGTAAGATGCCATCCTGTCCTTGCCTGCATTAATCCAGTCCTTATCGTAGCCTTCTAACTTGTACTGGTAGTGTACGCGGTGTTGCAGCTGATAGTTCAGGGCTGCAAAGCGGAAGGCAAACTGGCTGCCGTTTGTCGGCAGGCTCACCTTTTTGCTTTCTGGCACGTAGTAGTCGTAGGTACTGTTCAAGCGCGGACTTTGAAGTTCATTGTCCAGATAGAAGTCGGTAATGTGTAGCTTGAGCAGCGAACCCGTGGAATTGGACAGCTTCTTGCGCTCGATAACGTAGAAACCGTTGAGAGTACCAAAAAGGATGTCACCCTTCTCGCCGATGATGGCCGATGACTCAGAACACATCGTGTCATCGACACCGTCGAGTTGCGAGAAAGTGGTGAAAATCTTCTTCTTGACATCGAAGGAACACAGGATGTGGTCCGTGGCAAACCAGACATTGCCCTTCTCGTCGAGTGCGAGGCTTCGGATTTCCTCCGAAGGCAGGCCGTCCTCTATGCCGTAGTTGCGGAACTCCCATGCGCCGTCCTTGTCTTGGCGAACGGTGTGGCTGAGTCCGCCACTGTTCGTTCCTATCCATATCGTGCCGTCCTTGGCACAAAGCAGGTTGACGATGTCGTTCGACATCAGTCCGAGCTCCAGCTTTTCAGGCATCTTGAGGGGCTCGACAGAAAATTTGTTGTTGTGGAGCGACATCACGAGGATGCCGTCCGTGGTGCCTGCCCATACCTTGCCGTCCTTGGCCAGAGCCAGCGTCCTGACTTTTTGGTAGGCATTGGTGGGATAGTGCTTCAACGTGTTCTGGGGAGTCAGTGCTATGTACTTGCCGTTTTTGTCCTTGCGCAGGATGTTGACACCTTTTCCGTAGATGGCCACCCAGATGTTGCCCTCGCGGTCCTCTACTGTCTGGTAGGCACTGTTGGAGCTGATGGACCATTTGTCGTTGTCATCGTGACAAATGTTCAGGACGGTATAGCCTCCGTTGGCATTCGGTGTGATCTTATAGATACCGTTGTCCTTGTCGCACACCCAATAGTTGCCCTTTGAGTCCATCGACATGCCGTATGGACGGCTGATGGGTTTGCCGTTCGAGTCGTGGGTGATGGCTCCTATGCGGGTGTTGTTTTCATTGAAGATGAAGATACTGCCTTTCTTGTTGGCGATGAATGTCCTGTGGCGCTTGGCATCGTGGCACATGGCGCGTACCTCGTTCTCCAATGGTGACTCGGCATTGGGTACCAGCGGTATGCGCACGATGGTGTTTTTCAGTACCTCCAGTTTTTCCAGTCCTCTTCGGTGCGTCGATTCCCAGATGACACCGTCGTTCATCTCTAAGCGGGCATTCACCGAGTTGGAGAGGTTCCATGGGTTGCTGGGGTCATTGTGGAAATACACTACCTCGTCGTTTTCACGGTTGTAGTAGCCGTAGCCACCATGGTTCATGCGAACCCATACGACGCCCAAGGCTTCGGCGAACTCGGCACCACGGCTGGTAAATTCCGGTGAGGGTACATTCTGATTGAAAAACTTCACATCACCCGTCTCAGTGTTCAGCCGATAGGCGCCGTCACCCAGGTCTGAGAACCACAGCAGTCCGTGACTATCTACAAAAAGTCCGGTAATCTCACGCCCGAAGTCCTTGATGAGCGTAGGCTCCTGACCGTAGGCAAACTGCATGATTTTGCCCGACTTGGTGCCTACGAAGATGTTGTAGCCATTGGTGGCCAGTCTGGTGATATGCTCGTCGGTGAAATAGCCTTTACGCTCCAACGACAAGTTCGACATGTCAATACGATGGACACCCTCGTTAGTGCCTACCCACAGGTCGTCGTGGTAGCCTTCGACAACGCAGTTGACCGTCAGGTTGCCGGTCATAATCAGTTCTTGCTTGTAGCCGTTGCGGTCGAGGCGCAGCTTGTACAGTCCGATGTCACTGTAGGAAATCAGTACATCGCCGGTGCTGGTGACGTAAGGTTGGAAGAAGTAATCTACATTGTATTTGTCATGGCCGCTGACGCCCTCTAACGGGTCTTCAATGCGGTCGGTCTGGCGGTTGATGACAAAAACACGTCCGTCATACATCTTCAACCACACGTTCTGCCCTTGGTCCACGACCACATTGTCGACTCGGTTATGTAAGCCGCGGATACCGCTGGCTATGCCAGTCTTGTAGTTGTAGAAGTTATAGCCGTCGAAGCGCGAGATGCCGTTCCACGTCACCAGCCACAGGTATCCGTAGTCGTCGCTGCGCAGGGCTGCTATTGTGTTACTGGGCAGTCCGTTTTCGGTGGAGTAATGAGAAAGTGAAGCCTGCAATTGCTGGGCCCTCACGTTCTGTGGGAACGAGAGCACCAGCACTGCAAGCAATGTTAGAAGATTTGTTTTGTAGTTTGTTGTAGTCATTCTGATGTTAGTAGGCGAAGAGCGGGTACTCCTTCATCTTCTCGTTGACGCGCTGGCGTACGGAAGCGATGACCTGCTCATCCTCCGGGTTGTTGAGCACCTCCTCAATCCAGGCAGCAATCTGCACCATCAGGTCCTCCTTGGCACCACGTGTGGTGATGGCAGGTGTACCGAGACGGATACCGCTGGTCTGGAAGGCTGAACGTGAGTCAAAGGGTACCATGTTCTTATTCACGGTGATGTCGGCAGACACCAGTGCGTTCTCGGCTACCTTACCGGTCAGGTCGGGATACTTGGAGCGCAGGTCAACCAGCATCGAGTGGTTGTCCGTGCCGCCGCTGACAATCTGGAAGCCGCGCTTGACGAGCTCTTCAGCCAGCACCTTGGCATTCTTCTGCACCTGCTTGGCCCACTCCTTGAACTCAGGCTTCAGTGCCTCGCCGAAGGCCACGGCCTTGGCAGCAATGACGTGCTCCAGCGGACCGCCCTGCTGACCGGGGAATACGGCAGAGTTCAGCAACTGTGACATCTTCTTCACGACACCCTTCGGCGTAGTGTAGCCCCAAGGATTGTCGAAGTCCTTGCCCAGCAGGATGATGCCGCCACGCGGACCGCGCAGAGTCTTGTGGGTGGTCGAAGTCACGATGTGAGCATATTTCACAGGGTTGTCCAGCAGTCCGGCAGCAATGAGTCCGGCGGGGTGAGCCATGTCAATCATCAGCAGGGCACCCACCTTGTCGGCAATCTCGCGCATGCGCTTGTAGTCCCATTCGCGGCTATAGGCAGAGCCGCCGCCGATAATCAGCTTGGGCTTGTTCTCAATAGCCAACTTCTCCATCTCGTCATAGTCCACACGGCCTGTCTCCTTGTTCAGGTTATAGCCGACGGGCTTATACAGGATACCTGAGGTGTTGACCAGCGAACCATGGCTCAGGTGACCGCCGTGATCCAGGTTCAGACCCATGAAAGTGTCACCCGGCTTCAGACATGTCAGCAGCACGGCAGCATTGGCCTGTGCGCCAGAGTGGGGCTGTACGTTGGCATACTCGGCACCAAACAGCTCGCATACGCGGTCGATGGCCAGCTGCTCCACTTTGTCTACCACCTGGCAACCACCATAGTAACGGTGTCCAGGATAGCCCTCGGCATATTTATTAGTAAGGTAGGAGCCCATGGCCTCCATTACCTGGTCGCTTACGAAGTTCTCACTGGCAATGAGCTCAATGCCCTTCAGCTGGCGCTGATGCTCCTGCTCAATTAACTCGAAAATCTGGTTGTCTCTTTCCATTGTTCTTTTAAGATACGTTTTTTGTTGGTGGATAATTGTAAAGATGGTGCAAAGTTACAAATAAAATATGGACTGAACAAGCGTTAAGGCAACATTTAGGAAACTTTTTTAATATTATTTAGGGCTGCAAGGTAATGTTATAAGAGAGGAATTGCGTACTTTTGCAGCCAAAATAAAGGTAAAACAGTAAAAAGTAAAGAATATGGCAGAAGCTATTGACATCCGTGAGTTGAATATTCGGATAGAACAACAGAGTGGATTCGTGACCAATCTTGTGACGGGCATGGATCGGGTTATCGTAGGACAAAAACATTTGGTGGACTCGCTGCTCATTGGTCTGCTGAGCGACGGCAACATCCTACTGGAGGGTGTGCCTGGACTTGCCAAGACGCTGGCTATCAAGACGCTGGCACAGCTGATTGACGCCACCTACAGCCGCATACAGTTTACCCCCGACTTGCTGCCTGCCGACGTGACGGGTACCATGATCTACTCGCAGAAAGACGAGAAGTTCCAGGTGAAACGCGGACCTGTGTTTGCCAACTTTGTGCTGGCTGACGAAATCAACCGTGCTCCGGCCAAGGTGCAGAGTGCCTTGCTGGAAGCTATGCAAGAGAAACAGGTCACCATCGGTGCTGAGACCTTCAACCTGCCGAACCCGTTCTTGGTGATGGCTACACAGAATCCCATCGAGCAGGAAGGAACATATCCGCTGCCTGAGGCACAGGTAGACCGTTTCATGCTGAAAGTTGTCATCGGCTATCCCACCATCGACGAGGAGAAGAAGATTATCCGCGAGAATATCGGTGAGTCGCTGCCCACGGTGACGCCTGTCACCACAGCTGACGAGATTCTGAAGGCTCGTTCGGTCGTGCGCGAAGTGTATATCGACGAGAAGATTGAGCAGTATATTGCGGACATCGTGTTTGCCACCCGCTATCCCGACCGCTATGGCTTGAAGGATATGAAGGACATGATTTCCTTCGGCGGTTCGCCCCGTGCCTCCATCAATCTGGCCAAGGCTGCCCGTGCCTACGCTTTCATCAAGCGTCGCGGCTATGTGGTGCCTGAGGATGTGCGTGCCGTGGCCCATGACGTGCTGCGCCACCGCATTGGTCTGACTTACGAGGCTGAGGCATCGAACGTCACCAGCGAGGAGATTGTCTCTAAGATTATTAATAAGGTTGAAGTGCCCTAAAAAGGGAAAAGTGAATAGTGAATAGTGAAAAATTTGCTACCGCTATAGGTGATGGAGACATCTGAGATATTAAAGAAAGTACGGAAGATAGAGATCAAGGCTCGCGGTCTGAGCTCTAACGTCTTCGCGGGGCAATACCATTCTGCCTTCAAGGGTAGGGGTATGGCCTTCTCGGAGGTGCGCGAGTATCAGTACGGTGATGATGTGCGTGATATTGACTGGAACGTAACTGCCAGATTTCATAGGCCTTACGTGAAAGTGTTCGAGGAAGAGCGCGAGTTGACGGTGATGCTGCTCATTGACGTTAGCGGTTCGCTGGATTTTGGCACGCAACGCCAGATGAAGCGCGACATGGTGACGGAGATAGCTGCCACCATTGCCTTCTCAGCCATTCAGAACAACGATAAGATAGGTGTGGTGTTCTTCTCCGACCGTATCGAGAAGTACATTCCACCCAAGAAAGGCCGCAAGCACATCCTCTATATTATCCGTGAGATGTTGGACTTCCATCCCGAGTCGAAACGTACCGACGTGAAGCAGGCACTGGAGTTTCTGACCAGCGTGTCGAAGCGGCGCTGTACGGCTTTCGTGCTCAGCGACTTCTACGACCGCCAGGACTTCTTGCAGCCACTGCAGATTGCCAACCGCAAACACGACGTGGTGGCGTTGCAGGTCTATGACCTCCGCGCCCGTGAGTTGCCGGACGTCGGTCTGATGCGCGTCGTGGATGCCGAGACGGGATTTGAACAGTACATTGACACCAGCAGCCGCCGTCTGCGCCAGGCCCATGAGAAGTATTGGCGTCAGCGTCAGGAACAGTTGCGTGAGACGATGAACAAGAGCAATGTCGACTTGGTATCAATTGCCACCAACGAAGACTATGTGAAGGCACTGCTGATGCTGTTTAAACAACGAAGCTGATGAAACGATTATCAATATTTATACTCCTGACGGTTAGCGCTTTGCAGCTGATGGCACAAGCAAGCATACAAGCCAAGATTGACCCTATCGAAATGATGATAGGCGAGCAGGCTGTTGTCACGCTGACGGTGCAGGCCGAAGGAGATGTGAAGGTGGAATGGCCGGTGTTGCAGCCCCGCCAGATGGTGGTGCCAGGCGTAGAAGTCATACAGGCCCGTCGCGTTGACGACCGCACCATGCTGGTGACGCTGACCTCGTTTGACGGCAATCTCTACCACCTGCCGCCGTTCAAGGTGAAAGTCAACGGCAAGGAAGTGCAGTCTGCCGACCTCGCACTGAAGGTTGTCGAGGTGGAAGTGGACACCACGCAGATGAATAAGTTCTTCGGTCCTAAGGACGTTCAGGACAACCCCTTCCTGTGGAGCGAGTGGTCGCCTGCCTTCTGGCTGAGCGTGCTGATGCTGGTGCTGATGGCCCTCGGCTATTACCTCTATTTACGTCTGCGTGACAACAAACCCGTCATTGCCCACATCAAGATTGTACGCCGTATGCTGCCTCACCAGAAGGCCATGAAGGAGATTGAGCAGATCAAGGCTGACAAGATGGTGACGTCCGAGAATCAGAAGGAATACTACACGAAATTGACCGAGACATTGCGCAAGTACATCGAAGAACGCTACGGCTTCTCGGCCATGGAGATGACGAGTAGTGAGATCATTGACCGTCTGATGGCCGATAGCGACCAGCAGCGCTTGGATGAGTTGCGCCAGCTCTTCACCACTGCAGACCTCGTGAAGTTCGCTAAATATTCGACACAGATTAACGAGAATGATGCCAACCTCGTCAATGCCATTGACTTCATCAACCAGACGAAGATTGAGAATCAGCCTGTCGAGGAGGTGCAAAAACCGCAGCTCTCCGAAGCCGACCAGCGGTCACAGAAGGAGCGCCGTGTGCTGAAAGGTGTCATCTGGACCGTCGTCCTTGTCAACGTAGCCCTGTTCTGCTACATTGTCTGGAGTGTCTGGCAGCTTCTGGTTTAAACAACAACGGAATAACGTAATAACGTAATATCGGAATAACGTGTTAACGTCATAACGACAAAAACGAAAAATGGAATTTGCCAATAAAGAATATCTGTTTCTGCTCCTGCTGCTGATACCCTATATCATCTGGTATCTGATGTATAGGAAGAAGAGCGAGCCGACGATGCGCATGAGCGATACCAACGCCTACCGCTATGCGCCCCGTTCGTGGAAGGTCACGCTCATGCCGCTGCAGCCCCTGCTGCGCATGGCTGTCTTCACGCTGGTGGTGCTAGTGCTGGCTCGTCCGCAGACGCAGAACTCATGGAAGAACAAGACGGTGGAGGGCATAGACATCATGCTGGCCATGGACGTGTCAACGTCGATGCTGGCCGAAGACCTGAAGCCCAACCGCATCGAGGCAGCCAAGCAGGTGGCGGCAGAATTTATCGCTGGTCGCCCCAACGACAACATCGGACTGACCATCTTTGCCGGTGAGGCTTTTACGCAGTGCCCGATGACCACTGACCATGCCTCGCTGCTGAGCCTGTTGCAGGGCGTACGAACGGACATTGCCGCCCGTGGACTGATAGAGGACGGTACGGCCATCGGTATGGGACTGGCTAATGCCGTGTCACGCCTGAAGGACTCGAAAGCCAAGAGCCGTGTCGTCATCCTGCTCACCGACGGTAGCAACAACCGTGGCGACCTGTCGCCCATGACGGCGGCGGAGATAGCCAAGAGCCTTGGCATCCGCGTCTATACCATCGGCGTGGGAACGAATAAAGTGGCACCTTACCCCATGCAGGTAGCTGGAGGCATACAGTATGTCAACATCCCCGTGGAGATTGACACCAAGACGCTGAGCGACATTGCCGCTGCCACAGAGGGTGACTTCTACCGTGCCACCAACAACCGTGAGTTGCAGAATATCTACCAGGAAATCGACGAGCTGGAGAAGTCGAAGCTGAACGTCAAGAAGTTCAGCAAGCGCTACGAGGCCTATCAGCCTTTTGCCCTTGCCGCCTTCATCCTGCTGCTGTTAGAAGTCCTGCTGAGAATTACTATCTTTAGGAAACTGCCTTAAAAGTTGAAACAATGTTCAGATTTGAAGACCCCATATATCTGTATCTGCTGGCAGTCATCCCCGTGCTGATGATTGTCCGTTTCCTGACTGTGCGCCAACAGAAGAAGCGCCTGCGCAAGTTCGGCGACAAGGAACTGGTGCAACAGCTGATGCCAAACGTGTCGCGCTTCCGCCCGATGGTCAAGTTCTACGTGCTGTTGACGGCTCTGGCCCTGCTCATCGTCATGCTGGCCCGCCCGCAGATGGGAACGAAGATCAGCCATGAGAAGCGTACGGGCATAGAGACGATTATCTGTATGGACATCAGTAACTCCATGCTGGCTGAGGATGTGGCTCCCAGTCGTCTGGACCGTGCAAAGATGATGGTGGAGAATCTGGTGGACCATTTCACCAACGACAAGATAGGTCTCATCGTCTTTGCCGGCGATGCTTTCGTGCAGCTACCCATCACTAGCGACTACGTCAGTGCCAAGATGTTCCTGTCGAACATCTCCCCCTCGATGATGGCGGTGCAGGGTACCGATATTGCCGCAGCCATCAACATGGCTTCGCACAGCTTCACGCAGCAGGAAGGTGTCGGCAAGGCCATCATCGTGATTACCGACGGCGAGGATCACGAGGGTGGGGCACTCGAAGCCGCCAAGGACGCAGAGAAGAGAGGCATGCGCACCTATGTGCTGGGCGTCGGTTCGCCCAATGGTGCTCCCATTCCTACGGGCAATGGCGACTATTTGAAGGACAACATGGGACAGACCGTGATGACGGGTCTCAACGAGAATATGTGCCGCCAGGTGGCCACTGCCGGCAATGGCGCCTATATCCATGTCGATAATAACAGCAACGCCCAGGAACAGTTAGACAACGAATTAGACAAACTGTCAAAGAAGGACCTCACCTCTACCATCTACAGCGATTTCGACGAGCAGTTCCAGGCTGTGGGCATCATTGTGCTCCTGTTGCTGATACTGGAGATATGCATTTTGGAAATCAAGAACCCGATGCTCAAGCGCGTCTCGCTCTTCAAGCGGAACGCTCCATCTAAAATATAAAAGGAAAAAGACAGATGAAGGCACGATATTTATTAGTATTGATTCTTTCTTTATGGTTGAGCCCCGTAGTGGCGCAAAATGCACGACAGCTGGTGCGTCAGGGCAATAAGCAGTTCCGACTGGGCAACGCTGCCGAGTCGGAAGTGTCGTACCGTAAGGCTGTCGAGAAGGATGCCCGCAACCCGCAGGCTAACTACAACCTCGGTAATGCGCTGATGTTGCAGCGGAAGGACTCGCTGGCTATCACACAGTTTGAGAAGGCTGCCAAACAGGAGACTAACCCCTTGCGACGCGCCCAGGCCTTCCATAACATGGGCGTCGTGTGTCAGCAGCACCAGATGTTTGGCGAGGCCATCGAAGCCTACAAAGAGGCCCTGCGTAACAATCCCACGGACGACCAGACCCGCTATAACCTGGCCCTCTGCAAGCGTCAGCAGCAACAGCAGCAGAACCAGCAACAACAGCAGCAAAATAAAGACAATAAGGACCAGCAAGATAAGAACCAGCAACAGCAGCAGAAACAGCAAAAAGAACAGCAAAAGGAGGATGAGCAGAAGATGAGCAAGGAGAATGCCGAGCAGTTGCTGAATGCTGCCATGCAGGAAGAGAAACAGACGCAGGAGCGTATGAAGAAAGCCATGCAGAAACCGCAGAAGCGGCAGCTGGAGAAGAACTGGTAAGTACAATGTAACAATTTAAAAATTAAACAATTTAAGAATCAAAGAGCAATAGACAGTGATGATGAAGCGAATCGTTTTAATTGTTTCATTTTTTAATTTTTTAATTGTCGCTGTAGGGGCGCAGACGCTGACAGGCCGTGCGCCGGCGCAGGTGGCTGTCGGTGAGCAGTTCCGCTTGAGCTATACCGTCAATACGGACGACGTGAAGGGATTCCGTGCAGGCAATATCCCCGATGCCTTTGACGTGCTGATGGGACCGTCCACCTCGACGCAATCCAGTTTCCAGATGGTCAACGGCCATACGTCAAGCTCGACATCCGTCACCTATACCTATATTCTCTCAGCCACTAAAAACGGTACGTTTACCATCCCTGCAGCACATGTTACGGCAGGTGGTAAGAATATACAGTCTAACGAGTTGCATATCAAGGTCTCTGGCGAAGCAAGAAGCAACGGCCAGGGTGGCCGTCAGCAAAACCAGCAGAGTGGAACGGGCGAAATACGCCCCTCTGGGACGTCTATTTCCGGTTCTGACCTCTTTATCAAGGTGACGGCATCCAAGCAGCACGTCCGCGAGCAGGAACCCATCTTGCTGACCTATAAAGTCTATACGTTGGTAGGTCTGACGCAGCTGAACGGTAAGATGGCCGACCTGAAGAGTTTCTATACCCGTGAGGTTCCCCTGCCGCAGGAGAAGCAGTTCCATATTGAAAACTTCAACGGCAAACCCTATCGCACCGTCACATGGCAGCAGTATGTCATGTTCCCGCAGGCAACGGGCAAGCTGGAGGTTCCCAGCATTACCTACGAAGGTATTGTGGTGCAGCAGAACCGCAACGTTGACCCCTTCGAGGCTTTCTTCAATGGTGGCAGCGGCTATGTCGAGGTGAAGAAGCAGATCAAGGCTCCGGGCATTACCATCCAAGTAGATCCGCTGCCCCAGCGTCCCGCAGGCTTCTCGGGTGGCGTGGGTTCGTTCCAGATTTCTGCCACACTTGATAAGACGGAGGTCAAGGCCAACGATCCCGTCAAACTGCACGTCGTCGTCAGCGGTGTGGGTAACATGAAACTACTGAAACAGCCGGAAGTCAACTTCCCCAAGGACTTCGACCACTACGACGCCAAGGTGACCGACAAGACCAAGTTGACCACCAGCGGTCTGGAGGGCAGCATCGTCTACGACTTCCTGGCCGTACCGCGCCATCAGGGAACGTTTGAGATTCCTGCCATTGAGTACACCTACTTCGACACCAAGGCCAATGTCTATAAGACGGTCAAGACCCAATCCTTTACGCTGAATGTCGCCAAGGGCAGCGGCAGCAGTGCCACAGCCTATACGGGACAGGAGGACGTGCGCCAGCTGAACAGCGACATCCGCTACATCAAGACGGGTGCCACCCGTCAGCGTCCTGCAGGCGACTTCTTCTTCGGGTCCACGGCCTACTGGGTGTCGTTAGCCGTCCTGTTGTTGGCATTCCTCTCGCTCTTCATCATCTTCCGTCAGCGTGCCATCGAACGTGCCGATGTGGTGAAGCAGCGTGCCGGCAAGGCCAACAAGGTAGCCACCAAGCGACTGAAGAAGGCTGCCAAGTTGATGAAGGCCGGTCAGCAGGGTGCTTTCTACGACGAGGTGCTGCGCGCTCTCTGGGGCTATGTGGGCGACAAGCTCAACATGCCTGTCGAGCAGCTGTCGCGTGAGAATATCAGCCAGCAGCTCAGCGCCCACAACGTCACAGAAGAAACCATCCAGCAGTTTATCGGGGCACTGGACGAGTGCGAGTTTGCACGTTACGCCCCCGGCGACGCCACAGGAAATATGAACAAGGTGTATGCTGCCGCCATGACAGCCATTACCAATATTGCCACGACCATGCGGAAGAAAAATGTAAAAATTGAAAAGTGATAAAATGTAAGAAAGATGAAGCGATTGATATTAATTATTTCATTGTTTAATTTTTACATTGCGACAAGTGTCGCTGTGACCAAGCAGGAGGCTGACAGCGCCTTTGTGCAGGAGCACTACCAGCAGGCTATCAAACTCTATGAGGAAGTGCTGAAGAAGGGCGTTTCTGCCGAGCTGTACTATAACCTTGGCAATGCCTACTATCGTATGGACAACATGACGCAGGCCGTGCTCAACTACGAGCGGGCACTGCTGCTTTCGCCTGGCGACAAGGATATCCGTTTCAACCTGCAGATGGCCCGCTCGAAGACGATAGACAAGATAACGCCCGAGTCGGAGATGTTCTTCGTCACGTGGTACCGTTCACTGGTCAACCTGCAGAGCGTCGATGCGTGGGCCCGTATGGCACTGATAGCCCTCGTTGCCGCCATCATCCTTGCGCTGGCCTATCTCTTTGCCAATGCCGTCTGGCTGCGTAAGGTGGGCTTCTTTGGCGGCGCCCTTTTTATCCTCCTATTCCTGCTCAGCAACCTCTTTGCCTGGCAGCAGAAGCGCGGTCTGATTCACCGTACGGGTGCCATCATTATCAAGTCGGCAGTCAATGTCAAGAGTACGCCGTCGAAGAACGGTACGGACCTGTTCATCCTGCATGAAGGCACGAAAGTCACCATCACCGACGGCTCGATGAAGGAGTGGCGCGGAATACGTGTTGGCGACGGTAAGGAAGGATGGCTCCAGGCTTCGGATATTGAGGTAATATAGTATTAAAAAAGTAAAAAGGTAAAGAAGTAAGAGGGTTATGGAAGAACTGATACATCTTGACAAGGAACTCCTGCTTTGGTTGAATGGCAGCGATTCTCTGTTTATGGACAGTCTCATTATGACGCTGACCAATGCCAAGACGTGGATACCGCTCTACCTGTCACTCTTCTATGTCGTACTGAAAAGCAATGCCACCGTCAAGGATATCCTTCTGGTCTTGGCGGCAGCCGGTGCGTGTGTTCTGCTGGCAGGCACTATCGACGACACCATCGTCAAACCGCTTGTGGCCCGTTGGCGCCCGGGGCATGACCCGGAGATAGGCATGCTGGTCGATACCGTCGACGGCTATCGCGGCGGCAAGTATGGCTTCTTCTCGGCCCATGCCAGCAATACGTTCTCCATAGCCGTGTTCTTCTCCCTGTTGATGCGCCAACGGCTGTTCACCGTCTTCATGGTGTCTTATTCGCTTATCAACTGCTACACACGCATGTATCTTGGTGTCCACTATCCCGGCGACATCACCGTAGGACTGCTCTGGGGCGGCCTTGTGGGGTGGTGCGTCTATAAGGGCTATTGCCGACTGACCACACCGGCTGTATACACCCGTCAGCTGTGCGACATTCCCATTGCAGTCCTCTGCCTGACGCTGCTCTATGCCGTTTGCCGTGCATGGGTAGAAGGTATCATTTGACAGGCAATACATCAAAAAAAGGTATATTTGTTTTGTATTGTTCTCACTTATTCGTACCTTTGCTGCCAAATAACGTTAAAAAGTATCATATCCCCTGCGGGGGACATGCTGTCAGATGAATACAAAAGAGATACATATAAGCGACTATAGTTACGCATTGCCTGATGAGCGGATAGCCAAATTCCCGATGGCGGAGCGTGACCATTCCAAGCTTCTACTATATCGTCACGGTGAAGTGGGGGAGGATGTGTTTTACAACCTGCCGCAATACCTGCCCACGGGTGCCTTGATGGTGATGAACAATACCAAGGTTATTCAGGCCCGCCTGCACTTCCGCAAAGTAAATGCGAGGGGGGAGCATTTGGGTGCCTTGATAGAGGTCTTTTTGCTTGAACCGGCACAGCCTGCCGACTACGAGCAGATGTTCCAGCAGACGGAGCGCTGCCAGTGGCTCTGCTTAGTTGGCAACCTGAAGAAATGGAAAGAAGGGGCATTGACCCTTGAGCATGGACCGTTGACGATTCAGGCTGTACGCAAGGGTGAAGTGGGTACGAGTCAGCTCATTGAGTTTCAGTGGACGGGCGGATGCAGCTTTGCCGAGGTGATTGATGCCATTGGTGAACTGCCCATACCTCCATACCTGAACCGTGCCACGCAGGAGAGCGACAAGACGACCTATCAGACGGTATATTCCAAAATCAAGGGCAGCGTAGCGGCTCCTACCGCAGGACTGCACTTCACGCAGCGTGTGCTGCAGGATGTCGATGCCCGCGGCATTGAGCGGGAGGAGGTGACGCTGCACGTCGGGGCAGGTACCTTTAAGCCCGTCAAGAGTGCAACCATCGGCGAACATCCCATGCACACGGAGTATATTGCCGTGCGCCGCCAGACCATCGAGCGCCTCATTGCCCACGACGGCAACGCCATTGCCATCGGTACCACCAGCGTGCGCACGTTAGAGAGCCTTTATTATATGGGACTGAAGGTGCTGGCAAACCCTGACATTGCCGAGGAAGAACTGCATGTTAGCCAGTGGGAACCGTATGAAAGTGAAAAGTTAAAAGTGAAGAGTGAAGAATTTCTCACACCTGAAGGAATGAGCGAGCAAGCTCGTAGGGCTGCCGCTTCAGCAATTGACACCCTGCAGGCGCTGTTGGCATGGATGGACCGCCACGGGCTCACAGTCTTGCACTCGTCCACACAGATCATCATAGCCCCTGGGTATGACTATAAGATCGTCAAGATGCTGGTCACCAACTTCCATCAGCCGCAGTCCACGCTGCTGTTGTTGGTGAGTGCCTTCGTCCATGGCGACTGGCATCGCATCTATGATTACGCTTTGGCTCACGACTTCCGTTTCCTGAGCTATGGCGATTCCTCGTTGTTAATACCGTAAAAATGTAAATTGTAGCGATATGAGATACGGATTCATGAAGGTGGCAGCAGCAGTGCCTGCCGTGAAAGTAGCTGACGTTGAGTATAACGTACAGGAGATGGAAAAGCTCATCACCCTTGCCGACAGTGAGGATGTTGAGGTGGTATGCTTCCCGGAGTTGTGCCTGACGGGCTACAGTTGTCAGGACCTGTTTAAGGAACAGCTGTTGCTGGTCAAGGCTGAGGAGGGTCTGATGCGCCTCCTGGACTTCACGCGTGCCTTGGATGTCATCTGCATCGTGGGACTGCCCGTGCAGGCCGAGGGACTGCTGCTCAACTGTGCCGCCGTCATTCAGCGGGGTACACTGTTGGGACTGGTGGCAAAGACCTATCTGCCCAATTACAATGAGTTCTACGAGAAGCGCTGGTTTGCTTCCGCACAGGATCTCAACCCCATGCAGATTTATCTGGCCGGTACCCCCGTCAATCTGACACCCGAGCCTACGGTCTACCAGACCAGCGACGGCGTCAAGTTTGGCATAGAGATTTGTGAGGACGTGTGGGCACCCATCCCGCCCAGCAACCGGTTGACGATGGCCGGCGCCGACATTGTCTTCAACTGTTCGGCCAGCAACGAACTGATAGGCAAGCACCGCTATCTGCGCTCCCTGCTGGCTCAGCAGAGTGCCCGTACGCTCAGCGGCTATGTCTACTCGTCGTGTGGCTTCGGTGAGTCCACACAGGACGTGGTGTATGGCGGCAATGCTATGATATTCGAGAATGGACACGTACTGGCCGAGGGTGACCGCTTCTCGTTCCAGCCTCAGTTGCAGGCGGCACAGATTGACGTAGAGCGTCTGCGTACGGAGCGCCAGACCAATACCACGTTCATCAATGCCCAGCGTGGGGCCAAGGCCGTCATCATCAATACGAAACCCGTTTCCGGCGACCATCCTTTCAAACTGACACGCACCATCGATGCCCATCCCTTTATCCCCAGCGACAACGACATGGCTGAGACCTGCGAGGAAATACTGAGCATCCAGACGGCCGGACTTGCCAAACGTCTCATACACACCAACTGCGAACATGTGGTCTTAGGCATCAGTGGCGGCTTGGACTCGACGCTGGCGCTGATGGTTTGTGTGCGTACCTTCGACAAACTCGGCTACGACCGTAAGGGTATTGTCGGTGTCACCATGCCTGGCTTCGGCACCACTGACCGCACCCACGACAATGCCACGTCGCTCATGCAGACGCTGGGCATCTCACAGATGGAGATTTCCATTGCCAAGGCAGTGAAGCAGCATTTTGAGGATATTGGCCACGACATGAAGAAGCACGATGTGACCTACGAGAATTCGCAGGCCCGCGAGCGCACCCAGATACTGATGGACCTCTCCAACAAGCTTAACGCCCTCGTAGTGGGTACGGGCGACCTCTCGGAATTGGCATTGGGCTGGGCAACTTATAATGGCGACCACATGTCGATGTACGGCGTCAATGCAGGCATTCCCAAGACACTGATACAGTATCTTATCCGCTATATGGCCTTGTTGCCGATGTTTGGTGCCCAGCGCGATACGCTCATCGACATCATCAACACCCCCATTTCGCCGGAGCTGACACCGGCTGACGCCGAGGGACATATCCAGCAGAAGACGGAAGACCTGGTAGGCCCTTACGAGCTGCATGACTTCTTCCTCTACTATTTCATGCGCTACGGTTTCCGTCCAGCCAAGATATTCCTGCTGGCACAGCAGGCCTTCGGCAAGGCGTACGACAAGGCTACCATCAAGAAGTGGCTTCAGACCTTCTGCCGCCGCTTCTTCTCGCAGCAGTTCAAGCGCTCGTGCCTGCCCGACGGTCCCAAGGTGGGCAGCATCAGTCTCTCGCCCCGTGGTGACTGGCGCATGCCGAGTGACGCCTGCAGCAGTTTGTGGTTAAAGGAGTGTGACGAGCTATGATTCAGGTGACCATCAGTGATGCCGCGTTGCGGCAGGCGGCAGGCGAGGGCATGGATACCTTCGTCGGTGCTTTCGTCAGTGCCATCAAGGAGGCTATCGGCGGTGAACTGACGGCAGAGAAGATGCAGGAACTGAATGCTGACCAGGTGACGTTGCTGGCATGGGACATCCTGCATGAGGAGGTGATGGATGGCGGCTTTGTACAGC
>JAEEGF010942602.1_pt1 | contig 24385 bp, 13 predicted proteins | sample 9134171 | NCBI WGS metagenome assembly JAEEGF01 (sample SAMN16246542, study PRJNA631951) | gut metagenome | biome: gut microbiome; feature: rumen; material: AP-attached | host: Bos | place: Iran: Karaj | collected 2018-10
AAAGAGGTATAACGCCAATGGGGTCGCGTGCAATGAGAAACTCATTACGCTCCTCATCGTAGAGCACAAAGGCAAAGATGCCGCTGAGTTGTTCGAGCATCTGTTGAATCTGCTTGTGGGTGATATTACTCCCCTTGCCCTCAGGAGAGGGGGCGGGGGTGAGGCTTCTATACAGTGCTAATATCACCTCACAGTCTGAGCCCGTCTGGAACTCGTACTGCCCGGCGAAACGACGGCGAATCTCCTGATGATTGTAGATCTCACCATTGACGGCCAACACCTGTTTGCGGTCAGGCGAGAACAATGGCTGGCCGCCTGATTCGGGGTCAACGATGCTCAGACGCTCGTGGGCGAGGATGGCACTCCCGCCGCAATGTATTCCACTCCAGTCAGGTCCGCGATGACGGATTTTCTGACTCATTCTTAATGCCTTGTCACGAAGTGTCTGTGACTGCTCCTTGACGTTTAATATAGCTACTATTCCACACATAATGTTAATATCGATTTACGGTTTTACGGATTTTCGAGTTATAGATAAGAAAGGTACAGGTAGTTGGTCTGCGCAGGGTATTCCGCAGCCAGCGTGTCAATCTGACTGACCGTGGGCATGATGCCCAGTTCCTTACGCCAACTACGAACCAGCAGGCCGCCTTCTTCCATGGACATGTCTGCCTCCAGTCCGATAGCACGCGCTATCTGGAAGTCGGAGAAACCATAGACCTTGGCCTCGCGCAGCAGTTCGACGAACTCCGGAGCTTCGAGGTACTCGATGAGTTCCATGGGTTCCATGCAGGCCACCATCTCCGCAAGGGAGCGGTACTCGCGCAGTCGCAGGTCAATAGCCACCACCTTCCGCAGTTTCTCAAGGAACCAGCGGTCTATCTTTGTCAGTTCGTGAATCTGCTCAATCGTATAGCCCATCTGCATGGCTTTCGAGATGACGAAGATGCGGTTCTCTGTTGCATGCAGCAGTGCGTCCTTCATGTCATCTACCCGCAGCACCTTGTTCTCTACGAATCCATGCATGCCTTGGCCAATCATGCGAAGTCCCTTTTGCAGCGATTCCTCGAAGGTACGGCCTACAGCCATCACTTCGCCCACGCTCTTCATCGACGAGCCGAGCTGGTGATTCACCCCATGAAACTTCGTGAGGTCCCAACGTGGAATCTTGCACACCACATAGTCGAGGGCAGGCTCGAAGAAGGCGCTGGTGGTCTTCGTTACCGAGTTCTTCAGTTCGAAAAGCCCGTAGCCCAGTCCCAGTTTGGCTGCCACAAAGGCCAGCGGATAACCCGTAGCCTTCGATGCCAGTGCAGAGGAACGGCTCAGACGGGCATTTACCTCGATGACACGATAGTCCTCCGACTGCGGATCGAGGGCGTACTGCACGTTACACTCACCGACTATGCCGATGTGGCGGATAATCTTAATGGCCAGTGCACGCAGCTTGTGATACTCGGCATTAGTCAGCGTCTGACTGGGCGCCACCACAATACTTTCGCCCGTATGGATGCCCAGCGGGTCGAAGTTCTCCATGTTACATACCGTGATGCAGTTGTCGTAGCGGTCGCGTACCACTTCGTACTCAATCTCCTTCCAGCCTCTCAGCGACTTCTCCACCAGTACCTGTGGTGAGAACGAGAAGGCTTCCTCCGCCTGTTTCTCCAGTTCTTCATCGTTGTCACAGAAGCCCGAGCCCAGCCCGCCTAATGCGTAGGCAGCTCTCAGTATCACGGGGTAGCCTAACTCTTTCGCAGCCTTGCGCACTTCCTCGATGGTGTTGCATGCGTGGCTCTTGATGGTTTTCACACCTATCTCGTCCAGTCGCTTCACAAAGAGGTCACGGTCTTCCGTGTCGATGATGGCCTGCACAGGAGTTCCTAACACCTTCACGCCATATTTCTCCAGCACACCACGCCGGTAGAGCTCCACACCGCAGTTGAGTGCCGTCTGTCCACCAAACGAGAGCAGGATGCCGTCAGGCCGTTCCTTCTCGATGATACGCTCCACGAAGTCTGGTTGTACAGGCTGGAAATATACCGTGTCGGCAATGCCCTTCGAGGTCTGTACCGTAGCGATGTTGGGATTGATGAGCACAGAGTGGATGCCCTCTTCTTTCAGCGCCTTCAGCGCCTGGGCTCCGCTATAGTCAAACTCTCCAGCCTGACCGATTTTCAGGGCTCCGGAACCGAGCAGGAGAACCTTTGCCTCACCCCCAGGAGCCTCACCCCCAACCCTTCTCCCAAGGAGAGGGGAGTGGTTAGTATCCGTCCTTGAACTATCAGCAGCAGAACTATCTACTCCCCTCTCCTTGAGAGAGGGGGAGGGGGTGAGGCTCCTGACAAACTCGTCAAACAGGAATTCTGTATCTACCGGTCCCGAGCAGGCTTCCGGATGGAATTGTGCTGAAAACCAAGGGTAGGTCTTGTGGCGGATACCCTCGTTCGAACCGTCGTTCATGTTCACGAAGAGTGGTTCCCAGTCGGCAGGCAGCGTTTTGTCATCAACGGCATAGCCGTGATTCTGTGACGTGATGAAACACTGTGTGCTGCCCACTCGCTGTACGGGCTGGTTGTGCGAACGGTGACCGTATTTCAGTTTGTAGGTCTTTGCACCTGCAGCTCTTGCCAACAGCTGGTTTCCCAGACAGATGCCCATGCAGGGGCGTACATGATCGTTGTTCAGGAAGGTGCGGATATGCTGCACGGTGGCCTCGCAACGCTCCGGGTCTCCAGGACCATTCGCCAGGAAGAGTCCATCGAACTCCAGCTGGTTGAAGTCATAGTCCCACGGCACGCGTACCACCTCGATGCCGCGCTTCAACAAGCATCTGATGATGTTGGCTTTGACACCGCAATCAACGAGCACAACGCGTTTTGCTTCTTCCGTTGTTGCTTCAGGATGATAGGTGATGACCTCCTTGCAGCTGACCTTTTCCACCCAGTTCACGCTTCCGTAGTCCTCGGTTTCGTTTTCAGCCGCGTTAGAGACAATACCCTCTATTTCAATTCTACCCATCATGACGCCGTGCTCCCTGAGCACCTGGGTCAGCCGCCGGGTATCAATACCTGTTATGGCAGGAATCTTTTCACGCTTTAGCCATGCTGCCAATGACTCCTGGGCATTCCAATGGGAATATGTTTCACTATAGTCAGCCACGATGAGTGCCTTCACATGAATGCGCTCGCTCTCCATCAACAGGGGAAGGCCGTCGGCACCTGCGCCTGTGTCCGGTATTCCGTAGTTGCCTATCAGCGGATAGGTGGTCACCAGTATCTGCCCTGCATAGCTGGGGTCTGTCAGACTTTCCGGATAGCCTGTCATGGCTGTGTTGAACACTACCTCACCCATCGTTTCTGCTTCATAGCCAAACGACTTGCCGCAGAACTCCGTTCCGTCTTCGAGTATTAGTCTTGCTTCTCTCATAATTGATATCTTAACGCTTTTTCTACATAGTTGATAAAGGCCTCGTTACAGAGGCGGGTGCCACCAGGGGTGGGGTAGCGCCCGGTGAAGTACCAGTCGCCAGGATGGTTCGGACTGGCCTCGTGCAGCCCCTCGATGCTCTGATAAACCAGTTCGACGGGTGCCTGCATACCTTCGGGTCTCAGCATTTCCACAATCTTCCGGTTGATATCCTCGACGCTAAATGGCGCATAGATGGCGCGGACGTGGTTGGCCTTGTTGGGCTCCGTCTTGCACGCCTTATATGTCTCGGCGATAATCTGTTCCAGCCCTCGCTCCTTGATGAGCTCGATGGCGGCACGAAAGGCGCAGAGTTCTTCCAGATGCGACATGTCTATTCCGTAATAGTCGGGGTAGCGGATTTGCGGTGAACTCGACACCATCACAATCTTCTTGGGATGCAGGCGGTCGAGAATCTTGAAGATGCTCTCCTTGAGTGTGGTGCCTCGAACGATGCTGTCGTCAATAATGACGAGGTTGTCTTCATGGGGATGCAATGAACCGTAGCTGATGTCATAGACATGGGCTGCCAGGTCATTGCGCTCGCTGTTGTCAGCAATGAAGGTGCGCAGTTTGATGTCCTTCCAAACCACCTTTTCCGTTCGCACATTGAAGCCCTGTTGACGGAAACCGTCCGTCATGCCGTAATAGGCCACTTCCGCGGTGTTGGGAATGTAGGAGAATACCGTGTGGTCCACGTCGCCGTCAATGGCCTTTATAATGGAAGGTGTCAGCTGTTCACCCAGTCGTTTGCGCTCCTGATAGATGTCGCGGTCAGAACCCCGGCTGAAGTAGATGCGCTCGAAGCTGCAGGCGCTGAGCTGCTGGGCTGGCATGATCTGCTCCAGATGGCTCTCCCCGTTCCTGCGCACGATAAGAGCCTGGCCTGGCTTCAGTTCTTGTATGTCGTCCGTATGGAGATTGAAGGTGGTCTGCAGCACAGGCCGCTCGCTGGCCACAGCCACCATCTCGTCATCTCGATAGTAGAATGCTGGTCGTATGCCCCAAGGGTCACGCACGGTGAACATCTCACCCGAGCCTGTGAGTCCACACATCACGTAGCCGCCGTCATAGTGCTGCATCGTGGTTTTCAGCACATTGGCCATATCCACATGGTCGTCAATATATTGTGTGACATCAAGTCCCTCGAGTCCTTTCTCCTTGGCTTCCTTGAAAAGTCGTTCCACCTCACGGTCCAGGCGGTGCCCCATCAGTTCCAGGGTGATGTAGGAGTCGCCGTATATACGGGGTGACTGTCCTTGTGAAACCAGGAACTGAAACACCTCTTCAATGTTTGTCATGTTGAAGTTGCCGCACAGACAGAGGTTTTTTGCCCTCCAGTTGTTACGGCGCAGGAAAGGGTGAACAAAGGTCAGTCCGCTCTTGCCCGTGGTCGAATAGCGCAGATGTCCCATCAGCAGTTCTCCTGCCATTTCTGGTGTCACCCGACTGAAAATCTCCGTGATGGCATTCTTTCCCTCCGCTTTCTCGCGGAACATATACTCCGTGCCAGGCTCCTTGTTCAGGCTGACCGATGCGATGCCGGCACCTTCCTGTCCGCGGTTGTGCTGCTTCTCCATCATCAGGTAGAGTTTGTTGAACCCGTAAGCCCACGAACCATACCTTTGTTCGTAGTATGCCATCGGTTTCAACAGCCGAATCATTGCTACGCCGCACTCATGCTTTAACTGTTCCATACATTTGTTTTTTTCAACAACGAATTACACGAATTATACGAATTACACTGATTTTTCTGCGCATAGATGATTCGTTTCATTCGTGAGATTCGTTGTCGTTATACACGCCTTGATAAAGTCCATGAACAACGGATGCGGATGGAGCACCGTAGAGGAGTATTCAGGGTGGAACTGCGTGCCGATGTACCATCGCTTTTCCGGTATCTCCACAATTTCTACGAGGCTGGCTTTGGGGTTGATGCCCACACACTTCATGCCCTTTGCCTCGTACTCCTCCAGGTACTTGTTGTTGAACTCGTAGCGGTGGCGGTGGCGCTCGCTTATTGTAAGTGTAGAGTGAAGAGTGAAGAGTGAAGAATAGGCCTGTGCCACACGGCTGCCTTCTTTCAGTTCACACTCGTAGGCTCCCAGTCGCATGGTGCCGCCCATCTCGGTGATGGTCTTCTGTTCCTCCATCATGTCGATGACGTTGTGCGGTGTCTTATCGTCCATCTCGACGCTGTTGGCATCCTTATACCCCAGGACGTTGCGGGCAAACTCAATGACCATCATCTGCATACCGAGACAGATGCCGAAGGTGGGAATATCATGGGTGCGCCCATATTCGGCGGCAATGATCTTTCCCTCTATGCCACGTTGCCCAAATCCTGGGCAGATGATGAGGCCTGTCATGCCGTGCAGTTTTCCTGACACGTTTCCGGACGTGATATCTTCGCTGTTGATGAAGTGTATCTTTGTTTTCACGTCGTTGTAGATACCCGCCAGGTTCAGGCTCTCCCGAATGCTCTTGTAAGCGTCCTGAAGGTCGTACTTGCCCACCAGTCCGATATGCACTTCGTGGGTTGCCTGATGCTGTTTGTCAAGGAAGTCGTGCCACGACTTCATGGCAGGTGTCTCACCTACGGGTATTCCTATCTTGCGCATGATGGCGGCGTCAAGTCCCTGCCGCTGCATGTTTACGGGTACTTCGTAAATGCTGGGCATGTCCTCGCTCTGCACCACGCACTCCAAATCAACATTACAAAAAGACGCCACCTTCAGACGTATGGCATCGTCAAGGTGGCGCTCGGTACGAAGTACAAGGATATCAGGCTGGATACCCATGCCTTGCAATTCCTTGACACTATGTTGAGTAGGCTTTGTTTTCAATTCTTCGGCAGCCTTCAGATAAGGCACGTATGTCAGGTGCACACACACCGCATCACGCCCCAGCTGCCAGCGCAACTGTCGGATAGCTTCCATGAAGGGAGCGCTCTCTATGTCGCCTATGGTGCCTCCCACCTCGGTAATGACGAAGTCGAAAGTCTCACCAAGTCCTTCACGGAGCATCCGTCTTTTAATCTCGTCCGTAATATGCGGTACCACTTGAATGGTTTTCCCCAGATAGTCACCATGACGTTCGCGGTCGATGACGGTCTTGTAGATACGTCCGGTTGTAATGGAATTGTCCCGTGTGGTGCGAATACCTGTGAACCGTTCGTAGTGACCTAAGTCGAGGTCGGTTTCGAAACCATCCTCCGTCACATAGCATTCTCCGTGCTCATAGGGGTTCAGCGTTCCAGGGTCAATGTTGATGTAGGGGTCAAACTTCTGGATGGTGACTTTATAGCCCCGTGCCTGCATCAACTTGCCGATGCTGGCGGAGATAATGCCTTTTCCCAAAGAAGAAACCACCCCGCCAGTAACGAAAATATATTTGGTTTGCATATACCTTATATTATTATTAAATATCTTTATGCTGTAAATCGCCTGCAAAGTTACGGCGAATTCGAAGAAAAAACCGCATGAGTTTCCATTTTCGCACGAACAAAAATATCCCAAATGACAAAGTGTAAACCAATGAGCAATAAAGAGTCTTGATTTCTTTTCGTTTTGTTGTAAAAATGTGTATTTTTGTATCATTTTGTTATTTTTGTTTGTTTTTAAGATGATTATTTGTCGCAAAATTGATTGTTTTTATAACTTTTTGTATTACCTTTGCGCCCAAAATTAGACAAAATGAAGATTTAGATAGGATAATATGACAAAAAGTAAGCAAAACGGACTGTATCAATCGCAGTATGAACATGATGCTTGTGGCGTGGGCATGGTAGTTAACATACATGGTGGCAAGAGTCACGAACTGGTTGACCAGGCGCTGCGCGTGCTGGAGAACATGGAGCACCGAGGTGCCGAAACCCGTGACAAGACAGGCGATGGTGCAGGAATCATGCTGCAGATACCCCATGAGTTCATTCTTTTGCAGGGCATCCCTGTACCTGAGAAGGGAAAATACGGTACAGGTTTGGTGTTTCTTCCCAAAGAAGAGAAGTCGCAACAGGAGATACTTTCTGTGATGATAGAGGAGATGGAGCGCGAGGGCTTGCAGCTGATGCACTTGCGTACTGTTCCTACTTGTCCGGAAGTGCTGGGTGAGGCAGCTCGCGAAGTCGAGCCTGACATCAAGCAAATATTTGTGAAGAGGAGCCTCACCCCCGGCCCCACTCCAAGGGGAGAGGGGAGTGATTACACTCCAGGCGAAGAAGAGAAGGCGTTAGACCGTACCTTATATATAATAAGGAAAAAGATTGAGAAAAGGGTAGCGGAAATGGTATCTACTTCCCTTTCCCCTCGGAGAGGGGTAGGGGGTGAGGCTTTTGAGTCTTTTTATATCTGCTCGCTTTCCACGAAGAATATCATCTATAAGGGTATGCTGACCAGCGGACAGTTGCGCCGGTATTTCCCTGACCTGTCGAATCCCTATTTTACAAGCGGATTAGCGCTGGTGCATTCACGTTTCTCAACCAACACATTCCCAACATGGAGTTTAGCCCAGCCTTTCCGCTTGTTAGCTCACAATGGTGAAATCAACACCATTCGAGGTAACCGCGGCTGGATGAAGGCTCGTGAGAGTGTGCTCAGCAGTAAGGCTCTGGGCGATGTGAAGCAGATTTCCCCCATTGTACAGGAAGGCATGAGCGACTCTGCCAGTCTTGACAATGTGTTTGAATTCCTGATGATGAGCGGTCTGTCATTGCCTCAGGCAATGGCTATTCTGGTGCCGGAGTCGTTCAACGACAAGAATCCCATCTCAGAAGACCTCAAGGCATTCTACGAGTACCATTCCATCTTGATGGAGCCGTGGGACGGCCCTGCTGCATTACTGTTCTCTGACGGTCGCTATGCTGGTGGCATGCTCGACAGGAACGGCCTTCGTCCCAGCCGATACACCATTACCAGACAGGGTGTGATGGTCGTCGCTTCCGAGGTAGGTGTCATGGACTTCGAGCCAGGCGATGTAGTGAGCAAAGGACGCTTGCAGCCTGGAAAGATATTGCTAATCGACACCCAGGAAGGCAAGATATACTATGACGGCGAGATCAAGGAACAGTTGGCCAAGGCACATCCCTATAGGGAGTGGCTCAGCGAGAATCGCGTTCAGCTGGAGAAACTGAAGAGCGGCCGCAAGGTGGAGAACACTGTGGCAGACTTCGAGTGCAAACTGATACAGTTCGGTTTTGGACAGGAGGACATTGACAAGACCATCATCCCTATGGCTACTACGGGCCAGGAACCAGTGGCTGCTATGGGTAACGACACGCCGCTGGCCGTCATCAGCGACCGTCCACAGCTGCTGTTCAACTATTTCCGTCAGCAGTTTGCCCAGGTGACCAACCCTGCCATTGACCCTATCCGCGAGGAACTGGTGATGAGCCTGACGGAGTACATCGGCGCCGTAGGAACTAACATCCTGACACCTGATGCATCGAACTGTAAGATGGTTCGACTGCCACAACCTGTTTTGACCAACACACAACTTGATATATTATGTAACATCCGTTATAAGGGATTCAAGACGCAGAAACTCGCCATGCTGTTCGAGATAGCACAGGGCGAGGAAGGTCTCCGCAAGGCACTGGACGACCTGTGTCATCAGGCCGAAGTCAGTGTTGACGAGGGTGTGAACTACATCATTCTCTCTGACCGCGACATCGATGAGAAGCACGCAGCCATCCCATCGTTGCTGGCCGTAAGTGCTGTTCACCACTATCTGATTAGCGTGGGTAAACGCGTACAGACAGCGCTGATTGTTGAGAGCGGCGAGATTCGCGAGACCATGCATGCAGCTCTGCTGCTGGGCTATGGTGCCAGCGCACTGTGCCCCTACATGACTTTCGCCATCCTCGACGATCTGGTAAAGCATCACAAGATCCAGGAGGAGTATGCTACAGCCGAGAAGAACTACATCAAGGCTGTGGATAAGGGGTTGAAGAAGATTATGAGTAAGATGGGTATATCAACCATCCGCTCGTATCGTGGTGCTAAGATTTTCGAGTCTATCGGTCTCAGTGAGGACTTGCTGGGAAGATACTTCGGCACAGAGGTGAGCACCATCGGAGGTGTGGGCTTGAAAGAGATTGCCCGCGACGCCATCCGTCTGCACGAACAAGCCAAGGAGCAGACCATGCTCCAGAACCAGGGTCTCTTTGCTTGGCGCAAGGATGGTATCAAGCATGCCTGGAACCCTGAGACGATTGCCCAGCTACAACTGGCCACCCGTCAAGGAAACTACGAGAAGTTCAAGCAGTGGTCGGCCATTGTTGACGAGAAGGAATCACCTATATTCATTCGTGACTTCTTCAAATTCAAGAAGGCTGGCAAGCCTACCCCCATCGACGAGGTAGAGCCCGTAGAAAGCATCGTTAAGCACTTCGTAACAGGTGCCATGAGTTTCGGTGCCCTGAGCATAGAGGCACACGAGGCACTGGCACTGGCCATGAACAAACTGGGTGCACGCAGTAATACTGGTGAGGGTGGTGAGGACAACGCCCGCTATCACTCAGAGGTGGATGGCGTCAGCCTTTCAAGTAAGACCAAGCAGATTGCATCAGGACGTTTTGGCGTGACAGCCGAATACTTGGTGAACGCCGAGGAGATACAGATTAAGGTAGCACAGGGTGCCAAGCCTGGTGAGGGCGGACAGCTTCCGGGCTTCAAAGTCAACGAGATTATCGCCAAGACGCGTAATGCCATTCCCGGCATCTCGCTCATCTCCCCCCCACCCCATCACGACATCTATTCAATCGAGGACCTGGCTCAGCTTATCTTCGACCTGAAGAATATCAATCCGACAGCTGCCGTGAGTGTAAAACTGGTGGCCGAGAGTGGTGTGGGAACCATCGCTGCTGGTGTAGCCAAGGCTAAAGCAGATTTGATTGTCATCAGCGGTGCTGAGGGTGGTACGGGTGCAAGCCCTGCCAGCTCTATGCGATTCGCTGGTATCTCACCTGAGATTGGTCTCGCAGAAACGCAGCAGACACTGGTAATCAACGGCTTGCGCAACCAGGTTCGTCTGCAGACCGACGGACAGTTGAAGACGGCTAAGGACGTGATTATCATGGCCATGCTGGGAGCCGACGAATTCTCGTTTGGCACACTACCCTTGATTGTACTGGGTTGCGTCATGATGCGTAAATGTAACACCAATACTTGCCCGATGGGCGTGGCCACCCAGAACCCAGAACTGCGTAAGCACTTCCAGGGTCGTGCTGAGTATGTTGTGAACTTCTTCACATTCCTAGCCGAGCAAGTGCGCGAGTACCTGAGTGAAATCGGCGTACATAGTTTGAAGGAGATCATCGGACATACAGAACTGATTGAGATAGACACCAACAACGCTACTGATAAGCAAAAGACTATCGACTTCGCTCGTCTACTGCACAAGCCAGAGACAGACAAGGCTCTGTTCTGGGATCGCGGTGCCTTCACCAAGGTGAGCGGTGTGAAAGATGAGGAAATTATCAAAGCTGCCGAGAAAGCCATTAACGATGGCGAGGAGATTACACTTGACTATGCTATCAAGAATACCGACCGTGCCGTAACCACTATGCTCTCTGGTGTTATCGCCAAGAAATATGGTGAGGCGGGGCTGCCCGATAACACCATCAACATCAAGTTCAAGGGCTCAGCAGGTCAGAGCTTCGGTGCATTTGCCGTGAAAGGCGTGAACCTGAAACTCGAAGGAGAATGTAATGACTACTTCGGAAAGGGACTATCAGGCGGTCGCATCTCGATTCTGCCTCCTGCCCGTTCTGGCGAGGATTTCCATGCAGAGGATAACATCATCGCAGGTAACACCGGTTTGTATGGTGCCACCTCTGGTGAACTCTATATTAATGGTAAGGTGGGTGAGCGCTTTGGTGTGCGCAACTCAGGTGCCATCGCTGTCATCGAAGGTGCTGGCGACCACTGCTGCGAGTACATGACTGGCGGACGTGTGGTAGTGCTGGGCGACACAGGTCGTAACTTCGCTGCCGGTATGAGTGGCGGTGTGGCATACGTCTTCGACCCTGACCATACGTTCGACTACTTCTGTAACATGGATATGGTGGAACTGTCGTTGGTAGAGGACAGCGTAAGCCGCAAGGAACTGCTTGAACTCATCCGTCAGCACTACCTGCATACGGGCTCGGCTCTGGCCGGACGTATGCTCGACGACTGGCCCCGCTATGTTGAGGACTTCATCCAGGTGGTCCCCATCGAGTACAAGCGTGTGTTGCAGGAGGAGCAAATGAAGAAGTTGCATGAGAAGATAGCCGACATCCAGCGTGATTATTAGCCTCACCCCCGACCCCTCTCCGAGTGGAGAGGGGAGTGAATAGATAAAACAACAAAAAGAAAAACAAGATGGAAAGCAAGATGGAAAAAGAAACAATGAATAAAGTAATTACTCCCCTCTCCAACAGGAGAGGGGCTGGGGGTGAGGCTCCTTTTCTCACCATACACCGCCAGGAGGCGGGATACCGTCCGATTCATGATAGAATCCACGATTTTGGCGAGGTAGAGCAGACGCTTAACACCCGTGAGCGTAAGTTGCAGGCCTCACGCTGCATGGACTGTGGCGTGCCCTTCTGCCACTGGGCTTGTCCGCTGGGCAACAAAGCCCCGGAGTGGAACGACGCCCTGTATAAGGGCGACTGGGAACTGGCTTACCGGCTGCTGAACAGTACCAACCCCTTCCCCGAGTTTACCGGCCGTATCTGTCCGGCACTTTGTGAGAAGGCTTGTGTGCTGAACCGCTTCAACCATGAGCCGACCACCAACCGCGAAGACGAGTGCGCCATCACCGAGGCGGCATTCCGCGAGGGCTACATTCAGCCGCGTACCGACATTGTCCGTAACGGCAAGAAGGTTGCCGTCGTCGGTGCAGGTCCCGCCGGACTGGCAGCTGCCAATGCCCTCAACCTCAAGGGCTATACGGTCACCGTCTTCGAGAAGAACGAGGCGGCAGGCGGTTTGCTCCGCTATGGCATACCCAACTTCAAACTCAACAAGGCCGTCATCGATCGTCGCATCGCCTTGCTGGAGCAGGAAGGCATAACGTTTAAGTACAATGTTAGCCTCACCCCCAACCCCTCTCCAAAGGGCGAGGGGAGTGATTACTTCTGCATTCAGGATGAGGACGGACATACTACTCCCCTCTCCCTTTGGAGAGGGGCAGAGGGTGAGGCTTTCGATGCCGTCATCCTCGCTACAGGCACTCCCACTGCCCGCGACCTGAAAGCACCTGGCCGCGAGCTGAAGGGCGTTCACTTTGCCCTCGAACTGCTCGCGCAGCAGAACCGTGTGTTGGCAGGTATGGAATTCAGCAAGGACGAACGTATCACCGCCAAGGGCAAGGATGTTCTCGTTATCGGTGGTGGCGACACGGGGTCCGACTGTATCGGTACCGCCCATCGTCAGGGCTGCAAGAGTGTCACCCAGATTGAAATCATGCCTCGTCCCGTAGAAGGTCCGGAAGACCCTCAGAACCCGTGGCCCAACTATCCCCGTACCCTCAAGACCACCTCGAGTCATGAGGAGGGATGCACGCGCCGTTGGAACATCAATACGCTCGAGTTCCTCGGCGAGAATGGCAGACTGACGGGGGTGAAAGTCCAGGAGATTGACTGGCAGCCGAACCCCGACGGCGGTCGTCCCATCATGGTGGAGAAAGGCAAACCCGAAATCATCAAGGCAGAGCTCGTCCTGCTCGCTATGGGATTCCTGAAGCCCGAACACCCGGAGTATCCGGAGAATGTCTTTGTCTGCGGCGATGCCAAGAACGGTGCTTCCCTTGTGGTTCGCGCTATGGCCAGCGGAATAGATAGCGCATGCCGCGTCCATCAGTATTTAAGTGAATATAAAAAATAATACCCACATGGCATTAGTAAACATCCACTTCCTGAACCTGCAGAACAACTATCTGTTCGCCGATATAGCCAAGAAGGTCAATGCCTTCAAGGTCATGCACCCCAAGGCCGATGTCATCTCGCTTGGCATTGGCGACGTCACCCAACCGCTCTGCCCTGCCGTAGTCGAGGCCATGCATAAGGCCGTCAACGAGATGGCTACCGCCGAAGGCTTCCGGGGCTACGGTCCCGAGCAGGGCTATGGCTTCCTGCGTGAGGCCATCCTGAAGAACGATTTCCTGCCGCGTGGCGTACGTCTCAGTACCGACGAGATATTCATCAACGACGGCGCGAAGAGTGACACCGGCAACTTCCAGGAGTTGCTCCACTGGGATAATTTCATTGGCGTCACCGACCCCATCTATCCCGTCTATATCGACTCCAACGTGATGATAGGCCGCTGCGGCACCTATCGTGACGGTCGCTGGACCAATGTGCGCTACATGCCCACCACCGCCGAGAACGGTTTTATTCCTGAACTGCCCAAGGGCCGCCCTGTCGATGTCATCTATCTGTGCTATCCCAACAACCCCACGGGTACTGTCATCACCAAACAGGAACTGCGCAAGTGGGTGAACTACGCCCTGAAGAACGATGCCCTCATCCTCTTCGATGCCGCCTATCAGGCCTACATCCAGGATCCGGAGATTCCCCATAGCATCTACGAGATACGTGGAGCCCGCAAGTGTGCCGTTGAGTTCCGCTCGTTCTCCAAGACCGCCGGCTTCACCGGTGTCCGTTGCGGCTATACCGTTGTACCGAAGGAGGTCGCCGTCACCACCTTCGAGGGCGAGCGCATCCCCCTGCACCAACTGTGGCTCCGTCGCCAGTGTACCAAGTTCAACGGCACGAGCTACATCTCTCAGCGTGCTGCCGAGGCCATCTATTCGCCCGAGGGCAAGCGTCAGGTACAGCAGACCATCGACTACTACATGCAGAATGCCGCCCGCATGTTGTCAGTATTAAGAAATCTCGGCTTCGAGTGCTACGGCGGCGAGAACGCTCCCTATATTTGGATGCGCACCCCCGATGGTACCACCTCCTGGCAATTCTTCGAGCAACTGCTCTATGGTGCCAACGTCGTCTGCACGCCTGGTGTCGGCTTCGGTCCCTCTGGCGAGGGCTATGTCCGCTTTACGGCTTTCGGCAGTCGGGAACGTACCGAGGAGGCTCTGCAGCGCATAGCGCAATGGGCAGGGAAGAAATAAAAAGCAGTAAGCTGGACAGGGTGGCACCTGAACGGCGTTTGGGCAGTACCTGAACGGCGTTTAGGTGCCACTTGAGTTTTCTGTGGGGCAGGAGTTGTCGGAAATACCATGATTGTTCAATTTTGTGTCCGCTAACAGTTTGTAAACAAAACGGCATGTTCTGTTCCTGAAGTGTAAGCAAAACGGTATATTATTGTGTCATTTTGTTTACATATTGTCAGATATATAAACTTATTATGCACAAAATGATGTTTTTGTGCTTGTTTTCTTTTCAAAACGTCATACCTTTGCAGCAGAAATCAAACAAAAAGTGTAACCCCCTGACAAGAGGGACTTAGTATTCATTTAATAAACGTTTTAAGGTATGAAAAAGATTGAAGCAATTATCCGAAAGACGAAGTTCGAGGAGGTGAAGGCTGCGCTGCTTTCGTCGGACATCGATTGGTTTGAGTACCACGATGTGCACGGCATTGGGCAAAGCCGGCAGGAGAGGATTTATCGTGGTGTGCAGTATAGCACAGACGTGATAGAGCGTGTGGCTATCACGATCGTGTGTCGCGACGTCATTGTTGACCCTACGGTGCAGGTCATTCTGCGTGTTGCCCATACGGGCGAGGTTGGCGATGGCCGTATCTTCCTGAGCGATGTGATTGACACGTGGAGCATTCGCACGGGCGAAAATGGCGACACCGTATTACGAGACAAAAAATAACTCTAAACTTGTATAAATTATGAACGAAATAGGATTATCACTTGATACTGTATGGATGCTATTGGCAGCCATGTTGGTTTTCTGGATGCAGCCCGGTTTTGCGCTGTGCGAGGCGGGTTTTACGCGTAGTAAGAACACGGTCAACATCTTGATGAAGAACTTTGTTGACTTCATGTTTGGTTCCCTGCTGTTCTTCTTTCTCGGTTTCGGATTCATGTTCGGCAGCGAGGGCGAAGGCTTCATCGGTGCTCCTAACTGGGGCGACCTGAGTTTCTACAAAGGTGACCTGCCTGTGGAGGGTTTCCTGATTTTCGAGACGGTGTTCTGTGCAACGAGTGCCACCATTGTGAGTGGTGCAATGGCAGAGCGCACGAAGTTCTCCATGTACCTGATATATTCGGCGGTTATCTCGCTGTTCATCTATCCCATCGAGGGTCACTGGACGTGGGGTGGTGGCTGGCTCTGCAACGATGCTGCCGACAGCTTCATGATGACTACCTTCGGCGAGGTGTTTCACGATTTTGCCGGTTCGGCCATCGTGCACAGCGTGGGTGGTGTGCTGGCTTTGATTGGTGCGCTTGCGTTGGGTCCGAGAGTCGGCAAGTACGATGCCAGTAAGAAGAGTCATGCCATTCCTGGTCACAGCCTGCTGATGGCAGCCCTGGGCGTCTTCATTCTCTGGCTCGGCTGGTTCGGTTTCAACCCCGGTTCTCAGTTGGCTGCTTCCGGTGAGGTGAACCGCGTGGCTATTTCCCACGTGTTCCTGACCACTAACCTTGCTGCTGCCGCTGGCGGTACGGCAACGATGTTCCTCACCTATATTAAATATGGTAAGCCGTCGCTCTCGCTGACGCTCAATGGTGTGCTGGCCGGTCTTGTGGGTATTACCGCCGGTTGTGACCTCGTGTCGCCTGCAGGTGCCATTGTCATTGGTCTTGTCTGTGGCGTCGTGCTGGTCTATGCCATTGAGTTTATTGACCACCGTCTGCACATTGACGACCCTGTTGGTGCATCGAGCGTACATGGTGTGTGTGGTATTCTGGGCACGCTGATGACCGGTCTGCTCTCTACCAGCAACGGTGCCTTCTACGGTCACGGATGGGGTTTCTTCGGAGCCGAGCTGTTCGGCGTCCTCGTGATTGACCTTTGGGCAGCCGCCTGCGGATTCGTTTTGTTCTACGGCATCAAGCGCCTTCACGGTCTGCGTGTGGATAAGCGTATAGAGGAGGAGGGACTCGATGTCTATGAGCATGGTGAACTGTGCTACAATTAAGATTAAGAATGATGAATATGGAAGTAATTAAAAAGGACAGGAAAATGAAAAAGATTGTTTTATTCGCAATGGGCGTGGTGCTTGGTGGCACCGCCCTTGCACAGGAAAAAGTGGAGACAACGATTAGTGGAGACGTTGTAAGTAGTTACATCTGGCGTGGCCAGGATCTGGGTAGCGTGTCGCTGCAGCCTACGCTGGGCGTAGCCTACCGGGGCTTGTCGCTGACGGCCTGGGGTAGTGTAGGGCTGACCGAACCTGCCGATACGAAGGAGTTTGACCTGACGCTGGCATACTCCATCGGCGGACTGAACATTGGCGTGACCGACTATTGGTTCGACAGCATGGCCAGTGGCGGAGACCCTGACGCTCGCTACTTCAAGTATGGTTCTCATAGTACGAACCACGTGTTTGAAGCTACCGTCGGCTACGACTTCGGTGTTGCCAGCCTGCAGTGGTCAACTAACTTTGCAGGTAATGACTATAAGACGGACGGCAAGCGTGCCTACAGCAGTTATATGGAAGTAAATGTCCCGTTTAAGTTGTACACCGTAGAATGGACTGCTACGGCCGGTGCCGTCCCCTTTAAGTCGGATGCCTATGCCACGAATGGCTTTGCCGTGACTAACCTGGCTCTGAAGGCTACGAGGGACATCAAGATTACCGACACGTTTTCGGTGCCCGTATTCGGACAGGTCGTTGCTAATCCGTGCTCACAAAAAGCCTACCTGGTCTTTGGGTTTACGCTGCAACCCTGATCTTTCCAGGCAGACGTTCGCCCCTCTCTTGTCGTGATGACAGGAGAGGTTTTTTGTGTCCGATAACAGATTGGCGTAAAAAGGCTGTATTTGTGTGCAAAGTGAAAGCAAATAGAAACATTTGTGTCGTAAATACATTACAAAATGACAGATATTATTATTTTTATTAAACAAAACGTAAGCAATATTTGTATATTTCCGACGATATGCTGTATCTTTGCACCCGTAAACAAAGACATGTAATTATAAACCCATATAAAAAAGTAAAAGATTATGGAAGCATTAAGATTTCAGGTTGTCGGAGAGGCATTCAAGAAGAAGCCGCTCGACGTAAAAACACCCAGTGAGCGTCCGGCTGAGTATTTCGGCAAGAAAGTATTTAACCGTGAGAAAATGTACAAGTACCTGCCGAAGGACGTGTACGAGAAGATGGTTGACGTGATAGAGAACGGTGCCCGTCTGGACCGTGACGTTGCCGACGCTGTGGCAGTAGGCATGAAGCAGTGGGCTACGGAGAATGGCGTCACGCACTATACCCACTGGTTCCAGCCGCTGACAGAAGGTACCGCCGAGAAGCACGACTCGTTTATAGAGCACGACTTCAAGGGGGGTATGGTAGAGGAGTTCAGCGGCAAGCTGCTGGTGCAGCAGGAACCCGACGCCTCGTCGTTCCCCAGCGGAGGCATCCGTTCTACCTTCGAGGCTCGCGGCTACAGCGCCTGGGACCCGACGAGTCCCGTCTTCATCATCGACGACACGCTCTGCATTCCCACCGTGTTTATTTCTTATACGGGTGAGGCGCTCGACTATAAGGCTCCGCTGCTGCGTGCCCTGCATGCCGTCAACGTGGCGGCTACCGATGTGTGCCGCTATTTCGACCCGACGGTCAAGAAGGTGACCAGTAACCTCGGTTGGGAACAGGAGTACTTCCTCGTTGACGAGGGCTTGTACTCTGCCCGTCCGGACCTGTTGCTGACTGGCCGCACCCTGATGGGACATGACTCTGCCAAGAACCAGCAGATGGACGACCACTACTTCGGCAGCATCCCCGAGCGTGTGGCTGCCTTCATGCGTGAGCTGGAGATTGTTGCCCTCGAACTTGGTGTCCCCTGCAAGACACGCCATAACGAGGTGGCACCCAACCAGTTTGAGCTGGCACCCATTTTTGAGGATACTAACCTGGCCGTTGACCACAACATGCTGCTCATGTCAGTCATGAAGCGCGTGGCCCGCAAGCACGGATTCCGTGTGCTGCTGCACGAGAAGCCCTTTGACGGCATCAACGGCAGCGGCAAGCACAATAACTGGAGTCTCTCGACCGACAATGGTGTGCTGCTGCATGCACCGGGCAAGACGCCTGAGCAGAACCTGCGCTTCGCCACCTTTATCGTTGAGACGCTGATGGGCGTATGGCGCCACAACGGACTGCTGAAGGCCAGCATCATGAGTGCCACCAATGCCCATCGTCTGGGAGCCAACGAGGCACCGCCTGCCATCATCTCGTCGTTCCTCGGCAAACAGGTGTCGGAACTGTTGGACCACATCGAGAAAGCTGATGTTTCCGATATTCTTGCAATGGCCGGCAAACAGGGACTGAAAATGGATATTCCGGAAATACCTGAACTCTTCATTGACAATACCGACCGTAACCGTACGTCGCCCTTCGCTTTTACCGGCAACCGTTTCGAGTTCCGTGCCGTTGGTTCTGAGGCCAACTGTGCATCAGCGATGATTGCCCTGAACAGCGCTGTGGCTGAGGCCCTCGTCAGCTTCAAGAAACGTGTCGATGCCAAGATTCCTGAGTTCGAGAAGAAACTCGAAGGCACCGGCCATACCGCTACCTTCCATGCTATCATCGACGTGCTGCGCGAGGATATCAAGGCCTGCAAGCCCATCCGCTTCGATGGCAACGGCTATAGCGACGAGTGGGTGGAAGAGGCCGCCAAGCGTGGACTGGATGTGGAAAAGTCGTGTCCGAAAATCTTCGAACGCTACCTTGACGACTCCAGCATCCAGATGTTCGAGAGCCTCGGCGTGATGACCAGAAAGGAACTGGAAGCCCGTAATGAAGTAAAGTGGGAGACCTACACGAAGAAGATTCAGATTGAGGCACGCGTATTGGGCGACCTCTCCATGAACCACATCATTCCCGTAGCCACCCGCTATCAGACGCAGCTGTTGCAGAACATCGGCAACATGGCAGTCGTCTTCCCCGTTGACACTGCCGACAAGCTCTCTGCGCGCAACAAGAGCATCGTACAGGAGATTGCCGAGCGTACCAGTGCCATCGAGAAAGGTGTGGAGGATCTTGTCAATGCACGCAAGCAGGCCAACAAGATTGAAGACGAGCACCTGAAAGCCATTGCCTATCACGACAAGGTAGAACCGAAGCTCGACACCATCCGCTACCAGATTGACAAGCTGGAGCTCATCGTCGATGACTCGCTATGGCCTCTGCCGAAGTATCGTGAACTGCTGTTCATCAGATAAGAAGTAAGAGGAATTTAGAGGAATTTAGAGGAATTTAGAGGAATTTAGAGGAATTTAGAGGAAGTTAGAAGGAGTTAGAAGAAGTTAGAAGACATTACTCATTTCATCAGCAGAACCATTGTCCTTCAAACTTCCTCTAACTTCCTCTAACTCCTTCTAACTTCCTCTAACTCCCTCTAGCTCCCTCTAACTCCCTCTAACTCCTTCCTCCTTAATAATCCTAAAAGACACAAAAAAACTTAAATAAACAATTCATCGTTTTTTATTCTTATTTTTTTTCCTATCTTTGTGGCTTGAAAACGATTCATTACTAAATAACTACTATTAATAAGAATGAAAAACGTACCTGTTATTAAAATTGGAATCGTCGCTGTAAGTCGCGACTGTTTCCCTGAGTCATTGGCTGTTAACCGTCGTAAGGCCGTTATCGCCGAGTATGAAAAGAAATTTGGCAAGGAAGGCATTTACGAGTGTCCTATCTGTATCGTTGAGAGTGAGATTCACGCTCAGCAGGCTCTTGCTGATGTGCAGAAGGCTGGTTGCAACGCCCTTTGTGTATATCTGGGCAACTTCGGTCCTGAGATTTCCGAGACCATGATTGCTGACTGGTTCCAGGGACCCACCATGTTCTGCGCTGCTGCTGAAGAGACCCAGAACGACCTCATCGACGGTCGTGGTGATGCTTACTGCGGTATGCTGAATGCCAGCCAGGCACTGTCGCTGCGTAAGACCCGTGCATACATCCCCGAGGAGCCCGTTGGCGATGCTGCCCAGTGTGCAGAGATGATTCACGAGTTCCTGCCCATCGCACGTGCCATCGTGGGTCTGCAGAACCTGAAGATTATCAGCTTCGGTCCCCGTCCCAACAACTTCCTGGCTTGTAACGCCCCCATCCGTGCCCTCTATGACCTCGACGTGGAGATTGAGGAGAACTCTGAGCTCGACCTGCTCGAGGCGTTCCAGAAGCATCAGGGTGACCCCCGCATCGACGATGTGGTGAAGGATATGGTTGCCGAACTGGGTACTGGCAACCGCATTCCGCAGGTGCTGCCGAAGCTCGCACAGTATGAGCTCACGCTGACCGACTGGATTGAGGCTCACAAGGGCTCTCGTCAGTTTGTGGCTATGGCCAACAAGTGCTGGCCTGCCTTCCAGACGATGTTCGGATTCGTTCCCTGCTACGTCAACAGCCGCCTGACCGCTCGTGGCATTCCCGTTGCTTGTGAGGTTGACATCTATGGCGCGCTGTCTGAGTATATCGGAACTTGCATCACGCAGGATGCTGTCACGCTGCTCGACATCAACAACACCGTACCTACCGATATGTACGAGGAGAGCATCAAGGGCAAGAAGTTCGCTTGCGACACCTATACCGAGAAGGAAATCTTCATGGGATTCCACTGCGGTAACACCGCTTCCAGCAAGGTTTGCAACTGCCAGATGTGCTTCCAGCGTATTATGGCTCGCGCCCTGCCTGTTGAGGTAACCAATGGTACCCTCGAGGGTGACATCCAGCCCGGTTTGGCTACTGTATATCGCCTGCAGTCAACAGCTGATACCAAGCTGCGTGCCTACATCGCTCAGGGCGAGGTTATTCCTGTTGCTACCCGTTCGTTCGGTTCTATCGGTATCTTCGGCATCAAGAACATGAGCCGCTTCTATCGTCACGTCCTCATCGAGAAGCACTATCCACACCACTGCGCCGTGATGTTCGGTCATCAGGGCAAGTACCTGTGGGAGGTTCTCAAGTATATGGGTATCCCTGTTGACGAGATTGACTACAACTTCCCGAAGGGTGACTTCTATCCCACGGAGAATCCGTTCGCATAAGTCGAATGATGTGTTAATAAAAAACGTGCCCTGGCCAAGTTGGTCAGGGCATGTTTTTTGCACCAAACATCTCCCACATCTCCCTCTGGCACGCTGAGATGCCGATGTACAAAGGGTTTGACGGGTGGGATATGTTGTCTGAACATCTCCCTCATCATCTCCCTCATTTCCTGCAGGACACCACCTTGTAGTACTTGACGTGGGCACGCGTAGTGTGTTCGTAGCCCAGCTCCTTCATGGCCAGTCCTACATGCACCTTCGTACTATGGTCTTTCTTGACCGAAGGATACTCCTTGCGGATCATCTCCAGCAGCTGACTGCTGTTCATTGCCTTCGCGTCCTCACCATCCTTAGGCAGCCGGAAACAGGCGGCCACAATCTCCGCCATATCCTTCTCTTCCATGTAGTTCTGGTTCAGTTGCTGGATGCGTGCCACCTGTTCGTTGTTGAACCAGTAGGGTGCCTTCTGGTTGCAAACCTCGTGTACCACCTGCGCATAGAGCTGCTGGTAGTCAATGTCGCCCGTGTTGTCAATGCATTTCCCCTCAGGAATCGTCAGACAGATGTAGCGGCGTGAACCTGTTGCATCCGTCAACGGGTGAGGATTGTTCGTTGTTGCCACGAACGACGCATAGCGGGCACGGTCTTCCTGCGAGGCACCATAGATGGGACGTCCGTTCACCTTGCTCTTCGAGAGCGTCTGTTTCAGCGCAGCATGCTGGCTGGGACGGATGGCCTCCAGCTCGTCGAGGTTCACAATGAGATTGTTCGTCAATGCCATCTCCTTGTCGAACTTGTTCGAGAGATTCAGATGGTCGAGGAAATACTGGCGTAGCTCCGGAGGCAGCAGGCGCTGCATGAATGTGGTCTTGCCGCAGCCCTGTGCGCCAATCAGCGTCGGCACACACTCGTTGCCGTGCAAGGTGTCCATCTGGAGCCAGTGAGCCACCATCGAGCGCATCCATACACAGAGAAACTCGAGTTGCTCGGTGGTCAGTCCAGGCAGTCGGCCGAAGAGTCGTGCCATGTGGTTCTGTCCGTCCCATCGGGGCAGGTGCTCCAGGAAGTCGTTGGCTGGGTTGAACGTGGGAATCTCCTCAGAGTTCACCAGCTCCATGATGTCCGCCTTGGGACTTCCCTTTTCGCATACCCCTTCACGCTTGGCTCTGATGATGATGCTGTTCAGCGCCTTCGTCGTCAGAATACGGAAGTCGGGTTCGCCAGATTCCGAACGATGGGCAAATTCAGTTTTTCCGCTCAGTTCGTTGAAGCGGAGGATGTAGTGGTCATGAAGAAACTGCTCAGTCATAAGCGGTCCTTCCTGTGAAGCTGCAAGAGCCTCACCATTTACGGTAAAGTTTTGAATCATAAAAAAAGTGTTTTTTGAAATTTAAGGCTAAGAGTGGCCAGATGAGTGTTTCTCATGCATCATAGCGGCTACAAAGATACTAAATTTTTTGCCGTTTTCCAAATTTTTTGCCAAAAATTTACGCATTTTTGAACCAAATCTGCATAAACCTGTTAGACCAAATTATCCGTAATCCGTAATCCTTAATCCTTAATCCATAATCCGTAATCCGTAATCCATATTAGTATGGGAGATGTTCAGGGAGATGTTCAGGGAGATGTTCAGGGAGATGCTTAGGGAGATGTTCAGACAGCAAAATCCTTTGTACATCGGTGTTTCAGCGTGCCAGAGGGAGATGTTGATATGTTGCTGCGAAATGTCGCGAGAAATTCTTTTTGAAGCATCGTGATGGTCGCTGCCAGAGAGATGCCATCTCTCTGCCCGATATGTGCCGTCTCTCTGCCCGACATGTGCCGTCTCTCTCTTGTTTCCCACGTAGGGAAACATGAACCATAGGTTAGAGTAGTGAAAACCTATACTTTGAGTAAGGAAAAGTGCCACTTCTCATAAGGAGAAACGGCACTTATCAGCGGACGTTTCGACGAATGTGTTAATGAGCGATTATGAAAGCTTCCAAATCATTGTGAGATCTTTTTTCATCAAAAATGGTCAGCTTATCATATTTTTTTTGTATCTTTGCAGTATCTAATGATGGCAGGCAGAATAAGATATGGCTCAGAAAGAAGGATATTTGGATTTTGATGAATACATCCGTCAAGGGGAACCATCGCAGCAGGAGCGCGCAGAAGCATGGCGTGTGGCTATTGGTTTACAGGCTGTTGACGGCTTGAAAACGTCAGAGTATCTACAGGAGACTGCACGTAGGAATATCGAGGGGGAGATCACTATCGATGAAGCATGCGAGCTGGTCAAAACATATTATCAGTCAAAGAGAAAACGCGAGCCTGACGATGATGATAAGCAGGAGGCTGATCAGGTGTCTGCAAACATCACCAAGATCCTCTCTACTGAAACATTAGACTTCAGCACGAAAGGGTACGTTTCTCTTCATCGGAGAATTTTTGAAGGTGTATTCAAGCATGCTGGACGCATACGCGATTACGACATCACCAAGAAGGAATGGGTGTTGGAGAATGACACCGTTCACTATTTAAACTGGGAGGATTTGCGCAGAGCTTTAGACTACGACATCGAGCAAGAACGATGCTTCAGCTATAAAGGCCTTTCTTCAGACGAGCTTATTACCCACGTTTCTCGCTTTGTGTCGGGAATATGGCAAATTCACGCCTTTGGTGAGGGGAATACCCGAACCACTGCCGTTTTCGCCATTCAGTACCTTCGCTCCCTGGGATTCAGCGTGGACAATAACCAGTTTG
>JAEEGF012123059.1_pt1 | contig 24383 bp, 26 predicted proteins | sample 9134171 | NCBI WGS metagenome assembly JAEEGF01 (sample SAMN16246542, study PRJNA631951) | gut metagenome | biome: gut microbiome; feature: rumen; material: AP-attached | host: Bos | place: Iran: Karaj | collected 2018-10
GAGAGCTACGCACGGCTGCATGAATAGCTGAGAAAAGTGGCGGATTTGACATTGTGCGTTTGACTTCGCCCTATTAGTTTGGTATATTCTGCAGTAATGATATAGGCAAAAAATCAAGTTTTTTGGAGGAAAGGTAAATGGAAGAAAAGTATGGGAAAAAGGTCAGCACCCTGAAGACCTCGGGGATGATTTATCTACCTACCGGCATGGCGGTCGTTCTGTTCGGCATCGTTACCTTTGCCTCGCTGGGGCCGCGGCTCAGAGGCGAGGGCAGCTGGGGTGTGACCATCGGCTTTGGCATCGCTTTCCTGATCGCTGCAGCCTTGCTCATTCGTCAGGCTGTGAGCGTGAACATGGAGGTTTTTGAAAAGGCCCTGGTGCAGAACAACCTCTTCGGCAAGACCGTCGTGATGGCGGAAGACGTCCGGGCGATCCTCTGGCAGTTCCCCGGCGCGAATCCCGTGAACTCCCGCGCGGCCCGGATCAACAACACCTCCGCCGAACTGGTTTTCAAGGATGGCAGAAAGTCTTTGAAGATCCAGGACTCCTTCTATCAGAACCTGGAAAAGGAGATTTCCGCTTTCCAGCGTCGGAATGAGATCCCCTCCGATCTGGAGAACAAGAAAAAGACCGGCCATCGGTACGAGTAAGTCCCGGAAAAACGGCGTTTTTCCCCCTTTTTCCGGCGGTACTTATGCAAAGCGCATAGTTTTTGACCGCTGAAAAGAGAAAAACTTATGGAATCCTCTTGTCAATGTGCGGCGGTTATGCTATAATGCCCGTATAAAAGCGAAGGGACGTGTGAAATTCATGAAATTTCTTGAGAGCAAGCCCAAATCTCTGATCTATACCATCCTGATCATCATTCTTATCATGTTCGAAATGAGCATCCTCTCTGGCTACCGCTTTGTGGAAATCGGCAGTGCCGCGGATAAATACGCCACCGGCATGAGCGCGGAGAAGATCACCTCCCTCGCGCTGGTAGGGGCGAACATCGGCTGGAACTACATCGTCTGCTCCGTGCTGATCGTGCTGGGCACCCTGGGCTTCTCAATGCTCCTGGGCTACAACCGCAATCCCGGCGGCCTGTTGGCGATCATCATCATGAATGTGCTGCCGGCCATCGGCTTCTTCGCTAAATTCAACTTCTTCGTGAGCTATGGCTACGGCGTTTATGCTCCCGCAATGGCACTGTTCGGCTTGACCTATAACCTGACTTCAAAGGCACAGCAATGCACGAACAATGCGATCTTTGCCGGCATCGTGATCATCCTGTCCATCGCATGCTGGTTCATCGGTTATCGGATCCGCGCCGCGTACGCAGCGAAGTACGAGTTCGACGACTGAGTTTTTCCCAACAAACCACTCCGCACCCCAAAGGGGGTGCGGAGTTTTTTGCTTCAGCTTTTTTCACCGGGGCGGAACAGCAGGGCCGCCAGACCTGCGAAGAAGACGGCGGCGCAGATCCCCGCAGCTGCGGCGGTGAGGCCTCCGGTCATGATCCCCAGCAGACCCCGTTCCGCGATCCCCCTGCGGATCCCCTGGGCCAGGGTGCTGCCGAAACCCAGCAGGGGCACCGTGGCGCCTGCGCCGGCCCATTCCGCAAAGGGCTTGTACAATCCTGTACCGCCGAGGACGACCCCGGCCACCACATAGGCGCTGAGGATCTTGGCCGGGGTGAGATTCGTCTTATCGATGAGCAGCTGACCTGCCGCGCAGATCAGCCCGCCCGCGAGAAAAGCCTTGAGATAGGGGAGGAGCATCATCTCATCCTTTCGTCATGGAGAATGCCACCGCATGGCAGATGCCGGGGATGCTCTCCCCCTGTCCCACGGTGGTGGGAGACAGGAGCGCACCGGTGGCGCAGAAGAGCAGGCTGCTCCAGCGTCCGGCCCGGAGCCCGTCCAGCAGCCAGCCGCAGAGCACGGAAGCCCCGCAGCCGCAGCCGGAGCCGCCGGCATGCACGTCCTGGCGTTCCCGGTCATAGAGAAGCAGGCCGCAGTCATCGTAAAAGGGGGCGATATCCACCCCGTCCCGCAGGAAGAAATCCATCACCACGCCCCGCCCGATAAGTCCCAGATCCCCGGTGACGATGAGATCGTAATCCCCGGGCTGCAGGTCCAGGTCCCGGAGATGCGCGCTGATGGTCTGGTAGGCAGCGGGGGCCATGGCTGCGCCCATGTTGTTGGCGTCTGTGATCCCGGCGTCCCGGATCCGACCTGTGGTCACGGCGGTCACGTAAGGGCCGCAGCCTTCGGCGGAGAGAATGGCCGCGCCGGCGGCGGTGGCGGTCCATTGGGCGGTGGGGGTGCGCTGCCCGCCGTATTCCAGGGGCAGCCGGAACTGCCGTTCCGCGGAACAGAAATGGGAGGAGGTCACGGCGCAGGCCGTGTCCGCATAGCCGCCGTCGATGCTCATGGCAGCCAGGGAAAGGGCCTCCGCCATGGTGGAGCAGGCCCCGTACAGTCCAAAGTACGGAACGTCCGTATCCCGCATGCCAAAGGCCGAAGCGGTACACTGGTTCAGCAGATCCCCGGCGAAAACATAGTCCAGGGAGGATGCGCTGAGCCTTGCTTTGTTCATGGCGTGGAAGAAGGCCAGGCGCTGCATGGCGGATTCCGCCTTCTCCCAGCTCTTTTCCCCGAAGTAGGCGTCTTCAGAGAGATAATCGAAGCTGCTGCCCAGGGGGCCTTCGCCCTCCTTTTTCCCGCCAACGCAGGCGCTGCCGATCACGGAAGGAGGGTCAGCAAAGCATACGGTCTGGGCGCCGATCCGTTTCTGTTTCATGCTTCCAGTTTGTCCGTCAGCGGGGAAAATATGCGCAAAAAAGGCCGCAGAGAGGCGTTTCCTCCCTGCGGCGAGCGTTTTATTCTCAATCGATATCGGCCGGCGGTTCCAAACGAAGGCGGATGACGAAGCACAGTGTGGCCAGGAGCTGAAGGATCTTCCAGTTCACCAGGTCGATCTGCCCCAGCATGCCGGGGATCGCCTCTTCGGAAATATGAAAATCCACGAAGCGGCCGACCATGAACTCCCCCTGGAATTCTCCCGCCTCGGGAAACTCCTTTTCCACGCCCTCCGTGGCGGAGAGCTTGCGCATCTCCAGGCCGATCTGCCGATACATCATCCCCACGTCCGCCTCATCCAGCTGACGCTTCAGATCCCGCACCGTTCCGGGACCCATGCTCCGGGCTTTGCGCTGCAGATACCGGGCCCGGGCGATCACGCTCCGCATATTGGCGGAGAGACAGTTCCACCTGGCCAGCAGCTCCTGGGCCTGAGGGGAATAGCCGCTCATGCTTTCCCACCTCCGTCGCTGTTCTCTTTTGTCGTCGCCACCGGCATGAAGATGACCACCTCAAACCGGAGCGGATCCGGCCGCAGCCCGGGGGGAATGCAGAAGGGCAGCTCCGCGCAGCCGTCCAGCGGAACGATGCCATGCTCCTCCATGTACCGGAAAAGCACACCGTATTCCGCCTTCCGGTGATCCACTCTGTTTTGGGTGTCCGGATGGCAGCGCATGGTCAGATACTGTCCCGGCGGAGCGATTATAGGGTGGGAAGAAGGGATGTGGACGTTCTCGGGTATGCAGATGATCTTGCTGAGGCGGAGCTGCCCTTTCAGCTCCTCCGGGCCGATGTAAAAGAGATACGGATACTGCTGGATGGCCATTTTGTTCGATTTGCAGAAATCCGCATAGCGCAGGAGCATCTGATAATAGTAATCGGAGTAGAGCTCGCACGGATCCTCAAAAAGGATCTCCCGAAAATACAGCGGCTCATTCAGCGTGTGCAGCTCAGGGACATCGACGGGACGTGCGCTGACCCAGGTGATGAACTGGCTGAAACGCTTCAGATAGATCTGTTCCCGCTTGATGCGCTGAAGCTCCAGCTCCAGCAGCTTCTGCTTCGCCATGATGCGGGTCTGCATCTGCTCGACGCTGGAAGTCGTGAGGATGTCCCGGATCTCCTCCAGGCTGCAGCCGCACTCCTGCAGACTGTGGATCAGCCGGACCTCATGCCCCTGAAGGGGATGATAGTATCGATACCCCTGGTCTCCCACGGCAATGGGATCCAGCAGACCGATATGATCGTAGTACTGCATGGCCTGGCGGGTGGATCCGCTATAGGCGGCAAAATCGCCGATGGACATGAGCCCTTTGTGCATTTTCATTTCATCCAGCCCCTTTTTTCGCAAAGAACGGTTGACTGTATAGTAACAATATACTTTACAATAATCAACAAAAACATAAACAACGGGAAGAGATCAGATGAGAAACGGGATCGTACTCAACGAAGAGGAGCAGAAATCATATTGCGACCGGCTGACCGCCGTGCTGGCGGAGCTGCGCAAAAGACTGGGGCAGACCCAGGAGGAGATGGAGAGCACCAGCGGCATCAGCCGGGTGACCCTGTCTCAGATCGAGAGCGGCAGAAGCCGGATGAGCTGGCTCCATTTTACCGCCCTGATGCAGTTGTTTATCCAGAACCAGGAGTCCAAGGAGCTGCTTTATGTCCGGGGGATCCTGGATGAGCGGCTGCTCCGGGCATACCAGCTGCTGACACCGGAGGAAGCGCCGGAGTTCAATCCGGCGGTGGCAGAGCACCAGCTGCCCGGGATCAGCTGCTGAAGCGCCGCGGGTCGTAAGAACAGAGTATCGGGAGCAAACTACAGAAGGCGAGAGGGATATGATCCCTCTCGTCTGTTTTTTCGCTTATCGCAGGATCTGCCACACCAGATCCCGAAGGCGGGGATGGACCGTATCGTACACGGGGCCCATCATCCGCACATGCTGGACATAGAGAAAGCTGATATGTTCATCCGGACAGATCATGGTATAGGCGCCGGCGGCGCCGTCCCAGCCAAACTCCCCCAGGGGAGCGGCGCTTCCATCCAGCTGATCCACTCGGGTGCGCACCCCGAGACCGTAGCTGTAAGAGGAATAGCGCGGCTGAGCCCGGAAAGCGGCCAGAGGCACGTCGGACAGATGAGGCTGCCGCATCAGCTGTATGGTTTCCGGCTTCAGCAGGGGATACCCATCCCGTCCCTTTCCGCCGCAGGCCAGGGCCTCCGACAGAAGGATATAGGCTTCCGCCGTACCGCAGAGACCGGCGCCGCCGGAATCATAGGAATCGGAGAAGCAGAAGTGGTTCTCCCCGGAAACGGGGAGGATCGGTCTCCCTTCGCCCCGCCATTCATACTGCGGCTCCATACGGCTCAGCTGCTCCGGCGCGGGGTGAAAGGTCATGTCCTGTAGGGAGATGCCCAGGGGATCGAGGATCTCCCGGCGGACGTGGTCCGCAAACCGCTGGCCGGTGATCGCCTCCACCACCCCGGCCAGCACGTCGTGGCAGAGGCTGTAGAGATAACTCTCCCCCGGATCGAAGGCCAGGGGCATATCCGCTATGGCCCGGAGGATCCCCCGGGTGCTCCGGTCCTTCGCCTCCCGGATCTGAGGGCTCATGATGTCATAGGTCAGACCGCCGCACATGGTGAACAGATGGCGGATCAGCAGGGCGGTCCCGGCCGGCCGGAGACTGCCGTCCTCCTGCCGGACCCGGAGATGCGCATATTCCGGCAGATAGCGGCTCACCGGATCCTCCAGCCCAAGAAGCCCTCGCTCCAGCAGCCGGCAGGCCGCAGTGCAGGTAAACAGCTTGGTGGCGGAGTAAAACCAGTAGAGCCCGTCGGCTTTGCAGCCGCGGGCCTGCCGGAAAAGCGTTTCCCGGTCATGACGCAGGATGCAGTCGTAACCGGGTACGGTTTCGGAAAGTTCGTTCAGATAGGCGGAAAGGGGAGAAAAGTCCAAGGTGAGCCTCCTCAATTCGCGTAAAGCATGCCCAGGATCCGGTTTGCCAGGCCGGAGGGCAGGATGCGCATGAGCAGAACGCACAGGCCGTAGACAAAGCCCACGGCGTGGAGCGGGCCCGTCCGCTTCTTCTGCGCCAGACGGAGGACCTTCTTTGCCACTTTGTCCGGACTTACGCCGCCGCGCTCATCCTTTTCCATGCGGCTGACGCTGCGGGAAACGGCGCCTCCGTATACCTCGTCGCCGGCGGCGGATTTTTCCCGGGCGTCGGTAAAGCCGGTGCGGGTATCCCCGGGCATCACGGCGCAGACGGAGATGCCGAACCGGCGCACCTCATTGGCCAGGGCCATGGTATAGGAGTTGATCCCCGCTTTGGAGGCGGAGTACCAGGCCTGGAAGGGAATGGGGGTGACGGCGGCGACGGAGCTGATGTTGATGATCCTGCCGCGCTTCTGCTCCCTAAAAACCGGGATCGCCGCGCTGCATAGGTTGGCGGTGCCCAGAAGGTTCACCTCCAGCTGCCGCCGGGCTTCCTCCATGGGCGTGAACTCCGCCGCCCCGGAGATGCCGAAGCCCGCGCAGTTCACCAGGAGATCCAGCCTGCCGCATTCATCCGCAATGCGGCGAACGGCCTCGGCGCATTGGGCGGGATCGGTCACGTCCCCGGCAAGGGGAACGGCGTTTTCCGGTCCGCCGCCCCGGCGGGAGAGGGTATATACCCGCCAGCCTGCCTTGAGCAGGGCCTCCGCGCAGCTCAGGCCGATGCCGCTGCTGCCGCCTGAGACCAGGGCGACAGAGGGATCATTCATGATATTCGCCGATGACCTTGCCCATGATATCCATCGCCTCGTCCAGGAGCGCTTCGGTGTGGGTGGCCATCAGGCTGCAGCGGAGCATGCATCCGTCCGCAGGGGCGGCGGGAGGCAGCACGGAGTTCACGTACACTCCGGCCTCGTACAGCTCCGTGACCTTGATGAGGGTGCTTTCCGCATCGTGCATGAAGATGGGTACGATGGGGGTGATCCCATCCCGGATGCGCATGCCCCGGGCCACCAGGCCGCTGCGGAGGTAGTCCGCCAGATGGCGCAGGTGATCCACCATCTCCGGATGGGCCTCCAGCTTCCGCAGGGCGGCAAGGGCTACCGCGCAGGAGGCGGGAGGGATGGAGGCGGCGAACATGAAGGGGCGGGAATTGGTCATGATGAAATCCACCACCCGGCGGGAGGCGGCGCAGTAACCGCCCAGGCTGGCCAGGGACTTGGAGAAGGTGCCCATGTAGATGTCCACCCGGTCCTCCAGACCGAAGTGGCTGGCGGTGCCCCGGCCGCCTTTGCCGATCACGCCCAGGGCGTGGGCGTCGTCCACCATCACCCGGGCGCCGTATTTCTCGGCCAGGTCGCAGATGGCCGGCAGATTGCACAGGTCCGCGCCCATGCTGAAAACGCCGTCCGTCACGATCAGGATGCCGGCTGTGGAGGGAACGCTCTTCAGGCGCTGCTCCAGCTCATCCATATCATTGTGCTTGTACCGCAGCATCCGGCCATAGGAGAGCTTGCAGCCGTCGTAGATGCTGGCGTGGTTGTCCCGGTCGCAGAGGACGTAGTCGTTCCGGCCTACCAGGGCGCTGATGATGCCCAGATTGGTCTGGAAACCGGTGGGGAGGGTGCAGACCGCTTCCTTGCCCAGGAAGGATGCCAGTTCCGCCTCCAGTTCATTGTGCAGCTGCAGGGTGCCGTTCAGCAGACGGGAGCCGGAGCAGCCGGTGCCGAAATCCCGCAGGGCCTTCAGGCCCGCCTCTACCACGTCCGGGTCGGTGGTCAGACCCAGGTAATTATTGGAGCCCAGCATGATCCGGCGCTTGCCTTCCATGATGACCTCCGTGTCCTGCCGGGATTGGAGCTCCCGAAAATAGGGAAATATGCCCTTTTCCCGGTATTCGTCTGCTTGGGTGAAATCGACGCACTTCTGAAACAGATCCATATCTATGCTCCCTTTCCACAGTAAGCATCGTTCCGCGGGAGGATGGTCGAACCCGCGATTATTCTGAAAAATCATGCATATTTTTTCATCATAATAACATGTCGGAGCCTTCTTTGTCAATCACCGAGGCTTCCGCAGAGGGGCCGTCTTTCCCTTCCGGCGCGGCCTCCAGAAGACCCCATACGATCCAGAAGAAGCCGGTGCAGGTGGGGGTGGAAATGCCGAAAAAGGCCTGAAGGGCATAGCAAAGAAGCGCCGCTCCGGCCAGGGCCGCGGCGGCGTCCCCCCGGCGCCGGAACCAGCGTACGAAGGAGCAGAGCAGCGCCGCCAGATAAAAGAGCAGAGCGGGCAGGCCCTGGTTGACCAGAATATTCAGATACTCGTTGTGGGCGCAGTCGATGGTGCGCCGGATCGTCTTTCCGTTTTCATCGATCCGGGTGAATACGGCGGTCATCCGGTGAGAAAAGGTGTCCGGTCCGCCCCCCGTCAGGAGCCGCTCCCGGAGGAGGGGGAGGGTGTTCCGCCAGATGTAGATCCGCCCGGAGCCGAAGCTGTCCTCCGCCTTGCCCCGGAGCAGGGCGTGGGCTTCCCCCAGCGTTCCGGGCAGAGGCAGAAGCCACAGCAGGGCCAGCCCCAGCGCCGCCGCGCACAGGATCCCCAGCCGCAGCCGCTTCCGGCCGGTCTTTCCCAGGGGAAGCACCACGGGAAGGGCCAGGACGCTGCCGCAGACCGCCCCCAGCAGGCCGCCTTTCGTCTCCCCCAGGATCAGGACCAGAAGGCTCAGGAGCGCCGGGATCAGATACAGGGGCCTCTTCAGCCGGAGAGCGGCGGTCCAGCACAGGGGAAAGGCCAGAGAGAGGATCGCGGCGGCGAAATCCGCGTTTCCCGTGAGGCCGATGAAAGCCCCGTTGTATCCGGTATGCCGGTCTGCCCAGCCCAGACCCTCGGGATAAAGTCCCAGAGGATCCAGCCCCATGAACTGCAGCAGCGCGACAAGGCAGTTCAGCGTGACGGCGGCGGCAAAGACCTGAAGCATGCGTTTGCCGGGGACGGAAAAGCAGGAGAGAGCCAGGAACGCCGCGGTATACAGCGTGATGGTCAGGAGCCCTTCATCCCTGGGGCCGCCCAGAAGGGCTTCCCGCCGCCAGGGGGAAGCCAGGGCGGAAACCAGCGAAGCGAGCCAGTAAAGCAGCACCAGGACCTGGGCCGGCCCGGGCCTGCGCAGAAGCCGGAGGCGTCCCGTCAGCGCGCAGAACCCCAGGGCAGCCAAAAAGCTGCCCCAGACGGCGTAAAACAGGATCAGCTTCGCCCCGGTGATCTGCCGGTAGCCCGCAGGGCCGAAACCCAGCAGAAACACGGAGGCTGCGGCGCAGCAGAACCAGCGGCAGACCGTCTCCCCGCCGGATCCCGCGCCTTTGATCTCCTTCAACATGAAAAAAGTATACCACGTTCGGGGACGGGATGCAAAAACATCGGCGCGGAGCAGACTCCGCGCCGATTGCCGCTTGTATCAGCCGGCGATCTCCCTGGCCAGATCTCCCCGGAGCCGGGTCAGGATCCGCTTTTCCAGCCGGGAGATATAGCTCTGGGAAATGCCCAGGTCGTCCGCCACCTCCTTCTGGGTCTTCTCCCGGCAGCCATAGAGACCGTACCGCAGGGTGATGATCCGACGCTCCCGGGGAGACAGACGATCCACCGCCTGGCGGAGCATGCTGCGCTCCGCTTCCTCCTCAAGCGGCTGCAGGATCAGGTCCTCCTGGGTCCCCAGCACGTCCTCCAGCAGCAGTTCATTGCCGTCCCAGTCTGTATTCAGAGGCTCATCCAGACTGATCTCGCCCTTCCGGGATGCGCTCTTCCGCAGAAACATGAGGATCTCGTTTTCGATGCAGCGGGAGGCATAGGTGGCCAGCTTGATGTTTTTTCCCGCGTCGAAGGTGTTGATGGCCTTGATGAGCCCGATGGCGCCGATGCTGATCAGATCCTCCAGACCGGCGCCGGAGCTTTCAAACCGCTTGGCTACGTAGACCACCAGCCGAAGATTCCGCTCGATGAGGACGGTGCGCACCGATTCCTCCCCCTCGGCCAGACGGCGGATGCATTCTCCCTCCTCCTCCCGGCTCAGAGGCGGGGGCAGGCTGTCGCTCCCGCCGATGTAGAAGACCGGCGGAGGCAGCAGGCGGCAGATCCGGCGCAGCAGCCTTTTCAGCAGTTCATTTGCGGCAAACATCCCATGACCAGCTCCTTTTCTATTCGTCGCCGCCCAGCAGAGCGGCGCAGCCGTCTCCGGGCCGGAGAGGCCCGGGGCAGAGGGCGGCCCAGATATCGGGGCAGAGGGTCCCGTCCACATAGACCCGTTCCGGCCGGAAGGCCAGAAGAAGGCCGTTTTCCCCCAGCGTACGGTAGGGCAGAAGGCGAAAGCCCGGACCCAGGACCATGAGCCGTTCCGGCGCCGGGAGACCGGCGGTGGCGGTGAGCCGGGAGCGCAGCTCCGGTTCCAGCAGAGGCAGCAGAGCCCGTTCCTCCGCGATCAGCGCAGGGGCGCCGGAGAGCGGTTCCCGCAGCCGGTTCCCGGTATCCCGCAGGGCGGTGAGTTCCACGCTCCGATCCCCGCAGACCAGCCGCAGCTGCGCTTTGCCGCCCCGTCTTCCACTGAACCGAAAGGGGAGCGCGCATACCCCGAGGCTTATTCCCAGGGCAAAGACCAGGGCGCGGAGGGAAGCGCGGCCTGCGGTCCAGATCACGGCGGAGGCTGCCCCGGCGTAGACGGCGCACAGGGCAAGGAAGGCCAGTCCGAGCCGCCACAGTCCCTTTTCCCGCCCGTAGGCGGCCAGGAGCATGACAGACAGGGAGATGATCTTCCCCGGCAGGGAAGCGGCGGGGGGCCAGAGAAGAGACAGCAGGGCGTAGGCCGCTCCCAGACCCGCAGCCGCCAACAAACGGAGCTTGCGCCGCCGGGCCTGGCAGAGCTTGCCCGCGGCCCACAGCAGCGTCAGATCCGACGCCATCTCAAAGAAGAACAGACTATCCAGGTAAACGACCCTCATGTCCGTATTGTACAGGCCGGGGCGAGGATTGTCCGTCGAAACGGCGGGCAGGGGAAAAAGCGGAAACAGCATGTTAATTTCCCCGCTTTTCGGGAAGAATAACTCTGAATACCATGAACAGGAGGCGGCTTATGACGACCATTCAGGCCAGCTTTGATCAGGTGGATCTGGCGGAGCTGGCGATCTCCAGACTCCGCAGGGCGATCCCCGGCATCACCCTGGATTATTCCGGCCCCCGGAACAGCCTGCCGGGGGACGCTCCCTTCCGGGCTTCCGTCCTGTACCCGGGAGGAGCGGCGGGCCTGCCCCACACGGGAATGGGTCAGGGAAGGGAACCCCTGGGGAGCCGGGTGCTGTTTACCGGGGATATCCTGGGCCTGCCCGTTTATCGCAGCGGCGGGGCCGACCTGCGCATTTGCGTTTCGGATGAAGAGGCGGAACGGGCGGGGGCCTTGCTGGTCAATGCCGGCGCACGGGGGGTGAAAAAGCAGCGTCAGCCGCGTTTGGGGAATTGACGCTTCTTCTCCCCGGGGTTAGAATGGACCAGGCACAAAATTAGGAGGTGCGCCCCATGCTGCTGTTCTACCTCATCCTGGTCCTGTTCGCGGTGTTGTCGGTCATGGCGTTTCTTTTCTTCCGCCGGGCGCTTTACCGGCCCGGGACCGTGGATCCGGCGGACGAAGCCTCGATGCAGGCATCACGCTGGTTTGCCTACAGCCCCATCGTGACTCCCGGGGCGAAATGGCTGCGGGAGCAGGACTGGAAGGAGGAGAAGATCACCGCCGGGGACGGCGCCGCGCTGCCGGGTTACTGGCACGGGGGAGCGCCGGAGAAGCCCGTCCTGCTCCTCCTTCATGACTATGGCTCGAGTCCCTGGATCGATTTCTGCCTCCATGCCCGCTGGGCCATCCGCCAGGGCTGGAGCGTCCTGCTGCCGGTGGAGCGGGCCCACGGGGAGAGCGGAGGGAATTGGTGCACCCTGGGGATCAAAGAAGGGGAGGATTGCCTGCGCTGGGCGGAGCTGGCGTCGGAGCTTGCCGGTCCGGACGGGCGGCTGATCCTGGGCGGCATGGGACTCGGAGCCGCCGCCGTACTCCGGGCCCTGGACCTGGGCCTGCCGGATAACGTGAAGGCACTGGTGCTGGATTCCCCCTTTTTCTCCCCCAAACGGCAGATCCGGTACATGGTACGGGATCGGCTGCGTATGCGGGGCTTTCCGCTGCTGCTGATGCTGAGCGCCTATGCCCGCCTGTTCTGGGGCCGGTTCCCCGGCAGTCTGGACGGAGCGGAGGCTCTGAAAAAGAATGAGCGGATCCCCGTGTTCTTCGCCCACGGGAAGAAGGACGGCATGATCCCCTATGCCGCCACGGAGCAGGCGTTTCGGGATACCCCGGCTCCCAAGGCTCTGTTTACCGGCGAGGAAGCGGGCCACGGGGACTGCGCCTTCTGTGAGGGCGAGCGGTATTTCACGGCCCTGGAGGATTTCTTCCGGCAGCACCTGGGAGAGCGTTTTCCCCTGCGGGAGAAGACGAAAAACCGCGCGAAACGGTCTTGACAAGGCAGGGTACATGTGGTATTCTCAGAAAGCTTTGGAGAAGTACCCAAGAGGCCGAAGGGGCTCCCCTGCTAAGGGAGTAGGCGGTGTTGAGCCGCGCCCGGGTTCAAATCCCGGCTTCTCCGCCATGACAACCCCCTCTTTTGTCTTCTGAACAAAAGGGGGGGTTATCAGTGATATCCGTTTCCTGCGGAACGGGTGATATACCCGAAGTATGGTATCGCACTTCGTTCAATGATATACGCCTGCGGCGTATGAGGGAAGGGACACATAAGAAAAGGATTGATAAGCCGACGTGAAGACAGAAAAGAAAACCATCCTCCTGGAGTGGCTGCGGATCGTCCTGGGTCTGTTGGTGTTCGCCTTCGGGGTGCACCTCACCATCTTTGCCAATATCGGCCTGGCCCCGTGGGACTGCCTGGGCATGGGCATCGCCGCCCATACCCCCCTGAATTACGGCCTGGCCATGACCTGTATCGCCCTGGTCGTGCTGGGGATCGACCTGCTCCTGCGGGAGCGCATCGGCTGCGGCACCGTGATCGACGCCCTGCTCACGGGGAATTTCGTGCAGATGTACAGCGATCTGAATCCCTTTCCCCTGAATACTCAGCTCTGGCTGGGCGTCCTGCTGATGCTTATCGGGTTTGTGTTCATGGCCCTGGGCATGTGGATCTATATGCGGGCGCAGCAGGGCTGCGGCCCCCGGGATTCCCTGCTGGTGGGACTGGGGAAGCGGCTGCCGAAGATCCCCATCGGCGTGGTGGAGATCCTCCTGTGGGCGGCGGTGCTTCTATGCGGCTGGCTCCTGGGGGGACCCGTGGGGATCGGCACCCTCATCAGCACCTTCGGCGCCGGCGCGGTGATGCAGCTGGTGTACAACCTGATCCGTTTTGACCCCAGGACCCTGCATCATCGGAGCTTTCTGCAGGTCATGCGGGCGCTGCTGGGAAAGGGCTGATCAGGCCTCTGATCATGCGGCATGCGCAAATATAACGGGAGAAAAAAGAGCGCAGCCTGCGGTGCAGCAGGCTGCGCTCTGACTATAGACAAACGCGCAAACGGAATGATACCGGGAAGGAAGATAGCGCGAAAGAAACCCAGGAGGGGTGTCTTTCGCGTTCAATCAAAAGTTTTTCGAACAATTATTCCTCCCTGTATCCTGTTCGAAAAACTTGCCTCAGCGAGTCGACAAGACTTTGTCGAAACGCTGAGCGCAGTCTGCTTTTTTGCAGGCTGCGCTCTGACAGCAAAGGGCAGGAGTGAGGAGCCCAATGTTATCTTTCAGTTTTGCCGAGCCGGAGGGCGATCAATGGGGGTCGGATGCGTCCGTCTGCGCCGGAGCGCCTCCTTCGGGACGGTTTTCTTCTTCGTATCCCCTCGCGCCGGAGATATACACGATTTTGGATTCGTCGTCATAGCCCACGTGGAAATCCAGCGCTTTGCCCAGATCCCGGAGCTTGAAATAGTTGGCTCCGTCGATCTTGTAGACCGTCAGGGCAGCGGGATCGCCGTTGATGAGGACGACGTCGTTGGAGACCGCCGCGCCGCAGCGCTCTGCAGCGGAGCCGGTGAGCTCTCCGCCCACCGCCGCATAGGGTTCGCCTGTGGTAATGGAGACCGATTTCGAAGCGTCGTCATAGTCCACCGAGAACTGCCTGCCGCTTCCGTTCAGAAGCATGGCCAGATCCCGGAGCTTGAAATAATTGGAACCCCCGATCTTGTACACGGCGGGATGGACCGGATGGGCGGCAGGCGCTTCGGTGCCGTTGCTCACGACGATCATGTTGTTGGTGGCTGTGGCGGGTACGTTCTCTTCCGCCCGGGCGGAGACCGTGGGAAGGAGAAACGCAAGGCACAAGATCGCAGCCGTTACGGCGGAAAACCGTTTTCCCATGGAACCGTCTCCCTGTCAGAATGATCTCTGCCATCATAGACGAAAGAGCCGGGAAAAAGTTCCCGGCTCTTTTTCGATTTGTCGTCAGCGGGGCTATTTCTTCGTGATCGTGCAGCGGTCCAGCTCGATGATGAGATCATACAGGGTCTTTTCGCCGGAGGGCGATTCCGGCGTCAGGGTGGTATGCCCCGCTCTGCGGAAATCGGCGTGGATCATCTGCTCCTCGCTGCTCTCCGGATACCGGATCTCAACGCTGCCGCAGCGGCTGTCTTCCAGAGAGACCGAATACGAACCGTCGAAGCGGCAACCGCAGCCGTTTCCCAGGATCTCCGTGCTGTACACGGGGGATCCGGCAGGCAGAGAACGGTCCAGATAAACCAGTGCTTATAGTATCCAAACACCCCCCATCCCTGCCGGGCGAAGGGAACCTGGGGCAGGCAGACGAGGGGCTGGCTGATCAGAAAAACACGAAGCACTTCAGAGCGGAATCCAGATTGGAGCTGCTGTTCATGATGATCAGAATGCCGAAAAGGATCCATACCTCGAAGGTGACGGTTATGGTGTGGAAGGACGTGTACTGCAGCCCCGGGATGATCGCCATGGCTGCGGTGAATACCCCCGCCAGGATTGCGGCGATGATCGCCTTGGGCCAGGTCAGACGGATCCCGCCGAACAGCATTTTGATGGAACGCATGATCATAGGAGCTTCCCCCTTCCCATCGGGCCGATCGACCGAGGCCTGTTCACAAGAGTCGGGGCCTTTTCCGATCCGGGTTTGCATGCAGTACTTTTGCACACCGGACCGATCCCGGCAAGGCAGAAGCCCATGAAACGGCCAGCCTGTTTCCGAGATTCCCTTTGAGCCGGATATCGGAAGGAAAGGGCGTGGGCCGTTCCGCTTGACGGCGGTCCGGGACGGTGTTACTATGCTGAATAGGATTTCCGCCGGGGAGCGGCGGAGGAAACGGAGGACGATATGCCGATGTCTGTCGCGAAAAAAGTTCTGTTTCTCGTTTTTGACGGTCTGGGGGACCGGCCCGTGCCGGAGCTGGGGGATCTGACGCCCCTGGAGGCCGCCGCGACGCCCAATTTCGACGCCATTGCCGCAAAAAGCATCTGCGGTCTTTCCAATGCTCTGGGCCGGGGGATCCGGCCGGGAAGCGATGTTTCCCATCTGGCCATCTTCGGCTATCCCATGGAGCAATATTATACCGGCCGGGGACCCATAGAGGTAGCCGGATTGGGGATCGCCCTGCAGAAGGGGGATATCGCCTTCCGGGGCAATTTCGGCACCGTGGACGAGAACTGGAATATTCTGGACCGCCGGGCCGGGCGCATTCGGGTGGTGGACGAATTCGCCGCCGCCCTGGACGGGATGGAGATCGACGGGGTACAGGTGCTGGTGAAGCCGGGCACCGCCCACCGGGCAGGCGTGGTCTTCCGGGGCAAGGGACTTTCCGCCAATATCACCGATGCGGACCCCCATGCGGAAGGCCTGCCGGTGCTGGAGGTGAAACCCGCGGACGACAGCCCCGAAGCGGCTTTCACCGCGAAGGTGATCAACAAGTTCATGCGCCGGGCCTATGAGATCCTGGATCCCATGGAAGCCAACGCAAAGCGGAAGGCGGCGGGGGAGTTCCCCGCGAACTTCATGCTCCTCCGGGGAGCGGGCATCTATCCCACCCTGCCGAAATTTGCGGAGAAATACGGCCTCAAGGCCTGCTGCATCGCCGGAGGCGGCCTGTACAAGGGGATCGGCGCCTTCCTGGGCATGGACCTGATCGACGTGCCGGGCGCCACGGCCTTGCCGGACAGCGACGTAAAGGCCAAGTTCATCGCGGCGAAAAAGGCCCTGGGGGATTATGACTTCGTATTCACCCACGTGAAGGCCACGGACTCCCTGGCGGAGGACGGGAACTGGGCCGGGAAAAAGGATTTCATCGAGAAGTGCGACGCCGCTGCCGCGGAGCTCCTGGATCTGCCGGAGGACGTGCTTCTGGTGGTCACGGCGGATCACTCCACCGCCTGCGAGCTGAAGGCCCATACGGCGGATCCCGTCCCCATCCTTTTCTGTTCCCCCCACGTGCGCCGGGACGAGGTGGTCTCCTTCGGGGAACGGGCGTTCAGCAAGGGCGGCCTGGGCAGAATGGTGGGCAGCGACGTGATGCCGGAAGTCATGAATATCCTGGGCAGGCTCCATCTGATCGGTGCGTAATGATCGATGATCGCCCGCGCGCTTTTTCCGGCGCGCGGGTTTTTTATAAGATAAGGAGGGGGAGAATGAAGAAGGACCGGGAAAACGGACGGCTCGGATACCTGTTTATCCTGGCGGCCGGCATCCTGTGGGGATTCATCGGCCTCTTCGTGAAGCAGCTGGAAGCCAACGGATCCACTCCGGAGACGACCGCCTTTCTGCGCATGGCCTGCGCCTTCCTCCTGTATCTCCCTCTATGCGCTGCCGGAGCGGGTCCGGGCAGCCTGCGGATCAAATGGAAGGAGCTTTTGTTCTGCGCCGCCCAGGGTCTCGTATGCTACGGCCTGTTCAATATGATGTACAGCCGGGCGGTGACCATGGTAGGGGTCTCTGTGGGCGCGGTCCTGCTGTATACCGCGCCGGTCTTTACCCTTTTCTTCTCCGTGCTTTTGTTCCGGGAACCCTTTACCTCCCGGAAGCTCCTGGCCGTGCTGCTGAATATCCTGGGCTGCGCCTTGACCGCCACGGGGGGCAGGCTGGAGCCCGGAGCCCTGTCCGTAGCCGGGATCCTGACGGGGATCGGCGCCGGATTCTGCTATTCTCTGACCCCCGTCTTCGGCCATTTCGGGACAAAGCGCATGGACAGCCGGGTCATGACCCTGTACAGCTTCCTGTTCGCCGCCCTGTTTTTATTCCTGCGCCTCAGACCCTGGAACGGCGGCGCGGCGTTCAGCGGAAAAATCCTGCTGTGGGGCGCGCTCTTCGCCCTGATCCCCACGGTCCTCGCCTACGTCCTGTATTACCGGGGACTCAGCCGGATCCCGGAGCCCAGCCGGGTGCCGGTGATCGCTTCGGTGGAAACGGTGGTGGCGGCCGCCGTCGGCATGGCGCTGTACCACGATCGCCTGGGACTCTGGGGGATGCTCGGCATCCTGCTGGTGTTGGTCTCCATCGGCGTCATGAATCTGCCGGACCCGAAAAAGCAAGGAAAAACCAGGCAAATTACCGGAAAATAATGCTGGATAATCATAAGGGGATATGCTATACTCATATAGTACGCGCTGCGTGCGGATTTTGTTGTTTTTCCTCTGTATCGGGGGCGGAAAAATAAAAAGCTGAGTATTGTCGAAATAGTTAAGGAAGGTGAGAAATTGGAGAACTATACCAAGTACAGGCTGAAGGGGAACGAGGAAATGACCGCCTTGCTGGAGGGCAAGGACAAGCTCTTCGTGATCGCCTGTAACAAGTGCTTCAAGGAATTTGCATCCGTGGATGAGCCGGACTGCGACGAATTTACACAGTTTGCCGCAGGCCTGGGCAAGACCGTCACGGGTACGGCGAAGCTGGACTTCCTCTGCAACAAAACGCAGACGGAGAAAAAGCTGAAGGACCTGATCCCCGAGGGCACCGAGAACGTCGTCGTCATCTCCTGCGGCCTGGGCATCCAGACCATGGCGGATGAGGCGGGGCTGCCTGTTGTTGCGGCTGCCAACTCCCTGAACTATCGCGGTTACCACGGCATGGCCCTCACCAAGAAGGCCTGCGACGCCTGCGCCCAGTGCTATCTGAACCTCACCGGCGGCGTCTGCCCCATCGTGGACTGCGCCAAGAGCCTGGTGAACGGCCAGTGCGGCGGCGCCAAGAACGGCAAGTGCGAGGTCGATCCGGAAAAGGACTGCGCCTGGGAGAAGATCTATCAGCGCCTGAAGAAGCAGGGGCGGGTGGAGGAGTTCGAGAAGCAGCCCGTGCAGCTCCGGGATTACAACAAGGTGAACTTCAAGGTCATCAAGGAATACGTGGATTCCGTGCGGGAAAGCCGCTTCGCCGGCTATTACGGCGGCGTGCATCCCTCCGAGAATAAGGAGATGGCCGAACATACCCCGCTGGAGCGGTTCCCCGAGCCCGATACCGTGGTCATCCCCCTGTCCCAGCATTCCGGCGCTCCGGCCAAACCCATTGTGGAAGTGGGAGACTATGTGAAGGTGGGCCAGAAGATCGGCGAAGCCGCCGCATTCATCAGCGCCCCCGTCCATTCCAGCGTCAGCGGCACGGTGCTGGCCATCGAGGAGCGGGTCCATCCCGCCACCCGCGGCGGCCTCAGCGTGGTCATCAAGAACGATAAAAAGTACACGGTGGACGAGTCCGTGAAACCCCACGGCGATCTGGACAGCCTCAGCAAGGAAGATATCGTGAATATCGTCAAGGAAGCCGGTATCGTGGGTATGGGCGGCGCAGGCTTCCCCACCAGCGTGAAGCTGGCGCCAGGCAAGCCCATCGAAGCCGTCCTGCTCAACGGCTGCGAGTGCGAGCCCATGCTGACGGCGGACCATAAGCTGCTGCTGCACTACGCCGACGACGTCATTTACGGCCTGAAGGCGGTCATGAAGGCAGTGGAGGCCCCCAAGGGCGTGATCGTCATCGAGGACAACAAGCCTGACGCGGTGGAGCTGTTCCAGGCCAAGTGCGCGGCCGAGGATAACATCGAAGTGACCGTGGCAAAGACCAAGTACCCCCAGGGCGCTGAAAAGATGCTCATCAAGCGGGTCATGGGCCGGATGGTCCCCAGCGGCGGCCTCCCGGCGGACGTGGGCGCCGTGGTGTGCAACGTCAGCACCGTGAAGGCCATTTCCGACGCGATCAAGACGGGCATGCCCCTCATCGAGCGCGTGGTCACCGTCACCGGCGAACGGATCCGGAAGCCCGGCAACTACATCGTCCGGGTGGGCACCAGCGTGAAGGAGATCATCGACTACTGCGGCGGCTTCACCGGCGACGACGTCACTGTGAAGATGGGCGGCCCCATGATGGGCATCCTGCTTCCCGATGTGAACGTGTCCGTCATCAAGGGCACCAACGGCATCATCGGCATCGAGACCGACGTAAGCGAGCCCGTGGCCTGCATCAAGTGCGGCCGCTGCGTGGATGTGTGCCCCATGGAGCTGAGCCCGCTGTACTTCCAGAAGTTCGCGGACGAGGAGAACTGGCAGGAATTGAAGGACAGAAACATCATGGACTGCATCGAGTGCCGCAGCTGCGAGTACATCTGCTCCTCCAAGATCCCTCTCCTCAGCAAGATCAAGGCCGGCAAAGCGGCAGTAAGGGGGCTGAAGTAAGATGCTGATCACCAAACTCAAAGCGAAAGAGGATATTGAAGCTCTGGTTACCGGCAAGGTCTTTATCGTCAACTGCCACGGCTGCAAGGAAGTGAGCTTCCCCGAGGCGGAGGCCAAGGCCCTCCAGAAGGAACTGTGCGATTCCGGAAAAGTCACCGGTATCCTCACCACCGACTACATCTGCAACCCTGAGAACATGAAGCTCCGGCTGGAAAAGCACCGGAAGGAGATCGACGCCGCGGACATGGTCCTGGTGTTCTCCTGCGGCGTGGGCGTTCAGTCCGTCGCGGAGTATTTTGAGGACAAGAAGGTCTGCGCCGGCTGCGATACCATCGCTCTCCCCGGTTTCCAGGGCGTCACCCCCCTGGAGTACAAGTGCGACCAGTGCGGCGAGTGCTACCTGAACATCACCGGCGGCATCTGCCCCCTCACCGCCTGCTCCAAGAGCCTGGTGAACGGCCAGTGCGGCGGCGCGAAGGACGGCAAGTGCGAGGTCGACCCCGATATGGAGTGCGGCTGGGAGCGCATCTACCGGCGGCTGAAGCAGCTTGGCAGGCTGGACCTGCTCAAGTGCCCCGTGCAGATCCGCAACTACGCCACCGACAAAGAAGTCTGAATTCAGCATACTGCCAAATTAATAGGTTAGGAGCATTAAGAATATGAAGATCACTGAAAAGTTTTCTCGTGGCGAATTTGTCGTGACCACCGAGGTCGGCCCTCCGAAGGGCTTCCATGTGGAGTCCCTCATCGCCGAGGCCAAGGAATACCTCTCCAACATCACCGCCGTGAACGTGACCGATAACCAGTCCTCCGTCATGCGTCTGGGCTCCCTGGCCACCTGCAAGGCCCTGAAGGACGCGGGCCTCACCCCCATCTATCAGCTCACCTGCCGGGACCGGAACCGCATGGCTCTGGAGTCCGACCTGCTCTCCGCCGCCATGTTCGGCATTGAGAACATCCTCTGTCTCACCGGCGACCACACCAAGCTGGGCGACCATCCCCAGGCCAAGCCCGTGTTCGACCTGGATTCCGTTTCCCTGCTGTACACCGTGGGTCAGCTGGAGAAGGGCGTAGACCTGGGCGGCAACGAGCTGGTGGGAGAACCCCCGAAGTTCTGCAAGGGCGCCGTCGTCTCCCCCTGCAGCGACAGCATCGACGCGCAGCTGGCGAAGATGGAGCGCAAGGTCATGGCCGGAGCCCAGTATTTCCAGACCCAGGCCGTGTTCGAGCCTGAGAAGTTCATCTCCTTCATGGAGAAGGCCAAGCAGTTCGGCGTGCCCGTGCAGTTGGGCGTCATCATCCCCAAGAGCGTGGGCATGTGCCGCTACCTGAACGCCAACGTAGCCGGCGTCCACGTTCCGGACAACCTGATCGACGAGCTGAAGGCTGACAAGGAGAAGACCAAGGCCGGCATCACCGGCGTGGAGATCACCGCCCGCCTCATCAAGGAGTGCCTGCCCTACTGCCAGGGCGTGCACATCATGGCCCAGGGCTGGGAATCCAAGGTGCCCGACATCCTCAAGCTGGCTGGGATCTGAAACACCTTGCATCGCTGAATCGTATAACTGGGGGAACTGCTTGCGGTTCCCCCAGTTATTGTAAATACCGGCACTTGACCCGGGTATTCGTCATGCTCCCGGGAGATTACAGGAAAGGAAGCGCGTTGGACCATGGAGCAAATGTCCGGTCCGGACACGGCCATCCGCAGGATGACCGAAGAGATCTGCGCCATCCTGGGGGAGGATATCCCCCCCTCCATCTATCTCCACGGCTCCGCTGCGATCGGAGATTTTCGACCGGGATGGAGCGATATCGACCTGCTGGTCCTGACCGGGGAACCCATCCCCGAAGACCGGGCACTGGGATTAAGGGGGCTTCGCCAGGCTCTGGGCGATCCCGTATACCGGGCTTTTGAGGGAGGGATGCTCTCCCTGGATGCGTTCCTGACGGAGATACCGGACCGGGTGGTGTACTGGGGGACCAGCGGCGAGCGGATCGCGGAGAAATACGACTTCAATAGTCTCTCCCGGATGGATTTGCTTGATCACGGTATCCTGCTGTGCGGCAGGGAGGTGAGAGACCGGATCTCCAGGCCGACGGAAGCGGAGCGGCGGCGGGATATCGCCGCCCACCTGGAGACGATCCGAAAGTACGCCCGCTTCACCGGAAGGAGCTTGTATGCCTTCGGCTGGCTTCTGGATATCTCCCGCTGTCTGTATACCCTCCGTACGGGAAGGATCATCGGCAAAACAGCAGCGGGGGAGTGGGCGCTGGAATCCGGACTCTGCCCTGAGCCGGAGGCACTGGGATACGCCCTGACTGTCCGCCGTTCGCCCATCGAATACCGGGATCGGGCGGAGACCCTGGACCGGGCTGAGGCGCTCGACCCGGCGGTCCAACGATATGCCGACGTGCTGGAGCAGGAGCTGCAGGTAATGCAATTACCAAAGGCTCCGTCTTGACGGCCTGCCTCTTATCCATTACAATTTTGTGTATGAACAGAATGAATCAAAAAAGGAGGACGACATATGGGAACCTGGTATGAATACCTGAAATCCACGGGGACGCCGCCTCAGTGGCCTTATCCCGTGAAGTTCGGAGAGGAGAGGGAAGAGGAAGCGGACGTACTGGTCCTGGGGGGCGGCATCGCCGGCTGCTGGGCGGCCATCGGCGCGGCTCGCACCGGGGCGAAGGTCATCCTCATGGAGAAGGGCGACGTGAAGCGCAGCGGCGCAGGCGGCCCGGGCTGCGACCACTGGTGCAACGTTCCGGCAAACCCCTGCTCCCGGGTGGACCCGGATGAATGGGCCATCGAGGAGATGAACTCCCTGGGCAAATACTCCAACGGCATCGGCATCGAGATCCAGTGCCGGGAGGACTGGGACACCCTGCTGGAAATGGAGCAGATGGGCGGCAAGATCCGGGACGACAAGGACGAATTCCTGGGGGTGGAAGGCCGGGACGACAAGACGAAGCTCATGTTCTCCCCCCGGTACAGCGCCAGCGCCGGGCTGAGCCTGCCGGATACCTACGGCCAGCCGGGCTTCAATCCTCCGGAGAAGCGGAACAATACCGTCATCCGCATCTGGGGCAGCACCTTCAAGCCCATCCTGAAGAAGGAATGCCTGCGCCTGGGGGTGAAGGTCCTGGACCGGATCATGGCCACCGGCCTGCTGAACGAGAACGGGAAGCAGGGGGCCAGAGTGGTGGGCGCCACGGGCGTCAACGTCCGTACCGGCGAATTCGTCATCGTGAAGGCCAAGGCGGTGATCCTGGCCACCTCCGGCGCGGGCCAGATGTGGCATATGGACATGGAGCACGGCGGATATTCCACCATGTACTCCCGGAACGAGAGCGGAGACGGCACCGCCATGGCCTGGCGGGCCGGGGCGGAAGTCACCATGATGGAGGGCAGCGCCCCCTATCGCATCGCCAGCGGACTGAAGCACAAGTGGTACACCGGCGGCGGCGACGCCAGCTATGAGAACGTGCCCATCGTGGACGCCAAAGGCGAGCAGCTTCCCGCCCCCACCCAGGGCTGGGCGGACGGCGGCGCCATGTTCAGCACCTCCGCCCAGATCATCAACGCCATCCGGGACGGGGTGAAGAGCGGCAAATACAAATTGCCCTTCTACGGGGACTTCGCAGGCATGAAGCCGGAGGAGGCCAACGCCACCTGGAACCTGATGCTGAACGAGGAATCCACCACCAAGATCATGGTGAAGACCATGACCGAGGGCGGCTTCGACTATAAGCGGGACCAGATCATGAACTACACCCTGATCGAGTTCCAGCCCTCCCAGCAGTACCGGGACACCACCCGGGGCGGCGGTCTCATGGTGGACTGGGATCTGAAGACCACCCTGGACGGGCTGTATGCGGCCGGCACCACCATGTTCTCCCCCGGGGACCACAGCTACGCTGCCGCCACCGGACGGTATGCCGGACGGAAGGCCGCCGCCTATGCCAAGAGCATTGATGCGGGCAAGGTCTGCCGGGATCAGATCGACGCGGAAAAGGAGCGGGTGCTGGCTCCCACCAAGCGGGACGGCGGCATCGAATGGAAGGAACTGCATAACGGCCTCTGCCGGGTGATGCAGTACTACGCAGGCGAATTCCGCAGCGAGGAACTGCTGGATCTGGGCCTGGAGGAGCTGGAGCGCATCCGGCAGAACGCCGTGCCCCAGCTGTACGCCGTGGATCCCCATAAGCTCATGCGCAGCCTGGAAGACCTGAGCATGATGGATTATGCCGAGATCATCCTCCATGCCATGAAGGAGCGGAAGCTCACAAGCCCCGCCCTGCGCATCGACCGGGTGGACTATCCGGAGAACGACCCGGCGGAGGAAAACAGCTACCTCACCCTGCGGCTGGAGGACGGGGAAGTGAAGTATAAGCGCGTTCCCATCCGCTACTGGGGCAACATGAAGGAAGAGTATGAAGCCCACAACCCGGATTACACCGGCGTGTACCAGGACAAAAAGTAAGGAGGAGAGGATCATGGCGGATAAAGTGTTTGCGATCCCCAACGTGCAGACCCCCAGCGTGCCCGTGGTCATCGATCCTGCGAAGTGCATCGGCTGCAACACCTGCGTGGAGACCTGCCAGATCGACGTATTCATTCCCAATCCCGAGAAGGGCAAGCCCCCCATCATCCTCCATCCGGAGGAGTGCTGGTACTGCGGCTGCTGCGCCACGGACTGCCCCACCCCCGGAGCCATGCAGTTCAACTGGCCCCTGCCCCTGAAGCCCAGGTGGCGGAACAAGGAGACCGGAGAAGTCCATCAGCTGACG
>JAEEGF010945559.1_pt1 | contig 24373 bp, 15 predicted proteins | sample 9134171 | NCBI WGS metagenome assembly JAEEGF01 (sample SAMN16246542, study PRJNA631951) | gut metagenome | biome: gut microbiome; feature: rumen; material: AP-attached | host: Bos | place: Iran: Karaj | collected 2018-10
GTTATGGGGAAAACAAAACGGGCCGCAGTGCTTGCGGGCCAGTGTGACGAGGAATACCGGAATAATTTTCTGAAAGGCTTCTTAAAAGAGGCTTTTAGCAGGGAATTTGAAGTCTGCGTATTCTCGATGAACCGAAAATATATGGATACTCCGCCAAGAGAGGCATCCGAAGCGCATATCTTCGACCTTTTTGTTCCGGAGGATTTTGACGCGATCGTTTTTCTGCGTGATTCGGTGCAGACTCCCGGAGTGGCCGATATGCTCGAGGAAAAGATCCATGCCTCTTTTAAGGGGCCTGTACTTGTCATAGATATAAAGAGCAGGTATTTTCCGAGTATCTTAACAGACGGTTTTGAACCTTGTTACAGACTGGTCTCTCATCTCATAGAAGACCATGGTTTTACGGATATAGCATACATAACGGGAAAAAGATGGCATGAGCATTCGATCATGCGTCTTGATGCTTACAAAAAGGCGATGGCGGACCATGGCCTTAAGGTGAGCGAAGACCGCATAATATACGGCGATTTCTGGTATACCAGCGGCGAGGTGGCAGTCGATCAGTTCCTTACGGGAAGAGGACTTCCTCAGGCCGTAGCATGCGCGAACGACCCGATGGCGATCGGCCTTTGCAAGGCACTTGAAAGGCGAGGCTTTATTGTCGGAAAGGATATTGCGGTAGTAGGCTTTGACAGCTGCGAAGACGGAAGAAAGAGCCCCAAACCGTTAACGTCCTGCATTCTCCCGGCAGGGGAAAACGGCAAATATGCCGCCGAATATATCGATGATGCGCTTATGGGGCGCCAAATAAGGAAATACAGCGCCAAAGCTGAATTTTTCCGGGGCGAAAGCTGCGGCTGCAAATGCAGTATGCTTAGCGAAGAGGCAAGCATAAGAAAAGAGATCCTGCGAAGCAGCTGGGACACCGAAATAATGAAGGAAGGTTTCAATTCGGCGTACAACAACATGATAAACAACATTCTGCACGAAAGTGAGCTTGCATCATTTTTGAATCTTGTTTATTCGTATGTGTATCAGCTTGGGGATATAGACAATTTCTCTCTGTGTCTTTGCGATCACTGGAAAGATGTCGAGTCAAACCCTGATGTTGTTCCGGATGAAGTCGGCATGACAAAGCGCATCGTAAGGGCGGTCAGCTACGGAAATGACGGAAGTCCCAATAAGACGGGAACAGAAGAGATATTTGACAGACGCATGCTTGTTCCTCAGCTGAAAAGACGCGGAAAACCGAGAGCCTTTTTCTTTACACCGCTGTATGACGAAAACAGGGTATTCGGCTACGGCGTCATAAGCTACGGGAACCGTGCAAGGACCTATGACAGGTCGTACTGCAGATGGATGAATCTTGTCGGAGTAGGGTTTGAGGGACTAAGGCGCAACAATCTTATCAAGCTGTACGAAAAGACATCGCAGACCTCACCCGCAATATACACCGGAAAAGCTCAGGATATACTGCTTTCTCCCGAGGAGCGTCAGGAATATGATCTTACCGCAAAGATACTTGACGAAAATCTTCTGACCTATAATTTCCAGCCGATAATAAGCGTAGATAACAAAAATATCTATTCCTATGAGGCGCTCATGCGTTCAAATACGGAAACGAAGATATCTCCCATAAAGATGATCAAGTATGCGGGCCTTATGGGAAGGATAAGCGACATAGAAAAAGCGACCTTTTTAAATGTTCTTTCCTACATGGATATGTCAAGTGACTATTTCTATGGCAGGAAGATATTCATAAACAGTATTCCGGGCGCAAAGCTTGATAAAGAAACACAAAGCAGTATTGATTACAGACTGGAAAAGTACTCGGACCGGGTCGTCGTGGAACTCACGGAAGAATCGCAGCTTTCTGATGAAGAGCTAAAAGAACTTCACGACAAGTATGATGCCATGGGCGTATGGATGGCTCTTGACGATTACGGGACAGGTTACTCAAATGTATCAAATCTTTTGAGATATATGCCGAAGGTCGTTAAGATAGATCGCACGCTGCTTAGCGGCATACAGGATAAACCTCAGAAAAAGCATTTTGTAAAGGATGTCATAGATTTCTGCCACCAGAATAACATGCTTGCCCTCGCAGAAGGCGTTGAGACCGCTGCAGAGCTTCAGATGGTCATATTCCTGGGCGCGGATCTTATTCAGGGCTTTTACACGGGGCGTCCCTCATCCGAGCCGTTAAAAGACATAAGCGAAGAACTTAAGAGCGAGATCGAAAAATACATTAGAGAGCGCGAGGACGGAGCCATTCGTTACAGCTACGAAACAGGCAAGACGAACCGCGTTACTCTTGCAAATCTTATGCGTGCCGGCTTTACGGACATACTTGTCAAAGGCAAAAATGTCATATACAAAGATGTTTCGATAATAGGAGCACCGGGACAGAATACGGATATGTTCCTTTCAATCGAGGACGGATACACCGGCAGGATAGATCTTGAAAATGTATATTTTACCGCGCCGACCAGATACCAGTGCATAGAACTGGGAGAAAACGTAAATGTCACCATCACGCTTAAAGGAGACAATACATTTAGACTCGGCGGAATACATGTTCCGGAAAGCTCCAGACTCACATTCGAAGGCGAAGGTAATATCGAGATCATTCTTGAAAAACCCGGTTTTGGTATAGGGGCATGGGATAACGAAAAATGCGGAAGACTCATCTTCGACCAGGACGGCGAGATAAAGATCGTTTCCAAAGGAAAGAAAGGAATATGCATAGGGGCAGGCCTCGGAGGAAGCATAGAGATCAAGAGAGGCAAATATGTTCTTGATTGCGGAGGCACGGAATGCGTCGGTGTAGGGTTCTTCGACGGAAACGATCATATCGATATCGCGACATGCCTTCTTGAAATAAGGATGAGCGCTTCAGTGTCCTGCGGGATAGGCAGCATAAAGGGCAATGCGGATGTATTCATTACGCGAAGCACCACCTCGATAATAGGAGGAGGGGAAAAGACCGCGGGAATAGGAACGATATACGGAGATCTGGCGTTGATCAGGACCCACACTGCAAATCTGGAGCAGAACGTCCGTGCGTATGAGGCGCTATGCCTTGGCGCCATGAACGGAAGATCCGAATTAAAGATAGAAAGCAGCAGGCTCAGCTTAAGTATAAGCGGCGAAAAGGCACTTGTTATCGGAGGCATGAACGGCGACGTGAAGGCAGGCATAATGGACAGCGATATTACCATCACGGTAAATAATGAACTCGCCTGCATGTGCGCATGTTCGCCCGAGGATATAGATATCGTAATGCAGCCCGGCAGAGTGGCCATTCTCACACTTTGCGGGCAAAGCGTTGATACCATGACAGCCGTTAAAAAACAATGATCCATTGATATTCATTCCGTCCTGCAAAAGGCATCCGGCCGGTGCAGGACGGAATTTCTTTGCTTTTATTTCAAGAAAAATCTTGACAAAAGGCCTGCAATATGATACTTTAAATCGGCAAAGCATAAAAGCGTTAATGCGTTAATGCAAAAAAGCAAAAGGAGAAGAGAAAAATGTTGGTTTTCACAGTTATTCTGCTGGTATGCTTCTTCGCGCTGATGATCGGTGTCGGGTTTTATACAAGAAAGCGTGCCACGGATGTTAACGGATTCGTACTCGGAGGCAGAAGCGTCGGCCCCTGGCTTACAGCATTCGCTTTCGGTACATCTTATTTTTCGGCGGTAATCTTTGTCGGATACGCCGGACAGTTCGGATGGAACTTCGGTCTTGCATCCACATGGGCAGGCCTTGGAAACGCCTTTATCGGCTCACTTCTTGCATGGAACATCCTCGGAAGAAGAACAAGGATCATGACACAGCACCTTGACGCAAAGACAATGCCCGATTATTTCGGAAAGAGATTTGCTTCAAACGGCCTTAAGATCGCCGCATCTATCATAGTGTTCATATTCCTGATCCCATACACCGCATCACTTTACAACGGCCTTTCAAGTCTTTTCGGTCTTGTGTTTGACATTCCCTACTGGGTAGTCATCCTTGTAATGGCAGTTCTTACCGGTGTATACGTGATCTTTGGCGGATATATGGCAACAGCCATAAACGATTTCATTCAGGGAATGATAATGCTCATCGGTATCATTGCGGTCATACTTTCGGTGGTGGGAGGCAACGGCGGCCTTGTAGAGGCTACAAAGAGCCTTGCTGCAATAGAAGGCGATGCCGGCTGGCAGGGCGCTTACTCATCATTTTTGGGACCCGATCCCTTAGCGCTCCTTTTTGTGGTTATCCTTACATCACTCGGAACATGGGGACTTCCTCAGATGGTCGGCAAATTCTACGCCATAAAGTCCGAGAATGATATCCATAAAGGAACCATCATTTCAACTGTTTTTGCGATCGTTGTAGCCGGTGGGTGTTACTTCCTTGGCGGATTCGGACGCCTTTATGCGGACAAGATCACATATAATCCCAATACAGGAAAGCCGCTGTTTGATACCATCATCCCTTCGATGCTCTCAACGCTTCCCGATATCATCATAGCGGTGGTTATAGTACTTGTGCTTTCGGCTTCAATGTCAACGCTTTCGTCTCTCGTGCTCACATCTTCATCGACATTTACGCTTGACGTTATAAAGCCGGCAATGAAAAAAGAAATGACCGAAAAGAAGCAGGTCTTCATAATGAGAGTGTTCATAGTATTCTTTATCGCTGTTTCGGCTGTGATCGCAGTGATAAAGGACGCAAATCCCCAGGTCACATTCATAGCACAGATGATGGGTGTTTCGTGGGGAGCGCTTGCCGGAGCATTCCTTGCACCGTTCCTTTACGGACTTTACTGGAAAGGCGTTTCAAAACTTTCGGTAGGAATATGCTTTATCTGGGGCTGCGGCATTGCCATATTCCAGATGATAGTCTCTCTTTGCGGAATAAATGCCGCAAACTTCGGACCTGTTCTCGGATACATCTTCAAGAGTTCCATCAATTCGGGTGTCGTAGCCATGGTAGGAGGCCTTGTAATAGTTCCCCTTGTCAGCTGCTTTACCAAAAAGCCTGACAAGAAGCTTGTGGACGATGCATTCGCATGCTACGAAGAGACAACAGTCACGACCAAAAAAGAAGATCTTGGAAAATAATAACGGAAAAACCGGGGCAGATATTTCTGCTCCGGTTTTCCTCATGAAAGGAGAGTAGTGTAATGAAAAAGAAAAAATGTCACTGTTTAGAGTGCGATTATATTTTTCCACCCATAAAGTCATTATACCATCTCAAAATATATAGTCAAGAAAGCCGGCGGAGCGTAAACGTTTAAGAGTATAAAGATTTAAGAAAAAAAGTTTGAAGGTTTTTTAAAGTTGTCCCTTTATATTCCTTGACGATTCAGAGGAAAATGTAGTATACTAGCCCCCGTATAGGGGAAAGTGTACCCTAAATGTAGTTTTAGAAAGAAGAAGAGTATGAGAAGAAAAAGAATTGCAGCCATTTGTTTTTCACTTAGCATAGCTGCGTCCGCAGCAGGCTGCGGCAAGCTTGACAATTCGTATGAAACGGTTCCCGTGCAGACACAGGCTCAGCCGGCCGAAAGCACACCAGCAGCATCCGTGCCTGTTCAGACAACGGAAAGCGCTGTCACTACCCTGCCGGAAGATCCCACGCAGATAGAGCAGACAGTGGAGGTACCCACAGAGCCTGTAACCGAGGCACCCACTCAGCCTGTGGCGTTGCCAACAGAGCCCGTGGCAGTAGGCTTTGAGAGCGTACAGCAGATAGTAAAGACCACGACCAATCTTAATCTTCGTACAGGCCCCGGAACCGAATACGACTCTGCAGGCATCGTGCCCGGAGGCACAAATGTTACACGCATAGGCAAGGCGATCAACTGGTCACAGGTCATCTATAACGGCCAGACCTATTACATGGCCAACCAGTATCTTGAACTTGTAAAAGACGGGGAAACACTTCCTGTCGGTGAAAACCGGCAGCCCGTAAATCCTACGCAGCCGCCTGCAACCCAGCCCTCGCAGCAGCAGCCCGTAACACCCATTGATTATTCGCAGTACGACCTTTCAGACCTCGCTGCTTTTGACAATACCGTAATACCTTACGGCTTCGGCTCAAAGAACAGGGATGAATTCAACCGTCCCACCGGCGTATTCTATTACGGCTCACTTTACAGCCAGTACGGCGCCGATTTCATCGGCCCCAATACAAATACCATCTATCTTACCATGGATGAAGGCTACGAAGCCGGTTACACGCCTACAATACTTGATACTCTTAAAGAAAAGAACGTAAAGGCTACATTCTTTGTGACAAAGCAGTTCGTTACAGAGCATCCCGAGCTTGTCACAAGGATGATAAACGAAGGCCACACCATAGGAAATCATTCCTGCAAGCACCCCTCCGACGGTATGCCCACACTCGGTCTTGAAGGCCAGGTGGAAGATATCATGTGGCTTCAAAATTATGTAAAGGACAATTTCGGATATACCATGACGCTGTTCCGTTATCCTTCGGGAATCTTCTCGGTACAGTCACTTGCTCTTATGAACAAGCTTGGTCTCCGCCCTGTTTTCTGGAGCTTCGCACACAAAGACTGGGATACCTCAAATCAGCCAGACGTCACATCTTCGCTTGAAAATATAGTATCATCCCTTCACCCCGGTGCCATCTATCTGCTCCACGCAGTATCGGCTACAAACACAGCTCTTATGGGAGACTTTATCGACAAGGCCAGAGCAGCCGGGTACGAATTCGGACAGTATCCCGCTACCGGCTTTTAAAAAACATCAACATTTACAATAAAAAACGATGCTGTGCGCCTTAAGCGCACAGCATGTTTATGCACGGATCAAATATGGAATTAGAGATCAAACTCGAGGTGTTTCAGGGGCCATTGGACCTTCTTTTGCACCTCATTGAAAAAAACAAGGTAAGTATCTACGACATTCCCATTGTGCTCATAACCGAGCAGTACCTTGACTATGTCGGAAAGATGGACCATGAAGACTTAAATATCGTCAGCGAATTCATGCTCATGGCGGCTACGCTTATAGATATCAAGACAAGAATGCTCCTTCCGCCCGAAAAGGACGAAGAAGGGGAGGAGATCGACCCCAGGGAAGAACTTGTCGAAAGACTTGTGGAATACAAGACCTACAAGCTGCTTGCCGGCCGCCTTACAGCAGGCGAAAGCGAAGCCGAACAGCACCTCTACAAAGGCCCCACCCTTCCAGGGGAAGTCCTGGCCTACAAGCCCGAAGTCGATCTTGACGAGCTACTCGAAAATGTCACCTTAAAGCGCATGCAGCAGATATTCAACATGCTGATGAACCGCCAGGCCGAAAAAATAGACCCCGTAAGAAGCCGCTTCGGAACCATAACAAGAAACCCCGTAAAGCTCGGCGACAAGATCAACCACGTTTTCGAATACGCAAGAAACAAAAAGAAGTTTTCTTTTATGGAGCTCTTGGTAAAAGAAGAAGACCGCCACGGCCTTGTGGTCACATTCCTTGCGGTCTTAGAGCTCATGAAAATAGGCGCCGTGGCGGCCGTTCAGGAAGAAACATTCGGCGATATAGAACTCGAATGGATCAGCACCGCGCAGATAAGCTTTACAAAGGAGGAACTCGAGCAGTATGACTGATGAAGATATTGTAGTTAACGAACCCGGAGAACCTGAAGAAAAGAAAGCAGAGCTTCCTCACCTTTCCGGTTCCGAGCTTGTCGCAGCCTGCGAAGCCATTTTGTTCGCATTCGGCTCAAGCGTAGAGATATCCCGCATCGCTATGGCGACCGGAACCGATGAAAGCTCCGTCGAAGAAGCACTTACCATGCTTGATGAAGAATACAAAAAAGAGGGCAGGGGCCTTGCCGTACTCCGCCTTGAAAAGAAAGCCCAGCTCACCACCAAAAAGGACTATTATCCCCAGCTCATAACACTTGCGGCAAATCCCAAAAAGCCCGTTCTCACCCAGACCGTTTTGGAAACACTTTCCATAGTTGCCTACAAGCAGCCTGTCACCAGAGCGGACATAGAACGCATCAGAGGCGTAAAATGCGATTTCGCCATAAACAAGCTGGTGGAATACGGCCTTATAGAAGAAGTCGGCAGGCTTGACGCCCCCGGCCGCCCCATCCTCTTTGCCACCACCGAAGAATTCCTGCGGCGCTTTGGCATGTCCTCCACCGCCGGCCTCCCCCAGGCAACAGAGGAAGAACTTGAAACAATATCCACCGAGGCTGTGGATGAAATCCCGGTATGATCACTGCGGCCAATGCTTTGCGCGTTGGCCGCATTTTTGATGAGACCCGGGGACGGGGTCACAGTCTCATTTTTTACAATAATTGTAAAAAGTGTAAAAAATGGTAATGAGATCCGGGGACGGATACTAGGTGTCATTTTTTCTCCTTTGCAATAAGGTTGACTTTTCGCCCATAAAGCCTTATATTTGATATGTGGATTTTTATGAAAAAAACAATAATCATAACACACGCAAAAGGAGATTTAACATGAGAGATCAGATCGAGACAAGATCGGTAAACGCCATCCGCGTTTTGGCAGCGGACGCTGTACAGAAAGCTAATTCGGGACATCCCGGCCTTCCCCTTGGAAGCGCTGCAATGGCCTATGAACTGTGGGCAAACCACATGTCACATAACCCGGCAGATCCTGCGTGGGCAAACAGAGACCGCTTCGTTCTTTCCGGCGGACACGGCTCGACCCTTCTTTATTCACTTCTTCACCTCTTCGGCTACGGCCTTACAATGGAGGATATGAAGGGCTTCCGTCAGGATGGTTCCCTTACCCCCGGTCACCCCGAATACGGCCACACCGTAGGTGTTGAGGCAACCACAGGTCCTCTTGGACAGGGAATGGGTATGGCAGTCGGAATGGCAATTGCCGAAAAGCACCTGTCTGCAGTATTCAACCGTGAAGGTTTCCCGGTGGTAGATCATTACACATACGTTCTCGGCGGAGACGGCTGCATGATGGAAGGTATATCTTCAGAGGCATTCTCGCTTGCAGGTACATTAAAGCTTTCCAAGCTCATAGTTTTATATGATTCAAACAAGATCTCCATCGAAGGCAGCACCGACATTGCGTTTACGGAAGATGTTGCCGCAAGAGTTAAGGCTTTCGGATTCCAGGTACTCACCGTAGAAGACGGAAACGATCTTGACGAGATCGGAAAAGCACTTGAAGAGGCAAAGGCTGATACCGAAAGACCTTCTTTTATCGTTGTAAAGACACAGATCGGCTTTGGCTGCCCCGCAAAGCAGGGCAAGGCAAGCGCTCACGGCGAGCCTCTTGGCGCAGATAATGTAAGGGCATTAAAAGAAAACCTCGGCTGGGATCCCGACAAGTCATTTGAGATTCCTCAGGATATTTATGACAATTACACGGAAAAAGCAGCAGTCGGAGCAGTAAAGGAAGCTGCATGGGATGAGCTTTTCGATGCCTATGCAAAGGCATTCCCCGAACTTAAGGAAAAGTGGGACAGCTACTTTAACGCAGACCCCGCAGCAGCTATAGATGAAAGCTTCTGGGCACACGGCGATGCTCCCGAGGCAACAAGAAGCCTTTCGGGCAAGATGATCCAGAAGATAAAGAACATTTGCCCCAACCTTATAGGCGGCGCAGCCGATCTTGCACCTTCCACAAAGACATACATGAACGACTGCGGAGATTTCTCGGCAGCTACTCCCGAAGGCAGAAACATGCATTTCGGTGTTCGTGAGATGGCCATGGCTGCCATCGGAAACGGTATCATGCTTCACGGCGGACTCCGTGCATTCGTTTCCACATTCTTTGTATTCAGCGACTATGTAAAGCCTGTCGCAAGGCTTTCATCCATAATGAAGCTGCCGCTCACATTTGTGCTTACACACGACTCCATAGGAGTAGGCGAAGACGGCCCCACGCACGAGCCCATCGAGCAGCTTGCAATGCTCCGCGCAATGCCTCAGTTTGATGTTTTTCGTCCCTGCGATGCCACAGAGACAGCAGCAGCCTGGTATCACGCTATTACTTCTAAGGATACACCTGTTGCCCTCGTACTCACAAGACAGAACCTTCCTCAGATCGAAGGCTCTTCTAAGGATGCATTAAAGGGCGGATATGTGATCTCGCCTTCCGCAAAGGCTGTTCCGGACGGAATCTTTATCGCTACCGGTTCTGAGGTATCACTTGCCGTCGAGGCTCAGAAAGAGCTTAAAGATCAGGGCATCGATGTTTCTGTAGTCTCAATGCCTTGTATGGATCTGTTTGACAGACAGAGTGAAGAATACAAGGAAAGCGTGCTTCCTAAGGCAGTTCGCGCAAGGGTAGCCGTAGAGGCTCTTTCAGACTTTGGCTGGGGCAAATATGTGGGCCTTGACGGAGCATATGTTACAATGCACGGCTTCGGCGCTTCTGCTCCCGCAGGCGTTCTGTTTGAAAAGTTCGGTATCACCAAGGATGCTGCGGTAAAAGCAATGAAAGGAATATTATGATCAATTACAAAGCAGGACAGGAGCTTGACGACGGTCTCATAGGATTGCTTTGTAAAAAGGCCTTCTCGCTTTTTCCCGAAAGGATAGAAAAAAGCGAGCAGGCTCACACAAACACGGTATACGTTATAACCTTAAGCGGCGGTAAAAAGGTCGTACTTAAAGTGGGGCCCTACACCGATGTCAGGCTTATGCATCATGAAAAAAATATGATGTACACAGAGGTCACCGTCCTGCAGAAGATGAAGAACTACACTTCCATAGAGGTACCCGAGATGTATTATTATGATGCCTCAAACACCGAATTCAACGGAGAGTATTTCTTCATGGAATATCTTGACGGCGATAACCTTGCGGATGTAAGGGATGCGCTTTCAAAGCCCGCGCAGGCATCGATCGACGAAGAGCTGGGCAGAAACAACCGCGCCCTTAATGACATCATAGGAAGCAGCTTCGGTTATTACGGAAGACTGAAAAAACGCAAGGACAACTGGGCTGAAGCCTTCAGGGACATGATGAAGGACGCGATGGATGATGCCAGGTATCACGGCGTACAGCTCCCAAGAGGTTACGACGAGGATATTTTGGGGCAGCTTCTTGAGCAGGATAAAGACCTGTTTGCCGAGGTCAAAGAGCCCAGACTTGTGCATTGCGATCTGTGGGACGGAAATGTCTTCATAAAAAACGGCCGCGTACAGGGAATAATCGACTGGGAACGCTGCCTTTGGGGCGACCCTCTTATGGAAAATTCCTTCAGGGCGGATTCACACAACGAAGCCTTTTTCAGAGGCTACGGACAGCGCCCTTTTAACGACAACGAAAGGGTCAGGATCAAGTGGTACACAGTCTACAGATCCCTTATCGGCCTTACCGAGTATTATGCCCGCGGCCTTGTGGATGAGCCCGCATACTCTAGGCTCTGGCACACGCTTAGCTCCATAATGGACAATTTTAATGAGTAATCTCAGCCTCCGGCTTTTGCTGGAGGCATTTTTTAACAGCGAAAACATAAAAAAATCACATTTTTTTTGTTGATTTCTCCCGCGTATTTATGTATACTGTCATGTGGTATGGTTGCAAGGCGTTAGCATAGGGCAACCGCTAAAAAATCTATACAAAGAAAGAGGTATTATATGTCAATCGATTTAACCGCTTATGGTATTACCGGAACGACAGAGATCGTTTACAATCCCTCCTACGAAGTTCTCTTTAACGAAGAGACAAAGAAGGATCTTACCGGTTATGAAGTTGGTCAGCTCACAGAGCTTGACACTATCAATGTTATGACAGGTGTATTCACCGGCCGTTCTCCCAAAGACAAGTATATTGTTATGGACGAGAATTCAAAGGACACCGTTTGGTGGACAAGCGATGAGTACAAGAACGACAACCACCCCATGACACAGGATCAGTGGAAGGTCGTAAAGGATCTTGCAAAGAAAGAGCTTTCAGGCAAGAGACTCTTTGTAGTTGACGCATTCTGCGGCGCTAACAAAGACACCCGCATGGCTATCCGTTTCATCATGGAAGTTGCATGGCAGGCACATTTCGTAACAAACATGTTCATTAAGCCCACAGAAGAAGAGCTTAAGAATTTCAAGCCCGAATTCATCGTTTACACAGCTTCTAAGGCTTCAGTAGAAAACTACAAGGAACTCGGCCTCAACTCAGACACATGTGTTGCATTCAACATCACATCAAAAGAGCAGGTGATCCTTAACACATGGTACGGCGGCGAGATGAAGAAGGGTATGTTCTCTATGATGAACTACTACCTTCCTCTTAAGGGCATGGCTTCAATGCACTGCTCTGCAAACACAGATATGGAAGGAAAGCACACAGCTATCTTCTTCGGTCTTTCAGGAACAGGAAAGACAACTCTTTCAACAGATCCCAAGAGACTTCTTATCGGTGATGACGAGCACGGATGGGATGACAACGGCGTATTCAACCTCGAAGGCGGATGCTACGCAAAGGTTATCGGCCTTGACAAGGATGCAGAGCCTGACATCTACAATGCAATAAGACGTGACGCCCTTCTTGAGAACGTTACAGTAGACGCTGCCGGCAAGATCGATTTCGATGACAAGTCAGTTACAGAGAATACCCGTGTATCTTACCCCATCGATCACATCAACGGTATCGTTAAGAAAGTAAACGGAGTTTCAGCAGGTCCTGCAGCAGATAATGTTATCTTTCTTTCTGCAGATGCATTCGGCGTGCTTCCTCCCGTATCCATTCTCTCGCCCGAGCAGACACAGTACTACTTCCTTTCAGGCTTCACAGCAAAGCTTGCAGGTACAGAGCGTGGAATCACAGAGCCCACACCTACGTTCTCAGCATGCTTCGGACAGGCATTCCTCGAGCTTCATCCCACAAAGTACGCTCAGGAACTTGTTAAGAAGATGAACAAGTCAGGCGCTAAGGCTTACCTTGTAAACACAGGATGGAACGGAACAGGCAAGAGAATCTCCATCAAGGATACAAGAGGTATCATCGATGCTATCTTAAACGGAGATGTTCTTAAGGCTCCTACAAAGAAGATCCCTTACTTCGATTTCGAAGTACCTACAGCTCTTCCGGGAGTTGATCCCGCTATCCTTGATCCTCGTGATACATACAAGGATGCTTCAGAGTGGGAAGCAAAGGCAAAGGATCTTGCAGCACGCTTCAAGAAGAACTTCGTAAAATACGAAGGAAACGAGAGCGGCAAGGCACTTGTTGCAGCAGGCCCTCAGATCTGAGAATAAAAAAATGAGACCCGGGGACGGGGTCATAGTCTCATTTTTATGAAAATTCGGCATACATGGAAGTGAGTTTCCATGTATGCCTTTTTTTGCCTTGTGCCCCGTTTTTTCTTTACTTTAAAGCCGTGATATTGTATAATTTTTTTATTATGCGCAGAGTATACCATAGTGCTACGAAAGAAAAGAAAATGGAGCAAAAAAAGGAAAGTCTTATATATGACCGCGGCGAGATAAAACCGGGGCTTGAGAGAATAAGCAGGCTTCTTGACATTTTCGGCGATCCGCAAAATAAAGTAAAGGTGATCCATATAGCGGGAACCAACGGCAAGGGCAGCACCGGAATGTTTATAAGGAAAGCGTTGAGCCTTGCAGGGTACAGGGCAGGTCATTATCAAACGCCTGCGGTTTTTGACCCGCTTGAGATCATTTCTATAGACGGAAAAAAGATAAAAAAGAAGGCTTACGAAAGCCTGAAAAAAGAGATCGAGCGCGCGGCTGATGAAAATATGGCAGATGACCCGCCTTCCGTATTTGAAAGAGAATGCGCCGCAGCCTACATATATTTTGAAAGAGAAAAGTGCGACATCTGCGTTATAGAGGCCGGCATGGGCGGGCTTTATGACGCAACAAATGTTTCCGGAAATACCGTTCTGTCGGTCATAACCCCCATAGGCATGGACCATATGGAATATCTTGGAAACACTGTTAAGGAGATAGCTTCTCATAAAGCCGGCATAATAAGAACGGGAGTTCCCGTGGTCACAGCCCCGCAGGTAAATGATGCGCTTGAAGTGATAACAAAAAAGGCACAGGAAGTAAATGCTCCTTTATACATCACAAAAACAGGTGAAGATCTGCAGTACAGAAAAATAAACGAAGCGGTAGCGCTTGAAGCTGTAAAAGTGCTTTCAGGCACTTTTGAAGGGCTAGAAGCGCTCGGCGATAAAAATATAAAAAAGGCGTTTTCACGCGTAAGGCCCTTCGGCCGGTTTTACAGGGCCGGCTCAAATCCCGTATTTATTCTTGACGGCGCGCACAACATTCCGGCAGCGCAGGCGCTAAGAAAAAGTATTCTTCTCACATTTAAGGATAAAGAGGTAATCTATATAACAGGAGCCTTTAAGGATAAGGAATACGTCGAGACGATAAAGACCGCGGCTGTAAATTCAAAGACGGTATTTACAGTTACAGCGCCCGGGGACAGGGGGCTGGACGCGCATATCCTTTCAGAGCGCTTGCAGGAGGCAGGCCTGCTTTCCGTTCCCAAAGATTCTGTTAAAGAAGCGGTTGGCGCAGCATGCCTGCTTGCGGAAAAGGAAAATATGCCCGTTATAGCATTCGGCTCACTTTCATGGCTTAAGGAGGCAAAAAAGCAATATGATAATCGGAAAAAAGGTTTTAGGTGATGAACCCCACATCTGGGGCATCTTAAATGTTACCCCGGATTCGTTTTCGGACGGCGGCAAGTTTGAAAATATGGATGATGCCCTTTTTCAGGCCGAAAAGATGGTTGCAGCGGGCGCAGAGATAATCGATGTAGGCGGAATGTCCACAAGGCCCGGACACAGCGAAGTTCCGGATGATATCGAGGCAGAAAGAGTATGCCCCGTCATCAGGGCAATAAAGGAAAGAATGGATGTCATCATATCCGTTGATACATATAAAAGCATTGTGGCAGCAGCAGCGGCAGATGCCGGCGCAGAACTGATCAATGATATATCCGGCCTTACCATAGATAAAAAAATGCCCGGTCTTGTCGCAAAAAGAGATCTTTCCGTATGCCTTATGCATCTTACGGGCAGGACAGAAGACTTAAGCGTTATGGAAAGCTGCAAAAAAGGGCTTTCGGAGAGCATAGATATAGCGCTTAGCGCGGGAATAGAAAAAGACAGGATAATCATAGACCCCGGCATCGGCTTTGGATGGAATACAAAGGAAAACCTTGAGGCTATAAAAAACATCGGCGAATTACAGGCGCTTGGCTATCCTGTACTTCTCGGAATATCAAGAAAAAGCGTCATCGGAAACACCTTAAGGCTTTCGGTTGATGACCGCGAAGAGGGTACCATAGCCCTTAACCTTTACGGCCTTTCAAAGGGTGTAAATCATTTCAGGGTGCACGATGTTGAAAAGAATATGCGCGCCATCAAAATGTGGATGGCGGTAGAAGACGTCTGAAAGAGGATAACATGGGAAAAATAAACATAAACGATCTTGAGATATATGCAAACCACGGTGTGATGGAGGAGGAACAGCGCCTCGGGCAGAAATTCCTTGTATCCATAACGCTTGAATTTGACATGGAAAAGGCAGTTGCAACGGATGATATCGAAAAGACCGTAAACTATGCGGCGCTGTCTCATCAGGCGGAAAGCTTTTTCAAGGAGAATACTTTTAAGCTTATAGAAACAGCTGCCGGGCGTCTTGCCTCAGAGCTGCTTCTTACCCGCCCGCAGGTAAAGTCCATTGAAGTGACCGTAAAAAAACCCTGGGCGCCCATAGGCATACCTTTAGAATATGTCAGCGCCACCGAAAAGCGGACATGGCATGAGGCAGTCATATCCATAGGCTCAAATATGGGCGATAAGGCCGCATATCTTGACCTTGGCATAGATACACTTAGAAAACACGGCATTATAATAAAAAAGACATCGAGTTATATAACGACCAAGCCCTACGGTTACACGGACCAGGATGATTTCTTAAATGCCTGCGTAAGGATAAAGACCGTTTTGGACCCTCACTCGCTTCTTGATGTATGCCATGAGGCTGAAAAGGCGGCGGGCAGGGAAAGGCTCATCCACTGGGGACCCAGAACCTTGGATCTTGACATAATTTCCTATGACAGGGCGGTCATCAACGATTCAAACCTTACGATTCCCCATCCGCAGATGCATCTTAGAGACTTTGTTCTGCGCCCCATGGCAGAAGTATATCCCGACTGGAAGCATCCCTTAAAGAACATGACCGTAAAGGAGATGCTCGACAGGCTTCCTCCCGAAGGCATCAGAAAGTCCGAATTTTCTTTCGACAGCCTCGAATTCAAGGATGCCATAGAAAAAACAAATGTAAAAGTGATATATTTCGGCACGGCGGGCTCCTACAGCCAGGCGGCCATGTTTTCATATTTTGGCCACGACATAGAATACATAAACATGGTCGATTGGGATAAAGCCTGCGATGCTCTTACATCCGGGCAGGCCGATTATGCGGTATTCCCCATTGAAAACTCGAATGCCGGCATGGTCACTCAGATGTTTGATGCGCTTGTAAATAAGGACGTATATATAACCCACGAGATATTCCTTCCGGTGAGCCACTGTCTCATCGGTCTTCCGGGAACGGATATCAGCGAGATAGATACGGTCTATTCACACCCGCAGGCGCTTATGCAGTGCGGCGGCTATTTAAAGGCTCACGAAAACTGGAAGTGCATATCCATGGAAAACACCGCGGTTGCGGCGGGCTTTGTCGTAAAAGAAAACAACAGACATTACGCGGCCATCGCAAGCGCCATCGCGGCAGAGCAAAACCGCCTTGCCATACTGGATTCGGGAATAAATGACAATAAAAACAATGTGACAAGGTTTGCCATTCTGTCGGCCCGTCCCATAGTCACAAGGACCGCAAAAAAGATAAGCATATGCATAGAGCTTGCCCACGAAAGCGGATCTTTATACAAACTTTTGTCATATATTTCGGTCTTCGGCCTGAACATGACCAAGATAGAAAGCCGCCCCATACCTGGCCGAAATTTCGAATACCGCTTCTTCATAGATTTTGACGGCGACATGACGATGTCGGATGTAGCGAGCGCCCTTACGGGTATAAAACAGAACGCAAAGCGTTTCTGGTTTTTGGGCAATTATTAGGAGGATATATGGCTTTACAATTATTTGCCGTAATAGATATAGGTTCCTTTGATCTTGAGCTTGCGATCTACGAGATCAATTCCAAGGGCAGGATGAACAGGCTTGAATCCATAGTCTACAATATCGCTCTCGGAAACGACACATACGAACACGGGAGCATTGGCTACGAGCTCCTCGACAGTCTCTGCGAACATCTTCTCAAGTTTAAAGATATTATAAAAGGCTACGGAATCGAAGACCGCGACATAAAGGTCTTTGCGACCAGCGCGATGCGTGAGGCAAAGAACAGGATAGTTGTCGAAGACCAGATAAAGGTAAGGTGCGGCCTTTCGGTGGATATAATGAGCAATTCGCAGCAAAGGTTCTTAAGCTATAAGGCCATCCCTTTGTATCTTGAAGGCTATTCGGATATCATAAGCCGTGAGAGCGCCATAGTAGATGTAGGTTTCGGAAGCGTGCAGGTATCTTTATACGGCGGCGGACATCTTAAATCCACCCAGAATATAAGGCTTGGCGCCTTAAGAATACAGGCGATGCTTGACCGCATGGCTGTCCACAATCAGGATTACAGGCTTATAACCGAAGAGCTTGTAGACCGTGAAGTGGAGGACTTTTCCACATATTTTCTCGCAGAAAAAAAGCCGGAGAGCATCATAGCGGTGGGTGACTGTACCAGAGTATTTGCTGCAAAGATCCTCGGCTTTAAAGGCTCGGGCGCAATTCCCGCGGAAGACTACTTTGGCATATACGAAACAGTAAGTTCAATGAGACCGCCGGAGCTTGCTTCGGCATTCGACCTGCCGGTAGGCTTTTCACATCTGATACTCCCAATCGCGATGATCTATTACCGTATTCTTGCAACGACCGGGGCAAAGATGCTCTACATAACGGGAACATCTCTTTGCGACGGTATCGCAGCAGATCTTGGCGAGAGCAGAAAACTCATAAAAACAGATCATGATTTCAAGGAGGATATCATATCTTCCGCGCGTGAACTAAATAGGCGCTTCAGGCCCGAAAGCCGTCACCTTCAGATGATCGAAGAGATCACGGCATCTATTTTCGATGCGACAAAAAAGGTGCACGGTCTTTCGAAAAGAGAGAAGCTTCTCTTGCAGATATCGGCCATTTTGCATGAGGTCGGGCACTATGTAAACATCACCGCGCCGGGAACCGCAGGTTACGATATAATAATCGCAACGGAGATACTCGGTATCTCGCACTTAGAGCGCGAGATAGTGGCAAATGCGGTAAAATATACCACAGAGCCCCTGGAGGAATACGGTGGTTCTGAATTTTCAAAAGAAATGTATATGATCGTTTATCGCTTCAGTGCCATCCTTCGTCTTGCAAATCTTCTCGACAGGAGCCATAAGCAGAAGTTTATGGGAAGCAATATATCTGTAAAAGACAATAAGCTGATCATAAGCATAGATACGGATGAGAACATATCTCTTGAAAAAGGTCTTCTTGCCGGCAGGACAAGTTATTTTAAAGAGGCTTTCGGCTTAGAGCCCGAGATAGTAGTAAAAAGGAAAAGGTAGATTATGGAAAGACAACTTGACAGACCTGAAAATTTCAGAAACAGAGAGCTTTCGTGGCTTGGCTTTAACATGCGTATATTAAACGAGGCAAGGGACAAGTCAAATCCTTTGTTTGAAAGGCTCAAATTCCTTGCGATCACCGCATCGAACCTTGACGAATTCTTCATGGTAAGAGTGGGCTCGTTAGAAGATATGAAGAGCGCGGGGTATAAAAAGAAGGATATCGCGGGGCTTACGGTAGAGCAGCAGCTCCTTGCAATTTCCGAAGAAGCCCACAAATTTGTCGGAGCCCAGTACAATACCTTTGCCCAGCTCGATGCCGCGCTTAAAGAAAAAGGGATCATCGCCATCAGGTCGTATGAAGAGATGAACGATGATGAAAAAAAATATCTTGATGATTATTTCATGAATGAGGTATTCCCCGTTCTTACCCCCATGGCGGTGGATTCGTCAAGGCCCTTCCCGCTTATCAGAAACAAATCTTTAAACATCGGTGCTCTGTTAAAAAACAAAAAGACAGGTGATGACGGGAAGAAAAAGAAAGAGGAAGTATTTGCGACCGTTCAGGTTCCTTCCGGCCTTTCACGTATAATCTTTCTTCCGGGTGGCAGCAGGTTCATTTTGCTCGAAAACCTCATCAGGATGAATCTTAAAAAGCTTTTCATGAACTATGAGATAGTAAATGCCTACAGCTACCGCATAACCAGAAATGCCGACCTTTCCATAGATGAAGACGAGGCCGAGGATCTCCTAAAAGAGATAGAAAAGCAGATAAAGAAGCGCCAGTGGGGAAAGGCGCTAAGGCTTGAGATATCAAAGGATGCCGACAGGAAATTCGTTGATTTCTTAAAAAAGCAGCTTGATCTTACACCGGCCGAAGTGTATACCGCCGGCGGGCCCTTGGATCTTACCTTCCTTATGAAGCTTATTTCAATAGAAGGTTTTGAAGACCTTAAGAGCGAAAAATACATTCCCGCAAAAAGCCCGCAGATAGACCCCGAGCTTTCTATCTTTGACAATATAAAGAAGCATGACATACTTCTTCACCACCCCTACGAAAGCTTTGACCCTGTTGTGGACTTTGTGCGAAGCGCGGCTTCCGATCCCGACGTTCTTGCCATCAAACAGACACTCTACCGTGTCAGCGGAAATTCGCCAATCATTGCCGCACTTGCAAAAGCGGCCGATAACGGAAAACAGGTATCGGTCCTGGTAGAACTCAAAGCTCGTTTTGACGAAGAAAACAACATCAACTGGGCACGAATGCTTGAAAAGGCCGGATGCCATGTTATTTACGGACTGGTAGGTCTTAAAACACATTCAAAGATCACTCTTGTCGTCAGAAAAGAGGAAGAGGGCATAGTCAGATATGTCCATCTTGGCACGGGCAATTATAATGATGCCACAGCCAAGATCTATACGGATATAGGACTTTTCACCTGCAGACAGACCATAGGCGAGGATGCAACGGCCGTCTTTAACATGCTTTCGGGATACAGCGAGCCCCTTGGCTGGAACAGGCTCGTTTTAGCGCCTCTTTGGATGAGGGGAAGGTTCATAAAGCTTATTGAAAGAGAAATAAAGCATGCTAAGGCCGGAAGAAAGGGCAGGATAATCGCAAAGATGAATTCGCTTTGCGACAAGGATATCATAACGGCTCTTTATGAGGCATCATGTGAAGGTGTTGAGATAGACCTTATAATAAGAGGAATCTGCTGCCTCAAGGCGGGCATACCCGGGGTATCTGAAAATATCCGCGTCCGTTCCATAGTGGGCGAGTTTCTGGAGCATGCGAGGATCTATTATTTCTATAATGACGGCGAAGAGGACATCTACTGTTCATCTGCAGACTGGATGCCGCGAAACCTCGACAGGCGTGTTGAGATAATGTATCCCATAGAGGATGATGAGTTAAAGGACAAAATAAAGCATATCCTTTCGGTTCAGCTTGCCGACAATGTCAAGGCTACCATACTTCAGCCGGACGGAAGCTATACAAAGGAAGGCAGAAAAGGAAAGCCGGAAGTCCTTTCCCAGAATGTATTCAGAAAAGAGGCAAAGGCGGCTGTCAAAGAGACGGCGGAGGACGCTGTCGAAGCAAGAACTTTCAAGCCGCGTATGAACCCCGACAGCTGACAGGTTTTAGGTTATCCGCATAAGGATCGTAATAACATGATGATAGATAAAAAATGGGCATTACTCTTAAAGGAAGAAACAAAAAAGGAATATTATAAGCAGCTGACGGCATTTGTTTACGACGAATATTCTAACGGCGTGGTCTACCCTCCTTATGAAAAGGTATTCAGAGCTCTTGCCATGCCGCCGGAAAAAGTGAAGGTAGTGATACTGGGGCAGGACCCGTATCACAACCCCGGCGAGGCCTGCGGACTTTCTTTTTCCGTGCCTGCGGGGGTAAAAACGCCCCCTTCGCTTCAAAACATCTATAAAGAGCTGCATGACGAGCTTGGCTGTTACATTCCAAACAACGGCTGCCTTGACTCATGGGAAGCCCAGGGAGTAATGCTTTTAAACGCCGTTCTCACAGTTCGCGCACATTCGCCCGCATCCCATCAGGGACACGGTTGGGAACAGTTTACGGACAAAGTGTTAAAGCTTATAAACAACGATCCCGTGCCCAAGGTCTTTATGCTCTTTGGAAGGCCCGCTCAGCAGAAAAAACCTCTGCTTGACAATCCTAAGCATCTGTGCCTTATGACGGCTCACCCGAGCCCGCTTTCGGCATACAGGGGCTTTTTTGGCAGCGGAGTATTCAAGGCGGCAAACGATTTTTTAAAGGCAAACGGCCGGGAGGAGATCGACTGGCAGATAAAGGACCTTTGAGTTTATAACAGAATCTTTCGTTTTTTTTCACAAAATACACATACTTTCTTCTTATAACTGTGTATAGAACGAAAAACAAATGCAGGGGAGGTATCGGTATGTTATCGGTTTTGATGGTTGATGATGAGGCGAGGATGAGAAAGCTCGTCAAGGATTTCCTTATGAAAAAGGAATACAGGGTACTTGAAGCCGCCGACGGCGAAGAAGCTATCGATCTGTTTTTCAAAGACGGACATATCGATCTTGTGATATGTGATGTCATGATGCCCAAGATGGACGGTTGGGAGACTGTAAAGACCATCCGCGAATATTCAAAAGTTCCCATTATCATGCTTACGGCAAGAAGCGAGGAGAGGGACGAACTTAAAGGCTTTGACCTTGGTGTGGATGAATACATATCTAAGCCTTTCTCTCCCAAGATCCTTGTCGCAAGGGTGGAGGCACTTCTTCGCAGATCGAAGGATAAAAAAGAAGAAGTGGTTGACATTGCCGGCATAAAGATCGACAAGGCCGCGCATGTCGTCACAATAGACGGAGAAGCCATAGAACTAAGCTACAAGGAATTCGAGCTCCTTACATACTTTGTCGAAAACAAGGGCATAGCGCTGCCCAGGGAAAAGATACTCAACAATGTATGGAACTACGATTATTACGGTGACCCCCGTACCATCGATACCCACGTAAAGAAACTCAGGAGCAAGATGGGAGAAAAGGGCGACCACATAAAGACCATTTGGGGACTCGGTTACAAATTTGAGGCTTAATATATGAAGAAAAAGATTTCGATAAGGGTGAAATTCACCCTTATCTTTGCATTTATACTCGGGCTTGCGATATTTCTGTCCGTGCTTTGTTCAAACCTCTTCCTTGAGAAGTACTATGTCGTAAACAGAAGCCAGACCATGGTCACGGCCTACGACAACATCAGGCAGAAGCTGTCTTTGGCCCTTCAAGGTGAAGACAAGGACGAATCTGAAGAAAACGAAGAAAAGCAAAAAGAAGAGGAATGGGTGGTCTTTCCCGGGGGCGATGAAGGCGGCCTGCTGATAAGAAAAAATCAGGGGGGACGCGATCCCGGCCGGGAAAACAGAAGAGAAAAGGATGCCTTAAGCGAATACCTTGATGAACTGATGATAAGCTCAAACATTTCTTCCATAGTAATTACGGGCGACACCAGATATATTCCCACCGGCATGGATGTCGATTCTTTCATGACCATGTATACCATGTTAATGCTCGGAAAGGAATACATAGAAAAGACGGCATCCGATTACGAACTTATAAGCAGCAATTCTTCTTATCAGATATTCAAGATCTACGACAGCTTCATGGACACCAACTATCTGGTGTGCTACGGCACCTATGACGACGGTACAAGAGTAATCCTTCGTACCGCCCTTATGAGCCTTGCCGAAAGCGCCCAGATATCGAACCGCTTCTATATATATGTTGGTGTTATCGTTCTTCTCGTCGGAACTATCGTCGTGTACATAGTAATGCGACTCATTACAAAGCCCATCACAAATCTGACCGAGATATCAAAAAAGATGAGCGATCTTGACTTTGACGCAAAATACACCGGCAGATCGAGAGATGAAATAGGCGAGCTCGGTACTCATATGAACGAGATGAGTGAAAAGCTTGAAACTACCATCGCCCAGCTAAAGAGCGCCAACAACGAACTTCAGCAGGATATCAATGCCAAGGAAGACCTTGCGCGGGAAAGAAGTGAATTCGTTGCCAATGTCTCCCACGAGCTTAAGACCCCCATAGCCCTTATCCAGGGCTATGCCGAAGGCTTAAAGGACGGCGTTGCCGATGACCCCGAAAGCATGGCATATTACTGTGACGTCATCTCGGACGAAGCCGACAAGATGAATCGAATGGTAAAACGTCTGTTAAGCCTAAACCAGCTCGAATTCGGCGCGGAAAAACTCGAAATGAGCCGCTTTGATATGACGCAGCTTATAGAAGCCATAGCAGGCTCATCCGCCATTCTTGCAAAACAAAAAGAAGCAGTCATAGTATTTAACAGAAAAGAACCTCTCTATGTTTGGGCGGACGAATACCGCATGGAAGAGGTCATCTCCAACTTTATAAGCAACGCTATCCACTACGTATCCGGCCGCAACATCATCGAGATCCGTCTTGAAGAAAAAGACGGCAACTGTATAGTGGAAGTCTACAACTCCGGCAGCCACATTCCCGAAGAAGATTTAGACCGCATCTGGGAAAAATTCTACAAAGTCGACAAAGCCCGCACCAGAGAATACGGCGGCAACGGCATCGGACTTTCCATAGTAAAGGCCGTAGTCGCTCTCCACGGAGGAACTGTATGTGCCCGCAATACAGACGACGGCGTTGTATTTATCATGACCATACCGACACAGTCAGGCTGATGCCGGGAAGTGTTATTTGCCTGTTCTGCCGGCCTTTCAGGCCGGCTTTTCTGACCCGTTTTTGTACCTATAAAAAAACATAAAATTTTTTTAAAAAAAGTGTTGACAAAAAAATGCGTTGTGCTATAATACCCAATGTTCGCGACAAGAAATTGAGTGAAATGTTCAAACAATTCTGACAATTTCAAAGCCGCAGAACAAGGAAGAAATCCTAACGGATTTCTTTGAACCGCCTCAAAGCCGGCGGGGGCTCCTCGCACCCTTCGGGCACGAGGCAGAGATGCACTTTGACAACTAAACAGAATACTCCAACCTTGAAAATTCTTTAAAGATTTTTAAGTTCAAGAGAACAAAACCTAGAAACAGTAAAACGGGAATTAGAAACGTTAACGTTTATAATGACCTGGAGAAAACTTTTTATGAGAGTTCGATCCTGGCTCAGGATGAACGCTGGCGGCGTGCTTAACACATGCAAGTCGAACGAGCGTCTTCGGACGCGA
>JAEEGF010990970.1_pt1 | contig 24358 bp, 21 predicted proteins | sample 9134171 | NCBI WGS metagenome assembly JAEEGF01 (sample SAMN16246542, study PRJNA631951) | gut metagenome | biome: gut microbiome; feature: rumen; material: AP-attached | host: Bos | place: Iran: Karaj | collected 2018-10
TGCTGTGCATTCCGGGAGTTGAAAGTTCATGTATACCAGCGAACAAAAGAGAAGGCGGCCCGTCTGAGCTGGAGGGTAGAACGATAGAGGCTTGCGGTGACGCAGGCTGCAGATAAATGACAGGCACTTTTTCCCTCCCTAAGGGGGTAAGAAGCACAGAACCCGGCTTACAAGTTTACTGCCTTTTTCTATTTTTAAACAAAGGAGAATGAGGAACCTGGATTATATATGGAACATCAACGAGCAAAAACTCTCTGCCTATAAGAGATGGAAGTTCAGGATGTTGAAAAGAGGCATCATCATTACAGAATGTATCATGAAGAACAACCTCATGAGCTATGCCTCAGCCCTGACATACAACTGCATGTTGGCTGCAGTTCCTGTTTTGGCTATTATATTTGCCATTGCCAAAGGATTCGGTTTCGACAATTTCCTGGAGGAACGTATACGCAACTCGCTGGAGATTAACCCTGAAATCCTGGATACAATCCTGGGCTTTGTGGACTCATACCTCCAGCACACCAAGAGCGGTGTCTTTCTGGGTGTAGGTCTGGTATTCCTGCTCTATACCCTGCTTTCACTCACCACCAACATTGAGACAGCCTTCAACACCATCTGGTTTGTAAAGTCATCCCGTAACATTTACAAGAAGATTACAGACTACATCAGTGTATTCATCCTGCTGCCTTTTATCATCATTATCCTGAGCGGACTGAATATGGCCCTGGTGACATTCAGAAGCCTGCTTCCCGACTACATGTACCTGAATAACACATTAGGCACCATACTGCAGCAAACGCCCGTCCTGCTTATCTGTATTGCCTTTATATTGCTGTACAAGCTTATGCCCAACACGCACGTCAAGTTCAAGAACGTAATTGTGCCGGGCATACTGGCTGGACTGGCTTTCACCATCATCCAGTACCTGTACATCCATTACCAGATTAAGCTGAGCAGCTACAATGCCATCTATGGTTCGTTTGCCGCACTGCCCCTTTTCATGCTGCTGCTGCAGATTTCATGGAGCATCTGTCTGATAGGCGGAGAACTGTGCTACGCCAATCAGTGTATGGAGAACTATGCATTTGAGCGCCAGAGTTTCGACCTCAGCCGGCGCTATCGCGACACCATCTGCCTGTTACTTATGAGCAAGATATGCAAGCGCTTTGCCAACGGAGACACGGCCTATTCCGTACGTACGTTGGCCAAGGACACTCAACTGCCTGAGACAGTAGTAAGAATCCTGCTGGACGAACTGACCAATATGCGACTGCTGGTAGAGACACATGACGAGGCAGACAGTGTATCACATTACCTGCCCGCAGTGGACATACACCGCATGACATTGAAGATGGTAATCAGGAAGATTGACAGCTTCGGCTCCGAGGCTGCATCACATACCTGGAAAATGAACGCCCCTGAATGGGAAAGACTCCGTACCCTCAGGTATCATGACAGGGACACATTATTGATTGACGTTTAAAATTACTTATTATGGTACTGAAAATATTTCTCGGATTGCTCCTTTTCGACCTCATCGTTTACATTGTAATGTGGTTTGAAACCATTTATTACAGAAAGAACCTGCCGGCCGTCTTCCAGAAACTGCTTATGGCTTTCACAGAAGAGGAGGAGTAAGCCGCCCGCAAGGACAAAGGAAAAAACGAAAGCCTTCGCGCTATGGCGCGAAGGCTTTCGTTTAATCTATTCTACAGGATAAAACCTATCAGTTGTTCTTGATCAGGAAGATCATTGATGTTACAGTAGCCAAAGTACTAATAATGGTAGCACCTGCGGTCCAGAACGTGTAGAAGGCACTGCTCTTGATACTCTGGCTCTTATTAGGCTCCACATAAATCAGGTCGTTCTGCTGAACATAGTATGCAGGACTGTTGAAGACATCAGACTTTGTAAGATCCATTTCATACATCATGCGCTGACCGTCAACTTCGCGGAAAAGCTTGATTTTCTGGCGCAGACCGGTATCTGCGATGTCACCGCACTGTGACAGGATATCCAGAATGGTATTACGCTCACTGGTAAGATTAACCACATGAGGACTCTTCACGGCACCCAATACAGCCACACGGGCATTCAGGAGCATCACCGTCACGTCAGGATCGGCTATATGATTGATTTCCCTAATCTTCTCCTCAACCACCTTAGCGGCATCAACCGTGGTCAGACCGGCCACGCGGACCTTGCCAATAGAGGGAAGAAACACATATCCGTCATTGGTGATTGTAAAAGCGTAAGCGTTGGACAGATTACCAGAGCCGACTGAGTTCAGATTAGAACTGCCGCCACCTCGGCCGCCGCTGGTACCCATCACCACATCCTGCGCAAAAACAGAGAGCAGATCAGGCTCACTGCATGTTACCTTAACCATAATCTGGTCAGCCGGTTTCAACTTCATCTCATACTGCTGCATCACCTGCTGAGCCTGCTGATACAAAGAATCAGCACCCTGGAAATACACGATTTTCTTGGTAGAGACACAACTGCACATCATGACAGCCAGTGCCAAAACAGATAGAACTGAATAAAACTTTTTCATTTTACTAATAGTATTTTGCCGGCAAAGTTAATGCTTTTATTCTACATTTCAGCCATATACCGCCATTTTTTAGTTAAATAATGAATCAATTTCGTATTTATGACAAAAATTCATTATCTTTGCAACGTAACTTTTTAACAATATGACAATAGCAGTAGATTTTGACGGAACAATTGTAGAGCACAGATATCCTGAGATTGGCAAGGAAATCCCTTTTGCTACAGATACCCTTAAAATGCTTATCAAGGATCATCACAAGCTTATCCTATGGAGTGTCAGGGAAGGAAAACTTCTGGAAGATGCCGTAGAATGGTGCAAGGCCAGAGGAGTGGAGTTCTATGCCATTAACAAGGACTTCCCCGAGGAAGACGTAGAGAAGAACATGCACTTCAGCAGGAAACTGAAAGCTGACGTATGGATAGACGACAGAAACGTAGGCGGCCTGCCAGACTGGGGCACTATCTACGAGATGATTTCACAGAAAAAGACATACGAGCAGATATTGACAGAACAACTCGGAGCTGAACCGGAAAAACCTAAGAAGAAATGGTGGCAGATCTGACAAAGAGATAAGAAAAAGCCTTGGGCGTTAGCCCAAGGCTTTTTCTATACCTTATTATATATAAGGCTATTTGGCATAAGAGACAGAACGGGTTTCCCTGATAACGGTAATCTTTACCTGACCGGGATAAGTCATCTCATTCTGAATCTTTGTGGCAATATCAGTACTTAACTGCTCTGTCTGCTTATCATCAATCTTATCAGCGCCGACAATCACACGAAGTTCACGGCCAGCCTGGATAGCGTAGGTCTTGACAACACCAGGATAGCTCATGGCAATATTCTCCAGATCCTTCAGACGCTTGATATAGGCTTCCACAATCTCACGACGGGCACCGGGACGGGCACCGCTGATGGCATCGCAAACCTGAACAATGGGAGCCAGCAGTGTGGTCATCTCCATCTCATCATGGTGTGCGCCGATGGCATTGCAGATATCGGGTTTCTCCTTGTACTTCTCAGCCAGCTTGGCACCATACAATGCATGAGGCATCTCAGGCTCCTCATCGGGCACCTTACCGATATCATGCAACAGACCTGCACGCTTTGCCTTCTTGGGATTCAGGCCCAGTTCACTTGCCATTACGGCACAGAGGTTGGCAGTCTCACGGGCATGCTGTAACAGGTTCTGGCCATAGCTGCTACGATACTTCATCTTACCGATGATTCGAATCAGTTCGGGATGCAGGCCATGTACGCCCAGGTCTATGGTAGTACGCTTACCGGTTTCAATGATTTCCTCATCCACCTGCTTCTTCACCTTAGCTACAACCTCCTCGATACGGGCCGGATGAATACGGCCGTCAGCTACCAGTTGGTGAAGGGCAAGACGGCAGATTTCACGTCTGACGGGATCGAAGGCGCTGATTACGATAGCCTCGGGCGTATCATCAACTACGATTTCAACACCCGTAGCAGCCTCCAAGGCACGGATATTACGACCTTCACGACCGATGATACGGCCCTTTACCTCGTCATTCTCAATATGGAAGACGGTAACACTGTTCTCAACAGCTGTTTCCGTTGCCACACGCTGTATCGTCTGGATGATAATACGCTTAGCCTCCTTGTTGGCTGTCATCTTGGCATCATCCATAATTTCGTTGATATAGGCGGCAGCACTTGTCTTGGCCTCATCCTTAAGGGATTCTATCAGACGTTCACGGGCCTCATCTACACTCAGACCGGAGATTTCCTCCAGCTGTGTTCTTTCCTGCTCCAACAGGCGACCCATACGCTGCTCAACCTCTTCTTCCTTCTTCTGAAGAACAGCCTGCTGTGTCTCTAAGCGTGTACGCAGGGTGTCGGACTCCTGCTTACGGCGCGTCAGTTCATCCTGTCTCTGGTTAAGGCTGAGCTCACGCTGCTTGGCCCTGTTCTCGGCCTGTTGTATCTGCTGGTTACGCTGACGGACTTCCTTCTCCAGTTCAGCCTTCTTGCTAATAAACTTTTCCTTAACCTCCAGTAATTTCTTTTGTTTGATTATCTCGGCTTCCTGCTCTGCTTCCTCGGTCATCCTTTTACGTTTGCCAGGTAGCACAACAAAATACCATACGCAAAATAAGACTGCAAAGGATGCTACACCTATAACCAGTCCATAAATAATATAAGGTATCATGAATATGTAATGTTTGAATTATTAATTGGGGTCATTAACTCTCTGATTTTTTCTCGAGTGCGGACTCCAACTCTGCAAGCAACGGCTCCAGTCGGCTGGTTATAGGCTCTATATCCATTGACGTCTCTTGCTGCTTGACTTTAACGGCAATATCCAGAATTGTCATGACAAGATACATTTCCGTCTTCTGACCCGGATAGCTGTTTGTGTAAAAGTTGAACCTCTCCTTGATAAGCTTTTCGGCCTGTCTGTAAACATATTCCTCTTCACGACGGACTGTCATTGGCAACGTCCAGCTGCCAAAGCGGAGAGTTATTGATAAGGTGTCACTTTGCTCTGCCATAATACTATTCTACTTTAAGCATGGAGATACACCGGTCAACGTCACGCACCATCTTTCTGATACGGCCTCTGAGGTCCTTTACGTCATCATCAGCCATATCAATGTACTTAGCCATCTTAAGATGGGTATATTGTTCCTGGAGTTCCTCATTTTTCTGCTTTAACGACAGAATCTCCTCATCGCGTTCTTTCAAACGCAACTGAAGTTCTTTCTTCTCATCCTGAGATTTACTGTACTGCATCATCAGTTGGCGAGTACGAGTCTCAAGCCGGATTATAAGTTCTGTCAGTTTTGCATCCATTTTCTTTAAAACTCCAATATTTCGAGGACAAAGATAACTTTTTTTTTATCTTTATGCAAAATTATTCCTCACTATTTTTCTTTGGCTCCTTTTTTGCGAGCATAACAAGGGTGTAAACATATTCAGACATCCATGATTCCGAGTACCCGAGAGCCGATTGGTATTTTCTGACGGACACACAGGTACGGCGCACGCCTTCGTCCTTCCAATCCGACTTGGTCATCACCTCATGAACCTGCTTTTCCACCATCTGACGCAATGCGCTCTTAAAGAAGCCCGGCAAACGGAATTTCCACTGCATCAGGTTACCCATCAGCATCATAAGGTCCTGGCTAAACCCCTGGAAAGTTATCAGATATCCCTGCACATCCTGCACTTTCTTGCAACGTTTCTTGACACTGCCTTCCACTTCGGCGAAGAAACCGTCACTGATATGATATATATCCTGCATCAGTTTACGGCACTGCTTCTTTTCTCCGATGCCTAACTTATTATTTACTGTCTGAACATGATAGGTCTGCTTGAAAATCCTAAGATCCGGCAAGGCTGCCAGATTGTTTATACCCAGATGGGACGCAAGGACTGACTGATAGTAAACACGTATGAGCAGCATAAAGTCCTCCATGCCGCCAATACGGGTCTCGGCGTCCGCTTTCCGTCCGAATAGTCTTGAGAATATTGACATAATCGCTAAATTTCCTTATTTATAATATATAGTTCAATTAATTTTATTCCTGTTTAACAATGCCTTTAGCAGAATTCTGATATCCATCCACAGCGACCAGTTCTGTGTGTACCATACATCCGCATTCTTACAGAATCCGCAATTTACCATACCCGGCTTGGCGAAAGTGTATGATGAGGGCAGGGACTCTGCAGTACCTTCTGACAAATGAAGGCCGACAATGGACATGCGGCCCATGAACACATTCAGGAACTGGGGCAAAAGCCTAATACCCGGTTTCTGAATAAAAGAGCCTTCCGGGAAATCAGCCGTCCTGAATACCATTCTGTTAAAGCGCTTTCCGCCCCTGCCGGTCTCTTTTATAAGAGAAAAGACAGGCCCGGCACTCCTGCGCTTAATAGCAATGGCCGCAACAATGTAGATAACGGGGAAAAACACAAGCAGGAACGCCCCGCTTACCAAAAGGTCTGAGAGTCGTTTCAGCCCCCGGTTCCACCAATGGCTGAGCGGTTCTTCCACAAGCGAGAGGAATGACAGGAAGCCCATATTCCTCACACGCATATTTTTCTGCAGGACAGCCATTTCTGGCACGCAGAAGAACAGCTCCGCATGCCGTTCCTTACAGAAAAGGGCCAGGACCGGCAAATCTGCCAGCTTAACCGCACTTGACGCGCAACACACGGCACCCACATTGTCCGGCTCTTGCAAAGAATCCGGCAAGGTGTCAGGCGAAATCACCCGTATCCGGGGTGCCACACCCTGCCCGCCCAGTTCCGACTGAATTCCGGCAGCTTCCTCCTCGGTTCCTACTATAAGTAAACTTTTGTCAGGGTTTTGCATACCCTTATATAATGGTCTCATATCTGAAATTCACTCGTATTTTTGCAAAATTACAATAATTTAGGCAATTAGACTAATGTTAACACGAAAATTATCACAAAACTCAAAAAATATAGGAAAACGCTTCGCGCGTACCATTAGAATTATTATCTTTGCACGAAATTACTTTGCCAATAACTAATAATAGATAATAACATGGCTGATTACATTGCTAATGAAAATCTGAATGAGGAAGAGTCCAGCGCGTTTAATCTTGCTGAAATATGGAAAATTATCGTTCTTAACTGGCAGTGGATTGTAGTATCCACCATCATCGCATTGGGCCTGGCCTTCTGCTACCTAAGATACACAGATCCCATCTATACCTCCACCATGAAGATCCTTATCAAGGATGACGACAAGAAGATGTCAAGGGGAGGCGGCCAGATGAATCTGGAAAACGTGGGACTTATTTCCAACAGTAACGGATTTGACAATGAGTTGGAAATCCTGCGAAGCACCAACATCAACACCAGAGTCGTCAAGACCCTGAAGCTGTACGTATCCTATGAAGTAGAGGGTAGCGTACGCAGAAGAGAACTGTACAACAGCAATCCTCTCATCGTGGATATGCCCGAGAGCCAGCTGGCTGTTCTGCAGACCCCTATCGAACTGGAAATCACAAATGACAGCAAGGAAGGGTATATAATTAAGGGAGCCGTTTCTGTTAAAGGCAGAAAAGACAAGATTGCCTTTGAGCGTAAGGTTAAGAAACTGCCCGGTAACATTACCACTCCTGCCGGAACCGTTATCATCCAGCAGAATCCTGCCAGCAAGATGGCAATCGGCACCACCTTATATGCCAGAATCCTTCCGTTGGATGTAGCAGGAAGAATCTACACCTCCAAGCTTTCAGCCGCTGCTACCAGCAAGACCACAACCGTAGCGGCACTGACCTTCACAGATACACAGATCCAGCGTTCACTGGACTATCTGAACGAACTGCTGAAGAGCTACAACGAAGATGCCAACGAGGACAAGAACGAAGTGGCAACCAAAACTGACGAATTCATCCGGGAGCGTCTGCTGAATATCCGCGGAGATCTGGATATCACAGAAAGCAACCTGGAGCAGTACAAAAAGAGCAACGATCTGATCAACCTGACCAACGATGCCACCAACTCACTGACCATGACAACGGAATACCAGTCAAAGCAGGTTGAGCTGGAAACACAGTTGAATCTTATCACCGCCCTGGTGAACTACACCAACAACCCTGCCAATGCCATGCAGGTAATCCCCGCCAACCTGGGCCTTCAGAGCCAGACACTGAACCAGTCAATCAGCAAATACAACGAGGGAGTTCTGCAGCGTAACCGACTGATTAAGTCCTCAAGCGAGGAAAACCCCTACGTACAGCGCATCACAGCCGAGCTGGAGGAAATGTGGCCCTCCATCAGAATGAACCTGGAGGCTATCAAGAACGATCTTCAGACACAGAAGAGGAGCACCGACAGCCAGTTCCGCATGTTCAATAGCCGTATCGAGAGCACTCCCACCCAGGAACGTGCGCTGACCAACATCATGCGTCAGCAGACCATTCAGGCCAACCTGTACCTGATGCTGTTGCAGAAACGTGAGGAGAATGCCATCTCACTGGCAAGTACCGCAGCCAAGGCCAGGATTATCGACACCCCCCGATTTATGGGGCAGATTGCGCCCAAGAGTATGATTATCTGGATGATAGCCCTGATACTTGGTATTGGGTTCCCCATAGCAGTTGTATTCCTGCTGAATCTGCTGCGCTACCATATCGAGGGACGTGAGGATGTTGAGAAACTGACCAAAATCCCCATCCTGGCAGATATTCCCCTGGGAAACAAGGTAGTGGACGGTGAAAAGGCACTGGTGGTTCACGAAAACTCCAACAACACCATGGAAGAGGCATTCCGAGGCCTTCGTACCAATCTGCGTTTTGTACAGAAGCCCGACGAGAAAGTAATCTGCTGCTCCAGCTGTATTCCCGGTGAAGGAAAAACCTTCGTATCCACCAACCTGGCAATGTCTCTGGCCCTGATGGGTAAGAAAGTCATCATCGTTGGTCTTGACATCCGTAAGCCCCGACTGGTGAAACTGTTCGGAATCCCCGTCAGCAAGAAGGGTCTTACCACCTTCCTCTCAAGCGACGATATGGGATACGGCCTGCTGGAAGAGCAGATTACCCACGGTGTCGCCAACCCCAACCTGGACGTTCTGCCAGCCGGTGTGATTCCTCCCAACCCAGGTGAATTGATTACCCGCGAGCAGCTGGACCGTGCTATTGAGTTGCTGAAAGAGCATTATGACTACATTGTACTGGATACACCTCCTATCGGACTTGTCAGTGACACTTTGTCTATCTCACGTGTAGCAGATGTCACCCTGATAGTCTGCCGTGCCGACTATTCGCCCCGTTCTAACTTCGGCCTTATCAACAGTCTGCATGACAACAACAAGCTGCCTAAGGTGAACATCGTACTGAACGGAGTAGACCTGAAGAAGAAGAAATACGGCTACTATTACGGATACGGCAAGTATGGTAAATACGGTAAGTACGGTAAGTACGGTAAATATGGCTATGGTTACGGTAAATACGGGCACTATGGCATCTATGGGCACTATGGCAACCAGGCCAAGAGTGAACATACCGAGAAATAAATGAAGAGACTTCTGACACTGATTATAACCATTCTTCCCCTAGCGGCTGAGGCCCAACTCAGCCGTTTGGGGGAAGATGTTTGTTATGAGGGTACCTTCACCAGCGCCTTTAGCGGAGGAGACTATGCCCCATTCTGGTTCACAAGCAACAGATACGGATTAAGCTCCCACAAGAACAACTACGGTTATCTGCGCGGCTCCATTGAACGGAATGTAATGACTGACAGCCTGCGCAAATGGCGTATAGGCTACGGAGCAGATATAGCTGTTGCCGTAGGAATGGGCAGCAAGCACTTTATCATCCAGCAACTTTATACAGACATTCAGTGGAAAGCGCTTCGCCTGAGCCTGGGACAGAAGGAACGTCCCCTTGAACTGAAAAACCAGGCGCTCAGCAGCGGAGCCATGACAACGGGAATCAACGCCCGCCCGCTGCCTCAGGTCCGGCTGGAGATTCCCGACTTCCTGGCCATCCCCGGAACCCGGAAGTGGCTGGCTGTAAAAGCACACCTGGCATACGGATGGTACACCGACAATGCCTGGCAGCGCGAGTTTAACAACAACAGCACCAACTTCTACACCTCAGGCTCACTCTACCACTCCAAGGCAGGATTCCTTCGCATAGGCAATGCCGAAAAGTTCCCGCTGACCATAACCGGTGGAATAGAGATGAGCTGCCAGTTCGGCGGCACCGGATATAACCTCAGGCAAAGGGCCGGCTTTGATGACAAAATCGGAAACAAGGTATCCCTGTATCACGGATTCAGCAGTATCTGGCACGCCTTCATCCCCGGAGGCGGTGATGTAAACGACGGCGACATTTATTCCAACCGAGAAGGCAACCAGTTAGGAAGCTGGCATCTGAGAGCCGATTTTCACGGCAAAGGATGGAGTGCTGCCGCCTACATGGAACACTTCTTTGAAGACCAGAGCCAGATGTTCTGGCAATACGGATGGAAGGATATGCTTTGGGGAATAGAAGTAAACCTGCCCAGGAACCCGTTCCTGAGCAGTCTGGTCTATGAGCATATAGGCACAATGGACCAGAGCGGAGCCGTTTATCACGACAAGACACCCGTCATGCCCGAACAGATCAGCGGTTGCGATCAGTATTACAATCACCACATCTATGGTGCCTGGCAGCATTCCGGCTATGTCATGGGTAACCCGCTACTCTCCTCCCCCGTCTATAACGACAGGTTTGGAAAGAGCGGTAACATCATGGTTTATCACAACCGTATCAGTGCACATCATATAGGTTTGAACGGCCAGCCGTCTGAGGAATGGGGATGGCGACTTCTGTACACCCACCAGAAGAGTTTAGGTTCCTACTACACCCCCACTCCCAATCCGCAGAATGCCAACTACCTGATGGCAGAGGTCACCTACAGCCCCCGCAAGGTTAAAGGGTTGGGCATCACAGCCAGCTACGGACATAATGACGGGGAAATCTTAGGTAGCAGCAATGGAGGAATGCTGTCCGTATCCTATAACGGATGGATTAACAAAACAAAGTAACACATGAAGATTTCGAGGCATCTTTATACATTTTACATAGCAGCCCTTCTTTCACTGGTACTGTACACCGGTTGTGAGAACAAACGGGATGAAAGCGGTTCCCTGGGTGGCATGTGGCAATTGACAGAGTGGCGGAATGCAGATGGTTCCCCTGCCTATGAAAAGCCCGACACCCTTATATATTATAAGATACGTAACAATCTTATCATGATGCAGGAATTGCCGGGCGAGGTTGAAAACTACTTCATTACATATTATCATCTAGAAGGAGAGAATCTTGTAATCACCCAGCCCTATACGATTGTCAGAGACGCGGAATTAGACACCATTCGATACCCCATTTCAGTTTTACGGAAATACGGAATTCCCGGCAATGGCCGTTTGCATATTCAGGAACTGAATTCTGACAAAATGGTACTTACCGGTGAGGAAGGAACACTGCGTTTCCGCAAATATTGAAGCATATTACACAAAAACAGGATTGTTTTCAGGAAAACCCGGCATTCAGGGCAATAAATCAAACCTGTAGTACGTTTTTATATATATAAACGGCTTATGACTGCGCTCTATATTTTCATATCTTTCATTGTATCGGCATTGACATCCATGCTGCTAATGCCATGGATACTGAGTCTGTGTAAGCGCAACGGCTACTTCGACAGGCCCAACGAACGTAAGGTTCACAAGAATAACACCCCGCGTTTGGGAGGTGTTGTATTTGTACCGAGTGCTATCGTCGGCATCTCCGTCACATTAGCCATCCTCTTCAACTTCTACGGCGAGAGCGATCCGCTAAAATCCAGCACCCTGCTGGTAGGTTTCGGAATCTTTGCCATTTACGTTACGGGACTGCTGGATGACCTTTTCGGCCTCTCGGCCTACCTGAAGTTCTTCATCCAGTTCATCGCAGCCCTGTGCTTCCCGCTTATAGGACTGACGCTCAACAATCTGTACGGATTCTGCGGCATATACGAGATTCCCGAAGTCTTCAGTTATCCCCTCACCGTTTTCCTGGTGATGCTGGTAGTCAACAGCATCAACCTGATTGACGGAATAGACGGCCTTGCCGGCAGCCTGTCACTGATAGCCTTCGGCATATTCACATGGGCCTTCTGGAACTGGGGCATGGACATCTTCTGCCTCTTCACAGCAGCCATGTGCGGCAGTCTCATCGTTTTCCTGTGCTACAATCTGTTTGGTGACAACACCAAGGGAACCAAGATATTCATGGGAGATTCCGGCAGCCTGATGTTAGGCTATGCCCTCAGCTACCTGGCACTGAAATTCTGTTCGGCCAATACAGTCAAGGAGCCCGAAGAGTACAGTCTGCTCCTCTCCTATACCCTCCTGCTGATTCCAACCTTCGACCTCACACGCGTTGCCTGCAGCCGGATTCTCAGGGGCGAACATCCCTTCCATGCCGACAAGACGCACATTCACCACAAACTCATGCGCACCGGCCACTATATGCGTATGGCCCTACTGACCATATTGGCTGCCGATGTCATCTTTGCCCTGCTGAACGCAGGACTGTATTTTGCGGGAGTGGAAATCACTTGGATTGTGCTAACCGATGTAGTCATCTTTTCCATTTGGCAAAAGCTGATTGACCGCTCTATCGCCAAAAACGACGAGCGGATTGCCACAGAAACCAACCTGCGCGAGAAACTGAGGGAGAATGCGGCCAAAGCCAAGAAGATATGCATCCTTACCCCTCGCTTTCCCATCCCCGAGAACGGAGGTGATGTATTGCGTATCAACAACATCGCCCATCAGTTGCGCAAACAGGGATACAAACTGATTCTGCTCAGTTTGGAAGATGACGGGCAGCCTCAGATCTTCGAGGCACAACGCATCTATCACAAGGTATATACCGTACATAGGAACCACCTGTCATCGCTTATTCACTCATTTGTATGCCTCCTGCAGGCCAAACCCATGCAATGCGGCTTCTACATGTCCGGCACTTACAGAAGGAAACTGCGCGAGATTATCCAGAAGGAGAACCCCGATCTGTTCATCGCCCACCTTCTGCGCATGATGCCCTATTTGGACGAACTGGGACTTCATGACCGTTCCATCATCGAAATGACTGACGCCCTGTCCAAGACCTATGCCATGTCTTCGCAGAGTAAAGGAAACTGCCTCCTAAGGAATGCTTACCGTATTGAGCAGCGCCTCATCCTCAGGGCCGAACAGTACAGTCTGCTGCACTTCCCCAAGAACGTATTGGTTTCACAGGCCGACATAGATTACCTAAAGACTAAATCCCTTCACCCCGAGAGCCTGGAACTGCATACCAATGGAATTGCATGCAGCAAGAACATCAGGCGCAAATATGACCCCGACAAGATTGTCTTTGTGGGAAACATGCGTACCTTACAGAACCAGGATGCCGTATTCTGCTTTGTTCAGGACATATTTCCACGCATCCTCAAACAGAAGCCCGATACCAAATTCTATATCGTAGGAGCCCAGCCCTCACAAAGCATACAGCAGTTGGCATCGGACAACATCTTCGTTACCGGCTATGTAGATGACATAGAAAGCACGATATGTGATGCCTGCCTTGCCATTGCTCCCGTCCGGGTAGCGGCCGGTATACAGAACAAGGTTCTTGTAGCCATGAGTTGCGGAATTCCTGTTGTCATGACCAGCCTAATCTCCAATGCCATCCCCGAACTCCGGCATGAAGAGAACTGCCTGATTCAGGACGAGGCAGCCACATTGGCAGATGCCTGCCTTCGCATCATGAACCATCCCGACCTGCGCCAGCAACTGGCTATGAACGGATATGAGACCGTTAAGCAACACTACTCCTGGAAGGACAAGATATACGGCTATATTAAATAAGGTAATACAGCATTAAGATAACAATCAAGGATACAATGACGGACAACTCACAGGGTAACAGACGGATTGCGAGAAACAGCCTCTTTATGAGTCTAAGGATGGTCTTTGTACTCAGTCTGACTTTCTATGCCACCCGCGCCATCCTAAGTATCCTAGGTAAAGTTGACTATGGGGTCTATAACACCGTCTGCGGGTTTGTCAGCCTATTCTCCTTCCTGAACCTTTCTATATCCAACGGAATCCAGCGCTTCTACAACTTCGAGCTGGACCGGAACGGCATCGAGGGAGCCTGTCGTGTTTACAACACAGCATTCAGAATTCAGATCTTTACAGCCATATTGCTGTTGGCAGTCATTGAAACTGCCGGCATTTGGTATATCAATCATAAGCTGGTATGCCCGGCAGACAGGTTGGACGCCGCCATGTGGGCTTTTCATTTCTCTGCCATAGGATTTACACTAACCATTCTACAAGCACCCTACTCAGCCGCAATTATGGCACATGAGAAGATGGATTTCTACGCCTTAGTTAGCGTACTGGACGCCTTCCTGAAACTTGGAATCGTCTTTCTCCTGCCCTACATCAGCTATGACAATCTGGCCACCTATGCGGCACTATACGCATCCATCAACCTACTCAACCTGCTTCTGTACGCCATATATGCCAAGTGGTATTTCTCCGAGATTCATTTTATGAGACCCATTGACAGGCAGCTCTTCCGCTCCATGATAGGTTTCTCCGGGTGGAACATCTTCGGGTCATTCTCCGGCATCATGAAAGAGCAGGGTATCAACCTCATTATCAACTTCTTCTGCGGCCCTATTGTGAATGCGGCAAGAGCATTGGCAGCCCAGATCAATGCAGGTCTGATGGCTTTTGTATCCAACATCATCATACCAGTAAGACCCCAAGTGGTGCAATCCTATGCCAATGGGAATTTTGACAGAACCCTTCGGCTTACCTACGGAGTCAGTCGGGTCACCTCCTGTGTTATAGCGTTAATTACCCTTCCCATTATCTTGGATACTCAATTTATTCTTCACATTTGGCTGGGTAATAACGTTCCGGATTACACAAGTACATTCATCATTATAGTCATATTGATATCTTTTGTCAACAATCTCAACTCGGCCGTATCCGGAATTATACATGCCAGCGGACAGATGATGCTATATCAGACTGTGTCCAGTTCTGTCTCACTTATGTGTATCCCTACAGCATATCTGCTGCTCAAATTCGGTTTCTCACCCAACTATGCCCTTCTGATGGTATTATTCTGGACTACCATTTCACAGTATGTATCACTGCTGATTATGAAAAGAGTCATCAACTATACCCTCACATCCTACACGAAGGAAGTTCTTTGGCCGCTGACAAAAACGATTGCGATATCAGTCATCATTCCTTTGGTTATAAGGCTGAATATGGAGGATGGATGGCCCAGATTTCTGCTTATAGGAACTACCAGTGTGCTGATGACTGCATTATGCAGCTACCTGTTCGCTCTGCAAGCCACAGAAAAGGAGATGGCAAAAGAATATTGTGAAAAAATAACTCAAAAATGGACTTTAAAACGCTAATCAAACAATCCTGGATATATAAAGGTATCTATCAGCCCTACCGTTTCAGGCGGGAGAAGGCCATTGCCGGACACAAACATGCCATATTCGTACAATATGGAGCAGAGACACTCATACACTTTGCCCAATGCATGCAGAAGAGCGGCATAAACTATTGGCTGGAATTCGGAACACTCTTAGGAGCATATAGGGACAATGCTTTTGTTCCCAACGAACTGGACCTTGACATTGGTGCCCACCTGTGCGATGTTCCACGAATCCATCAGGTTCTTACAGAAAACGGATTCCGACTGGTACGTGAGTTTCACGTCATTGGCGAGAACAACTTAGAACAGACCTATGAATACCGGGGCGTTACGCTGGATATGATGTATTTCACACAGGAAGGAGACATGATGTGGTGTTACGGAGCCTTCTATGACTCATGGAGATGCAAGATTGGCAAACCCTTCTTCCATCAGGTTACAGCCCATTACTTCCGTCCCTTCGACATTACCAAAATACAGTTTCTGGGAATGGAAATGTGCGTTCCGAAAAATACAGAGGAGCATCTGATAGAAATATTCGGCAAAGGCTACAACGTTTACGATCCCAACTTCAAAGGTGACTTAAACAAGATACTCTACTCATGGGATGAAAAGAAAGGAGTTGGATTCCATTACTATTAATTCCTTTTCACAAAGCATACAGAAAGAGGCTTAAGTTAAGTTGCCTCATCCACATGAGTTTTTCCTGATGTTTGCAAACTCTCGCAGTAACGAAGACGAGATACCTTCTGTTCTGGGAATAACCACCACCTCTTTCCCATTAGCCTTACACCATTCGATAGCCTTCTGAAACCCCTCGTGGTTCTGGTCAGGCCCAATGGCAAATACATCGAAATCTAAATTCAATATATCCTTATCCACATCTTTATAAGTCACCACTTCGTCAACAAACCTAATGCTGGCAACCATCATCCTACGTTCATCGGTAGTATTTATAATTTTCGCATTCGGCTTGTATTTCTGTATGTAACCACCGTCTTGAACAGCAACAGTCAGGAAGTCTCCTTTTTCCTTTGCATGTTTGAACAATAGTATGTGTCCTATGTGTAGGAGGTCATAAACCCCAAATGTAAGTACCTTTTTCATTTCCTTAGTCTGCATGCACATGCGGCAAGCATATGTGTATATGTTTTTAAACGTACAAAAATAGGCAATTCATATGGAAAGACAAAATAAGTAATGATAAAAAACCAACTTTGGACGAAAAACATATAATGAACAACCCATACGAGACAGTTCTATCCCAACATACTGTCATCTTACCTGATTAAACCTTGTTTACCGTATTCAAAGGCGGACTCTCTATATTTATTTTCCAGCATCACACATTACAAGTTTGCCGGTTTCCAAGGCCTTCAGAAAATCCCGGGCATCAATAGCGCCCGGGTAAGTGCAATGGGATTTGCCCTTTCCGTTGCCAAAGGATAGGGGCTGGTTGGCCCAAAAGTTGATATAGCTTACGGGATAACCCTGAAGGGCAGGAAGGACTGCACGCATCCACCATTGAGGATCCTCGGTATTCTCTCCCCCGCACTCGGCTATACACACAGGTTTCTGCCATCGCTGCCCTAACTGCTGTACCACGGACAGGTTCTGACGGGCACGACGGATAAAATCCGACCGCTTGGCTTCGATACCGCCAGTAAGGGAATTATCACGGTACACTTCTGTTCCAAGGACATCCACATAATCAGTACCTGGAAACCTTTCCAGATAGTCATCAACCGTACGGGTGACGCCACTGACTGAGAAGCAATACAGGAGGTTAGTGCACCCCTTCTGGGTGAGATATTGATGGGTGAAACGCCAAAGCCTGATAAAATCGCGACTGCTGCAAAGGTCATGCCCCCACCAGAACCAACTGCCCTGCGACTCATGGAAAGGACGGATGATAAGAGGAATGAGTTGTCCCTCATCATCTCTCAATGTAAGAATATAATCAGCAGCCAGATCCAGGAAATGTATAAACTTCTCTCTGGCCGGGGTGTTCCGAAGAATTTTACGTACCGTCTTGGTATCCGAGACATCCCACGCATCCTTACCTGTGGCAGGATTGTACATGTGCCAGGATATTGTGGTGATTCCTCCACGGCGGTGTTGATCAAGGATAGCTCTGCGGTGCTGCTCCCAAGTAGAGCCCGACATATAGTAGCCATTCTGCAGTTCAAGGGGACATAAATCAACACTCAACACCATAGGACGGCTCCCGGAAAGATCTTCTAAATCGCTTTTCACACAAGCTCCTTTGCTCCATTCATGACCATAGAAGGTATCATCATGATGCCCCATATACACATTACCGGTGACGGCAGCCTGTTGTAACCGTTGGAGAAGGCGCCGGGTATCCTGCGCATTCAGGAACAATGCCAGGAAAAGCATAGACAGAAGAAAAAGAACACGTTTCATAATCTAACAGTTTTTATTGCCCCTTATGAAGCATCTGACGTATGCCGCCCATAAAAGTAGCCAGCATATATTTAGCGTAAAATGGGAAAGAATATCTGCAGGGAGCCGACAGGTACACCTTTGTTGCCTTATAAAGACGAACCAGCATGTTAGTAAAATGGTACCAGACGGATTTGTTGCCATAGAAGGCACTGCCCGAACGCTGGCGATACATATACCGGACTTGCCCGCCTGTGAAGTTCACCCGTCTGATCCTGTCGGAAATCAGCAGCATAAACTGACTGTCCTCGCCGTTGCGAAGAGCCACATCGAACCTGCGAGAGCCGATAATTTCGCAGGGAATGAGTTTACCCCACGAGATATAGAAATACCTTCGCACGGCAACGTATGGGATATCCTTGCCGCCTTCGACGAAATCTTCCGAGATATAGATGGGGCGCATGGCGGTGCTGCCGTCCTCGAAGGCACAAATATAGGGCAAAGCGATGGTATCAGGGGTGGCGACAGCCAACAGGGAAGCAAGATAGTCGGGGGTTACAAGGTCGTCGTCGTCGATAAAACAGATATAGCGTCCCTGTGCCTCGTCCAAGCCTATGTTACGTGCCAGGCTTACCCCGTTTTTCTCCGAATAGATCAGCCTGCATAGGAGGCTGGGGTGTTCTTTCAGGAAATCCTCTATCTGAGACATATAAGGTTCCCTGGGACCATTCAGGATTAAAAGGACCTCGAACTGAGAATGGCTTAATGTCTGGCTATCAAGGGAAGCCAGGCACTCTCCCAGAAAACTCCCCGGCTTATAGGTGGGAATGATTACACTGATATCTATCATGCTACTATTTAACGTTTTATCGGGAGTATTCTGCCAGATACTTTTCTACCGTCTTGCTTATGCGGTACAGTTGGAAAGAAGCAATGCACTCCTGTTTCAACCGTATAATCTCTGTGCTGCTTAACTGGAGGAACTTAAGCATCGTTCGGTAATAGTCTTCTTCGCCGCTGCTCTTGGAGAGCAAACCGTTCCGACCGTCCGCTACCACATTGACAATACCGCCGACAGGGCTGCAGATGGGGATGCATCCGACAGCCAGACATTCCAACAGGGTTACGGGAAGACCCTCCCAGACAGAAGGCAGACACATTCCGTCGGCCTTGGCCATTAGGGAAGGTACATCGGTGCGCAGACCCAGAAATCTGATTCGATCCGAGAAATAGGGACTGATCTGCTGCAGGATGGCATCGTCCTCCTCTTTGCCGGCAATGAGCAGGGCCACATCGTGTCCCTCGCGAATAAGGCGGTCGAACACCTTTACCAGTACCAACTGGTTCTTGGCTTCTGTAATACGTCCGGGATGCAGGAAGGCCTTTGTCTGGGGTGTCAGGCGAGACTCATCGACTGCATTAGTGGCCTCTGAAACAACAGGCATGGGAATGCCGTTCTGGCACAATGCACTCTTGCAGCCATATAGTTCCGAGAACGATTGCTGACTGGCTGGCGATATGGTGATGGCACGCACACGTCCCAGCCGGAACATCAGCTTCTTGAGCCAGAAGAAACGCGCATCCCATTTGAAACTTTCTTTCCTTGCGTCTGAATGGAAGGTATAAAAGAACTTCTGACGCGGAAGCAACACTATCGAAAAAAAGAAATAATAGAGGAAACCATGCAACTGGACAATATCGAAGCGTCCCCTTTTGATAAAGCGATATACAGCAAAGACCTCTTTCAACGAGAAACCTGTACGCTGCTTACCTAGCGTTTCTTTATGAACCGCATCCGACAACTGATACCAGAAGATATCATCGGGCTTAGGCTGATATATGGAACAGAAGGTGACATCATGACCCTGTCGGGCCATTTCGGAAGCTGTGGCGCATATCATAGCCTCGATACCGCCAGACAACATGGATGGATGTATATGTAATATCCTCATTTTTTCCAACAATTATTCCGCCACTCCCAAATAGGCTAAATAGAACGAATACAACAACGCATAAAAAGTCCCTGACACGCCAGTCAGAAAAGCAAGTTTAGCCATGCGCGGGCAAATCCTATGCTGCCAAGCCCATGCCAGCACCACGCAGGCAGGTATAAACCCGTACATCAGGAAACGCATATACAATGTAATAGTACTGGCTCCCAAATCAAACAGGAAAATGGTGGACGCCAAAACTACATATACCGTAAGCCTGGAGAAAAAACGGACTTCTGCCGGAACTTCATCCGGTAATGAAGACTGCACATCACTTTCTTTCTCAGCATTCTCCTCCGGTTGGAACAGATTTACCTTATAGGCAATCCATGCAATCATATAATATGGCACATACCGTAGCATCAGGTACAACAGATAGGCCGGGCCTATTTCTTTGGTATCGTCACTAAGGTAAGCCTGTCCGGCGGCAGAAGAAGAATTATGTTCATTGGGATCTACCGCAGTGTCCATGAACTGAACCAGCAGTAACTGAACCAGTAAAAGGACGAAAGGATACATCATCAGAAGCAAGACAAAAGTACGTTTGTTCAGCAGGCGAGGAAGCAGGGCCAGAAGAACCAGCGCAACGCCGAAGAAGGCAGTTTTATGAAAGAAGAGTGAGAGACCCAACAGGACAAAACCCAGTATGACGGACAGCAGTATTTTCCCGTTGACAGGCTTCAGCAAGACAGCCCCCCCAAGATACATCATGGTATAGGCCATAACGATACGTCCGTAGCTGAAGTCAATAAGCCATATGGCACAGAAAAGGGCAAGCATCAAGTCGCCGCGTACACTGGCATGTTTACACAGAAGGCAAAACAGATAAAGCGCGCCGCCCCACACAATAGCCCTGAAAACCAGATAGTTGGGAGACAGATAATTGGCAATGAGATAGTACACATCCTCTAACGATGTATTAAAGCCGTCCATGTACACCAGATTGATATACATTCCGGCATAATGGAACCAGTCGGTACCCCAGAAGGAGAATAGGCAGAAAGCGAATGACACAAGTATTACCAGATACCTGCGCCAGGGTCTGAAATTAAAGGGATCACGCAGTCCTTTCCTGCTCAGAAGAACCAGAAAGGTTATCATCAACAGGTTTGCGAAAACCAGTATAGGAAGCGGCTCAAGGCTGGTGAGTTCCATTCAGCACTCAGATAAGTTCTGACAAGATGATGCGTCTCAGATACCAGACAGTAGCACCGGACATCGCCAGAATAAGCATAAAGGCGACAAATATCATACGCTTGGGTCCTGCAGGCTTAATAGGAACCGTAGGACTCTTGATAACCGTGAAGGCAGGAGTCTGCTCCTGTACCTTAGCCTTGGCATTCTCCAACTGGCCGCATACAGTCTGATACTTGGACAGTTTCAGGGCCATATCATTCTCCAGCTGGTCACGCTCAGAGATAACAGCCTGAAGGATAACATTCTGATGCTTGTCACAATATCTGCTGTATCTGGCAATAGCCTGATTGTACTCTATCAGGGCACTGTCACGCAGAAGCTGATAGTAAGATACATCCTGACGGGCCTTGCTGGTTCTGTAATTGATGATAAAATCCTGCAGATGAGCTCTTACACTATCTGCCAGTGTAGCACAGACCAGAGCATCCTGGTCCTTGACAACGATAGAGACCACATTGTTCTTCTTGTTGACAGAACACTTCACCTTATCGGTTATCTCAGACATCAGCCCGAAATCCTTCTTATTTAGCCTGAAAGGATTGATGGCAGAACCCGCATTGACGGCATTGCCCCCCTCGTCCGACTCCAACAGCTTCTGTACGGCTCCCATACCGGCCCTTAAGGGATAGGTTATAGGATTTTTCTTCTGATGTTCCTTCAGGTAATCATGGTAATTGGTACTGACGGCCCCATCAGCAGTCTGAACCCGGACATCAAAAAGAGGCACCAGAAACTCAGGAGACTCAAAAAGTTCGGGGTACAGCAGAGGATAAATGGCATCCGATCCCTGCATACTGCTGAGGTCAAAACCGAAGGATGCTGCCAATGAGCCGATTCCCTCAGAGGGAGAACCGGAGCCGTATTCAGGCGCCAGTTTGACCTCACAGGTATAATACCTGGGCTGCGGAAAGATGATCACACAGGCAAAAACAAACGTCAGAACCAGAATCCTAATATATGATTTTTTCCTGGACTTAAGAATCTGTGCCGCCTGCTTCAGCACAGCCATATCTGAACTGTTATTCGTACTCATACTATTTCTTGATTAAACTGATAAGAGCCACTACCACGCTGGACAACGAGGCGGCACCGGAAGACAGAGCGACAATCTCGCCCGTAGTCATTCTCTTTCCGTTCTTCTTGGAGGGAACTATAATCTCACATCCGGGCTCTATCGTCCTACTGCTCCGATTACCGATCTTCTGTACAGCCCCGTTCATATAGATAGCATAGACACCATTCTTCTTGGCACGGTTTCCGTAACCGCCGGCACGTTTGATGTAATAGCTCAGGGGCTCTCCCTTCTTGTAATTCATACTGATGGGGTAACTGACCTCGCCGCTGATCTTCACAGTGTTGCTGAACTGAGGTATCTCAATGTGGTCACCCTCACGCAGCACAATATCTTCGGAAGAACCGGGATTGGCCATCGCCTTCTCCAGATTAACTGCCACGGGATAGGTAGTTCCCAGGTCCATCTTCATCTGCAGGAGGGAATCGGCCTGGGCCTTGTTGAAATTCTTCTCACTTGAGAGCGCTTCCTCATACAGCTGAATCTGCGCGGCACGCAAGGAACTCTCGCGCTGCAGTCGCTCGTCAGGCGTCATCACACGGTTCAGGCGGGCCCCCTTGGTATAAGCCAATGAGGTTACACCTCCTGCCGCCTTTACCAAATCGCTCAAGCGGAAATTCTTGTTTGTCATTGAGTACTGGCCCTCGAAATTCACACAACCCGTAATGGTAACGTTCTTCTGCTCGCTGTATGAAGGACTGCGGCGCACAACAACCTCGTCATAAGGAAGCAACTTAAAACCGCCCTCTCTAACACGGAAGCCGTCTTCTATAGCAAAACTGAACGACTCTGCCATTTCGCCGGTATTCTCTGTCGAATTAACATCGTTAATCCTGCGGAACACGTCCACTTTTGCCATTGACGCCGCTTCCGTAAGGCCTCCTGCCTGCAGGATAAGATCCTCAACAGTAGTATTCTCGGCAAACTTATAGGTTCCGGGATATACAACCTCACCGCTGATCTTCAGAACCTGTTCGCCCTTCATATCCACTTTGCTGGGAACATAGAGAACGTCGCCCCTACGCAGAGGGATATCAGCAACTGTACCGTTCAGGATACCGTCAATATCCACTGGCAGCATCTCCAGGGTCAGGTCATCCTTCTCTCTGTGCATAACAGCACGACTGCGGAAAGCATCCTCGCGCAGTCCTTCCGCCACCTGCAACAAACCACGGACAGTCTGAATCTCTCCGCCTAACTGGTACTGACCGGCATGCCTGACAGCACCTCTTACCTCCACCATATTGCTATAGCGGGCTATCACGCTGTCCACATACAATGAGTCTCCGTCCATCACATTGAAATTACCCATCTGGAACTCATCAATGGTGTGCATGCTGTATTCCTGCCCTGACTTGCGGCTCAGCCTTACATTCTTAGTATAGGCATCACCCGAGAAGCCGCCGGCATAAGTAAGCAGCTGCTTAACGGTCTCAGAGCGTTTCATCTCATAGAACATGGGGCGCTTTATCTTTCCTCTCACATTGACCAGACACTCGTAAGGCCCCACCTGTATGATATCATTGTCCTGCAAACGGACATCACCCTTCTGATTGCCGTTCAGGAGATAGTCATAGACATCGATAGTCGCGATCTGACGTCCTCCTCTGTAAACCTTAATGTCACGCAAGGTTCCGATTTCGCTGATACCTCCTGCGGCATATAGGGCATTGAAGGCGCTGCTCAGACTGCTCAGGGTATAGGTTCCAGGCATCATCACATCGCCTACCACCTGAACCTGAATACTGCGGGTATCCCCTACCGACAGGCTGAAACTGCAGTCCGAATAGAATCGGCCCAGATGGCTTTTCACCGTCTGGGTTGCCTGCCTGACAGTCAAGCCTGCCAGTTTAATCGGACCTACGCCTTCTACCACTATCACACCGTCAGGCGAGATTGTTCCCTCAATTGTCTGCTGACTGGCTCCCCACACATCTATCACCACCTTGTCACCGGCACCCAACAGATAATTTGCGGGAGTTGCCATATTCTGATTGGGCTCGAAAGTAAGCAGCTTATTGTTGAAGATATTCCTGCCGAACACCTGATCATCCTTCTGGAAATGGTTCTGGTAATATATCAGCGAGTCTATATCCATGAAGGCAATCTCATCATTCAAGGCATTCTGGCGGTC
>JAEEGF010151760.1_pt1 | contig 24357 bp, 16 predicted proteins | sample 9134171 | NCBI WGS metagenome assembly JAEEGF01 (sample SAMN16246542, study PRJNA631951) | gut metagenome | biome: gut microbiome; feature: rumen; material: AP-attached | host: Bos | place: Iran: Karaj | collected 2018-10
AGCCTCTGACTGCATTTCCTGAACTGAGACGGTCTGGCCCCAAAGGTTCTTACGACCACGGGCAGCCCACTCGTCAACGTGCTCCGCCATGGGCGAAGACGGGGTGATGGGGTAGATAGCAGCTACCTCCGAGAACATGTAACTCACGTGAGCAGCAGCCTCGTTACCATCACAGGTGATAAATTTCTTTTCTTTTGCCATTTGTTTGAATAGATAAAATATGAAATGGATTTTAATTGATAGTACTATTAATAAGAGAATCTACATTTTCGGGAATCTGATTTCGGATCAGGTCAGCTGTTCCATCGGGCAAGATGAGCGTTCCACTTTCACCCGAGCAATGATAGACGTAGGCATCGAAGAGCAACTCCTCGCCCTTATAGAGGCGTATGGTTTCCGAGGTGCCGCCATCGCATGGACTTGCTTCTTCTGCCTTGTGCTTCGTGATGCCTTGTTTCGACATCTCGTCCTTGAAGGCCTGAAAGGCGGAGGGGGTGTTGGCATATTGCTTCGCCAACACCACATTTCCATAGCTGTCGATGGCAATCTCCTTCGTTGTTTCCGTCACCGTGATGGTATAACTTCTATGATAGTCGGGTGCTACAGAAGAATCGCCATAGCGATATGCTATTTGGCTTGCCTCTTGCCAGTCAGCTTCAGGGACACAATCTCCACCCGAAGCATTGTTTTTGCCCCCACACCCCAACAAGGTTAATACCACAGCAAGGAAGTTTTTCATCAAAAAAGATACCTAAAAATGGTGATTTCTTCTAAACGAGTGCAAAGTTACGAAGAAAATCTCAAATTGCAAAGCGGAGTTTGCAAAATAATGCTAAATCGTTAGCGTTTTTTATTCTTTGTGTCGATTAAATAAGGCAATGATATGGCAGTTGGCCTATTCAGACGCTGAAGGGGTCGCCGCTCTGGTAGCCGTGGCTATGTTCGTATAGACGGTTGAATTCTGACATTTTGGTAGAGCGGCCTATGCTCGGCTTTGCCGCTACCGAAGGGAAGGCCTCTGGCCGCTTGCTACCGAAGGGACGGCCTGAAAGGCCAACAAGCTACTAGCCCAGGGCATCGCCCTGGGTATAAAGGATGCGAAGCCACCGCATTGATAGGGCAAAGAGTTGTCCAGCGGGTCATCGAAGTCGAAGGGCGTTGTGCCCTCCTGCTCCAAGTACCAGCCTAAGAATTCCACGCCTTCCTGCTGAGGGTCTGGTGAGGGTTTTGTCACCTTTTCGCCCACCTTAAGGTCCTGGTCGTCAGGGGTGTCACCGTCAAACCCATTCAGGTTGAAGGACACCTTCACCTTGTTTGTCCTAAGACTAAATGAAACGGTGACAAAACCAGACGACGCAGGGGCGGTGTAGTTGCCGTTCTCTTCAATTAGTGGGACGATTCCCCCTCCTTCTCCACCAGAAGACCACGTCACGCTCTGAACCTTGAAGTTGCTGTTAAGGATAGTGACGCACACCTGCGTCCCATTTGTTTCCACTTTGCCCACATCGCACTGCGCATAGTTCTGTCCATTAGTAATGTTGACGGTACACGAAAGATTCAGCTCGTCGGCATTAGCATCGAGGGCGCAGGTGGCCATGAGCAGCAGGGCGAGCAGGATCCTGGTTAAGTATAGCTGTTTCATATCGTTTTCGGTTTTATGATGTTATACGTATTCATCTATGCGCCAAGGCTCCCACCCCATCCCCTGAGGGGCTACAGCGTGGTTTTGCTGCGGAGTGGTATGGCCGTGCTTCCGCGTATTGGGAAGTTGGCTACAAAGATACGAAAAAAAACGATGCAATCAACGAAAAGAATGATTTTTTTAGCGGGAAGAGAGAAAAAGGGGGGAAGAAGACCCACCCCCTGCCCCTCCCTGAGAGGGAGGGGAGAATATAAACCTGCATGCTGATGATGCTGTGCGAATCTCTGCTGCTCCATCCCGCCCCTGCAAGGAGGGAGCAGCGGAGGGGGGAGCGACGGAAAGGGGGCAGAGAGATGCGGGTGGGGTTGTGGCAATGCCACAACAGACGGAACGGGGGAGCGAGGCTACTTCATCAGCTTGCGCTGTTGGTGACCGCTGACGACGAGATAGGTGCCGTGGGGCAGACGGCGAAGGGCTTCGGCGAAGGGCTGACGGCTGATGAGCAGCTGACCGTCGGGGCGGTAGATGTCTACCACGTCGGTGGCGGCCAATGGCAGGGCGATGGCGCTCTGGATGTCGGCCACGCGCAGCTTGCCATCGTCGAGGAGTGTCGAGGTGTCGAAGACGTAGCCCGCGCCCTGGTCGTCGACCTTCACCACGAAGTCGCCTGTGTGTGTTCCCGTGACGGTGTAGACGGTGATTTCGTCGCCCACCTTCAGTCGCCGCGTCGTGGGTACGCGCACCACGATGGTGTCGCCCGTGTGCTTCAGGTTGCCCTTCACGGTGAGGCGTGTGTTCGATGCGGCCTTCAGCTCGCACAGTGTGGTGGCCCCCTTCTGCAGTGTGAGGCTCTGCAGGGTGGCGGTGCCGGTGATGGTGGCCCCGTTGGCCACGGTGATGAGTCCCGAGGTGATGGCGTTGGACGAAGTGTTGCTCAGTTCGAGCGTGCCTTCACTGACGGTGATGGGCGATGTGTGTCCTGTGGTCTTCAGCGTCAGGCGTCCTGTTCCCACCTTCGTGATGCGCGTCGCCTTGAAGAGTCCGCTGAAGGTCATGTCCTCGTTGAGGTAGCCTATTTGATAGGTGCTCAGTCCCTCGAGCACGCCGTCGGTGGCCGTTCCCTGCAGCGCGCCAATCTTCAGTGTGGCCGCCACCTGGGTGCCCGCCCCGGCATTGTAGTGGGCGATGTTGGTGGCAGCCTCCACCTTCAGCCGGCATTTCTGCATGTCGGTGACGTTGCTCATCAGTCGGAACTGGCTTCCCTTGGCGGTCAGCGTTCCTTCGAAGTCCTTGAAGTTGAATCCCACGTCGCAGCGCACATAGCGTGTCTCCACGGTGAGGTTGCCCTTTCCCTTCACGGTGCCTCCGAGCTTTCCTCGCGATGAGCCGAGTATGCGGTTGGTGGTGCCCTCCTGCACGGTGACGGCATGGCTGAAGTTGGGCACTGTCGAGGTGCTGTTCACGTCGATTTGGTGCACCTCGCCTCCTGCGAGCAACATCGGCGAGCCACTGCGCCCGAAGGTGCTGTTCCACGCCCCTTGCGCCACGATGCCCTTCTTCACTATCAGCCCTGCAAAGTTGTTGGGTCCGCCGTAGGTGAGGTTCAGCTGTCCCGGTCCGTCTTTCAGCAGATAGCCTGTGCCGCCGACGGCTCCCTTCAGCGAGAGTGCGCTGTTCTGCTGTGCGATGCGTATGGTGGCGGTGTCGGTCAGTGTGAATCGCCGGTCGGTGCCCATGTTGTCCTTGGCGAGCACCAGCGTTCCTCCGTTGAGCTGTATGGGGGTGGTGGCCGGCGCGGCACCGAGTGCGCTCTTCTGCCCGCCGTCGTAGAAGTTGGGCACGGTGAGTGTTCCTCCGTTCACGATGGTGGGCCCTGTGTAGTCGCTATATTTCATGTTGAGCGTCACGCTGGCAGCGGGGTTCACCGTCAGTGCGCCGTCGCCGCTGATGCCGCCCTCGCCGGTGAGGGTGTAGGTGCCGCCGTCGAAGGCTACGCCAGTGGTGACCATCATCTCGGGCACGGCAACGGCCATGCGCTCGGCCTGGGCATTGAACACCACGCCATCGCCGGGGACGAAGGCGGTGGGGGTGGCGGGGGTGGCGGGAGTGGAGGCTGAGCCTCCACCTACGGAGAAGTTCTGGGCCTTGTAGTTCCAGATGTTGCTCTCGTGGCCTGTCCACACCACGCCCTGCTGCGGCGCGCGCGTGCTGTGAATCTTCAGCACCAAGCGCTTGCCGTCGCGCACCTCTATGTCGTAGTTGATGCCCTCCAGACCCCGTGTCTTCAGCTTCGCCACGTCGCAGGTGAGGGTGCCTGTGCACTCGGCAATGACGTATTCGGCCCCCTCCTGCTCCGTCAGGTGCACGGTGATGTAGTTGGTGTTGAGGAAGGTGAGGTCGCCCTCGACCATGAGCTTGCTGCTTACGTGGAAGATGCCAGCCGAGTTGGCCAGTGCGCCCGCCGTCACCTCTATATATACATTGCCCGGCATGGTGAGGCTCTTCTGCGAGGTGATGGCTCCCTCGATGAAGCCGGATGCCTCGTCGCCCGGCATCAGTCGGCATCCCTCGTGGTTGAGCGCGCCCTCGAAGGTGATGGTGTCGTTGAGCGTGACGTTGCCGCTGAGCGTGCCCTTGGCCCTCAGCTCCACGGGTCCGGCCACGTCGCCGTTCACCTGCAGTGTGCCCTCGCTGATGATGGTGGGTCCGCTGTGCCTGAGATAGCCCGCTATGAACACTTTGCCCTGCATCGACTTGATGAGCGAGCCGCTGCCGGTGGTGACGATGGCATCGGCGCCCCAGAGGTGCGTGCTCTGCAGGCTATAGTCGTGGCCACGGGGGTTCATCAGATAGATGACGGGCGCGAGGAAGGGTTGGTCGACCATGACGATGTCGCTGTTGTTGCCATAAATGTCGAACATCAGGCTGTTGCCGTCGGTGGCTGTTGCCGTCTGGGCCATGTCGAAGGTGCTGAAGGTGGCGGTGCCCCCTTCCACGGCACGGAAGCGGAGGTCGGTCTGGAAGACGGGCGGCAGCGGGGGCATGGGCATGCCCTCGCCGAGATAGAAGCCGGTGTTGGGGTGCTGATAGTAGCCGCGCGTGGTGCAGTCGCCCCGGTAGTGTGGGTCTTGCTGCAAGCAATAGATGCTGTGGTTGGTGGGCATGGCGGTGGTGTAGCCCACCAGCCCCGTGGAGCCTTGGTCGTTCTGCTTGGCCAGGAGCACCTCCTCGCGCCAGTCGCCCATGATGTCGCCCATGAATGCGGGTCGTGTGCCGGTGGCGGCGTGTGTGGCCCAGTTGCTCTCCTGCGAGAACTCGGCCAGTCGGTCGCCCAGCACCTTGCTCACCATGAGGTTGGTGCCCCATCCGCTGCCTCCGGGCGAGTTGAGCCACTCGCGCAGCAGGTCGCCGTCCCACCAGCATCCCTCGAACATCGAGCCGCTGCGGGTCTGTCCCGTCTTCTCGCCCTTGCAGGTCCACACGTAGTCGTCGACATAGCTCAGCAACTCGTAGCCCTTGAAGCGGGCGTCGATGTCGAGGCAGGTGCCACGGCCCACATCGTAGACCGATGGCAGATACCACTCCTTGACGCGCTCGGCAGTGCGTGCGTCGTAGATGAGTTGTCCCAGGAGTGCGCTCTGCTGTATGGCATAGACCTCCAGGCCGGGGCGGTCGGGGTCGATGTCGCTGAGGATGTAGCGGTCGCCATGACCGATGCCGGGCGAGGCGAACCATCCGTTCTTGGGGTTCACCGAGTAGCCGCCCTGAATCATCTCGTCGGTGCCGTCGCCATCCACGTCGGCCACGCGCAGCTGGTGGAACTCGGCGGGCCAGGGGCGCTTGTCGTTGCGGCTCCATGTGCGGTCGTGGTGCCAGTTGGTGGGTGTGGCACCCGTCCAGTCGTACTCCCACGTAAATACATAGTTGTGGTGCGTCTTGTCGTTGTCGCGGTCGAGGCACTCCATCACCAGCGAGGGGTGTATGCCATCGAGATAGCAGATGCAGAAGTGGCCGTCCATGGCGCTGTAGCCATCGCTCATGTAGTTGGGGCGCGAGGTGCGTGTGTAGTGGTCGGCGCCGTCGGTCACCTCGTTGTACTTCAGTTCCGAGCAGTCCAGCTCGGCCCCTGTCTCGCCATCGATGACGCTGATGTAGAAGGGTCGGTTGCGCAGTGCCTGGGTGCGGTAGTCAACGATGCCGTCGCCATCCACGTCGGGGGTGGCGCTGTGCATGGCATAGAGTCCCCACGAGTTGTTCTGCTTGTCCCAGAATCGTGTGCCGTCGCTTGAGCGTATCATCACCTCGCAGCGTCCGTCGCAGTTGATGTCCCATGCCACCACCATGTCGTTCTGCCCGCCGCTGATGTTCACGTTGGGCCCCATGTCGACGGTCCAGAGCAGTTCGCCGGTGAAGCGGTAGGCCTGTATCTTGTGGCTGGTGGTGGCGGTGTTCTCCTCGTTGTCGCTCTCGCTGCCCGATGCTGCTCCGGCGAAGAGTCGGTCGACTACCACGGCATCGTACTCGCCGTCGCCATCGAGGTCCATGGGCCACACGAACTTGGTGCGGTAGTCGTCGCGGTGCAGCACGGTGTTGTCGAAGTCGATGTTGAGCCACACGTTGGGCCATGGCTGTGTGCGGTAGAGGAAGGGCTTGCTGAGGGGACCCTCCACGCCGTCGGGGCTGATGGCGGCCACGGCATACTCGGTGTTGTTTTGCAAGGCCGAGGGCTTGTAGTTGGTCAGCTGCAGGGGCGTGGCGTTCATCTTGGTGTAGTCGGTGGTGCCCGCCGTGCGCCTGTAGACGTTGTAGGTGGTGCCCTCTGGCTCCTGTGCCAGCTTGCGCCAAGAGATGAGATAGCCCGTGCCGCCCGAGGCGGTGACGCTACGACCGCCCGAGCGGTAGGTGGCCACCACGCCACGGCCCAAAGGCTGTTGCAAGCGCTGCGCCAATGAAGGCAATGCCATCACGGCGACAAGAAGAAGAATGGATAATCGTTTCATGAATGTGTAATTAGTAGTGAGTTAGTATGGATTCAGTGTGCAAAGGTACAGCTTTTTTCGTCAATTAGCCCCATTTTTCGACGAAAAAATGCGCTGCAAACCAAGAAAACTATCAGGCCCCGGAAAAAGGCAACGTCTTTTCCTCTCATCTCTAATAAAGTTGATGGCACAGATTACGCTTCGCGTCCTTCAAAACAAAATAAAACAAGTAAAGACAAAATAAAACATGTTTTTGTTGGTTTTATTTGGTTTTATTTGGTTTTTAAAAAGACCGCTCTGCGGTAGATAACACAGAGGATGAATAATACAACTATGAAAATTTCTTCAACCTGCTACGGTTGAAAAGACGGTAGCGTTTTTTGAAGATTCCAGACGCTGAAAGCGTCTTTTCAACCGTACGAATTTCTTTCCAAAAGAAGACTGCCTGTTGTGGGCTGAGGAACGGGAAAAGGTCTTTCGGCGTACAGTTTTTTGTCATGGAAGAAAAAAAGAGAATAAGAATACGTTCCTTTCTCGATTTTTTTTGTAAATTTGCAGCACCTAACTACTACGAATCATGAATTCTGTTACAAACCAATCTTAAAAACACCAAAACGATGAAACACAAACTAACGTTAGGCTTTCTGCTAACAATGGGGATGCTGGCAGCCCATGCCCAGCCCCGCTACAACATGGAGAAGATGAATCGCGAGAAGCTGAACCGTGGCGTGGTGGCCATCAAACAAGGGCAGCAGGTGGTGGTGAGCTGGCGCACGCTCACCAGCGACGCCGTGGGCCAGTCGTTCGACGTCTACCGCAACGGCAAGAAATTGAACAAGAAACCGCTGAAGAAGGGTGGCACCTTCTTCGTCGACGAGCAGCCATCGGGCTCGGATGCCGTCTACGAGGTGAAGGGTGGCGGCATCGACGGCCGCTACACGCTGAAGGGCGACGCTCCCGACGGCTACATCGCCATCGCCCTGCAGAAGCCCGACGACGGCACCACCCCCGACGGGCAGCGCTATAGCTACTCGGCCAACGATGCCAGCGTGGGCGACGTGGATGGCGACGGGCAATATGAAATCATACTGAAATGGGACCCCTCGAACGCCCGCGACAACGCCCACGACGGATTCACCGGCCCCACCCTCTTCGACTGCTACCGCCTCGACGGCACCCGCCTCTGGCGCATCGACATGGGCATCAACATCCGCAGCGGTGCCCACTATGTGCCCTTCATGGTGTATGACTTCGACGGCGACGGGCGCGCCGAACTGATGGTGCGCACAGCCGACGGCACACGCGACGGCAAGGGGCGCGTGATAGGCGACGCCACCGCCGACTATCGCCACCGTCCACCCACCGAGAGCGAACAGCCTCAGCCACAGGGCGAATGGGGCAGGTACAACCGCCAGGGAAGGCCCATGACAGGGCGCATACTCACCGGGCCGGAGTTCATCACCGTGTTCAACGGGCTCACCGGCGAGGCCATGGACAGCAAGCCCTATATCCCCCAACGGGGCAACGTGGCCGACTGGGGCGACAACTATGCCAACCGCAGCGACCGCATGCTGGCTGCCGTGGCCTATCTCGACGGCATCCACGCCAGCGGCATCTTCTGCCGAGGCTACTACACCCGCAGCGTCATCGCAGCATGGGACTGGGACGGGCATGAGCTGAAGAACCACTGGACCTTCGACACCAACCAGCCTGAGTGGGCCAGCTATGCCGGACAGGGCAACCACAACCTGCGCGTGGCCGATGTGGACGGCGACGGCTGCGACGAGATCACCTACGGCGCAATGTGCGTAGACCACGACGGACGCGGACTCTACAACACTGGCTTCGGCCACGGCGACGCCATGCACCTGACCGCCTTCGACCCCACCACCACACGGCTGCAGGTGTGGGACTGCCACGAGAACCGACGCGACGGCAGCGACTTCCGCGATGCCGCCACCGGCAAGGTGCTATTCCAGATACCATCGAAGAGCGACGTGGGGCGCTGCATGGCCGCCGACATCGACCCCACCAACCCCGGCGTGGAGATGTGGAGCTCGGACAGCCACGGCGTGCGCAACATCAAGGGCGAGGTGGTCATAGGCACCAAGGACAGCGACGACCCACAGCACAACACACAGGTGACGATGAACGGGCGCTGGCTCAGCGTGAACTTCGGCATCTGGTGGGACGGCGACCTGCTGCGCGAGCTGCTCGACCACGAGACGGTGACAAAATACGACTGGGAGCAGCACAGCGTGGTGGAGCTGCAAAAATTTGAAGGACGATTCAACAACGGCTCCAAGTCGAACCCCTGCCTCTCGGCCGACATCCTGGGCGACTGGCGCGAGGAGGTGCTGCTGCGCAACAACGAGAGCACGATGCTGCGACTCTACGTCAGCACCATCCCCACCGACCACCGCATCAACTGCCTGATGGAGGACATCCCCTACCGCCTCAGCGTGGCCGCCGAGAACACGGCCTACAACCAACCCCCCGAAACGGGCTTCTACCTCGGACCCGACAAAACCATCAATCCCTTCCTGAAATGACATACAGACCACTACTGGCCACACTGCTCATGGCATGGCCCCTGCTGCTGACTGCACAGCAGCCCGTGAACGACAACAACACGCCGCTGCACCTGATGCGGCCTGAGTACAAAACGAGCTACGGCATCCCCAAGGAGGCCACGGTGAAGCAGACCATCGACCGCGTGCTGCACTATATTGAGCAGGAGACACCCGCCGTGCTGGAAGACCGCTCGACGAAGCGCGAGGTGAGCCAGCTGAGCCAAATCAACGAGAACACCCAGCTGAGACAGGGCGGCTTCAGGCTGACGAGCTACGAGTGGGGCGTCACCTACTCGGCAGCACTGGCAGCCTATCAGGCTACGGGCGACGTGGCCTATCGCGACTATGTGTTCAATAGGCACAAGCTGTTGGCCAACATCGTGCCCACGTATAAGAAGCTACTGGCACAGAACAAGCGCATCGACGGCAACATCCGCCGCGTCATCGACCCCCATGCCCTCGACGATGCCGGGGCCGTGTGCGCGTCGATGATCAAGGCGCTGCTGCTCGACAAGACACTGCCACTGCGCCCACTCGTGGACAACTATGCCGACTACATCATCAACAAGGAATACCGACTGGCCGACGGCACCTTTGCCCGACTGCGGCCGCAGAAGAACACGCTGTGGCTCGACGATATGTTCATGGGCATCCCTGCCGTGGCCTATATGGGCCGTCTCACTGGCGAGGGCAAATACTTCGACGAGGCCGCCCGACAGGTGATGCAGTTTGCCAGCCGTATGTTCGTGCCCGAGAAGATGCTCTTCCGCCACGGGTGGGTGGAGGAGATGCAGGTGCACCCCGCCTTCTTCTGGGGCCGCGCCAACGGATGGGCCATCCTCACCCTGTGCGAGGTGCTCGACGTGCTGCCAGCCAACCATGCGCAGCGCCCCGCCATCCTCGGTCTGCTGCAACAGCACGCACAAGGGTTGGCAGCCCTGCAGCACCACGACGGCTACTGGCATCAGCTGCTCGACCGCGCCGACACCTATCTTGAGACATCGGCCACGGCCATCTACACCTACTGCCTGGCCCATGGCGTGAACCAAGGGTGGCTCGACGCAAAGGCATTTGGCCCCGTGGCCCTGTTAGGGTGGCAAGCCGTGCAGGCACAGGTGAACGAGAAAGGACAGGTGGAGAACGTATGCGTGGGCACGGGCATGGGCTTCGACCCCGCCTTCTATGCCTACCGCCCCGTGCACGTGATGGCCGCACACGGATATGGACCAGCCATCTGGGCGGGGGCCGAAATCATCCGTCTGCTACGCCAGCAGCATCCCAAGCTGAACGACTCTGCCGTACAGTTCTACGACACCGAAGTGCCCACCAATCAGCCCATCTTCAACTACGACGGAAAAATAAGATACTGATTTATTGTAGAAGTCGAAATAAAATGCTACCTTTGCACCCACAGGGAAAAACAGGCCATGAGGCCATCTCTTGAAATGCAAACCGAGCACATGAATCTACGACTTATCATCCTTTCGCTGGCCATGGCGTGCTGCACGATGACCAGCGCACAAGAGCAGGAGACGACGTTCCCCTTCCCCGCGATGCCCGACTCGCTGCGCGAACCCACGGCACGACTGAAGTTCCTGCTGGAACACTATTGGAGCGTATTCAACTTCGACGACACCTCTGACGCAAACAGGGCCACCGCCGAGCAGGGCTTCGTGGACTACATCAACCTGATGCAGCTGGCCGACTCGACGGAGCAGGCTGCCAGCGCACGAATATTCGTAGACAGCATCAGCCAGAAGGAGCATCGCCAGCTACAGTTCAACAAGCTCATCAACCACTATCTGGACAACCCTGAGTCGCCCATGCGCAACGACGTGACCTACGTCCACCTGCTCCGGGCCATGCCCAAGACGCCGCAGCGCACCTTCCTGATACAAGCACTGACGAAAAACACGCCAGGCACCGTGGCCGCCGACATCCCGCTGGGCGATGCCATCTGCAGCTGCGACGCGAGCACGCCCGGATTATCCGGAATCTCCGGAGAATCCGGAATCTCCGGAAATTCCGGAAATTCCGGAAAATCACCCCGCCGATTGCACGAAGTGCAGAGCCCCACCACGCTGCTGGTGCTCTACGACCCCTTCTGCGGGCACTGCTTAGAGATGATGCCGAAGATCAATGAGATGATGAAAGAAGGCTACGCTTCGCAAACGTGCGCTATATATATAAATGTGGAGCAGAACACCAAGGCGAATGAGGCCTACTATATATCTTCGCTTCCCGCCCTCTATCTGCTCGACAGCGAGAAGAAGGTGCTGGTGAAAGAGGGAAGCCTGGAGCAAATAGAGAAGACGCTGAAGACCCTCAACGAAGAAGGGAAATAACTGTCGGGTCAGCCTCGGCGTTGGCGCACAGCCTCGTAGAGCAGGATGGCTGCCGAGACACTCACGTTGAGCGAGTCGAGACGACCGAGCATGGGTATACGGATATGGGCGGTGGCCGCCTGGCGCCACTGCTGGCTGAGGCCGGTGCTCTCGGTGCCCATCACGATGGCGGTGGGACCACGCATATCGGTTTCGTAATACAAGCTGGAGTCCTGCAGCTGGGCGGTGAGGATGCTGATGCCATGCTCGTGCAGGAAATGGATGCACTCCCCACTGCTGCAAGCCACGGTGGGCACGGTGAAGATGGCCCCGATGCTGGCGCGGATGAGGTTGGGGTTGTAGAGGTCGGTGAGCGGGTCGCACACGATGACGGCGGTGGCACCGGCGGCATCGGCCGAGCGGAGCACTGCCCCCAGATTGCCCGGCTTCTCCACGCTTTCAAGAACGACGAAGAGAGGGGAAACGCTCCCAGCTACTGCTAAAAGGGAGGGGGTGGGCATGAGTTCGCCGAGCGTGTGCCGCCGCTCCTTGACGATGGCGATGACGCCCTCGGTGCTGCCACGGTAGGCCACCTTCTCATAAAGGGCAGGAGGCAGCAGGAAAGTCTTCTCGGCCCCGGCGGCGTCGTTGGCATCCCTGACGAACAGGCTCTCCACCTCGTAGCCCGCCTGTAGGCAATGCTCCAGTTCGCGCCGCCCCTCCACCACAAAAAGGCCCTCGCTGCGGCGCAGTTGCGACTTCTGCTGCAATTGCAGCAAATGCTTGATTTTTGGATTCTGTGCGCTGGTGATTTCTGTCATCTTTTGTTCAAGTCAAATCGTCATCGTGCTGCAAAATTACGTATTTTCGCCAACACAAGCAAACAAAGTTGCGGATTTATTCGTCGTTTCAACGGAAAATAATTACTTTTGCAGGAAAAATAGACAACGATGTACTGCAAGATAGACTTTTTCCTGCCCGCTGGTCTTCCCGAACTGATGAAAGAGGCCATAGAGCAGATCGACCATTCAGCCGTGGTGAGAACCATTACAACGCACAAGATTGAGAACCTGCCATCGAGCGACACGCTGCGCTCGATAGCCTCGTTGGCCAAGGCCGACTATACCGCCATCGTCGTTAAGGCCGTGCCCCTGATGATAACGAAGGATGCTTTGGAGCGCATGGCACGCGTGGCCGACGACAGCGGGGCTGCAATGGTTTATGCCGACCATATCGTGCGCAAGCAGGAGAACGGCGAATGGAGCGTGGAGCGCCATCCCGCCATCGACTACCAGACGGGCAGCATCCGCGACGACTTCGACTTCGGCCCCCTGCTGCTCATCCGCACCTCTCTGCTGCGCCAATGGGCACAGGCTCATGCCACCACTGCCTATCAGTATGCAGGACTCTACGACCTGCGCCTCTACCTGAGCCGCCACAGCACTCTGCTGCACCTGAACGAGACGCTCTACACAGTGGCAGAGCAGGACAACAGAAAGTCGGGCGAGAAGCAATTCGACTACGTGAACCCCGCCAACCGCGCCGTGCAGATAGAGATGGAGCAGGTGGCGACGGCTCACCTGAAAGCCATCGGTGCCCTCATCGACACCACGGCATACGCCGACGTGGACTTCAACGAACAGCCCTTCCCCGTGGAGGCATCCGTCATCATCCCCGTCTACAACCGCGTGCGCACCATCAAGGACGCCGTGGAGAGCGCCCTCTCTCAGGAGACGACCTTCCCCTTCAACGTCATCGTAGTGGACAACCACAGCACCGACGGCACCACCGACATCCTGTCCCGTATGTTGTCATATTATGACAACAAACAGAACGCCCTCATCCACCTGCAGCCCGAACGCACCGACCTGGGCATCGGCGGCTGCTGGAACATGGCCGTCAACGACGAGCACTGCGGCCGCTTTGCCGTGCAGCTCGACAGCGACGACCTCTACTCCTCGCCCCACACACTGCAACGCATCGTCGATGCTTTCCACGAGCAGCGGGCAGCCATGATAGTGGGCAGCTATCGCATCTGCAATTTCCAGTTGGAGACGCTGCCACCCGGACTCATCGACCACCATGAATGGACCGACGAGAACGGCCCTAACAACGCCTTGCGCATCAACGGGCTGGGAGCGCCACGCGCCTTCTTCACCCCGTTGCTGCGACAGCTGCAGTTGCCCAACACCAGCTATGGCGAAGACTATGCCATGGGGCTGGCCTTCAGCCGCCGCTACCGCATAGGGCGCATCTACGACGAGCTGTACCTCTGCCGCCGCTGGGAAGGCAACAGCGATGCCGCACTGAGCGTGGAGCGCGTCAACGCCAACAACCTATACAAAGACCGTCTGCGCACGATGGAGATACTGGCTCGCCAGCGCATGAACAAAGATGAAAGGGGCGAGCAACACGAGGAGAACACATCGCTGCAACGTTTCTTCGAGCGGCAGCTAAGCACCTGGCCCGAAGCCCTGCAGCGCTATCGCGACCTGACCAACGCAGAAACGAAAGAGTTGCATGTGGGGCAGCTGACGCTGGCTGCGCAATACAATCCTGCCCGCATACGCTCCACAGGTGCCGACATCTCGAAGCAAGCCTTGGCAGGGCGTCCCTGCTTTCTCTGCACCGAGAACAGGCCGAAGGAGCAAATGACGGCCCCCCTCCCCGCCCCCCCGAGGGGGGGAGCAGATAGTTCTGCAAGCAAAGCTATAGAAGCCCCCTCGGGGGCAGTAGGGGGGGCTTCGGGAATTGTAGGGGGGGCTTTGGGGACTATAACTGAGGCTTCCTTGCTCGTCAACCCCTACCCTATCCTGCCCATGCACTTCACGCTCCCCAGCATCAGCCATCAGCCTCAACGCATCAAGCCCCTCTTCGCGCTGATGCTCACCACGCTGGAGCGCCATCCGCAGCTCACCGTGTTCTACAACGGACCGCGATGCGGGGCATCGGCCCCCGACCACGCCCATCTGCAGGCTGGCACATCGGGCATCTTGCCACTGCAGAAATGCTGGCCACAGCTACAGCGCAACCTCACCACCATCGTGCAGACCAACGACGACGCGCTGCTGGCCACCATCGACGACTATCCCTGCACGGCATTCCTCATCCGCTCCAAGGACACGTTGAACATAGAACAACTGTTCAATCAACTCTACAGCACCATGCCCATCGCCGAGGGCGAAGAAGAACCGATGATGAACATCGTTGGCTGGTGCGAGGCCGACCACTTCGACATTGTGGTGTTTCCGCGTGCCAAGCACCGTCCCGACTGCTATTACAAGGAAGGCGACGACCAACTGCTCATCAGTCCTGGCGCACTCGACATGGCAGGACTCATCATCACGCCACGCGAGGAAGACTTCCGAAAGATGGATGCCGAGAAGGCCGTCGCCATTCTGCAGGAAGTGAGCCTCGGCATCAACCCCACAGGCATCACCCCCGCCCCCACCAGCCGAGGAGAGGGCTGCGAAGTCGTCGCCGTGGGCATCGTCAGCGGACAGCGTATCGACTTCCGCCTCAACGGCACCTATCAGGCCAAAGGCGAAAACGTGGAGGGCGAGCAAAGCGTGGAAATGGCCGAAGGAGGGCTGCTGTGGCATGGGCAACAGTATCGCGAGCTGCGCTTTACGCCCGTGCCCACCAAGCGCGACCGAAGCTTCACGCTGGCCGACGTCATCATTGGCAACGGATTCCACTGGGAGCGCCACCAGCAACAAACCTTCAAAGGAACACTTCGACTGCTGGTAGAGTCAGACAAGGTGCTGGCCATCAACGAGCTGGCCGTGGAGGACTACCTCGAAAGCGTCATCAGCAGCGAGATGAGCCCCACGTCATCGCTCGAGTTGCTCAAGGCTCACGCCGTCATCAGCCGCTCATGGCTGCTCAGCCAGATGAGGAAGCGCAAAGAAGAAAGTGGAAAGCGCAAGGAGGGCAACGCCTTCTTCTCGTTCATCAAGAAAGACGACGAGTTGCTGCGCTGGTACGACGGCGGCGAGCACACCCTCTTCGACGTCTGCGCCGACGACCACTGCCAGCGCTACCAAGGGATTGCGAACAAAGCTTCCTCCGAGGAAGTAGGGAGGGCCGCTGCTGCCGTGCGCGCCACTCGCGGCGAGGTGCTCATCTACGACGGGCAGCTGTGCGACACCCGCTTCTCGAAATGTTGCGGCGGGCGCACCGAGGAATACCAATACTGTTGGGAAGACACGCCCAAGCCCTACCTGCAGAGCGTGGAATGCCCATGGTGCGACACCAACGACAAGGACGTGCTGAGCCAAGTGCTGAAAGACTACGACCAGGAGACCACCAACTTCCACGACTGGACAGTGGAGTACACGCAGCAGGAGCTGACAGAGCTGGTGAGCCGAAAGATGAAGATGGACTTAGGCACCATCACCGACCTCGTCCCCCTCGACCGCGGCAAGAGCGGACGCATCTGGCGCCTCAAGATAGTGGGCACACAGCGCTCGTTTATCATTGGCAAAGAACTGGAGATTCGTCGTGTGCTCAGTGAGACGCATCTGCTCAGCTCCAACTTCGAAGTAGAGAAGACCGCCAGCGGCGGCTTCGTTCTCCACGGCCACGGATGGGGCCACGGCGTGGGCCTCTGCCAAATCGGCGCCGCCGTGATGGGCCACAAAGGCATGAGCTACCGCGACATCCTCTTACATTATTATCAAGGAGCTGAAATCAAACAGGTTTATTAATCCATCCATCATCTATCGTGAAACAACAGAAAAGAAACCCGTGGGCTTGGATTCCCACGCTCTACATTGCCGAAGGCCTACCCTATGTGGCCGTCATGACCATCTCGGTCATCATGTACAAACGACTGGGCATCTCCAACACCGACATCGCCCTCTACACGGGATGGCTCTACCTACCGTGGGTCATCAAGCCCTTCTGGAGTCCTTTCGTTGACTTGGTGAAGACGAAGCGTTGGTGGACGGTGACGATGCAGCTCTTCATGGCTATCGGCTTTGCGGCCATTGCCCTGACGTTGCCCACGTCGCTGGCGTTCCAGCTGTCGTTGGCAGCCTTCTGGCTGGTGGCGTTCACCTCGGCCACCCACGACATCGCCGCCGACGGCTACTATTTGCACGCCCTCGACAGCCACGAGCAGTCGCTCTACGTGGGCATTCGCAGCACTTTCTACCGCATCGCCACCGTGGCCGGACAGGGGCTGCTGGTCATCCTGGCGGGATTCCTCGAAGACAGCACCGGCAACATCCCCTTAGCATGGACGGTGACCATGGCCATCCTCTCGGCACTGATGCTTGCCGCCTCGTTCTATCACCAGTTCATCCTTCCCCACCCCGATAGCGACCATCCGAAGGAGGGCGTAACAGCACGCAACATCCTGCGGGAGTTCCTCGAAACCTTCCGCACGTTCTTCACCAAGCCTGGTGCCCTGGTGGCTATCCTCTTCATGCTGCTCTATCGCCTGCCCGAGGCGTTGTTGGTGAAGATGGTGAGCCCCTTCCTGCTCGACCCCGTGGAGCAGGGCGGACTGGCACTGACCACGAAGGAGGTGGGCGTGGCCTATGGCACCGTGGGCATCATCGGCCTCACCATCGGCGGCATCCTCGGTGGCGTCGCGGCAGCCCGTGGCGGCCTGAAACGGTGGCTGTGGCCCATGGTACTGGCCATCACCTTGCCCGACGTGGTCTACGTATACCTGAGTTACGCCCAGCCCGCCAGCCTACTGCTCATCAACGTTTGTATCTTCATCGAGCAGTTCGGCTACGGCTTCGGCTTCACCGCCTACATGCTCTACCTCATCTACTTTGCCGACGGTCCCCACAAGACGGCCCACTATGCCATCGCCACCGGCTTCATGGCCCTTGGCATGATGCTGCCGGGGATGGCCGCTGGCTGGCTGCAGGAGTCGGTGGGCTACCCGAATTTCTTCCTGATAGCCGTGGCATGCTGCGCCGTCACCTTCCTCGTCTGCGCCTTCATCAAGATTGACCCGCAGTTCGGAAAGAAATCATCATGAAGAAATAGGCGATTTCCTTTTGTAAGACGAAAAAAATAATTACCTTTGCACCATCATATTAAACATAAAGACTTTGAGAACATGAAGAAACTCCTTTCAAGCATCATGATGCTGGCCACGATGATGGCCGCCATGACCTCGCTCAGCAGTTGCGAGGAAGAAGACGACTACATTGCCCAGAAGCTGCGCGAAGGCGACTGGCAGGGTTACATCGACACTTACTACAGCAGTCGCTGGGACCTGAGAGGTAACACCTACGCCACTGTGATGCGTTTCACATCAAAAGGCAGCTATTACACCAGTGGACGCGGCGAAGAGGTGGACTACGATACACGGTCGCCCTACAACGACTACGCCTACTGCACCTTCAAATGGTTCATCGTCGACGGCGACATCACACTCATCTATGACGACGACAAGTGGACGCCGCTCTACATCGTTGAATACGGACTGACCGAGAGCCGTTTCTCTGGGTATATCCGCGACATCAGCAACCGCCGAATCAGATTCGACCTTGAAAACACCACTTACAACGACTGGGGACGCTACGGTCGCATTGGAGGCTACGGCGACTTTGAGCATCAGAATTGGTATCGCTCACGCACCAACATGGCAGACACCTCAGAGGCTGTTCCTTTCCTCGACCGCACTGACATCGCCCGCCAACAGAGCGGTGAACAAGATGCCGTCAGCGTAGCCAGCGGCGAGTTTGCCAAGGCAATGATGGTAAGTGAGAAGTGAGCGTTTTCCCTCTCACGAATAGGTTTTCCCCTAATGCCTTTTAGGGGAAAACCTTTTTTTATGTGGCCACGATGCAGTAACTTTGCACCATCAAACCACTAAAAACGTTACGATGATGAAAAAGATTTATACTCCCTTCCTGATGGTGCTGATGCTCAGCATGGCAACTATCACCTTCACCAGCTGTGAGACCGAAGACCAGTATGAAGCCGAAGTGCTGACCGCCGGCGACTGGCAGGGCTACTTAGGTGCCTACTACCACGACCGTTGGGGACTGATTGGCAACAACTACGAGACCGTCATCCGCTTCTGCTCAAGAGGATACGGAGCCACCAGTGGCCGCGGCTACGAAGTGGACTACGACACACGGTCGCCATTCAACGACTATGCCTATTGCGAGTTCTCGTGGTCGGTGGTCGACGGTGTCATCACGCTCATCTACGACGACAGTGCCTGGTATCCCGTCTATGTGAGCGACTACTCGCTATCAAGCAGCCACTTCTCTGGCTACATGGACGACGGCACCAACCGCAACATCCGCTTCAAGTTGAGGAACGTGCGCTTTGATAATTGGGACACCTACCGCAACTACTATTACGACGACTATTACTACTCGCGCACCCGCGCCGCCCAAACCGACAGTACGATTACTGACAACGACGAGGTGTCCGTCGTACATACGGGTAAAAGCATCGCCAGCGGAGCGTTTGCCAAGTGAGAAGTGAGAGGTGAGAAATGAGAAGTGGACTACGCACAAACAACTGGCGCAGCCCACTTCTCACCTCTCACCTCTCACTTCTCATATTCCCAGTCCGTCCTGGAACGACACGTCGACCGCCTTACTCTGCAGGATGCGCGAGTGGGGCGGCACATCGTGTGTGAGCCAGATGTTACCACCAATGACAGAGTCGTGGCCGATGGTGATACGGCCCAGGACCGATGCATTGGAATAGATGGTGACGCGGTCCTCGATGATGGGGTGGCGGGGCACATTCAGCATGTTGCCCTCAGCGTCATACTTGAAGCTCTTGGCACCCAGCGTCACGCCCTGATAGAGCGTCACATGCGAGCCGATGATGGTGGTCTCGCCGATGACCACGCCCGTGCCGTGGTCGATGGCGAAGTATTCGCCTATCTGCGCCCCTGGATGGATGTCAATGCCTGTACGCGAGTGGGCCTGCTCGGTAATAATGCGCGGAATAACAGGCACCTGCATCAGGTGCAGCACGTGGGCCAGTCGATAGTGGGTCATCGTATTCACTATCGGGTAGCAGTAGATGACCTCGCCGTAGTTGGTGGCGGCAGGGTCGTTCTGGAACATCGCCTCCACATCGGTATAGAGCAGACGTTTCACCTCGGGCAACTGGTCGATGAATTGCAACGCCACCCCCTCGGCCGTAGGCAGGACGTCTTCTTCGGAACACTCCTCGCAAAACTGAAGACCGCGCGCTATCTGGCGACGCAGCAATGCGTAGAGTTCCTCCATGTTCACGCCAATGTAGTGCTGGCGTATCTGTTCCTCGGGTTGGCGCTTATAGAAATAGTCGGTAAAAATGATGCTTTTGGCCAAACTCACGATGCGGCGCACCTCCTCCACGCTGGGCAGTGGAGCAGCGCCGGCGGGCATCATCGCCTCCTCTTTGCCGTCGAGTTTCGACAGCTTGGCCACATTGCGCAGCAGCACCTCGTTGATATTTTTTTGGTCCATAGTGCCCATGCTATTTATTTTCAACATAATCTTCCATCGACCCCAGCATTTTGTTGTCGCCGTCGCCCATCTCCAACCAGTGATATAACAGTTTTTTCATCTTCTACAAGCATATAGTTTTCTAACAGCCGACAAAATTACAAAAAGTTGAGCGCAAAACAAAGGAACTCGTTCATTTTTTTGTCGTGACGGAATAAGTTCGTTGTTGTGACGACAAAAGAACGTCCAGTGTGTGCCTTTCGCTTGCGAGGGAAGAACGAATTAAAAACAGGAGCACGATTTACATAAATTTGGCGTTGACTTTTTCAAATTTGGCGTTGACTTTTTGGAAAAAGTCAACGCCAAATTTTCATGCAGCATGGCGCATTGTATATCAGCCATTTCCATGGGTAGTGCGAGTAAAGTCATCTTTTATAGTTTTTTTGCACGAAAACCGAACATAATTGACAAATAATGTGTAACTTTGCAGAAAAATTGAAAGAACATGTTCAGCAAAGAAACTTATATCCGCCGACGCGCGGAACTGAAACGGCTGGTGGGCAGCGGCACCGTGGTGCTCTTTGGCAATAACGATGCACCCGCCAACTACCCCGCCAACGCCTACGCCCCTATGCGGCAAGACTCGTCGTTCCTATATTTCTTCGGACAGCACCGCGAAGGCCTCGTGGGAGTCATCGACATCGACAACGACGAGGAGTGGCTGCTGGGCGACGACATTGACATCGAGGACATCGTTTGGATGGGATTCGTGCCCAGCGTGGCCGACCTGGCCGCCGAGGTGGGCATCACCAAGACAGCCCCTATGGCGCAGCTCCGTTCCGTCTGTCGCAATAGTATTGCGACAAACAGAACCATCCATTTCCTGCCCCCCTACCGCCACGACACCAAGATACAAATCATGGACCTGCTGGGCATACACCCCTCGCAGCAGAAAGAAGCGGCATCGGTGCAGCTGATAAAAGCCATCGTGAAGATGCGCTCCACCAAGGAGCCGCAGGAGATTGTCGCCATCGAGCGCGCTTGCGACGTGGGCTATCAAATGCACACACGGGCACAGAAGCTGATACGCCCAGGGGTGACCGAGCGCTACATCGGTGGACAGGTTGACGGCATCGCCCGCTCGCTGGCACAAGGGGTGAGCTTCGCCACCATCTTCACCCAGCACGGCGAAATCATGCACGGCAACCCCAGCGACGCAAAGCTTGAAAACGGGCGGCTGGCCCTGTGCGACGCCGGCTGCGAGCTGGACGACTACTGCTCGGACAACACCCGCACCATGCCCGTCAGCGGCAAGTTCACCCAGCGGCAACTGGACATCTACTCCATCGTGGAGGAATGCCACGACTACGTGCTGCAAGTAGCCAAGCCTGGCGTGAAATATGCCGATGTGCACTTCGCCGTGTGCCGTCTGATGACGGAACGGCTGAAGGAGCTGGGACTGATGAAGGGCGATGTCGACGAGGCTGTGCGTGCCGGTGCCCATGCCATGTTCCTACCCCACGGACTGGGCCATATGATGGGCATGGACGTGCACGACATGGAGGGGCTGGGACAAATCTACGTGGGCTTCGACGAGGAGACACGCCCCAACCTGGAGCAGTTTGGCACCAACTGCCTGCGCATGGGCCGGCGGCTGCAGGAGGGATTCGTCGTCACCGACGAGCCGGGCATCTACTTCATACCCCACCTCATCGACCTCTGGCGCAAGGAAGGCCACTGCGCTGAGTTCCTCAACTTCGACAAGCTGGAAACCTACAAGGACTTCGGTGGCATCCGCATCGAGGACGACCTGCTCATCACGTCTGACGGCTGCCGCTTCATGGGCGAGAAGCGCATACCCTACCACCCACAAGAACTGGAAGAGTTCATGGCACAACAAGCCTGAACACAAAAAGGCAGGACACGTTTCTTCATCCCAACCATCACCATCATGGAAGAAATAGCTGGCAAATACATCAACCCATATACCGACTACGGATTCAAATACCTCTTTGGCACTGAGCCTAACAAGGACATCACGCTGGAGCTGCTGAACGCCTTGCTGCAGGGCAAAGAGGTCATCAAGTCACTGACGCTGCTGCCCACCGAACAGCTGGGCGACACCAAGGACGACCGCCGCTCGGTGTTCGACATTTATTGCAAAAACGAAAAAGGCGAGAAAATCATCATCGAGATGCAAAAGGCCGACCAGCAGTGGTTCAAGGATCGTAGCGTCTACTACTCGTCGTTCCCCATCCGCCAGCAGGGTGAGAAGGGACAATGGCGCTTTGGGCTGAAAGCCGTCTACACCATTGGCATCCTCGACTTCGTCTTCGACGAGGACAAGGACGACCAGGAGTATTACCACCACGTGGTGAAACTGATGGACATCAACAAGAAGGAGGTCTTTTACGACAAACTAACTTACATCTATCTGGAGATGCCCAAGTTTCAGAAGACTGAGGCCGAGTTGGAAACGATGACCGACAAGTGGCTCTACGCCCTGAAGAACCTGTCCCGGCTGTTGGAGCGTCCTGCCGCCCTGCAGGAGCGCATCTTCAAGAAATTCTTTGAGGTGGCCGAGATTGGCAACCTCTCCAAGGAGGAGTATGCCAAATACTTCGAGAGCGAAAAGGTGTACTACGACAATGACGGCGCCATTCGCACTGCAGAAGCAAAAGGCATGGCCAAGGGACGTGCAGAGGGTCGTGCAGAGGGGATAGAAGAAAACAAACGAGCAAATGCGAGGCGGATGAAAGACGACAACATGGACATCAACCTCATATCGAAATACACAGGGCTAACAGTTGAGGAAATCAGCACGTTATAAGAGCTGATGCTAACAAAAGAAAGAACCAAACTAAAATAACAACAACAATGAAAAAAATTCTTACCTTAGCGCTCCTGGCCACAATGGCCGTGGGCGCACAGGCCCAGGAGGCCAAGAAAGCTGACAACAAACCAGTATTCACCACCATCAAGGAGAATCCCATCACCTCGATGAAGGACCAGAACCGCAGCGGCACCTGCTGGGACTACTCGACCATCTCGTTCTTCGAGGCCGAAATCCTGAAAGCCACCGGCAAGACCTACGACCTCGACGAGAGCTTCGTGGCCAACAAGACCTACATGGAGCGTGCCATCCAGGTGGTGCGCTACCACGGCGACTGCCAGTTTGCACAGGGCGGAAGCGCCGAGGACGTGCTGTCGGTGATGAAGAACCACGGCATCATCCCACAAGGCATCATGCCCTTCCCTGGAAGCCTCTATGGCGACTCGCTGAACAACTTCAATGAGTTCTTCTCGCTGCTCGAGCCCTACGTGGCCGCCATCGCCAAGAGCTCGGCAAAGACCATCTCAAACCAGTGGAAGGTGGGACTTCAGGGCATCCTCGACGCCTATCTGGGCAAGTGCCCCGAGAAGTTCACCTACGAGGGCAAGGAGTACACCCCGAAGAGCTTCATGCAGAGCTTGGGCATCAACCTCGACGACTACGTCAGCATCACCAGCTACACACACCATCCCTTCTACACGGGCTTCGCCGTGGAGGTGCAGGACAACTGGCGCTTCCCCCTCTCGTATAACCTGCCCATGGACGAGATGATGCGCGTCATCGACAACGCCGTGGCCAACGGCTACACCGTGGCTTGGGGCGGCGATGTCTCAGAGGAGGGCTTCACCCGCCAAGGTCTGGCATACGCCATCGACGGCGAGAAAGCCAAGAGTCTGGCCGGCAGTGATATGGCACGCTGGCTGAAGCTGACAGCCGCCAAGCGCAAGAACGTCATCGACTCGCTGGGATGCAAGGTGCCCGAGGTGGTTCCCACACAGGAGATGCGCCAGGAGCGCTTCGACAACTGGGAGCTGACCGACGACCACGGCATGCTCATCTACGGCGTGGCCAAGGACCAGTATGGCAAGGAATACTATATGGTGAAGAACTCGTGGGGCGAGACTGGCGACTACAAGGGCGTGTGGTACATGACCAAAGCCTTCATCGCCGCCAACACGATGGACTTCCTCATCAACAAGAACGCCATCCCCAAGGACATCCTCAAGAAGCTGGGCATCTGAGAAGTGAGAAGTGAAAAGTGAGAAGTGAGAAGTGACTTTTTACATGATTCATTTTTCATTATTCATTAGCGAAGCGTAACTATGAACGTCAAGTGGAATTTCATACCATCACCGCCCGAACGCGCCCTGCAGGCTAAGGAACTGGCCGAGAAGCTGAACACCAGCCCCATCATGGCCAGCCTGCTCATACAGCGAGGCATACGCACCGAATCGGCTGCTAAACGATTCCTGCGCCCCCTGTTGAGCGAGCTTATCGATCCTTTCCTGATGAACGACATGGACGTGGCCGTAGACCGTCTGAACGACGCCATGGGGCGCAAGGAGCGCATCATGGTC
>JAEEGF012253173.1_pt1 | contig 24351 bp, 17 predicted proteins | sample 9134171 | NCBI WGS metagenome assembly JAEEGF01 (sample SAMN16246542, study PRJNA631951) | gut metagenome | biome: gut microbiome; feature: rumen; material: AP-attached | host: Bos | place: Iran: Karaj | collected 2018-10
GCAAATTCCTTAAAAACATCAACAGAGTTATCTGTTGAACAGTCATCAACAAATATTACTTCAAGATTTGAATAAGACTGCTTCAAAACACTTTCAAGACACTCTTTGATAAAAGGTTCACGGTTATGATTAGCAATTAAAACAGAAAACAATTCACTCATAAAAAAAATATAACAAATAGAAAGCAAATATACAACTTATTAGAATAAATAACCGGCTATACTAAAGTAAATTATTTAATCCTTCTATCAATAATTCCCTATGAGCTTCACAAGATATATAATTTTTCGTAGCAAGAAGCTTTGTAAGAGTTTTCTTGAATATTTTTTTTCGTACTTGTAAAGGAAGCTTTAAATACAAACGGATTATTATTGTATCAAGTTTACTACCTATATGCATATTCAAAAGATAACCTTTCAGATAGTCAGAAGCCTTTTTCTTATATTCATTTTTAAGAAAAGATGTATCTTTTAATTTTGCAGAACGTTCATTGAAAGAAATAAGAATTTCTTTTTTTTCATTATCTGTAGCAAGTCTAGTTAAATATTTGTTTTTACAGATTGGGATATAGTCATAAATTACTGATTTGTTCTTTGTAAATGCCAGGCTTACAAGAAGACTTGTGTTTTCATACTCAGATTCTTCTGTATCAAATAAGAAATTTCCCTGTCCGTAAACAAGAATTGAGCCATTATATTCCTCTGCGGAACCTATACAATGTGTATGCTGTGCTATAACAACATCAGCACCAGTATCTGCAAATTTTCTGAAAACACGCTGCAATTGAGGTGAAGGATATCGAAAGTATTCTTTTCCTCCATGATAAAGAACAATCACAAAATCACAATTTTGTTTAAGAGCTTTTACATCATCAAAAGCATAAAGAGGATCATAAGGATTCGCCCCCCACAAACCTTCATCGACGACAGAAAATTCATGTTCACAACAATTGTATATTCCAACTTTTATCCCATTTTTCTCGAATATAAAGGGGGTTCGTCGTTCAAATTCAGTTCTTCCGATTCCAATGAAGGGAATTGAATTCATTTTCAAGGCTGCAATTGTATTTTCCACACCAATTTGCCCTTCATCAAGAATATGGTTATTTGAAAGCACCAGCAAATCAGGCATAAGTGCTTTTATACCATTTATTGTTTTTACTTCAGCTGAAAGAACAGGACCTGATTTGAGAATTGGAGTTCTTACATCTGTCAAGGCTCCTTCAAGATTATAGATTCGAAAATCAGAAGAAAACAATTTTGATGCAAGTTCTTTTCCAACCAGATTTTCCGCAATACCATCGGTAAACAAAAGGACATTTTCCTCATTAGGAAGAATATCAGCTCCTATAAGAAATTTTATTGCCTCTGACATAATTATAACTCCTGGAAATGTATAATAACTAAAAAAAATAGTCGCAAGCCGAAACTGTGCTATACTCATGATAAAATGCTAAAATAATTAAGGCTTTTCAGCAAATTCCTTAAGTGCATTATATGCTTTCTCTAAGCTTTTTGAATGTTTTTTTGCTTCTGCTAAGTTCCATTCCTTAGTAACAAAATTTGTAAGTAATCTATTATACAGAGGTCCTTGCCGAGCAAAAGCATCTTTAGGAGGGAACTCTTCCCTAATTTCTCTGGACTTTGATCTTTTTGCTATCTGCATTAGTTGATTTTTTGGATCATCTATTTTGTCTGGCTCCAGGGGAATAATATCCGCAGAAACAATTAAGGCGTTTGCTATACCTTGTCTATCCGCAAGAATCCAAGCATCAATTTCTCTAACAGCGACCCTGAATATCAAATCAGCCTCTTTTTCTGAGTTGTTAAACCAATCATTTATAAGAGAAACAGCGCATTCCTTTTTATCCAAGTCTGTAATAATAAGGAAAGGCATATTTTTAGCCGCCTTGTTATATTTTAGGATATCACGTTTTATTCTTCCAAACCCATTTGCATTTATTTCTTGTGAAATTGCAATTCTGTTATTAAATTCATTCACAAGGCGTTTAATAACAGAGGCTGTTAATACATCTTCATAAACGCAATTCAGATACTTCAATCGAATAAGTCTCCCTGAATTGGAGTTATCGATTTTCTTGTATCTGGGAATACACTTTCTGCAGGAGAAAAGCCAGATTTAAGCAGATTTACAACATCATTCTTCGAAGAGGCAAGTTCTGCTTCAGTTCCATCGGAAGAAGGAGTTAACATCAATATTTCACTTAAAGAAATTGAATCATCGGAAAGCAAATCCGGACTGTGAGTTGTTAACAGTATTTGTTTTTTCTTTGCTCTCTGTGCTGAATATAAAATGCTGGCAAGATTTTCAACAATCGCAGTATGAAGTGACAACTCAGGTTCTTCCAGAAGAAGCAAACCGGGATTTTCGAAAAGTGACCATAAAAGTCCTATCAGTCTAAGTGTTCCGTCAGAAAGCTGTGTTTCATTTTGTTTCGCACCATGAGCCCGCCAATGTTTGTATAAAACTTCCAAGTGTGGAATACCAGCATCTTCCGTGTAATGAAGAGATTCTAATTGAGGAACAGCATCTTTTACGGCCTCTTGAATTTTGCTCAGCCAACGAGAACGATTTTTTTCGGCAGTCTTAGCGATTTTTCTTAAAAATCCTTTACCAAAAGGATCTTCCGGCAAATCAGAACCCAAAAAAGCTTCCGGGTATTTTAAGAGTTGCGGAACGAGATGCAAATAGCCTATAGAAGAAAAGAAACGGCTGATTTCTCTAAATTCTTTGTTTGTTGTTATCTGTTCAAGATGAGTCTGAGTCAGAAGCTCTGGGTCTGCTTTATCCGCTCCTGTAGGACGGCATAACAACTCTGTTTCATTCTTTTTAATTAACTCTTTTTTTACATAAATTTCATGATTCCCATGCCCGTTTTGTGCAAAAACAAGGGAATAAAACCATTTCACACCGGAATCATTAAATGTAACACTGATTTCAATATCACTCTGATTACGAGCAGACAGGCTTCTAATTTTTGATATGCCTCCACGCTGTGCAACAGCATATTGTAAACCGCCGCCCTGTTTTGTAATGTCTCTCATAAAACGAAGTGCATCTAAAAAATTAGACTTTCCAGAAGCATTTGGACCAATAATAAAAAGGCGTTGACTAACATCTATGTCTACTAAATGAAAATTCTTCCAATTCTTCAAAGTTATATGAGAGATAAACATAATAATCCATTTTATGATTTTTTAGAAAACTTTGTCAATTTATTGCATTAGTTTCGTTCTCATACAACAAGAATTAATACCGCGACACAGGAGGGACAAACTCATGACAGAAAGTATCACATTTATGATATTGAATAATACACTTAAAAAAATATGCAAAATCAGTTATTTAACCTTTTTTTTATTTTATGTTATAATAAAAATATGAATATCACAGTAGCAGGAACAGGCTATGTAGGCCTTTCAATTTCGATTCTTCTGGCACAGCACAATAATGTAATTGCGTGCGACATCATGCAGAAGAAAGTCGATCTCATCAACAACAAAAAATCTCCGATTGTTGACAAAGAGATTTCTGAATATCTGGAAACAAAACCGCTTAAACTTAGTGCAACCTGCGATGCAGAACTTGCTTATAAAAATCCGGATTTTGTTGTTATCGCCACTCCAACAAATTATGATTCTGAGAAAAACTTTTTTGATACTTCTTCCATTGAAGCAGTCCTCACTATTGTAGAAAAAAAATGTCCGGATACGACCGTTGTAATAAAATCAACAATTCCGGTTGGCTACACCGAATCAATCTGCAAAAAATTCAAAATCAAGAATATTCTTTTCAGCCCGGAATTTTTGCGCGAAGGTCATGCCCTTTACGATAACCTCTACCCTAGTCGTATTGTTGTAAGCTATCCTAAAGGCCGTCCGGAGCTTTGCTCAAAGGCTAGTGAGTTTGCAGAGCTTTTACATCAGGGCGCAATCAAAAAGGAAGTCGAGATTCTTACACCAAACTGCACTGAAGCCGAAGCCATCAAGCTTTTTGCAAATACATATCTTGCCCTTCGTGTTGCTTACTTCAACGAACTGGATACTTATGCCGAAGTACGGGGCCTTAATACAAAACAGATTATCCAGGGAATCAGCCTTGATCCACGAATCGGTGACTTTTATAACAACCCTTCCTTCGGTTATGGCGGCTACTGTCTTCCAAAGGACACAAAGCAGCTTCTTGCAAACTTTAATTCAGTTCCGCAGAACCTGATTCAGGCAATTGTTGATTCTAACCGCACACGAAAAGAATTCATTGCCCACCAGATTCTTTCATCAAAGCCAAACACTGTTGGAATCTACCGCCTTACCATGAAGGCAAACAGCGATAATTTCCGTCAGAGTTCAATTCAGGATATTATGAAGATTCTTCGCGGAGAAGGCGTTGATGTTGTTATTTACGAGCCTACTCTTACAACAGATGATTTTGAGCATTTCAAGGTAGAACACGATTTGTCCGCTTTCAAGAAAAAAAGTGATGTAATCCTTGCAAACCGAATGTCTGATGATTTAGCTGACTGTAAAGAAAAAATTTATACAAGGGATTTATTTTCAAGGGATTAGAATGTCATTAAAAAAAATAACCTTCATTACAGGACATAACTGGCAGTCAAACCGTCTGGGGGGCTTTCATAAATTTGCGGAAGCGGCCTGCAGGGCGGGCTGCGAGGTTGTTTTTTTCAGTTTTCCCCGCCCCTACTACAGTTACTTTATGCATCAGGAGCTTTACAATTACAAAACAATAAAAGAGCTTCAAAAAGAAATTAAATATGAAGTTGCCGGGCAGACTCTTACAAACATCACCTTCCCAACCTTCAAGCTTCCAAACAGTGCAAACAAGATTCTTTCTGACGGCATGATGAATGCTCTGGAAAAATCTTCATTTCATTCTTTCAAACGTTTTGCTAAAAAGTATTTTTCCGGCAGTGATGCTTTTATTTTTGAATCCTGCGACGGAATGTTATTTCTTGATGACCTTAAAAAACTTTTTCCTTCTGCAAAAATGGTTTATAGGCCAAGCGATCCGATGATGTTTGACGGCGCCCTTCCACGCTACGTAAAAAATGAAAGTAAAATGCTACTTGAAGCTGACCTCAACATCATAGTGAATCAGGAAGGTCTGGACTTGTACAGGCGAAAAATTCCAGATTTTGACTTTACTGTCCGGTATACACTTCTTTCTAACGGCGTAGATATCGAAAGCTACGAAAAATCCTACCCTGCTCCAGAACTGCTTCAAAAGCCCAATACCATTCTTTATGTTGGCGCATGGGAAGTGGAATGGAATCTGCTTTTTAAGGCTGCTGAGAAAAACACTGACTTTAACTACATTGTTGTCTGCCCAAACTATCCTTCAGCGGAAATTCAGGAAAAAGTAAAAACTTTCAATAATCTTTTCTATGTTCCCGGCATTCCGCCAAAGGAAGTTCCAGCTTGGATTACAAATTGCTCCGTCGTTATGGTTCCCTATGTGACTGACTTTTACAAAAACCGTCCGCTCGGAATTACTGCAAAATATTATCAGGCTATGGCGGCTCACAAACCCATTGTCGCCTACTGCGATACGCCAAAATTAAAAGAAGCTGGTGTCGCCGTCACATACAGCTACGACGACTTTATAGATTCAATTAGAAAAGCTGTCAATCAGAAAGAATGTAACTACAATTTTGATTTGGGCGACAGACGCTGGGAAAATATTACTGCGAAATTTTTGGAACTTATAAAAAGATTGAATTAAAGTTATAGACAAAGAATTACCAAACTTTATTCTTATTGTACACTTATTCATCCTCGTTAAAAAACAACTTTTCAAAATCTTTATCAGTTCAAAATTATTTGATCGCAATTCATAATAATTCCTGCCTAGGCTTATTTCAATATTGTTGTAACTTCCTCTTTTTTGCACTATTATTTAATCATGGATAATTTATTCTACAATCTTATTCTTTTTCCTCTAACACAAATCATAGAACTTACATTCAGTTTCTGTTATAAGCTTTTTCACAATACCGGGCTTTCGCTCTTCGGTGTCAGTTTTACTGTAAGTATGCTTACGCTGCCCCTTTACATTGTCGCTGAACACTGGCAGGAAGTTGAACGTAACAAGCAGTTACAGATGAAACCAAAAGTTGATCGAATCAAAAGAGCTTTCAAAGGCACTGAACAATACATGATTCTTTCAACCTATTACAAGCAGTCTCACTATCACCCGATTATGGCACTCCGTTCTGCATTCGGGCTTTTAATTCAAATTCCTTTTTTTACAGCAGCTTATAATTGTCTTTCAAATATGGCTGCTCTTCAGGGACAGTCCTTCTGGATCTTTAAGGATTTAGGAGCTCCCGACGCCCTGTTTTCAATCGGCTCTTTTAATATCAATATTCTTCCGATTTTGATGACGGCAATAAACGTCGCAGCCGCCGCTGTTTATTTAAGGGGGCTTCCAATTCGTGAAAAAATCCAGACTTACGGACTTGCCGCTATCTTTTTGGTTCTTCTTTATGACAGGCCGGCAGGACTTGTAATTTACTGGACTATGAACCAGATTTTTTCTCTGGTAAAAAATATTTTTTACAGATTAAAACATCCGGTTAAAGTTTTATATATCATAATGTGTTCGGCAATTACAGTTTTAATTGTCTGGATGTTTGCTTCCCACGCATTAAAGTTAAAACGCGCAGTACTGTTAACTCTTGTATTCTCTTTAATTTATTTTGTTCCATTCATAGTTAAATTCTGCAACTACATCATTGATAATAACCTTAAAAAATTAAGGGACAATTTTAAATTCCGTCTGTCTGTATTTGTAATATCAGCATCAGGTTTATCAATTCTTTTGGGACTTGTTATTCCTTCAATGCTGATTGGATCTTCACCTATGGAATTTTCGGGAATTGACAATTATGGTTCGCCGATGTTCTTTGTCTGGAATACCTTTATTCAATCTATCGGTTTATGCATATTGTGGCCAAGTTTAATTTACTTCCTGTTCAAAGAACGAATACAGACCTTGTTGTCTTTTTCATTATTCGGCTTATTCATCTTATCCTTAATCAATGCATTTTTGTTTGCAGAAAATTACGGTACTCTTTCTACAATGCTTGTATTCAACGAAATTACGACAGTTGATTCACCTGTAAGCAGAATTCTGATTAATTTAATCGTTATAGCAGTTACTTTCCTTCTGTTATTATTTATTTTTAAAATAAAGAAAACGAACGTTATTACCTATTCATCAGCAATTCTTGCATTTTCACTGGTAGTTCTTTCAGGAATCAAAATTAACACAATTAAAACTGATTATAAGAAATTTGAAGAAGTTTCAAAAACAAAGGATTCTGGTATTGGAGCCATAAAACCAATTTTCCATTTTTCTAAAACCGGAAAAAATGTTCTTTTGATTTTCCTTGACCGGGCACAAAACCGATTCATTGAACCTATGTTCGATGAATTTCCAGAATTTAGCCAATCGTTCACAGGATTTACACTCTATAAAAACACAGTCTCATTTAACAGTCATACTCTTATGGGCTCACCAGGTTGTTACGGCGGTTATGAATACACTCCGGCAGAGATGATAAAACGCTCAAACGAACCTCTGGCAAAAAAGCATAATGAAGCTGTTACTCTTTTGCCAAGAATAATGACGGAGCAGGCAGAAAATTATACTGCCATGATAACAGAACCGTCATGGGCAAATTACAGCTGGATCAGTGACTTATCAATTTTTGACAAATACCCGAAAATTGAATCTCATTTAACTGCAGGTATTTATATATCAAAATGGTTCAAAGAACACAAAGATCTGGCTCAGTTCAATGTAACAAGTGATACTCTAAAACGAAACATTCTCTGGTACGGGCTTTTCAGATTGTCTCCGTTAGCACTCAGGCCTGCTTTTTATAATCAGGGCTCTTACTGGGATACTAATAAGAAAAATGAAGATTTGGAAGATTATCTTAACTGGTATTCGGTACTGGATTATCTTCCGGAACTGTCAGACCTCAACGCACCAAGCGAGAATTCATATATATCCATTGTCAATGAGACAACCCATAAAAGTATTATGCTCCAGCAGCCTGATTTTGTTCCGGTTGTAAATGTAACAAACATTGGTAATGGCAAGTATGATAACAGTCCATCCTACAACTCAATGGCCGGAGCTATGAAAAAAGTTTCAGAATATATGGTTTTCTTAAAAGAAAACGGTATTTATGACAATACAAAAATCATCATTTATTCTGATCATGGATGTGAGAGTTTTGAAGAAGAATTTAACTGGGATGATAAATTTGAATCCATTAAGCCTGGAAGATATCATCCTTTGTTAATGATAAAAGATTTTAATCAAACGGGTGCTTTAAAAACCAATTATGATTTTATGACAAATGCTGATGTTCCGACTTTAACATTTACAGGAATTGTAAAGGATCCTAAAAACCCTTACACCGGTTTACCTATTGATTCCCATCAGAAGAAAGATGGCGCGCTTGTATGTCTTTCAAATAAATTCATGCCGCACCACTTTACCAGCAAAAATATATTTACTGTTGAACCGGACAGCTGGTATCTCGTAAAAGACAATATATTTGATTCTAAGAATTGGGTACAGCAGTCAATTCAAATAGCAGAAGAAAAATAAAAAATCAATAATGGAGTTTTTTAATTATGAATAATTTCTTATACATCGATCCCGGTACAGGAAGCATGCTCTTTACGGTAATTATTGGAGCCGCTACAACCCTATTCTTTCTCTTAAAAGAAGTTATCATAAAATCTAAAATTTATTTTTCCGGTGGAAAAGCCACCGAAGCCGACAAAAGTTATAAGAAATTTGTTATTTATGGAGAAGATTCCCGTTACTGGAATGTCTTTAAGCCCATCCTTGAAGAATTCGAAAAAAGAAATATTGAAGTTACATATTATGTAGCAAATGACAAGGATCCTGCCTTTAACGAAAATTATAAATTTGTTAAAACCGAAGTTATAGGCACAGGTAATAAGGCATATGCCAAGTTGAACATGCTGAGTGCCGGTTTTGTGCTTATGACAACTCCGAGTTTACAGGTTTATCAGTTAAAGCGAAGCAAAAACGTAGCTCACTACTCTCATATTTTTCACTCCTGTTCAGATTCCATGGGATACCGTCTGTTCAGCCTGGATTACTTTGATTCAGTTCTTATGTCAGGTGATTTCCAGGGAAAATATATCAGAATTCTTGAAGAACAAAGGGAACTTCCTCAAAAAGAATTAATAACCGTAGGATGTCCATACCTTGACACTTTAAAATCAAAATTTGATGCAATTCCAGCCGAAGAAAATCATCAGTTTACTGTTCTTTTATCACCGTCCTGGGGCAAAAGTGGTATTTTGTCATTATACGGTGAAGAATTAATAGATCCTCTCGTTGAAACCGGCTGGAAGATTATTATAAGACCTCATCCTCAGTCAAAGATTTCTGAAAAAGAGATGCTTCAAAGACTTCATGCAAAATATGATAATATTCCCAATGTTGAATGGGATGACAACAGAGAGAATATTTATTCATTAAAAAGAGCTGACATAATGATTTCGGACTTTTCCGGAATTGTTTATGATTACCTGTTTTTATGCGACAAGCCTGTATTATACGCAACATCTGATTTTGATCTTGAACCATATGATGGTGCAGATATACCGGAGGATGTGGATATCTGGCAGTTTTCTACCCTCAAGAAAGTAGGTGTAAAACTTGAAAAGTCAGATTTTGCCCGCATAAAATCCATCATAGAAAATATGTCTGATAATGAAGAGCTTAAAGAAGCCCGACATAAGGCAAAAGAAGAAGCCTGGATGCACATAGGTCAGGCCGGAAAGTTAACAGTCGACTACATGTTAAGCAAAGTTAAAAACGATTAGTTTTTCTAATTACTTGACCCAGTCACTTTTGTCAAGATTCAGATATGCTTTGAACATTTCAAGATTTTCTTTTGTGGTTAATTTGATGTTCATTTCGCTTCCACTTGCAAAGTGAAGGGTCTCGCCCAAATCAACCATAAGTGTGTTGGTATAAGTTGGACCTTCAATACCAATATTCTCCCGGTATGCTTTTTCATAGGCCCAAAGAAGTTTTCCCAGTGTATATCCCTGAGGTGTCTGTACTCTTCTCAGTGTGCTGCGGTCAATATACTGTCTTGTTGTGTTTTCATCGAGTTTTATAAAAATCTGCTCATTATATGGCAACGATGAAACTGCATTTCCGTATAAATGAGTTTTTGATATAACATCAGACAAAACTGATACATCAACAAGGGGTCTGACACCGTCATGAATAATTACAACGTCATCATCGTTATGTCTTTCTTTAATTGCCTTGATTCCATTATAAACAGATTCGTGAACATCAGCACCGCCGTCACAAATATTTTCAAGTTTAGTGATGCCGAATTGTTTTGCATAGGCACTTAAAATGTCATGCCAGCCTTTAAGGCAGGCAACCTGAATTGCATCTATGCCCGGATGTTTTTGAAACGCTTCAAGTGTATAAATAATTACAGGCTTATCATATACATTTAAAAACTGTTTTGGTATGTCCTGTCCCATTCGGGAACCGACGCCGCTGGCAAGGATAAGTGCAATATTCATAGTTTAAAACTCCTAACAATCAATTTTTACAAGTTCATTTATGAACATTTTCATGTATTTTTTATCCCAGATGGTAACACGCAGGAATCCAGCAGAATCCCCTTTACCGCAGAAAATTAAAATATTTCGCTTTTTGAGTTCAGCTGTAATTTCTTCCGCAGTTTTTATCTTTGGTCTGATACAAACAAAACAGCCATGTGTGGGAATGAATGAATAATTAAGTTCCTTTAATTTATTCAGCAGGTAGTCTTTTCCGCCGGTAAATTTTTTATCAAGGTCAGACAATACTCTGTCAAAATTGTCAATAATGGCTTCTGCAAAAGCAAGTGCAACACCGTTTACTGTATAATGAGGCTTATAATTTTTAACGTACTGAACATTCTGTGCATTTGAAATAATTGCTCCCATTCTAAGGGCCGGCATGGAAAGCATTTTTGAGAATGTACGCAAAATTACCAGATTATCGTATCTGTTAATCAAAGAAAGTGCCGTGTTCTTGTAAAAATAATGATAGGCTTCATCAACGATAACCATAGCATTATGTTTTTTGGCTTTTTCCAAAACTGAAATAATTTCCTCTTCAGAATAAGCATTTCCAATCGGCATACTTGGATTTACCAGAGAAACAATGCCTGTATTATCATCAATTTTTTCGATTAATTTCTGGATGTCAAAAGTATAATCGTCTTCATAATGAACAAAAATCGTATTCATCTGAGACATATCAGCATAAACTTTATACATACCAAAAGTTGGTGTTACACAAACAAGATTTTTACCAGGCTCGCCAAACACTTTGATTACATAACTCATAGCCACAACGCTGCCATCAGTAAAAGTTACATTTGATTCATCAATTCCGAGTAATTTTGCATATTTATCAACTACAACCAGTTCCTCAGGATAAAGGGATAAATATTCAGGAGTAATTTTTTTCATGACCTTCTTAAAAAGCCATTTTGGAACACCGTCCGGGTTTTCATTCTGGTCAAGGCGGATATACGGCAGACGGCCTTCAGGCTGATTTGTCCTTAAAAAGTTCTTTATTACCGGATCAACATAGTACATATAAAAAATTCTCCATTTATTTTTATAATTAAACTTATAATATACTATATTGATTCTTAAATAAATTATCTAGTAATACGGGCTAATATTGTTTTTATAAACCTGCGTAACCAATGTTTGGATTGTTGTTTTATTGAGTACACACAGATAAAATGATATAATTTAATGAAACGAATTCAGTTTTATTAAAAGGTTATTTTGATGCATAATATTTTTTACAGTTTAGTAATTTATCCTTTAACTCAAATCATTGAGCTTGTTTTCATTTTTTGCGATAAACTGTTTGACAACACAGGAATTGCAATTCTCGGCGTAAGTTTTGCCGTAAGTATTTTAACCCTTCCCCTTTACATCGTAGCCGAGCACTGGCAGCAAGTTGAACGGGACGTTCAGAAAAAAATGAAGGGCGAAGTTGATAAAATCAAGGCTGTATTCAAGGGAAACGAACAGTACATGATTCTTTCCACATATTACCGCCAGAATCACTATCACCCTATAATGTCCCTTCGTTCCGCATTCGGACTTTTGATTCAGATTCCTTTCTTTACAGCCGCATATACATGTCTTTCTAACATGGGTGCCCTTCAGGGAGAGCATTTTCTTTTTATCCGTGATATGGGTGCTCCTGATGCACTTTTTACTATCGGTTCATTCAATGTAAATATCCTTCCAATCGCAATGACATTGATTAACATGATCAGCGGTACGATTTACACAAGAGGACTTTCTTTACGGGATAAAATTCAGACATACGGGCTTGCACTTTTATTCGTCGTAATTCTGTACGACAGCCCTGCAGGCCTTGTAATGTACTGGACCATGAACAACCTGTTCTCACTTGTAAAAAATATTTTCTACAAGATGAAGCATCCTGTTAAGACTTTATACTACATTGCATGTGCTCTTGTAACTGTTTTAATTATCTGGCTTTATACAAGTCCTGTTCTTAACAGACAGCAGACTTTCCTTGTAAGCATTCTCTTTGCATTGATTTATCCGGCTCCACTATATGTAAAGGCAGCAAATTATTTGATTGACAATACTTTTGCATACCTTCGTGATAACAGAAGGATTAGGGTTTCACTGTTTTGTTTAAGCAGCATTGCACTTACATTTATAGTCGGACTCCTGATTCCATCTCAATTAATTGCATCTTCTCCTGAAGAATTCAGTGGAATCGACGGTTATGGAAATCCACAGGTTTTCGTATTCAACACGTTTATTCAGGCGACCGGCTTTTTTATAATCTGGGCTTCGCTTATATTTTTCCTCTACAAAGAAAGAATGCAGACTTTAATATCATTCTTTATGACTCTTTTAATGGGCTCTGCCCTGTTAAATGCATTTGCATTCCCTGGTGATTATGGAACTTTAAATAAACTTCTCAAATTTTCAGAAGATCCGATTTTAAGCACTTCCCTTTTATCTGGAATTATTAACCTCGTCTGTGTTCTGGTTTTAGCTCTTCTTATTTCTTTTGCCATAAAAAAGAATTTTCCCAAATTAATTAATTATATTTCTTCGTTTGTTATTGTGGGAATTATAGCCGTATTTATATCAAATTCTTTCACAATTAACAAAGGTTACGAATCTTATGTGACCAAAACGCAGCAGGCAAATAATATTTTAAATCTTCCGAAAATATTCCACTTTTCTAAAACAGGAAAAAATGTTCTTTACATATATCTTGACAGGGCACAGGCACGCTTTGTAAAACCTCTTTTTGAAGAACGGCCTGATTTGAATGAAAAATTTTCAGGTTTTACACATTATGAAAATACAGTCTCTTTCAACGGCCACACCCTTATGGGCTCACCGGCATGTTTTGGAGGTTATGAATATACTCCGGAAAGCATGAATGAGCGCAGGGATGAAAAACTCGTTGATAAAACAAATGAAGCGATTTGTATGCTTCCACGGTTTTTTACGGAACAGGCAGAAGGATATTCGGCTGTAATCACAGATCCATGCTGGGCAAATTACAGCTGGATTCCGGATATTTCTATCCTGGACAAATACAAAGAACAGGGAGTCAACGCATATTTAACTGACGGCTTATATACAGACCGATGGTATAAAGTTCACCAGGAAACAACTAAAATCGCAGTTGTCAGTTCAACCTTAAAACGCAATATGCTGTGGTATTCGTTTTTCAAAGTTTCACCATTACTGCTCAGGCCTGTTTTTTATGGTAATGACGGAAATTACTGGTCAACAAATACATTAAATGATGATTATAACGATTACCTTGACGGTTATGCTGTACTTGAAAATGCAGTTGAAATGTCAGATTTTGATTGTCCGACACCAAATTCTTACATCAATCTTGTAAATAATTCGACACATGATTCCTTATTTTTACAGGCGCCGGATTATAGACCAGTTGCAGAAGTAACAGATTTCGGAACCAGCAGATATAAAAACGATTCAGGATATCATTCTTTTGCAGGAGCAATGCTCAGGGTTGGCGAATGGCTCGATTTCCTAAAGGAAAACGGCTGCTATGACAACACAAGGATTGTACTTGTAGCAGACCATAGTGAAACCCACAAAGAAGACGGCTATGAATGGGACGAAAAGTTTGACAAAATAGGTCCCGGACACTTTCATCCCTTACTTATGTTCAAGGACTTTAATTCAAAGGGGCCTCTTAAAATTAGTGACGAATTTATGACAAATGCCGACGCACCTGCTCTACTTACAAAGGGAATCGTTGAGAAACCGGTCAACCCGGCAACAGGTAACCCTTTGGACTCAAGCAAAAAGTCTGATGGAGCACTTGTTTGTATAGATGACATTTTTATGCCTTACCATAACAAAAGTGAATATTACTTTACGGCTGAAAAAGATCACTGGTACCGTGTAAAAGGCAATATCTTTAAAAGCGAAAACTGGCAGCAGGAGATTCAAAAATGATCATTTTACCACTTTACATAGACCCGGGTACGGGAAGTATGCTGTTCTCCGTTTTTATCGGAGCTGCCGCAACATTATTCTTTTTGGCAAAAGCGGCCTGGCTTAAACTCCAGGTTCTGTTTAGCGGAAGAAAGGCACGCGAAGCGTTAAAAGCGGGCCGAAAGCATTATGTCATCTACAACGAAGGAAAGCAGTACTGGAACGTTTTTAAGCCTGTTCTCGACGCTTTTGAAGGCCGCCAGACTGAAATTACCTACTTTACATCATACAAAGAAGACCCGGTCTTTGAAGCCGAATACAAATATGTAAAGGCCGAATACATTGGAGAAGGAAACCCGGCATTTGCCCGCCTGAATATGCTTGATGCAGACATCGTACTCATGACAACTCCTGGTCTTGATGTATACCAGATGAAGCGTTCAAAAACCGTTAAGCACTATGCACATGTTCGACACGGTTCCGGAGATGCAACCATGTACCGTCTTTTTGGTCTTGATTACTGGGATTCAGTTCTGCTTACCGGAGATTACCAGAAAGATGACATACGCTATCTGGAAAAAGCCAGGGGTGTAAAAGAAAAGGAACTTGTTACCGTAGGCTGCACTTATCTGGATGAACTTAAAAAGAAGATGGAAGCAATTCCTGCTGAAGAAAACCATCAGTTTACGGTTCTGCTCTCTCCTTCCTGGGGACCCAGTGCAATCCTTTCAAAATATGGCGAAAAACTCATTGACCCGCTTCTTGCTACAGGCTTTCATATTATTATCCGCCCTCACCCCCAGTCAAAAAAATCCGAAGCTGAACTTTTGAACAGACTCACGGAAAAATATAAAGATGCAAAAAATCTTGAATGGAACTACGACCGCGACAATATTTACGCCCTTAAGCGGGCAGATATCATGATCAGCGATTTCAGTTCCATAATTTATGACTACACATTCCTCTGTGACAAGCCTGTCATGTATGTAAACGCCCAGCTTGACCTGAGAATGTATGACGCAAGCGAAGTTTATAATCCGGACGGCTCTCCAAAACGAATCTGGCAGTTCACTACCCTGGAAAAAATCGGTATTGAACTTAAAGAAGAACAGTTTGCAAATATCAGAGAAGTAATTCAAAATGCATCTGATTCAGAGACCCTGTCTAAAGCCCGGGCACAGGCTAAGGCTGAAGCATGGATGTACATCGGACAGGCCGGTGAAAAGATTGCAGACTTTATGATTGCCAAAGAAAAAGAATTAACGGAGGGAGGCAACTAATGCAGGCTCTTATTCTTGCTGCAGGAACAGGTTCCAGACTTGCTCCGATTACAGACAGTGTTCCTAAGTGTATGGTTCCGGTTAACGGAATTACCATGATAGAAAATGCCATCGATGCTCTTGTTGCTGCCGGTATCAGAAAGCTTGTTATCGGGCTGGGCTACAAGGCTGATGTTTTAAGAAATTATATTGCCACAAACTTTGACGACAAACGTCTTAAGGGAATGACTATTGAATTTGCCGAAAACCCTGTTTACGACAAGACAAACAATATTTATTCACTTTATCTTGCCCGTGAGTTTTTTGAACGGGACGACACCATTCTTCTTGAAAGTGATCTTTTCTTTGACAAAAAAATCATTAAACAGCTCGTTGCAACAGAAGACCCGAATGTTGCTGTTGTAAGCCATTTTGAACCGTGGATGGACGGAACCTGTACTACAATCGACGAAGAAAACAATGTTACTGCCCTTATCGACAAAAACCACTTTAAGTTTTCCGAAGTTGATTCATATTACAAAACCGTAAATATCTACAAGTTCAGTAAGGACTTTATCAACGACGTTTATATGCCTCTTCTGGAAGCTTATCAGAGCGTATTCGGCAAAAATGAATACTACGAAACTACGCTCAAAATGCTGATTATGCTTAAGCCAAAACTTTTGAAGGCACTTCCTGTTTCAGGAGACCTCTGGTATGAAAGCGATGATTTTGCCGACCTCAACATTTCTGAAAGCCGTTTTGCAAAACCTTCCCGAAAGCTCAAGCTCATGGAACAGCGTGACGGCGGAACCTGGAGATTTCCGAGCCTGACTGATTTTACAAACAGTGCAAATGCATTCTTCCCGCCAGAAAAGTTCCTGGAAGAATTGAATATATCAGTTTCTGACCTTGTAACACGCCAGCCGTCAAGCCACTTCCAGCAGAATCTTCTTGCTTCAAAGCTCTACAAACTTCTGCCGGAAAATGTTGCAGTTTCGGATTCAATTGAAAACCTTATGGATTCAATTGAATGTATGCTGGACGACACTGAAGAACTTTCATACGCTGACATTACATATTCTGACTGGACCGACACTCCTGTAGAAATTACACAAAAACTTTTAAACGACAATCCTGACACAATTTACTTTAAGGATTTGAGCCAGGCATATGGAATTCCAGGTGTAAAACTTGCAGTTATGTTCTGCGGCAACACAGAGCTGGTTCAGACTATAAATGCATTCCTGCCTGAAAACAATGTCAATTCAATTGCCGAATACTGCATGCAGATTCTTGAAAAATACAAAAAAGACTACAACCAGTCTTTTAAATGTATGAACGAAGAATACAAGCGCCTTTCAGAAGCCCTTTCTAAAACCAGGGGAGTAAAGATAGAAACAGGCGGCTTGAGTTTTATTGCAGTTCAGACAAAGATTGACGCTAAAAAAGTTGCAGAAAAACTTCTGGACAGCTACAACATGCTCGTTCGGGTTAACGAAGATAAATTGAATATCTGCGTCCGCTGCCCAAAAGAAAACGACGCACTGATTAAAGCAATAAAGGAAATTCTTGCATGAAGGTTGCAATTGTACACGACTGGCTGGTAAATTACGGTGGCGCAGAACGGGTTGTAGAAGAAATGCTCAAACTCTACCCGGAGGCTGATATTTATACTCTCGTTTATGATGAAAAAAAGATGGGGAAAATTTTTCCAAAAGAAAAAGTTCACACATCTTTTGTTCAAAAACTTCCAATGAGTACCAGGTTGTATACAAAACTGCTCACTTTAATGCCAAAAGCCTTCGAATCCTTTGATTTTTCAGGCTATGATTTAGTTTTGTGCTCGTCTTCTTCATGCGCAAAGGGAGTTATTACGGCGCCGGACGTTCCTCACATATGTTATATCCACACGCCGATGCGTTATGCCTGGGACCAGTTTTTTGAATACCGTAAACGAAGCGGCAGACTGACAAAGTTTTTTATGAACCGCTGGATGCCTTCCATCCGTCTCTGGGACTTTGTTTCTTCACAGCGCATTGACAGCCTCATCAGTAATTCAAAATATATCTCAAGGCGAATTCAAAAATACTGGAGACTTCCCTCTTCTGTAATTTATCCGCCAGTTGATACTGAACGGCTTTCTCCAAACAATAAGCCGACCGAAGATTTTTATGTAGTTTTCAGCCGTTTTGTTCCATACAAGAGAATAGATCTTGCAATTAAAGCCTGCGGTAAACTCGGTAAAAAGCTCGTTGTAATCGGCGGCGGTTCCCAGGAAGCAGAACTCAAAGCACTTGCAAAAGAAGCATTTTCTTCTCACCCGGACGATGTAAAGTTCACCGGCCGTATCAGCGACGCTGAAGTTCAGGATTATCTGCAGCGCTGCAAGGCTATGATTTTCAGCGCAGAAGAAGATTTTGGAATCATCCCTGTGGAAGTTCAGGCGTGCGGAAGGCCAGTAATTGCTTTTGGCAAGGGCGGCGCACTGGAAACCGTAAAAGACGGTGTAACCGGAGTTTTCTTTGATAAACAGGAAACTGAAAGTGTCTGCACTGCCATCAAAAACTTTGAAGAACTTTATTCCAAAGGCACTTTTGTTTCTGAGAAAATAGTTGAACACGCAAAATCCTTTTCTGCAGAACGTTTCAGAAACGAGCTCAAGGAACACATCGACAGTGTTTTAAGCACTTTCCAGGGGCATAATTAAAATGAGCACACTTGCCGTTGATATCAGAATGATAGGCTCAGGCGGAATCGGTTCATTCATCAGCGAACTTTTGCCGCACTTTATCGGACATTACGAAAAATGCCTTTTAATCGGTTCAAAAAAGCAGGCTCAGGACTTTATCTCAAATCCAAAGGTTGAATTTTTAGAGTGTGAGATTAAAACATTTTCCTTAAAAGAAATGTTCTGCTTTCCAAAAGCCATGCTCAAAAAAATAAATTCTTACGATGCATATTTTACGCCCTACTGCAACATCCCCGGCGGAATTAAAATTCCTGTTTACAGTACAATTCACGATATTGTTTTTCTGGACGTTGACGGCCTTACAGGAAGGCTTGGACGGCTTGCAAGAAAAATAATTTACCAGAGAGCAATCAATAAATCAAAAGAGATTTTTACGGTTTCAAACTTTTCAAAAGAGAGAATTCAAAAAAAACTTCACTGCAAAAAGCCCCTGACAGTCATTTACAATTCTGCTCCGTCCTATCTGTTGAATTCAACAGTTAAAGAAACCCAAAAAGAAGACATAATTTTATTTGTCGGAAACATCAAAAAACACAAGGGACTTTCTACCCTGCTCAAGGCATTTACGATTGCAAAAGAAAAAGGCCTCAAATCCAGACTCGTAATCGTCGGAAACAAGGACAATTTCAGGACCGGTGATGACGAAGTTACAGCATATTTTGATAACAACGATGATAATTCAATTGAATTTACGGGCAAAATCTCAAACGATGAATTAAAAAATCTTTATCAAAAGAGCCGGGTTCTCGTTCAGCCGTCTTTGTATGAAGGCTTTGGCATGCCGCCCCTCGAGGCAATGATGTGCGGAACTCCAGCCATCATTTCTGACATAGCGGTTTTTAAAGAGATTTACGGAGATTTTCCGGTAACCTTTTTCCATGTTCAGGACTTTAATGAACTGGCAGACAAATTGATTCAAAATATTGAATTTGATAAAGAAACTGCCCAAAAGCTTGCTACGCGTTATTCTTACAAAAACTCAGCAAATACCATAATGGACGCAATCAGTAAAGTATAGTATAATTTTATAGATTATGAGTGAGCAGGACTATCTTAATTATTTTAATTTAAAATTCTGGAAAACATCTTCATTTTTCTCAGGACTTATTCTTGCAGTAAGCGATTGTCTTATGATAATGCTTTCGATCGGAATAAGCTTCTTTATAATCAACTTTTTAAATCACTCATGGATTAACTTCCGCTCATTCGTAACTTACTGGACATATCTTGCTCCGGCCATTGCAGTTTTTTATGCTGCAGGTCTTTATCCCGGAATTTCACTTCCACCTGCTGACGAAGTAAAAAAAGCCGGGATCTGCTGTTTCTTTATTTTTGCAGGAATTGCACTTTCCATCGCAATCGAAACTGCCGGCGAAAAAAAGCCTCTTGTAATCGCATTTATTCTTGCAGTTCCTTTTGCACTCGTTTTACTGCCGTCAGGCCGTGAACTTGCGCGTCACATTTTTGCAGGAACAAAATGGTTTGGTGTACCTGCAGTTTTCTTTGTAAAAAGCAACAACGGAAACTTTATCATCGAACGATTTTTAAAGCGCCCTGACTTAGGTTATAAACCGGCCCTCATAATCGACCAGAAAGCAACCGAATACCGCACATTCAACGATATTCCGGTCTATGCTCCCACAGAAGAAATATTTAAAGTAATCAAAAAGACAGGAATTAAAGTTGCAATTATCATTGATTACAACCAGGATTTATATCTTTTTAATGAATACTTCAGATACACAATAACCATTCCAAAGGGACAGGACGTAAACACAATCAGTTCAAGCGTACGCGATTTTGGCGGTGTTCTTGGATTCAGTTCAACTCACAACCTTACAAAGAACCTGAGTTTGATTGCAAAACGCTTTGTAGATATATTCCTTCTTTTGATTTCGAGCCCGGTTACAATTCCAGTAGTTGCAATCGTTGCCCTTCTCGTAAAAATCACAAGCCCGGGTCCGGTTTTTTACGGACACACACGTATCGGCAAAAACGGTAAAGAATTCAAATGCTGGAAATTCCGTTCGATGGTTATCGACGCAGACAAACAGCTTGAAAAAATACTTGCAGAAAATCCACAAATGCGCGCTGAATGGGAAAAAGACCGTAAATTTACAAACGACCCGCGCGTAACAAAAATCGGTAAAATTTTAAGAAAAACGAGTATTGATGAAATACCGCAGTTCTTTAACATACTTGTCGGAGAAATGAGTTTTGTCGGTCCAAGACCGGTTACAAAACCAGAACTAGAAAAATACGGCAAAAAGTCAGACTTTATTCTGACCGTTCAGCCGGGACTTTCGGGATTCTGGCAGATTTCCGGACGTTCAGACACCGGTTACGAGGAAAGAATTACACTTGATTCTTATTACATTCATAACTGGTCTGTATGGCTTGATATCTGGATTATAATTAAAACAGTATACGTAGTAATAAAAGGTAAAGGTGCCTACTAATGAAAAAATTAGCATCAGCTCTGCTTCTCACTCTTTGTTCACTGAGTGCATTATTTTCCGAAAAATATCAGATAAGTGACGTTAATTACCAGATTACAGGTATGACACGTAAATATGCTCTTGAAAAGGCAGTTGATATTGATAAAGACAGAATTTTTGAATCTTTTGAAGAATTCCACGAATATATCGAAAACTTAAGACAGCAGTTCCAGAACGAACGCAACCTTTCTTCTGCAATTTTGAATGTTTCTTACGACCCGGTTATTGATGAAGAAGGAATCACACACACCACTTTGAATGTAATGACTCAGGATTCAAAGCACCTGCTTATTCTTCCTTATCCAAAATACAATTCAAACGATGGTTTTAAATTAAAGCTCAAGGCAAAGGACACAAACTTTCTCGGAACCCTTGAAACATTAAACTTTGACCTCAACTTTGCCATCGAACAGGAAAGCGAATCAGACGATCCGGACTTTGTATTCGGTATCAATTTTGACTACGACTACCCTTTCCAGCTCTGGAAACTTGATTCATCATGGAACAACTCGTTCAGCCTCGATTATACAATCGGAAAAGACAAGCCGGAATTCGGATGGACCACAGGATTTACATTCTCACTCCCGTTCAAGACATACGCACTTAAATTTGATGTAAGCCAGAGTATTACCCGTGACTTTGACTACACCGAATTCGATGATGAACTTTATTATACCGAACTCTTTAAAATCTCACTTCCAATCACAATCGCTGACTTAGGATCATACGGAACTGTAAAATGGTCTCCGGAAGTTGCATATACCTGGAACTGGGACAAAAACGGAATCAATAAAACCAACGAAGACCTTTCAGGTCCAAAACTTACTGTCGGACAGACAATTACTGCAGGCCGCATAAACTGGCACGGAAACTTCCGCCAGGGGATCGATATGAGTTTTACAGAAGCTGTCGGCTATAACTATCAGCTTGAACATTATATCGCTACTATTGACGGAACAATCGAAGGATTTAAAGCATTCAGCTGGTTTGGTATTAATTCACGCTTCCGCGGATTTACAAACATGAACCAGACAAACAAAATCGGCGACAGCCTCCGCGGTATCCGCGATGACCAGACTTATAAAGGAACAAATATCAAGGCACTGCGCACAAAGGCTGCAATTATCGGAAGCATTGATATTCCTGTAAAAGTCATCAGAACAAACTGGCTTGGCTGGAGCGGAAACCTCTTTGGCGAAGACAGCTGGTTCACAGACCACATCCGTTTTATGCGATACTTTGACTTTGAAATGCACTTTTCTCCATTCGTAGATTTTGCTTTGACAAACAACGTTATTACAGGAAAGACATTTGCAATAAAAGACGGCTGGTATGCAGGTGGATTTGAATTCCTTGTTTACCCTGCAAAATGGCGAAGCCTTGTTGTTCGCGCAAGTGCAGGTGTTGATGTTGGAAGAAAGGTTGTAAAAAAAGTAGTCTCTAAGCTGATTGATACATCATGGCGCAGAAACTGCTCTGCATACGAAATCTATATCGGTATCGGATACCAGTACTAATTTACATTGATACGGCTTTCTGCAAGTTTTTTATAGTAAGCATCCGGCATTCCGTTTGCCATGCTTATATAAAGGTTCTGTGCAAAAACAAGTTTTCCGTGGCCTGCTACGGCGTCGGCAAAATCAACCATCATAGTCCAGATCTGGTTTTTCTGGGCCCAGCTTAAGATTTCGCTGTATTTTCCGCATTCTCTCAAGAAGTTTTCGTAGGTTGTATACTTAAATCTTGAATTACGTTCTTCCAGAACTTCTTCAAGGTGCGTAAATGCTTCAATTGTGCCGAGTGCAAGGTACTTGAGGGATTCTGTCTGGAGGCCTTTTCTCTGATAAAGTTTACTCAATTCATACAAAGCTTTGATTGAATATTTTGAATCTGCACGGTAAAGCAAAAAAAGACGGTCAACATTCTTCTGCTTGTCAGTATTGATTGTTCTTAAAATACTTTCCTGCAGAGTCTGGTTCTTAAAAAATTCATCACTGTCCAGAATCAAAAGGAGAATTTTTTCATAACTTTCTGTATCATCCTTTTGTTTTGCAAGTTCTGCCATTGCATACAAAATGTCATATTCAACATCTGGAATATCAAGATACTCTTTTTCTTCGAGAGCTTTGTTATAAAAACTGTATGCGGTTTTATACTCGCCTTCCGTGCGGTAGATTTTTCCGATTAAAAAATCTGCTTCAGGATAGACTGTTCTTTCTTTGAGCCAGTCTGCAAGTTCACGGACATCATCTTTATAAAAGTTTTTGCCGTAAAGATTTAAATATTTGGAAATAATTTTTAAAGCTTCTTTCTGCCCGCGCTCTTCAAGGACTGGAATTACTTTATCAAACTCGCTTCCGGCACGTTTTACCTGTGCGGGAGAAATTGCAACGTCAATTGTAGTATATTCGTAATTTCCTTCGTCTTTCCGCAAGTCAAGGGCACGATTAGCAAGTCTAAGGGCTTCTCCATAATTACCGTAATCGAATTGAACTTCAGCCTGTTCAAGAACTCTCCAGGAAGGAGCATGTTCGCTGTTTGGAGACTGTGTAAAGCCATAAAAAAGCCCTGTTAAAAATAAAGAAGCGGCAAAAACTAATTTTTTCATAAAGATGCCAATTCCTCCTCAAATACATTATCGGCATCTTTCATATCAATCGTGCGAACAATTTCACCTTTTTTAAAAATAATAGCCTTGTCGCCTGCACCTGCAATTCCAATATCGGCGTGTTTACCTTCACCAGGACCGTTTACGACACATCCCATTACGGCAACTTTGAGATCATAAGGCAGACGTGCCACCTTGGATTCGATCTCTTCGGCAAGCTCGATCAAAGGCACCTGCGTTCTTCCGCATGTCGGACAGGAGATGAACGTGATACCGCCCTCCCTGAGGCCGAGCGCCTTGAGTATGCTTTTCGCAGCATAGATCTCTTCTACCGGATCACCCGTGAGTGATACCCTGATGGTGTCACCGATGCCCTCTGCAAGAAGTGCACCGATACCGACGGCAGATTTGATCACGCCTTCCTTTACGGTACCTGCCTCCGTAACACCCACATGGAGCGGATAGTCACAGGACTTGGACAGGATCCTGTATGTATCGATCGTAAGCTTAGGCGATGACGATTTGATCGAGATTACAATGTTCTCGAAATCCTCATCTTCCAGTATCCTTACGGCACCCAAAGCGCTTTCGGTCATTGCATCAGCGTTGACCTCACCGTACTTTG
>JAEEGF010775507.1_pt1 | contig 24350 bp, 24 predicted proteins | sample 9134171 | NCBI WGS metagenome assembly JAEEGF01 (sample SAMN16246542, study PRJNA631951) | gut metagenome | biome: gut microbiome; feature: rumen; material: AP-attached | host: Bos | place: Iran: Karaj | collected 2018-10
ATTGCATCGGGCGGATTTTTACTGTTTCCCAAGTACGAGAAGGTTTTATTCCTAGCTTGCATGATTGTCCGAGTGTCTTTCCCTAAACAACCTGCAAAAGCATCTTTTACATAATTTTCAAACGCTTCTCCCATTTGGTTCGCCCTATTTTGGGTAGTTCCTTCTGAATTATTTATAACTTCCAGAGTGGAGTTTTCAACTATAACCTCTATCGCTGTTAAAATATTATTCATTAGCCAAAATATATTGATTACCATTTACAATGATATTTGATATTTACATCAGCAGGCATACCATCTATCTGTATATCAAACTTTAAAGATGGCTCAACAATGTAGTTAGCATTATGTATTCTAAATGAAAATTGCAACCCGTTATCAAAACACATTACGACAGTTGTCTTGCTACCAGGCTTAAAGCCTATATGCAGTAATGTCGTTGGAAGATTAATTTCTGGCACTTTAATAGCTGGTTCTGAAACGCGACTGGGTAAATTAAGAGTACCAAACATGTTAAATGACTGAATTGTCGTAACTCTTTTACTATCAATACTAATTACCTTATAAAAATCATATTTACTTAACAAATATTCTACTAGTTTTTGGGGAATACTAACATTTGCATTAACCTGCTTAATAATTTCATGCATAAAAGCATTAAGGATGGGTACATAAACCTGATCCTTTTTAGATTTCAAGTCGCTAAAAGATGTTCCCTTTATTTTTTCTATTTCCAAGAAATCAAAGATAGGTTTAGCTTCTTTCCAATATTCATCTGAACATTGAACTCCATACCACTTCTTACCAAAATCCAAATCCTTAGCCAATCGACTATGTTTCACCGCCATATGATTGTGCTTTATACTAAGGCCTATTTCCCATGTAATATTTTTACGTTCTATTATGATGTCACGTACATCAGCTTCCTCACCATGTTTGTCTGTTTGGATATACAGATTAAGAATATCAGAACTTTCTTCTACAATATTAGGCTCTAACGCAAAAATTGTCTCAATTGTTGATTGAGCACTTAATGTATAGAGAGATTGCTCACTTTTAGTGAGGGTTCCCCATGCATGCTGTGCTGCCTGATAACTACTATTTTTGATTATCTGTGCACTTCGAATATTGTTAATAGCTGAATGAAGAGATTGTAAGCATATATATTCATATGCCCTACCATAATTGTTACTTGCACTGCTCATAATTGTTATTTACGCTTCTTTCTTCCTACCTCTGGTAGTGGGTTTAACATAGATACAGCCTTTGCGGATTTCGCAATAGGTGTTTTTGTATATCAATGGATTGCCAGCCAACTGCTGCTTGCTGAAATGATTGTTCAAACTGTTCTGAGATATCAGCAGTTCGGTAGCATCGTGCCTGTCATACAACGAAGCAGGCGAGCCATAAAACTCATATTCATCCGTCTCAAAGATATGGAGGAGAATAATATTTCTATTTGCCATAATTGATTGCTTCTTAGGTGGTACAAAATTACGAAAAATATTACCCAAATTTAAATGAAATAATGCAGTTAACATCAACCTACTTTAAATTAGTTTTCTATTTAAATTAGGCTAACACAACCACTCGGAAATGTTAAAAACGTAATTCTCCAACTTTATAAACAAGAAAGAGAGGAGGATTTTATCTAATAAGCGAGAACAATCAGCCATCATACATCAGCCATCAGCCATCATACATCATCCATCATACATCATCCATCATACATCATCCATCATCCATCATACATCAGCGGGGGTCTTTTACAACAAGCCCCAGCGTTGTTGGTGGCGCCTGGGGCTTGTATGCACAATAGGTCTCCGCTGTGCATTTCCGCTGAAATAACACCAAAAAGAAAGCCGGAAAGCTTCCACTTCCGGTTCACTTTTCACTTCTCATTCCTCATTTTTTTGCAAGGACTACAGGACTTAAGGACTTTTTCAATGCTTAATTCATAATGCTTAATGCTTAATATTTGAGATAACCAAATTAATTCGTCAACTTTTTCAGGAATAGCGTCAACCTCGTCAGGAAAGTAGACAACTTTTTCAGGTGAACGAGTCAACATTTTTTCGTATGGATAGGCAACGAGGTTTCCCACTTTCCCACTTTCCCACTTTGGACATTTAGGTTTATCAAAACGGAAAAGAAAGGGGTAAGTGGTAAGGAGTAATTTTATAAATTATATTTTATATTATATATATTATAAATAATATATATAATATAAAATTTCTTCTTCAAGATTTTCGCAAAAATGCAGATGTCCAAAGTGGGAAAGTGGGAAACTGGGAAAGTGGACACTTGCCCCTTTCTACACCACCTTATAATACCTACCAGTTTAAGGGGTGTGAAACGGCAGCTCGCTCTCGTAAAAATGACGAATCGGAATGACAGACACGGGATTTCTCGATATTACCTCAAGGCTAGGCGCCCAGCAGAATCTGCACGATGCGCTCGGCAGTACGACCGTCCCAGCGGTCGGGCAAATCGCCTGACTTCCACTCACCGGCAATCATGCGGTGCAGAGCGTCGTGCAGGCAGTCGGCATCCTCGCCCACCAACTCGTTGGTGCCTTGCTTCACTGTCTCGATATGCTCGGTGTAGCTGTTGAGCGTGATGCAGGGAACGTGGTGGAAGGTGGCCTCCTCAGCAACATTGCCCGAGTCGGTAATGATGCCCAGGGCATGAGAAGTCAAGTAGCCGAACGAGAGGTAATTCAATGAATTGACAATTGACAATTGACCATTGACAATGGGGAGTTGGGAAATGACGGAGGGACGCAGGGGTGCTATAACGGGAATGTCGCCAGCCTCGTCAGCAACGGCCTGCAGCAAGCGCTGAAGCTTGTCCTTGTCGGCAAGCAATGCCTTGCGATTGATGGTCAGCACGAGATAGCGCCCATCCTCGATACCGTCAAGACACTCGGGGCGAAGCCAGCGGTCGTGGTTGAAGCGCAGTGAGTCCATGAGAATATTGCCCACCATGAATATTTTGTGCATCTCGGCACCTTCACGCGTGGCAATACTATTGGAACTGACACCGGCAGTAAACAGCAAGTCGCTAAGTCCGTCAATCACCAGTCGGTTGATTTCCTTTGGCATCTGGATGTCGAACGAACGGGTTCCTGCCACCAGATGAGCCAGACGGAGACCGCGCTTCTTGGTGACAATGGCTGCTGCCATCGTGGATGCCAAATCGTCGACTACGATAACGGTATCGGTCGGATGCTGTTCGAGATACTGTTCGAACTCCGACATTACTCGTCCTGTCAGTTCGTTCAGATTCTCGCAGTCAACGCCCAGGAACACATCGGGGCGAGGCATCTGCAAGTCGTCGAAGAGCGAGGGTTCAAGCGTGGGGTCGTTTTCACATCCTGCATACACCAACTGATAGTCGATGCCGTCGGTTTTATTGATAACACGAATTATAGGAGCCACCTTAACAAAGTTAGGGCGAGCTCCTATAAAAATGCAAACTTGCTGTGACTTATTCATCGTCGATAAGTATTAATCGAGTCCAAAGAGTGTGCGGAGACCTCCGTCAACACCCGAGAAGCCCATAAAGGCGAGAGAGAGCAGACCTGCCGACAGCATGACGATAGCCATGCCCGACATGCCCTTTGGTATCTTCACCAGTTCGAGCTGCTCACGCATGCCGGCAAAGACGGTTAATGCCAATCCGAAACCGATGGCTGTCGAGAAGGCATAAACCACCGACTCCAACAGGCTGAAGTCTTTCTGTATCACCAGAATAGCCACACCGAGCACAGCACAGTTGGTGGTAATCAGCGGAAGGAAGATGCCCAGTGCCTGATAGAGGGCAGGCGACACTTTCTTGAGCACAATCTCGACCATCTGCACCAGCGAGGCAATGACGAGGATGAAGGCGATGGTCTGCAGATACTGCAGGCCGAAGGCATCAAGCACGTATTTCTGAACAAGCCATGTTACGATAGTGGCCAGAGTGAGCACAAAGGCTACGGCTGCCGACATTCCCAATGAGGTGTCAACCTTCTTAGAAACGCCAAGGAACGGACAGATGCCCAGGAATTGTGACAACACGATGTTGTTCACAAAGATAGCCGAAATGAAAATCAATATATATTCCATAACTTCAATTCTTTTAGTCGCTTCGCTTTGTAAAAGCGTCTTACGACGATTACTTCAATTTTTCAATTCTTCATCTTATTGACGATAGCAATCAGGAAGCCGAGGGTGATGAAAGCACCTGGAGGCAGCACAAAGAGCAGAATGTTGTAGGTTTCGGGCAGCAGGGTGAATCCGAAGATGGAGCCGGAACCCAGCAATTCGCGGCAAATGCCCAGCAGGGTGAGACCAAGCGTAAAACCGAGTCCAATGCCGATGCCGTCGAAGAGGGATGCCACAGGCGAATTCTTGGCAGCAAAGGCCTCTGCGCGACCGAGGATGATACAGTTGACCACAATCAGAGGGATGAACAATCCGAGAGCGGCATCAATGTCGGGCAGGAATGCCTTGATGACCAACTGAAGGATAGTCACAAAGGCTGCTATCACCACGATAAACACAGGGATGCGCACCTTGTCGGGGGTGATGCTCTTCAAACAGGAAATGACAAAGTTGGTACAAATCAGTACAGCCATTGTTGCCAATCCCATCGACATGCCGTTCATGGCAGAGGTGGTAGTGGCAAGCGTAGGACACATGCCCAACATCAAGACAAACGTCGGGTTCTCTTTGACAATACCATTTTTTATAATATCGATATAGTTCATAGCTTAATCCTCCTTATCTTGTTCTGTAGCTCCAGTGGCAGCATCAGCCGGTGTTGCCTTGTAAGCTGTGTATGCATTGTTAATAGCCAAGAGGAAAGCACGGCTTGTGATGGTAGAAGCCGTGATGGCATCCACCTGTCCACCGTCTTTCGAAACAGTGAGGGGTTCCTTAGGATCCTTACCGATGATGTCGCCCTTCTGACCTTTCTGGAACCATTTGTCGGCTTTGGCGCCAAGTCCTGGTGTCTCAGCATGCTCCAGCAAGGTGTAACCAAGGATTTTCCCCTCGGGGTCGAATCCTACCAGCACTTTCAGGTCGCCACCGAAACCACCGGTAGTGCTCTGAACGGCAGCACCGAGATCTTTCTTCTGAGCGTCCTGAATCTGATAGATGATATAAGTGAGTTCCTTGCCTTTCGCATCATTCTGCTTGACGGTGTCGATTTTTGCAACGACTAAATCGTTGCAGACCATTACGGTCTTGATGCCGTCGGCAAGGGCTTTGGTCTTCTGTTCGTTGATGGGGCCCTCCGTCAAGTGGTTGACAAAGGCTAAGATGCCACCCATGATGACTGCTACTCCGGTGAGTACCAGTGCCATATTTGTTAAAGATGATTCCAACTTCTTCATTTTGCAACCTCCCCGAATCGTTTTGGTTTCACATAATTGTTAATCAGCGGTGTGAACGCATTCATAATCAGGATAGCAAACGACATTCCCTCAGGATAAGCACCCCAGTTGCGGATGACCACCGTGAGGAAACCGATAGCGACACCATAGATGAGCTGTCCCTTTGCCGTCATTGGCGATGTGACATAATCGGTAGCCATGAAGATAGCACCGAGCATCAAACCACCCGACAAAATGACTGAGACGGGATCGGCATAAATAGGATTAGCCAGATGCAGCAGTCCTGCAAATACGAAGACGGTAGCAATGATGCTGACAGGAATATGCCATGTGATAATCTTCTTCCAAAGCATATAAGCCAAACCGAGCAACAGCGCCAGGGCACAGATTTCACCCATTGCTCCGGCACCGTCGGGATGATTGCCGAGGAAGAGACTCAGCGAGTCAGGCAGGCGGTCGAGCACTGTGGCATCGCCGTTCTTAATGGCTTCCTTCATGATAGACAATGGTGTGGCACCCGTCTCGGCATCAAGATAACTGGTGAGCTGGCCAATCTTCGGCCATGTAGTCATCTGGGCAGGAAAGGCCACCAACAGCGCAGCACGTCCTACCAATGCAGGATTGAAGAGATTATTACCCAAACCTCCGAACGTCATCTTACCTACACCAATGGCGAACAAAGCGCCGATGATGATAATCCAGATGGGGAGATTGCTGGGAAGATTGAAACCGAGCAGCAAACCTGTCAGTACGGCAGAACCGTCGCAGATGGTGGTGTGCCCATTCTTCAGCATAAACTTATTGATAGCCCACTCAAAGAGAACGCAAGCAGCTACACTCGTTGCACAGACAATGGCAGAACCAATGCCAAAGAAATAGAACGAGACGAGAAGAGCTGGCATAAGGGCGATGATGACGCCATACATGTTGCGCTCAACCGTGTCGGTTCCATGTGCATGGGGCGATAATGATACTATTAACTTTCCCATTTTATTTATTGAACATTAATCATTTAACATTGAACATTATTTCTTAGCTGCAGCTGCGCGAGCCCGGATGATGCCCATTACTGTAGTCTTTCCAAGACGGATATTGTCGAGCAGTGGACGATGAGCAGGACAGGTAAACTGACACGAGCCGCACTCTATACAACTGACAACGTCTTCCTGTTCGCTGCGCTCCCAGTTCTGAACCTCAGCCAACTTAGCGAGAAGATAAGGCTCGAGGCCCATCGGACAAACGCCCACACACTTGGCGCAACGGATACAGGGCTGTGGCTCCTTGCGGACAGCTTCGTCGTCAGAGATAATCGTCACGGAATTGGTTCCCTTGCAGATAGGCACCTCGACGGAAGTCAGTGCCTTACCCATCATCGGGCCACCTGCCAACAACTTGTTGTCGCCCTCAGGCATTCCGCCACAGGCATCAATCAAATCCTTCATCGGTGTGCCCATGCGAACCAGGAAGTTGCCCGGATGCTGCAGGCGCTTGCCGGTGACGGTGGTATAGCGCTCGAACAAAGGCTTATGTTTCATCACTGCCTCGTAAACGGCAAAGGCAGTTCCGACATTCTGTACGATGGCACCCACATTGACAGGAATAGCAGGAGGAGCTGGCACCTGGCGACGGATAACGGCGTCAACCAGCTGTTTCTCACCGCCCTGAGGATAGCGTTGCTTCAGGGGCACTACCTCGACTTGATATTCAGAAGTGGCGAACACTTCGGCGCATTTACGGGTAAGCAAGTCGATGGCTGCGGGCTTGTTCGTTTCAATACCGATATAACCCTTCGTCACCTTGGCTCCCTTCATCAGCAGTTCGAGACCGACAAGAATCTCATCGGCATGTTCCATCATCAGACGATAGTCGGCGGTGATATAGGGCTCACACTCTACGGCATTAATGATAACGCACTCTGCCTTTGCCGTTGGCGGAGGAGTCAGTTTGATAAAGGTGGGGAAACATGCACCACCCATACCGACAACACCGGCATCCTTGATACGGGAAACTATCTCTTCGGGAGTCAGTTCGGGATGTTCCTTCACGGTCTCCAGCTTATCAGAACGGTCAATCGTCTCTTCCCAGTCGTCGCCTTCTACATTAATGATAATAACCGGCTTACGATAACCTGTAGCATCGATGGCCGTGTCAATCTTAAATACTGTGCCACTGACTGACGAGAAGATGGGGGCAGACACAAAACCGCCAGCCTCGGCAATCATCGTTCCCACTTTCACCTTGTCGCCCTTAGCCACAACGGGTTTGGCAGGAGCACCAATGTGCTGACTGAGCGGGAAGATAGCCTGCTTTGGCAATGCTGCCACCTGAGTGGCAACCTCGTGGGTCAGTTTATTCTCTTCGGGGTGGATACCACCAATTCGGAATGTTCTTGCGTTCATGCTTGTTCCTCCTTTCTTTCTGGTTGGCTAGTTGCACTAGCAGTACTCGTTTCGGGTTTCGGTTTTGGAGCGGGGAAATTGACGGCGTGGATGGCCTTCGTCGGACAAACGGCTACACACTTGCGGCACAGACGGCACTTATTGAAATCAATGTAGGAAACATTGTTCTCAACAGTAATGGCGCCAAAGGCACATTCCTTCTCACACTTGCCGCAACCGATACAGGCTGCCTTACAAGCCTTCATGGCAACAGGACCCTTGTCCTTGTTGACACAGGAAACAAAGACTCTCCTACCCTTCAGTCCCTTCTTGCGAAGCTCAATAATATGACGTGGACATGCTTTCACACAGGCTCCACAGGAAGTACACTTCTCTTCGTCAACTTCAGGCAAACCAGTCTCTTCGTTCAAATGAATGGCATCAAACTGGCATGCAGCAACACAGTCGCCACAGCCCAAGCAACCGAATCCGCAGGCTGTCTCGCCAGCACCACAGGCATTCATTGCAGCACAAGTGCGCAAACCACTGTACTCGGCTATCTTCGGACGATGCTCGCAGGTACCATTACAACGCACCACAGCCACCATCGGCTCACCATTGGCGATTGCCATTCCAAGCAAATCAGCCACCTTGCCCATCACTTCTTGTCCACCGACGGGGCACTTCAAACCGTCGAGACTTCCTGCGTCAGCTCCCTTGACAAGAGCATCGGCCAAGCCACCACAGCCTGCAAAGCCACATCCACCGCAGTTGGCACCAGGCAGCACTTCGGTCACCTGGGCAATACGAGGATCCTCGTAGACATAGAATTTCTTGGAGCAGACATACAATACTATAGCAGCTATCAATCCGATACCGCCTAATACTGCAATCGCAATCAAAATAAAATTCATAATCTTTTGTATTTGTTTTAGTTATATATATTTATTCATTCAATTGTAAAAGCCATCTGACGCTGCATCCGATGACGCATCAGATACAACAGTCCGTAGTAAGGAATCAATGACAACAGCGCACCCAGGGCAGCTGTTCCCTCGTCGCCTGTCTGCCAAAGAACGATAACCAATATTGTCACCAAAAGCACAAAAGGGATTCCGAATGCCCACAAAAGTGCACGGGCGGCAACATCGCCGGAAGCCGAGACTGTGACTGGCTGACCAGGGAGCAATTCTTTCTCACGGGGATTGCAAAAAACATCGACGATTTTCTCCTTGGCTTCGGCAGCATTGCAATAGCCTGCCACTTTACACGCAGCACAAGCAGAAGTCTGAAGAATACGCACATGTACGCATCCCTCATCAATACTGTCAATAACACCCTCGTGACGAATCTTATTACTCATAGATTAGTAATCTCGACTTAGCAGTTGCAAAGATACGATAAAAATGTGAATAAAAGTGGCATCTGATAAAATATTTTTGAAAAAAAGCCGTAATCGTTTGCAATTTACCATTCTTTTGTATAATTTTGTAACGTCAAAAGAAAAGAATGAATGAAAGCAACAGAACAAACACTACAGCAAATTGAACGAGCCATTCGCAAAGTGGCCGACAAGTTTCCCAATAATACGGAGGACAGCGTACTCACAGATATCCATCTGAGAGTGACGCAGGAAACTGGCGAACTGGTGGCATTCAATGACGACGACAATGAAATCACAAGATGTATTATCGAGCAATGGATTGATAATAAGGACGATAATTTCTATGAAGAAGTGGCAACTGTGTTGCGTTCTGTGCTCACCAAACAGAAAAATGTCATAGAGGCAATGAGTATCCTCAAACCCTATTCATTTGTGCTTGAGGATGACGATCATGAACATATCGCAGAACTTTATCTGGTGGACGACGACACTGCCATTATGGACAAAGAACTCATGGCAGGTCTTGATAAAGATCTGGACAGTTTCCTTGATAAGTTATTGAAAGACTGACGCTGGCTTAATATCCTTCACGGAACATTCGCTCGGCACCTGAAGCATCTGGGTGACCACCGGCTTCGCCTGGGATGTCGGGAATTTCCAGTAAAGGTTCATCCTCCCAACTTTCGTCTTCGGTAGTTTCCTTGATATCATTCTTCTGTGCCGTATCTACAGGAATACGCACTTGTTCCATCTGAACACTATGATCCGTTTTCATGCGAAAGCGGTTGCATCCTACTATGGCAAAAACCATTAACACTGCTGAAACATAAAATAATTTCTTCATCGTCATTTATAGTTTAGGTATTGTTATCTGATGCGTAGTCTATCCCCTACCCGAATCTGATAATCGGGCGTCAAATCGTTCATCTTGTAGAGATGTTTCAAGCGAATACCATAACGCTGAGCAATGGTGTACATGGACTCTCCCTCCTTGACGATATGGGGACGATTCTTATATTCTTTCGGGGCATTGCGGCGTTTCTTCTCTAACCAAACAAAATCGCCTTCATCAAGAACGGCATTCCGGTCGTTCTCGTTATACTTTGCCAACTTCTTATATGAAACATCCATTTCAGCACCTATCGTGCGGTAGGTGTCGCCTGCCTTGGCTATCACATAATAGTTCTTGTTAAACTCATAAACCCTATGGGTAAACATCCGACCACCAGAGGACGGTCCCAGACTTGGGCGACCACCCTTCTTGCCTTCATCGTATTCATAGAGCTTATAGAGCTGGATGATGTCTATCAACTGAATGGCATAACGCGGATTGGTAGCATAGCCACAAGATTTCAAGCCGTAAGCCCAACCCTTGTAGTCGGTTTGTTTCAGTTTGAACAGCGAACTATACCGCGAACTGGAGGACAGGAACTTAGAATGGTCTTCATAACTTTCAGCCGCACTATTGTAAGCCCGGAAACACTCATTGTCCCTGTCGTCATCGTGATAGACTCCTCTACCCGACCATCCGTGACACTTGATGCCGAAGTGATTATTTCCCTTGACGGCCAGTTCGCTCCTTCCGGCACCAGATTCCAGAACACCCTGAGCCAGAGTGATACTGGCTGGAATATGATAGCGCCTCATCTGGTCGATGGCCATATCTTTATATTGGTCAAAATACTGCTGAAATTGTTGATTCCATTTCATCTGTGCCTTCATCGGAACAGCACAGAACAGTATCAGCATAGCAGTAAGCAAGTTCTTTTTCATGAACAATTTTCTATTTATGTTGCAAAAATAAGGAAAAATAATTATATTTGCAACAAAAATCAAAAGTTTATGGAAGAGTTGGTACTTAAATCGACTATTAAGGTAGCACAAATGACAGAATTGTCACCTTCAGAACAGGCTTTAATCAATAGTGCCATTGAAGCGACAAATCGTTCTTATGCGGTATATTCTAACTTCCATGTGGGGGCAGCGGTGTTACTGAAAAACGGAAAGACAGTCATTGGCTGCAATCAAGAGAATGTTTCTTTCGGAGCTGGCATTTGTGCCGAACGCAGTGCCATCTTTGCTGCTGGGGCGCAATATCCAGATGAACCTGTTGAAATGATAGCTATAGCAGCACGAAAACCTGACGGCCAGCTGCAGGAAACCCCTATCAGCCCTTGTGGCATCTGCAGACAGGTGATGATAGAAGTAGAAACACGCTATCAACAAGCCATCAAACTACTGCTGTATGGCACAAAACATGTCTATGTTATCAACGGAATTAAAGACTTGATGCCTCTTAGCTTTACAAATTTCTAAGATCACCTATTTCCAAGCTATAGGCTGGCGACTCTTCCTTGATGGAGAAATTGTAAAAAAGATTGTCGGTATCAAACACCTTGAAATGTTTCTCTCCCTGAATGTCGTCCTTCGGACTCTCAAAGATGACATTCTCGAAATCTTCCATATCGGCAGGCTGTAAGGTGCGCAGAATACAGTTTCCGAAATAGAAATCAGTGCCTTCACCCATCACCACATCTTCCTCGTAACCCGTTACCAATGTGTTTTCACACATCAGCATACTTGTAGCATCAAAACGAAGGGCAACGCCCCTTTCGGCAGTGAACGGATAGAATTGTGCCAATGTGGTGTGATTGACGGAAACTGATGAAGACATCATATTCAAGCAATCGCCCAGGGTATTTGTGATGCGACAGCTGTCTAATGTCGCATGAGAATTGTCAACCTCAAGACCAACTCCTTTGCAATTATGAATGGTGCAGCGAAGCAGCGACAGTGAAGAATTGTCATCACACGAAATACCCGTATAGCTGCTTCTGATTTCACAGTCTTGCAAACTGTTGTCAGCAGAAGAACGAATAAAAATGCCCTTCCATTGTCCACTGACCCTGTCATAGGGCAGATAAGGGAACATGCGATCCAGTCGGTCGCCTCGGAAAAGACAGCTATCTGCCACTAATCTTCCATTGACTTCTATTCCTGCCCCATCATGAAAATAGAACTGGGTGTGCGACAACTGGAGTGTTGCCCCTTGATTGATAACAATACCTTTTTGGAAGACAACGGGTCTGCGTTCGTCGATAACCATATCTTCCTTCACCACAAGTTCATCGTTGTACAAGATAGCCTTCCAACTATAGGCGCTAATCTTCATGGGTTGCTCCCTGCCATTCTCCAATGCGAATACCAAGAAGTCTTCTATGCGTTGGGGAGTGTCTTTCTCGGTTTGAGGTGCCGTCAGTTCCACAAAGACACGAATGGAATCTTCTTTACGAATCTCAAAATCATAGGCAACGGAATCGATATAGTTGCCATCGACGTTGACACGGAAACCTGATTGCGACGGGTGTTGAAGACGCACTTCGCGGATGCGGATACCGGCATTTCCCTTGTTATATACCCAGAAATCGTAAGTGCGTGTTGAAGTCGTGGCAAATACAGTATCCATTGCCAGACTGTCAATCGAAAAATCGAGCATAGCAGATGCGTCTGACGAAAACTTATCGTTGTCAGAGCAGCTCACCAAAAGGGTGGCAAAAATCCAAATGAGCAAAGGAATCCGTTTCATCTGTAGAAAAAACGGATTCCTTCGTGTATTATTGCCTTTACTTACCAAAATATCTCTTCAGAAGTCCAGCAAATCCTGCACCATGACGTGCTTCGTCCTTAGCCATCTCGTGAACAGTGTCGTGGATAGCATCGAAACCGGCAGCCTTTGCATTCTTGGCAATACGGAACTTATCCTCGCAAGCACCGGCCTCGGCAGCAGCACGCTTCTCAAGATTGGTCTTTGTATCCCATACACACTCGCCCAGCAGTTCGGCAAAGCGAGAAGCATGATCGGCCTCTTCAAAAGCATAACGCTTGAAAGCCTCTGCAATTTCGGGATATCCCTCGCGGTCAGCCTGACGAGCCATTGCCAGATACATTCCTACCTCGCCACACTCACCATTGAAGTGGTTACGCAGGTCGTCAATCATCTCCTGGCTTACACCCTCGGGTTTTCCGTCGCCAATACGATGTACTGTTGCATAGGTTGTCTCACCTTCATCCTTTAATTCAGAGAACTTAGAAGCTGGAGCCTTACAGATTGGGCACTTCTCGGGAGCAGCATCGCCTTCATAGATATATCCACAAACGGCACAAATAAATTTCTTCTTCATAATTGTAATTGTTTAAGATTAGTAATAAAACTTATTTTTGCAAAGATACGGAGAAAAAATAAATCCCGCAAATTATTGTGGGATTTATCTTATAATTTAGACGATGTTTAAATCACTTTTTTTCAACAATATGATACTTATTCAACAGAGGAATTTCTGTCACTAAGGCTTCTGCCAATAACCCTGCCACGATGTGAGCACCATATATATTATAATGTGTATTGTCCTGCCGACCTTGTGGTAAGGCTGGATGTTCTCCGGGCTTGTACCACATGTGGAGTTTCTTTGACCCTTCGACACCAAGTTTCTGTTCCAAGTCATGAGTAATGCGTGTGGCATCTACAAAATGCGCATTCATCCGCATTGCCACATCTCTTGGTGCAACAGCATACAAATGATGAGTATCAACCAGAGAGTCGCCCTCTACCACCTTGGCACCGTCAGAGAATGTTGTATTTCGTAAAGCCTCGTCATCATCATTCTTGGCTGGTTTGGCAGCAAAATTACGACGCACTACAGGATTCATAATGATGGGGATTCCGCCCTTTTCACGTGCCTCACGAACAAACTTGGACAAGTTATAGTCAAATGTCGATCCTGGATCGGTATGACGCTCCACTTGAGGTTTCTCGTCATTATGTCCAAACTGGATAATGACATAGTCGCCTGGCTTCATCAGCGAAAGCACCTTGTCCCAACGTCCTTCATTGATAAAACTCTTTGACGACCTACCATTGACAGCATGATTGTCAACATGGATATAGGCAGAGTCGAAATACTCCTGCAGTGCCATTCCCCATCCTCGTTCTGGCGAGCCTGTCGACAGGTCTTTTTTGGCAGCAGTAGAGTCGCCAATAATGAATATCGTTGTCACATGGCCCTTCGTAAAGGAGGTCAGCACGACAAAAGCAACTAATATGCAAAAGAGTTTCTTCATATCAGACTTATCAGTTCTTCGGGGGTAACCATCTGCTGTTCGCCAGTCTCCATATTCTTCAACGTGATTTTGCCCTCGTTGATTTCGTTCTCACCGGCAAGTGCTACAAATGGTATATGTTTGGCATTGGCATAAGCCATCTGCTTCTTCATCTTTGCAGCATCGGGGAATATTTCGGCACTGATACCTTGCACGCGAACCTTTTTAATAATAGGCAGGCAATAGGCCGTTTCCTTTTCTCCGAAATTGATGAAAAGAATCTGGGTGGCATTCATGGAGTCTTTTGGATACAAATCCAATGTATTCAAGACATCGTAGATGCGGTCAGCTCCGAAAGAGATTCCTACTCCACTCAGTCCTGGCAAGCCAAAGATACCTGTCAGATTATCATAGCGACCTCCACCGGTAATGCTGCCCATTTCCACATCCAGGGCCTTTACTTCAAAAATAGCGCCTGTATAGTAGTTCAAGCCACGAGCCAATGTCAGGTCGAGCTGTATCTCATTCTGCAGTCCGACAGCATCCAGGTGATTCAGAATATAACGTGTCTCTTCCACGCCTTTCACACCAGTCTCACTACTTGCCAGAACCTGGGCAATGGTCTTCAGTTTCTCCTCATTGGTTCCCGAAAGCGAGATGATGGGTTGCAGTTTGCTTATCTGCTCCTCGCTGAGTCCGTCTTCACGCAATTCGGCATTCACATTGTCAATACCTATCTTGTCTAGCTTGTCGATAGCTACAGTGATTTCTACAATTTTATCAGCAGCACCAATCACCTCTGCAATACCCGACAGAATCTTGCGGTTGTTGATTTTTATCTGTACACGAATACCGAAACGGGTAAATACTGTATCGACGATTTGCATCAGCTCCACTTCGTTCAGCAGAGAGTCGGAACCCACGATATCGGCATCACACTGATAGAATTCGCGGTAGCGCCCCTTCTGTGGGCGGTCAGCACGCCAGACGGGTTGAATCTGATAACGCTTAAAAGGCAGCTGTAATTCCTCACGGTGCATCACCACATAGCGGGCAAAGGGCACGGTGAGGTCGTAGCGCAAGCCCTTTTCACACAACTTAGCAGCCAAATGATTGGCATTACGCTCCAACAGTTCCTGATCGGGCACCTTGCTGAGGAAATCACCACTGTTCAATACTTTGAAAAGAAGTTTGTCGCCCTCTTCACCATACTTGCCCATCAGGGTCTGAAGCGTTTCCATAGCCGGTGTCTCTATCTGCTGAAAACCATAGAGAGCATACACCTCACGGATAGTGTTGAAAATATAGTTGCGCTTGGCCATCTCGACGGGGCCGAAGTCGCGCGTTCCTTTGGGTATACTGGGTTTATTTGCCATTCCTTACGATTGTCTGGTCACGATCCGGACCGATTGATATGATTGCAATAGGTGTTTCTAACTCTTTCTCCAAGAATGCGATATAGTCCTTGAAGGCCTGTGGGAACTGCTCTTCACTAGTGAACTGAGTCATATCAGTCTTCCATCCGGGTAACTCTTTATAAACAGGTTCAATACCATCTTCGATGTTATAGGGGAAATAGTCAATCTCCTCACCGTTCTGCTTATAAGCCACACAAGCCTTGATGATCTCGAAATCATCCAGCACGTCACTCTTCATCATGATCAGCTTGGTAACACCATTCACCATGATGGAGTATTTCAGGGCAACAAGGTCTATCCATCCGCAACGACGTTCGCGACCTGTCACTGCTCCATACTCATGACCCAAATCACGGATGCGCTTTCCTGTCTCATCAAACAGCTCTGTGGGGAAAGGACCTGCACCGACACGAGTGCAATAAGCCTTCATAATACCGAAGACGTCGCCAATCTTATTGGGACCAATACCCAAACCAGTGCAAGCTCCTGCGCAGATAGTATTTGAGGATGTCACAAAGGGATATGAACCGAAGTCAATATCAAGCATGGTGCCCTGAGCGCCTTCACAGAGAACACTCTTGCCACTCTTCAGCAGATTGTTGATTTCATGTTCAGAATCAACAATGGGGAACTGACGGAGGTATTCAATACCCTCCAGCCATTTCTTCTCGACTTCAGTAATATCGTATTCATAGTTCAGTGACTTCAGGATAGCCTCGTGGCGAGCCTTTGCCTTCGCATATTTCTCGTCGAAATGGTCAAGAATATCACCGACACGAAGACCGTTACGCGACACCTTGTCGGTATAGGTCGGACCGATTCCTTTACCTGTTGTACCAACTTTATTCTTTCCCTTCTGTGCCTCATAGGCAGCATCCAGAACGCGATGGGTAGGCATAATCAGATGAGCCTTCTTTGAAATATGCAAACGGTTCTTCAACTCATGACCGCTTGCCTCCAAAGCCTTGGCTTCTTCCATAAACAAGTCGGGAGCCAACACAACACCATTGCCGATGATATTGACTTTACCGCCTTGGAAAATGCCGGAAGGAATACTGCGAAGCACATATTTCTGTCCTTCAAACTCTAATGTGTGACCGGCATTGGGACCGCCTTGGAAGCGAGCCACCACATCATACTGCGGGGTCAATACGTCAACCACCTTTCCTTTTCCCTCATCGCCCCACTGCAAACCGAGCAGGACATCTACTTTACCTTGATTCATTGACTTTTGTTATTTTTGATTTTTAAATTTCTTTTGTTGAGTCTTCGTTCTGGTTATCTTCGCTTGGCAAGTACTGCATATACCATAGATATATAGCGAATAGCCATCCTTACGGAAGCGCTTTAAATGCATCGTGCTGATTGTTTCTGAAATCTGCGGTGATTTTATTTCTGTCACCTTTCCGCACACTGTACATATCTGATGACTATGGCTGTTGTTGTCGTAACAAGCCTCATATTTTGTCTGTCCCTGGAACCGGTGACGAATCACCAGGCGCAACTCCATAAATAGTTTCAATGTGTTATACAAAGTGGCACGACTGACGGGAAACTTATTTTCCTCAGCCAACTTGTCACTTAATTCTTCGAGTGTAAAATGCCCGTTGATGTCATAGACAGCATCCAATATCGCATACCTCTCAGGAGTTTTGCGGCGGTTGTTAACCTCCAGATAATTATTCAGAATCTGCCTTACAGTCGTAATTACACTATCTTTCATTGATCAATTAATACCTAAAACCGCACAAAATTACAATAATTTATTCAGATTACGGCATTAATTATTTAAAAAAGTTCTAAATTAAGTTTTTTAAGCGCACTTTTTGCCATTCTCTCATATACCAAACCTAACTCCGAGAAGCGTATCATACTCTGCATAGCAGCCTTTCGAACCATCATGGAACCACCCTGCAATGCCACTAATGCCTGGTCGATAAATTCATTGATGCCACGCTCGTTGGGCTCCTGCTTGTTCATAAACAAACGTGTCAGTATATGAAACCCACATAATTGGTATAACTCCTTGTCGAAAGCAATCCACTGATAAGCCTTTGCCGGTGCATAGGGCAGATACTGATAGAGATTGAATGCAGCTTGTTCTACTATCTCCTGTGATGTGGTCTGCTCCATCCAGATATCTACCACTTCAGGCAGCATCCTGTCTGCAGGCATCACCATCGTTGCCAATATCTTGCATTCCCTGACATCGGCCTTCCAAAGCTCTATGGCCAGTTCGTAGTCTTTGCCTATTTCTGCCGCCATATCCCTTAACATTGGAATCGAGGCACCCCAGTTGAGTTTATATTCAACACCCTTGTCGCGCATCGACTGGGCAGTCATTCCATCCATCAATTGGCGGAATGACTGTTTGATTTCCCTGACGCGCTGTTGCAGTTGTTCGTTCATATCAATGTTCCGTATTCTGAACTATAGCGCAACATTTGTTGTGCATAGCCCTCTGTATAGTCTATCTGGATATCGGTCACCTCGCCGGCATCGTTCCTAACTGCCGTCATCTTCGGATTAATAAAGCCCTTATATGGTGCGAGATTCAACCGTTGATAGCGTTCCAGAATTTCCTGATGAACCACCGGATCAACCTTCACCGCATAACGTTCTACCAACTGTCGAGCTGCTTCATAGTCGCCTTCACTCTTGATACGCTGTATTTCAGCCAACAGTGTTGCTATTTGCTGTCTCAGTCCTTCATAGTCATTCACTTGCAGATAGGTTTTCCCGTTTCGTTGAACCATTGAGAGCGTCTGACCGTTTTCCAGACACCAACTGGCTATCAGGGCACGATTGCGCATGTGGGCTTCTTCTATCTGATGTCCAGGCTGAATGCGAATCAACTGTGTCAGCAGTCCGTTCATCATATAACTGTAATACTGCGCCTTATAGGCTTCCATATTGGGCAGAAGACCTAACTCCACCAGTTTGGAGTCGGCCAGATAGTAGAGTCCGAACAAATCGGCACGAGCCTCTTCAATAGTGTTGCCATAAGCCTTCAAAGCATCAGGATCAGTACCTGCCAACAACTGTCCGCTACCATGTCCCAGACATTCGTGCAGGTCAGTATGCAAATCGTCGCAAATATCGCCATATTGGTTTATCAGTTCCAGCGTGGCTTCATCTACGACGAATTCCTCTTTGAATCCATTGCCATGTGACGCCTTGTTGTAGGCATCAGTAATATTGCTGATGGTGATGCTCTTGCTGCCATATTCCGCTCTAATCCAATCGGCATTGGGCAGATTGATACCTATTGCCGTCGAAGGATACTCGTCGCCACCAAGCATAGCGGCACAGATAGCATTGGCTGTCACCCCCTTCACCTGTTTCTTGCGGAATCGAGGATCTACAGGTGAGTGGTCTTCAAACCACTGGGCATTATTGCTGATGGCCTGAGTACGTTTTGTTGCTTCCTTGTCTTTATACTCAACGATACCCTCCCAGGAGCCCTTCAGCCCCAATGGGTCGCCATAAACTTCTATAAATCCATTCACAAAGTCTATTTCACCTTCGTGCTCACTCACCCACTCTTTGCAGTATGCGTTAAAACGCTGCAAGTCGCCTGTTCTATAGTAGTCAATCAGATGTTCTATCACACGCACTTGCTGTTGGTTCTCGGCAAATGCCTGAGCCTGTTCCAGCCAATAGACAATCTTCTCTATGGCCTTGGAATAACGTCCTCCAATACGCCAGACGTCCTCACAAAGTTTTCCGTCTTTCTTAACCAGTGTTGAATTCAAACCAAACGAAGGAGGTTCAGTGCCTTGATATGATGATTTCTGTTGCTGATAAAAGAATTCTGCCTCCTCTTGCGACACGCCGTCATAGAAATGGCAGGCAGATGTCTTAATCAAATCGTCACCGTCATTCTTGTTGACGCGCTTGGGCAACACATCTGGATTGAAAATAACAGGGAACAACTCGTCACACAGATTGTCAGCCGTTTCTCCATCATTCAAAGGCAATGACTTAGCATCAACCTTCCTGACTGCATTCGTCAGGAAATCCTCATGGAAGCCCGGTTCGAATTTGTCACAACCGTAATGGTGATAAATGCTGTTCGAGAACCATACCCTCTTCAGGTATATTTCAAAAGCCTTGAAGTCGCTGGTGGTCTTATCTATGTCATTCGACGTATAAACGGCCTCCAGCATTTTGCGAATACGCAGATTATACTTGCCAAACTGGTCGAAAGTAATGTCACGCCCATAGAGCGTAGCTTGCGACAAAGCGTAAATATATTGCTTTTGGCGCAAATTTAACTGCTCAAAACCATTTAGCTGGTATCTGAGCAGTTGTAAGTCTGCAAAACGTTCGTCTGAGAAACTAAACATTTTTGAATTTTCTTTGTCCTTTCGTTTTCTTCTGGACTTTTTGTGATGGGTGCTTCTCAAAATGCTGCAAGCGATATTCCCTCGGAGTCATGTTCATGAACTTGAAAAAGGAAGCATAGAACGACTGGCGATTTGCAAAGCCTACCATATCACTTACCTCTTCCATTGTTAATTCTTGATAACGTTTGTCCACCATTAGGGTCATCGCTTCTTCAATGCGGAATTTGTTGACAAAGGAGGTGTAGTTCGTGTGGAACTGAACATTCACCACAGCTGAAATGTAGCGAGTGTTTGTGCCTAAGTCTTCCGCAAGCTTCTTTGCAGAATAATCCTTGTCCTTGTACTTCTTTTGCATGACAATGAGATCAAGGATTTTACTCTTAAGTTCATCCATCAATGTAGGATTAACCATCGTCCTATACGTGGCTTCCTTAACCTTTTTTTCAGTAATGTTATACTTTGTCATCTTTATCAAGGTTTAATTGATGTATTAATTTACTTTGCAAAGATAACATAAAATTTCGACAAACCATAACAAATTCAACATTTTTTCAAAAAAAAGTGTAACTTTGCATCAAATTTTAGATTTTTTCAGTAAAATGGATATAAAACAGGTCCTAAAAAACTATTACGGATACGATTCGTTCAGAGTCAATCAATTTGAAATCATCAATACCATCCTGCAAAAAAGTGATTGTTTGGTGCTGATGCCTACGGGTGGTGGCAAGAGTATCTGCTATCAGATACCGGCTATCTGTATGCCCGGAACCGCTGTTGTCATTTCACCACTCATCAGTTTGATGAAGGATCAAGTCGAGGCACTTAAGTCAAATGGTATCGAAGCTGCTGCCCTGAACAGCGGTAACGACTTCAGTGCCGACACAATTGTAAGAAGAAAGTGTATGGACAGCACCTTGAAGTTACTTTACATCTCTCCAGAAAAGCTGCTTGCAGAAGTGCCGTTTTTGTTAAAACAAATGAACATATCTCTCTTTGCTGTCGACGAGGCACACTGCATCAGTCAGTGGGGCCACGACTTCCGTCCGGAATACACTCAGCTCGACGTGCTCCATAAAGAATTTCCTGAGGTTCCCATTATGGCACTCACAGCAACAGCCGACAAGATTACCCGGCAGGATATCATCAAGCAATTACGACTGCGCGAGCCCCAGGTGTTCATCTCCAGTTTCGACCGTCCCAATCTCAGCCTGACTGTCAAACGTGGCTATTCGACGAAGGAGAAAGAAAACTATATTCTGAACTTCATCAAGGCCCGTCCGCTGGAAAGCGGTATCGTTTACTGTCTTAGCAGGAAAGCTACAGAGAAAGTTTCTATGTTTCTGAATAGCAAAGGAATACATTCTACTATCTATCACGCAGGACTTACCCAGCAGGAACGAGACAAAGCGCAGGTAGATTTCCAGAAAGACGACGTCCAGGTAGTGTGTGCCACCATTGCTTTCGGTATGGGTATCGACAAGAGTAATGTGCGTTGGGTTATCCATTACAATATGCCAAAGAGCATAGAGAGCTACTATCAGGAGATAGGTCGTGCCGGACGCGATGGTGCCCCTGCCGATACCGTCCTGTTCTATTCGCTTGCCGATGTGGTTCAGCTCTCCCAGTTTGCCAAGGAAAGCGGCCAAAAAGACATTAATCTCGACAAACTGAAGCAGATGCAGAACTATGCCGAGTCGAGTGTTTGCAGGAGGCGCATTTTGTTAAATTATTTCGGAGAACAACGCGACCACGACTGCAACAACTGTGATGTGTGCGACAATCCTCCTCAGCGTTTTGACGGAACAGCGTATATCCAGATGGCCTTGAGTGCCGTCAAACGTACTGACGAACAGATTCGTACGGCTACCATTGTCGAGATTCTGAAAGGTATTTCCTCGCCTACTGTCAAACGTAAAGGCTACGATACACTGAAGACATTCGGTGTCGGGAAAGCACTGTCCACCAACAACTGGCAAGACTATCTGCTTCAGATGCTGCAAATGGGATTCATCGAGATAGCTTACGATCAAGGCAATGTGGTGAAAATCACGGAAAGCGGCAACGATGTTCTCTTCGGAAGAAAGCGTGCAGAACTCTGCGTTATCGACCATACTATCAAGGAGGTGTCCAAACCTCGTCGCCGTCTGCATCTCGAGATTCCATCCATCACCATTCCCGGACTCCCGCAGACTACTGGTGTTGAAGACCGCCAACTCTTCGAGGCCTTACGCACACTGCGTCGTCAGTGTGCCGACGAAGAGGGTTTTCCGCCTTATATCGTATTCAGCGACAAAGTGCTTCATGCACTGGCTACCATCAAACCGGTCACCCTCGACACCTTCGGTTTCATTCCAGGCATCGGCGAACATAAGAAGATGAAGTACGGCAAACGCTTCATTGCCCTTATTCAGAAATTTGTGTAGGGCGCAGATCCTGCAATTTGATATCCCGCAGGGCATGGAGATAGTTCGAGCGTAATTCGATAGCTTTGGCCCACTGCTCGGTAAATTGACTGCTGAAGTCCAAGTCTATCTTCCACTGTCCACGCGACTCCAGTCGTTCCAACATTCTGCCCAGCGTGAGGTTGTTGATATCCTCGGCAGGCATGAAATGTGATGTCTCGCCTTTTTCGTCGCTGGTAATCTCGATGATGAGTCCTGCCTCCATCAGTTCCTTCAGCAAGTCGTTGACGATACGGATGGGTATTGTGGTTTCCATACGCAGTTTTGTAGCCGAATAGGGCTTTTTACCTTCAGCGAAGTTACGACAGATACAACTCATCAGCATGGTACACATCATCATGTGGTAGCGATAGCTTATTTCGCTGGTATTTGTGTCAAAGTCGTAATAGTCAAGATAGCGGTTGGCATAACACAGTTCGGCACCAAACAGGCAGATAGTCCAAGATATCTGCACCCACAGCATGAATAAAGGCAGTGCGGCAAACGAACCGTAGATGGCATTATAGCCCGACAGGAATATCTGTGCGTGGATATAGAACAGCTGCAACCCCTGCATGGCGACACCAGCCAAGATGCCTGGCACTATGACGTGCCGAGCCTTCACATGCGTATTGGGCATGAAGACATAGAGGACAATGAACATTGACGACATGAAGGCATAAGGAATGAGGGCGATGATGAAACGCAGGAAAGGACCCAACATCAAATCGTTGGCAAACGAATCGGCCACCGTAGCCATGAAAATCGAGAGACCCGTTGTCACCACGACGACAATGGGGAAACAGAAGAACATTGCCATGTAGTCGGTAAATGTACGGAACAGACTCCTGGGCTTTGTCACCTGCCATATCTCGTTAAACGCGTCTTCCACATTGCTCACCAGCATCAGCACCGTATAGAGCATGAACAGCATACCGATGCCCAGGAACACTCCGCTCTTGGTATGCACCAGATAGCTGTTGACGAAACCGATGATGATATCGGCCACCTGAGGTTGCGACTGCAATGCCTCACGAAACCACATCTCAATATATATGCTGAAACCGAAACCACGGGCTATGGCGAACACAACGGCAAGAATAGGGACAATGGCCAACAGTGTGCTGTATGTCAGTGCTGCTGCTCTGGTCATCACCCGTTTGGCCAGAAAGAAGCGAATGGCAAGAATCAGTTTTTTCGTCACCTCCACCAACAGGAATTTGACGGGCGAAACATCCCTTGCCTTGATTCTCCATATTCCAGTATGGAAAAATTGGATGAGCTCTTGTATCTTTTTTGCCATATCCGTTCTTTAATAAAAAATGGAAAGCACTGCCTCTATAAGCCGGGTTCTGTGTTCTCGCCCGTAGGCAAGACGCCTGTCATTTATCTACTCCGTAAGTCACCCTACGGCTCTAGCATTCTACCCTCCACCGTATAACTCGGGCGGGCAACCCTCGGACGATGGTTTACATGAACTTGCAGCCCCCAGATGGAACAGCCCGCTGATCGCCCAGCGGCTGGTGGTCTCTTACACCACCTTCTCACCCTTACCCTTGCGGGCGGTTATTTTCTTCTTCCGACACCAGCTGTCACCAACTGCTTCCACTTTCAGAAGTGGGGCGCCCTATGCTGCCCGGACTTTCCTCTCGTGCCCTGTCCTCGACGAGGTATTTGGCACCAGCGACAAGCCGAGGCACTGCTCTCCACGGACAAAAGTACAAAATATTGCGCAAAAAACAAAGGAAAACTTGTTTTTCTTTCAAATTTCTACGATTATTACAACCTGCACGTAATACCTAACTTGGTCTCAAAGGTCTTCGCCTTCACATCGTCATAATATGTATAAGGTACAATATTTATTTAAAAGTCCAAGCAAAATCTATTAAAAACTTAAC